>Ga0315279_10000026_pt1 | contig 333022 bp, 321 predicted proteins | sample YL17G06_20_MG_FD_203694 | JGI IMG/M metagenome (GOLD analysis project Ga0315279, IMG submission 203694) | Sediment microbial communities from Yellowstone Lake, YNP, Wyoming, USA - YL17G06_20 | ecosystem: Environmental > Aquatic > Freshwater > Lake > Sediment | place: USA: Wyoming | collected...
CCAAAGCCCAATTCAGACCTAACGCGATAAGCATGTCAGGTCCACATTTTTGTCTCCGCAATTGGAGGCCAACCATCCTCATTCTATAGGGCCTTCGCGCCTTTGCAGTCGGGGTTGAGCCGCCGCCATAAAATTGCGGAGCTAACCAATCGCCAAAATGAAATTGAAGGCATCTCAGCCGATATAAACGTTTCTTTCAAAACCAAAGCACATTTCTAATGTTCAATCAACAATCGTCAAGCGCCTTCAACAGTTCAACTAGGCTCTTGATTATCATGTCGGGTTTTGCAACAATGTCTTCTCCGCTTGATCTTCTTTTTATTAAGATAGTCTTCATTCCCACGCTCTGCGGACCTACAACGTCCAAATCCACCATGTCGCCGACGAAGACAGCCCTTGAAGCATCAACCCCCAACCTCTGCAACGCGTTCTTGAAGATCTTGGGACTGGGCTTGCGTTGGTTAACTTCAGCACTTATGACGACGAGGTCAAAGTATTCCTTCAATCCAAACGTCTCCAGCAGCTTTCGGCCACATTCCGGAATGCCAAAGTTCGAGATTAGACCCAGCTTGTACTTTTTTTGAAGTTTTTGCAGAACGCAGAGGGCATCCTTGTCTAGCTGCACATGACGTGTGAACTCGTCGGCAAAACTCTTCGTAGCCCCCGCAACAGCCACATCAGTAACTTTGAAATTGTAGCCTAATCTCTCCAGCGTTTGAGTGACTCGAACGTTGAAATACGGCTCTTCCAGACTTTCACGGGATTCGGAGTAGAACCTGTCACGGACGTCAAAATAGACACGTTGGAAATCATCAAAAGAAACATTAACTCCCCTTTTAACCAAAAACCCGTACATCTTTCTCAGGCAAGGTTCATAGTAAGCCTCCACGTCCTCGAGGAGCAGCAAAGTGTCAAACAGATCAAAGAACACGGCGTCAACCAGCATACATCCCACACCTTAGAGCCTAATTCTGTAGCAAGGATAAAAACAGTTCTTGCGAGAGGAAACTGGAATTCTATCTCTGGATTAGTTTCCATGCCTGTTCGTTGCATGTTCGAACTGTTTCTTCTTGCCCGAGTTGTCTACAAATGAAGAACTTCGTGAGACCCGGTTTAGGCGTAATTGCAGCTCCTTTCCCTTAATCGCCTGATGGTTTTTTCTATGCAAGGAGATAAAGGTTTATATTGTATAGCGCGACATAATACTCTGGAAGAACTGCAATGGGAATTGAATCGAAAAACGATGAAATCCGATGGCAAGTCCTTAAGGCCATGCTTGATGAATTTCCAACCCTGAAGGAGAAAGCCAAGAAATATTTGAAAGGGCCGAACCAAAAGTAGAGACAAGGTTTCGAGTATCCTGTTGTTTTGAATTGTGTGCTTCCAGTAGGCTATTTCCGGGTGAATTCTCTGATGGGGCAAGAGTACTAAGAAAATTGGTTTTCTTGATCAGCACAGATTTTGGCTTCTTTTGAGCAGGTGGGGCGGTGGGATCTTGACTCCATTCTTGCCATTGTTATCATCATCATTCTTGAGGAGTTCTGTTATTTCCCTGTAACGCTGAAGAAAATCCATGCCTTTAGCGGTCGTCCCGTATCTTTCCTTTTCATTCTGAGTGACCTTGTCTAACAGGTTGATCCTCAACATAAAACTGAGATAATCATTCAACTGCGTAAAGCTGAGGTTCGCTCGGTACATAATCTGAGTTTTCAAAGTGCCTTCCTTGGCTATTTCCAGAATCTCAGCAATTATGAAGAGCTTGTCTCTTCTTTTTGAAGACGGGTTCGACCCCCAAGGATTCATTTTCTATATTCCTCTTTTAGAACTGTTTTCTAGAATACAAGAATGCAATGGTTTTTTTAAGCAGTGTTTCGTTCGGTTAACTATTCCCAGAATCGAAATATTCTCTAGAACAAACCTCTATTCAGCTTGAGTGTTGATGTTATTCCTTCATGGATTCTAAGAGCAAGAAGGTAACCTAAGACGTGGGAATGAATGGCCGAGTAGACTATTTATGGAATTCTTGCGGGCTTTCTACGTTGGCCATAGGCTCTGGAACGTTAGCTTCATACGATGGGAGAGGCTCACAAAGGTTTTATTCTTCAAAGCGAAGAGCTTGGCAAGGTGTAGAGGATGTTAATAGGTTTAATCGCAGACACGCATGACAACCTGCCGATGGTTGACAAGGCCGTGAGGAAACTTGACGAAGAGAATGTTGAGCTTGTGCTTCATGCAGGAGACTATGTGGCCGGCTTTGTGATTCCAAGGTTTAAGGAATTGAATGCAAAGTTGATCGGTGTTTTCGGCAACAATGACGGGGATCATGAGCTCCTGAAGAAGAGGTTCAGCGAAAACGAGAGGCTTGAATTACGCGGTAACTTTGCGGAAATAAATGCAGACGGCTTGAAAATTGCGTTGATGCACGGAGGTGACATGGAGCTTTTGGAGGCTTTGATTGAACGGGAGAGCTTTGATGTTATGGTGCACGGGCACACGCACATTCCTGACATCTATAAAAAAGGCAAGACGTTGGTCGTAAACCCAGGCGAAGTCTGCGGGTACCTTACCGGCAAGTCGACTTTGGCTCTGCTTGACACGGTTAAGCGTGAAGCCAGAATAGTCGAGCTCTAGATGCACATTGTGTCAGAAAGAGCGCGCAACGTTTTCAGTGTCCACTCTTAGCTTTTCTCATTGGACTCATAACTTCTACTAGGACGTGCTGCTTTCTCAATTTTCAATAGGTATGGACTCGTATGGTAAGGTCGTCTTTCTTGGTTGGTCAGTTCGAAAAGTCTGCTTAGTTCTTGGTCTGTTGATCCATTTCTGATGGAACTCAAAATGTCCGTTAGGTTGTCGTTTCTCATCAAGCATGGTTTGAGTTTTCCGTCGCTAGTGACACGCAGTCGTGTGCAATGCAGGCAAAACTCGGTGTTTTCTATTGGTCGTATGACTTCAACCCTGACGTGCGGCAAATAGTAGATGTGGCGGTTTTGCATGAACTGTCTGGTCCCAATCTTCACTGCCTTCTGTTTCAGGATCGTTTCATATTCTTCCAGCGTTTTGTGTTTCTCAGAGTAGTACTTGCTTGTCATGTTTATTGGCTCAAGCTCGATTAGCTGCAGGACAGTTCCCGTTTGCGTGGCAAATTCAATCATTTCTGGCACAGCGCACTCGTTTGTCCCTTTCAAGATGAGCATGTTAAGCTTGATGGGAGAAAATCCTGCTTCCACAGCGGCCTTGACACCTCTCAACACATCTTCGACTCTGCCGCCCGTGAGCCCGTTGTAAACCTTCCCATCCAACGTTAAGAGACTTATGTTCACTCGTTTCAAACCACTTTCATAGAGTTTCTGGGCCAAAGGCGCAAGAAGTGTTCCGTTTGTTGTCATGGAGAGATCTGTAAGTCCAGGTAGAACACTAATTCCTTTGACGATGTCAACGGCATCATTGCGCGCAAGGGGCTCTCCACCAGTTAGCTTGATTCTTGAAATGCCCAAATCAACTGCGATCTTTGCAATGTGGACAATTTCCTCGGTTCTCATTTCTCTAGTGCCGTTTTTGTTAGGCTTTTTTTCGCCTTCTCCGTGACAGTAAGAGCATTTTAGGTTGCATTTTGCGGTAATTGCTATGCGTAGGTTAAGAAGCGGTCGTCGACAATTGTCTTTCAGAACCATCGTTATTCCCGTGCGTGCCTAACGATGTGACGGGCCTCGGAGGATATAAGTTTACCGAGCGGATTTTGCGCATATGGATGAAAGGCTGCAACAAAAAAATATCGAACAGGCACCAAAGCAGGTGGTGCGCTATTCGCGAGCATGTTTAATGATGTGGGCTGCCTCGGGTAATATGAGCTTTGAAAGATAGAGTCGCACTGCATTAGGCGAGCCTGGAATGCAGAAGATAACCTTGCCTTTGCTGATACCTGCTGTCGCACGGGACAAAACAGCTGCTGAACCGATCTCGTCATAGCTTAAACGTCTGAAGATCTCGCCGAAACCTGGCAATGTCTTGTCTAAAAAGGGCGTAACGGTTTCGATTGTAACGTCGGAAGGTGCCATGCCCGTCCCGCCACAAAAAATGACCGCGTCCAGGTCTGCGCGGCATATGACCTCTTTCATGCCCTCGGCAATCATAATTTTATCATCAGAAACCACTTTTCGAAAAAGCACGTTTTGTCCAGCCTTTCTCAACAAAGATTCGATCATATCTCCCGAAGCGTCCTGAGCTTTCTCGCCCTTCTTCACTTGAGCATAACGAGATGTGCTGCAAATGAAAATACCGAATTTCACTTTCTTTGGCGCTTCGGCTTTGTGCTTCTTCGTTGTTTCGCTCATCGCTAGGAAGCCTTCTTGCGGGTGGCTCCTTTTACTTTCTTCACCACGTGAATGTCTTCGATTGCTGTTGTCGAGTATTGTCCTTCAGCGTCTTTTTCGTACTGTTTAACCATATCCCATATCGTCAATAGACCTGCAACTGTGGCGGTCAATGCCTCCATTTCAACACCAGTCTGAGCCTTCGTCTCAACAATAGCCGTGACTCGTACAGTGGATTCGTCTAATACTTCTGTTTCAATCTCGACTTTTGTTATTGGCAGTGGATGGCAAAGCGGGATCAGACTGCTCGTTTTCTTGGCTGCCAAAATTGCCGCAATCTTAGCTGTGTAGAGGGGATCTCCCTTGGCAATTTTCCCCCTTTTGATTAGTTGTATTGTCGTAGGTTTCAGTTTGACAGTGCCTGTTGCAATTGCTTCTCGATGTACCTCAGGCTTGTCTGATATGTCAACCATGGCCACTCTGTTCTGTCTCCTCAGTTCTGCTCTGCTTTGAAGTTTGAAAGAGAAAGCTGTCTTTTTTCTGTTTTGTTTTCCGTCGGATTGGGTTGTTCTTCGGTCTTGTGGGATAAGATTTTCAGGCTTTCTCCTTGCAGTTCCCATACACTCTGTTTGATTTCGCCGATTCTCTTCTCCAGTTCCGTCAGTCCTGTACTTAATTCTTCAATGTGCTCCAAAACATACTTTACCAAGGGTTGAATGTCTTCTGAGGCCTGAATGCTTATGACTGAACCTTTTCTTTCTGAGAACTTTTTAAAAGTGAGTATGTGGCTAATGAGTGGTGAAGGGTTGTCTCGGACTTCCCGCATTAGAAAGAGGAAGTCTGAACCGTCGGTCAAGGCTTTTCTCAGTTGTTCGAAAGCTAAACGGGAGTTTGCAACGGGATCCGATGTGTTTTGAAGTAAGATGTCCCTGAATGTTGTCAGGGTTTGGGTGAGATTTTTATATTTGACCCTGATGGTTGGGGTCTTCTCTGGTTTTAAAATGAGCATGGATTCTTTGTTGCTTGTCGCCAGTTCGGACAGGCGGTTGATGTAGTTCTCGGTTTTTTCCAGCAATTTTGATGGTAGAAGCTTTTCGGAGAGGATTCCGCTGGCGATGGCGCCAGCAATCTTTTGCAGAAGCTGCTCAAATTCGCTTGTTCTTGTGTCCGTCTCCTCCTTAATCAAGTATAACACACTCACGTAGATGACATATATTTACTGCTTATTTGCGTGTTCCCACGTCTCAATGAGAGTCTGCACAGCCTTGGCCTTGGGTGAACGTTCACTGAGCCTGTACAAGCAGATTCTTCCAAAGACTTTGTGCACTAGAACGCCTTCATTCTCCAAAGCCTTCAGGTGTTTACTTGTCGTTACGTAGTTTACGTTTAATCTTCGGGCGATTTCAGAACCGTTGAGTTCGCCGACTTGGACCAGAATTCTCAGAATTTTCATACGAAGTCGGGAAGAGAAAACATCTTCAACATTCATGGTCTTTCACATTTCTTGTTTTTCCAGCAGAGTTTTCAACTCTTTTTCCAGTTCGTCAGCGGGAATTCTCGGTAAATAAATGCCTGTTGATCTACCTCGGGAAGCACTTGCTACAACCTCGGCTTTTACTATGCCGAGGGTAGAGAGACTTCGGAGATATTTCCATAGTTGCGTGTGGCTTTTTGGAGTTGTTTCAAACTCTTCACACACGACGGCATAGGATCGTTCGGCCTCGGTGAAAGCTACGTAGGCCTTCTCGTTTTTCTTGAATATTCTGGCTATGCCGAGCAAGAAGAGTTTTTCATGAAGGCCAAGGGTGGCTAGGTCGCTTTTCCGCATCGCTGGAATTATGCTTGAGACGGCTTTTCGAACGCATTCCGGCGGGACAGTATTCAGGTCTTCGGCGTCTGCGTGTTTTCCAGCTCGCCAAAGTAGTTCGACTCCGAAGCGGGCGTTTCCGCTTTCAGAGAATGCAAGCTCGGCAATCAAGTTCACAGTGTCTTCGGGCACGGATAGAAGCTTGAAGGCTAGGGAGACTCGGTCGTTGAGGATGTCGGCGAGTTGTTGTTTTGAATATTTCTCAAGGTTTATTATGCTAGACTGTAGTGTGCTCCTTGTGCTGGCGTCCAACTGATCAATTGCCTTGAGGTTTCGCAAGACGCCTATGAGCGAGAGTCGTTGAGGCTTGTTCTGTCTTGCCTCTTGCAGGCGGGTCAGCTTGTAGACAGCTTCGGAACCTTCTCTGTCGATGAGACTTTCGAACTCGTCTAAGGCCAAGATTACGTGTGAGTTTTGCTCGTCCAGAATCTGCATGAACGAGTTTAGAATCTCTTCAGCCGAATAGCCGCGTTTTGGAAAGTTTGGATGAAAAATCGAGACTACGTGTTGCAAGATGAGGAAGAGGCTTCCGTGACATTCGCGGCAATTAACGTGAATGTAGCGAAGACTTATTCTGCGCCTGTTTGCTTCGCTTGTGATGTTCGCTCCGAAACGTTGCGAAAGCGCGGTTTTGCCGGTGCCAACATCGCCGGTTATTACAACTCGCTGGGCCATTCTTTCGGGGGACTGTAGCGCAAAACTGAAGAATTCCATGAGCAGACGCAGTTCCGCCTCTCTGTGGGGAAGCTTGTATGGAACATAGTTGATGTCAAGTTTTGTCTCGTCCTTGAACACGCTTCGGTATGTTGACACTCGACTGTCCTCAAAGTGATTATTGCATCGAGCTTTGTTATTCTTTTCCCTAGTTTGTCGGTTAGCGCTTGGTGAAAACAAAAGACTAATAAGTACATCATGGGTATGTATTCGCAAAATGATACCGAAGTATTTCTTTTTGACAAAGGGCGCTGGAAAACACAAGGAACAACTTCAATCTTTCGAGTTGGCCTTAAGGGATGCAGGCATACAGCATTGCAACATAGTAAGCGTTTCGAGCATAGTTCCACCCGGCTGCAAACTCATCTCAAGAGAACGCGGCCTGAAACTCATAAGGCCTGGAGAAATCACCTTTGTCGTTTTAGCTAGGAATTCAACAAACGAACCGCACAGACTCATCGCAGCATCAATAGGAGTCGCAATCCCCTCAGGCAAGGAGGACTATGGTTACCTTTCTGAGCATCACTCTTTCGGACAGACGGATGACAAGGCTGGAGACTACTCAGAGGATCTAGCAGCAACCATGCTTGCCACAACCATGGGAATTCAGTTTGATCCTGAAATCGCTTGGCATGAGAAAGAACAATTATTCAAAACGAGTGGAATGATGATTAAGACGGCAAACATGACGCAGTCTGCAACAGGAGACAAGAGTGGTTTGTGGACAACAGCACTCGCAGCAGCAGTATTTGTGCCTGGAAAAAACATGGTGAAACGCTAGAAGCGGTATTTGACAATACGCAACCATTTTTATCCTGAAACGATAATTAACAAGGAAGTTGACGCTGGAGGTTAGGGAAAAGTCTATGTCGGGAAAAATCCAAATACCCATCGTGATTGTTAACTTCAAAACATACGCTGAGGCGACTGGGAAAAGAGCGGTTGAACTGGCCCAAAAAGCAGAAAGAGTGAATCATGAAACAGGAGTCAGCGTTGGGGTAGCTCCTCAGGTTGCAGACTTGGCGGCAGTGGCTGAAGCTGTGGAAATTCCGATTTTTGCGCAACATATAGACCCTATCAGCCCTGGTGGCTACACCGGTCACGTGCTTGCTGAATCCGTGAAAGAAGCTGGGGCCAAGGGAACGTTGATTAACCATTCTGAAAGGCAGCTTAAACTGGCAGACATCGATGAGATAATAAGAATCACTCATGAAAGAGGCCTGCTTTCGGTTGTTTGCGCCAACAACCCCACGATAAGCATGGCTGCGGCGGCTCTCAAGCCCGACTTGATTGCGATCGAACCCCCAGAACTCATAGGCACCGGAATTCCAGTTTCCAAAGCGAAACCAGAAGTTGTGACGAACACCATTCAGCTCGTTAGGGAAATCAACAGAAAAGTCGTGATTCTCTGTGGAGCGGGTATAAGTCATGGAGAAGATGTTCATGCAGCCCTGAGGCTTGGGACGCAGGGCGTGCTGGTTGCAAGCGGCATCGTAAAGGCAAAGGACGCGTATGCTATTATGCTAGAGTTTGCGGAAGCAACAAGAAAGTGACAGGTGTGTCTGCAGGCTTTGAAGGTTGAAGCTGAATGCGTGGCTTGTATAATCAGCCGGGGGACAGCTGAGGTCAAGGAGGCTACGACCAACCCTGCTTTGCGTTTTAGGGCTATAAGCGATCTTCTGAGGTTGCTGACCAAAGAGTTTGCACCGACGGCTGTCCCAGCAGACTTGGGTACAAAAAGAGATGTGGTGATAAGGAGGGTAACTGGCAATCCTGACCCGTACAAGAGGAGCAAGAGGATCAGCAACGAGAAAGCCTTGAAACTTTTGCCGTATGCGAGGAAACTCGTTGAAGAGGGCTATACGCTGCAGGATAGGTTCAAAAGAGCCTGTTTGTGCGCTATAGTCGGCAACATAGTGGAATTTGACATTCCAGGCCATAGGTTCACTTTTGGTAGTCTGAAGAAAGCCTTCAGAGACGCTGCAAGAGACTTGGTCACAGACGATACGAGCAAGATTTACGATTTAGCCAAGAAGGCACACACCGTCCTTTATCTCACAGATAACGCCGGAGAAATTGTCTTTGACACTTTGCTCGTTGAGCAGCTGAAAAACATGGGGTTGACCGTGACTGCGGCCGTTAAGAGCAGACCCGTGATAAATGATGCGACTGTTGAAGATGCAGAAGTGTCTGGTATGTGCAAAGTCGCGGACAAAGTGATTACGACAGGAACAGATTCTGTGGGTCTAGCGATGGATGAGGTTTCTGCGGAGTTCCGCGAAGTCTACAATCGTGTTGACTTTGTTTTTGCGAAGGGTATGGGTTACGCTGAGACTCTTACAGAGTACAAGTTGAAAAAGCCTCACGTCTTGCTTTTGAGAACTAAATGTAGCCCAGTCGCCAACTTTTTCGGCGTCCCGCGTGAAAAAAACGTTGCGAAGCTGATGCCGTGAATGAAGTTGCCTTCAATGAGCCTTAGTCGGGAAACACTTTCCCGTTTCGAAGATGGAATCCAAAGAGAATGGCTCATAACAAATGGTTTAGGAGGCTATGCATCTTCCACGGTTTTGGGCATAAACACAAGAAAATATCATGGATTGCTTGTTGCGGCCCTGCATCCACCGAGGAATCGCAGAGTCTTTCTCACAAAGCTGGATGAAGACGTAAGCCTAGGAAACGACGTTTATCGACTTGGGGCAAACGAGTTTCAAGACGGGTTCTTTCCCCGTGGATACAGTTTTCTCAAGGAATTCTCAGTTTCACCCTTCCCGAAATATGTTTACGCATTGCCGAAAGTTGAAGTTCAAAAAACAATATTCATGCGTTACGGAAAAAACGCAGCCATAGCACTCTACAGCATTTTGAACAGCAATAGTTTTGACGTCAAGGTTCAAGTTTTCCCGATTGTAAATGGGAGGTACTTTCATTCTGTCACTGACAAATCGAAAGCGTCAGTGGAGTTTGTCCAAAAGAAAGATGATGCCAAAGTGGAAATGAGCCTGAAGCCTCCTCAGCCTGTGCTGATAATGATGGCGACTGAAGGGCATTATTCCACAAAGGAAAAATGGATTGAACGGATTTACCTGCGAGAGGAAGCTAAACGGGGAGAAAGCTGCCTTGACGACTGTTTTCAACCAGGATACTTTGAGACAGATGTTAAGGCCGGGGAAGGCAAGGATTTTGCCATAACCGCGGTTACAGGTGAAGATGAGGACAGTGCAAGAGAGGTTTTGGCTCAGTTGCCTTCGACAACGTGTGACATGAAGGCTTTGTGTGAAGAGGAAATGGGTCGCTGTGAGAATCTCTTGTTAGGCTTCTACGGAACGCACAGGACTCTTCAGCCAAAGGGCTGGCTAGACTGGCTTGTCTTGGCAACAGACACGTTCCTTGTTCAGGCCGGAAGTGAAGGACAAAAGGCGGTGATTGCTGGTTACCACTGGTTTGAAGCTTGGGGGAGGGACACGTTCATTTCTCTGCCAGGACTGGTGCTTGTACCGGGAAGGTTTGAGTACGCGAGAAGGATCCTTCTAAGCTTTGAGAAGTACTGCAAGCAAGGTTTGATACCCAATTTTCTTCCAGAACAGACTGAACAGCCAGTCTACAACACTGTTGACGCAACCTTGTGGTTCGTTAACGCAACATTGCAGTATCTCAAATACACGGGTGACTTCAAATTCGTCAGAGAGCAACTTTGGGACACGCTGAAGTCCATCGTGGAAAATCACGTTAGAGGAACCGCTTTCAACATACGTGTAGACGCGGACGGCCTGCTCTCTCATGGCCCACAGTTGACTTGGGTGGATGCAGCGATCAAAGGTAAGCCAGTGACTCCCAGAGCAGGAAGAGCGGTTGAGATTCAAGCCTTATGGTACAACACTCTAAGAACTGCGCAGCTCCTAGCAGAAAGTTTCAATGAAAAAAGTGAAGCGGAAAGGTATGCGCAGATTGCAGAAAAGACGAGAAAGAGTTTCGCTGAAAAGTTCTGGAATACGGGAGAAGGTTGTTTGTATGATGTCGTAAGCCAAAATGAACGCGACGGTTCGCTGAGATCCAATCAGATTCTTGCAGCGGCCCTGGATTTCAGCATGCTTGACAGCCTGAGGAAGGAGAAGGTTGTTGATGTGGTGCAGCGTGAACTTTTGACGCCGTATGGTTTAAGGACTCTTGGCAGGAATGACTCCAGATATGTGGGAGTCTATGCTGGCGACCGTGAAAGCAGAGACAAGGCGTATCATAATGGCACGGTTTGGCCTTGGCTACTAGGGCCTTTTGTCACCGCATTTCTGAGGACTAAGGGTTACACAGAGTCCGCACGGGAATACGCATTGATGAATTTCTTGATGCCATTGTTTAATGAAAAAATCTTTGAAGCTGGACTTGGAACCTTGAGTGAAATCTTCGACGGAGACCCGCCGCACGCTTCTCGAGGATGTATCTCTCAAGCTTGGAGCGTGGCAGAACCTCTGAGGGCTTACGTGGAAGACATCATGCAGGTTAGACCGAAACATGAAAACAAAGTTCTACATGGACTGGGATGAAGCGTTCTTTCGCATGCTTTCGGCTGCGGTTTCGGGAGTCATGGTGTTTATGTACATGCCTGTGCTTTTTTCGAACCCAGCCCAGATTGCAAGCTTGGGATAAACTTCCAGATGCCAATGATAATAGTCGTGGGCTTCTCTTTTCAATGCCATGTGAAAACCATAGTTGTATGGCGGGTCGTTCACCAACGTCTTCAACCGGAAAAGACATGTTTTCAGCGTTTCAGCGAAGGTTTTCACCTCGCTTTGAGGTATTTTCAGAAGGGAGTTTTCATGCTTCTTAGGAAGTATCCAGAACTCCATTGGGTTGACGCTTGCGTAGGGGGCGATCACGATGAACTTTGAGTTTTCAAGCACGAATCTAGGTCCGTTGCGTTCCTTTTTGATGATGTTGCAGAAGACACATTCTTTGTTTTGTCTCCAGAACTTTTTGCTGGCGTCCATCTCTTCTTTCACGGTGTTTGGAACAAATGGTGTGGCGATTATCTGGCTGTGGGCGTGCGAGAGCGAGGCTCCGGCCTCCAAGCCGTGGTTTCGGAAAATGGAGACGTACTGCACGTAGGGTTTGGCAGATAGTTCTCGAAGTCTATCGATGTAGCCGTTGACGACGTGGATAAGTTGCGGTATTGCCGCGTTTGCTGGGCCTTCGTCGTGGATTGGTGATTCTACCAAGACTTCGTGATGGCCCACCGCTGCAGCCAAGTTTTCGTTCTTCATTATTCGTTTTCGGCTGATTCTTATTTTCGGCGGTGAGAAGGCAGGATACAGGTTGGGGATGACGCGGATTAGCCAGTTCTTGTGTCTGTGACCGTCTTCGTCCTTGGTTTTTCTGATTCTCTTGCCTGATTTGAGATAGACCAGAACTGCCGGTGGTGTCATGTGCTCGTTGCCTGGGCACATTGGACAGACTGTGGCCTTGGCCTGCTGTCTCTCTTGTTTGGCGAAGTCAGTGGGTCTGCGACCTCGTTCGGTGGCGATTACAACCCAGCGATCAAGCAGATAATCCTTGCGAACTTCGTTGAAGGCCATCTCTCGACTTCCAGCCAACATCAGAATAGACTCCGACGGCATTTATCATTTTCTAAAAGTGCCTTTTGCGTGGCCGTCGATCGCTTCCATCGAAGCGAGTTTCTTCAAGCACGCGCGCTGATGGTTGAAGAAGCGGTGGGCCACAGAGGTTCGACGCCCAGAATCTACCGGACCCTCAAACCCTACACTCGTACCCACACCCCCTTGAGCGCTGAACGTCCAGACTTAGGTTGCTCCCTCCCGGGCCTGGCCAGATTCACCTGGTCAACATTGAAGACGACTTCCCTACGGAAACCGCTCAACGACCGCCAGCCCCAAGGGACGGATAGTCTTCGCTTCGGAAGAGAAGGCCCAAGCAGCCTTAAACGCCTCAGCCTGAGCTTTCGGCCCGTCCTGTAGAGGGTTTACGGTACAGGGGACCCCTACCCCCCCGCCTAAGACCCACCGCTAACAATGTCTCAATACTCAACACTATAAAACTTTGCCCCCACCCCGCCTTTCCTTCCGTCTGGAAGAAACCTATTTCCAGCTTCAAAACGTAGATAGTCGCTGGAGGAGGCTAAGCGCGCGCTAGACAATTCAGGTTAATGGACGATGAGTGAGGTCTTCCTAATGGAACTATACATGCAAGAATACAAACGAGGTCAAAAACCAAAAAGTGTCTAGAGAGCCCAGTCAGGAAATAATGCCACGACAAGATCATCATCCATTTTTTCTAGTTTGGGACGAATTTTCACTCCAAAAACCAGCGGGCCACTCAATGTTATCACGTTTTCGACGTGCGTGTGAGTGCAGTGCCTTCCCCTCGGTTTGATATATGATCCAAATATGATTTGACACGAAGCGCTCGTTCCTAGACCTCGAAGAGACAAGATGTCGTTCGCAAACTTTCTTACAACCGACATTAGGGTTGTTAGAAAACGTTGGCGGGGATTTCTTCCCTTCTTCCTTGATAGTTATCTCCTCGTCGTGCCCATGCTTGTTTTGGATCGAAACTGAAGTTTGTATCGACACTTTCTCGTTGCTTGAACGTGCGTTTCGAGAAACACGTGCTACAATAAACCGGTTTGCCTATCGTAGGCTTGAAAGGCACCATAGCAGTTTTGCCACAATCGGTACATTTAGTCTCAAACATTCTTTTTTGGAACGTGTAGAATCACCTCTCTTAGATTTGGACTGAAATTGAAAATGTAAATTTTCAATTGTCATTGTTATACAGCCCGCGATGGACTTAAAGGTTTCTGTCCTTATATGACAGGATAGGCTTCACCTTCAAGACCTGATCCGATAATTCTCTTCCGTGCTACTTAAACCCAGACTGGCGCGCATTACAGGAGTTTGCCATAAAGAACAGCAAACGCTAATAGTCAACAGAGGCAACAAGTTTAGAGATAAGGGAAGGGTCTTGATGAAAAGGATAGGCGTGGTCACGAGTGGCGGAGACGCGCCAGGCATGAATGCTGCTATTCGAGCCGTCACGCGCATAGCTTATTCGAAGAATTATCGGGTTTATGGGTTTGAGAGAGGCTGGGAGGGCTTAATAACGAACACGTTCAGAGAGCTGACTCCACGCTCGGTGGGAGGTATCATACAATTAGGCGGCACCATCCTCCGCACTTCGAGGTGTCTGGAGTTTGAAACAGAAGAAGGGGTTGGAAAAGCTTCTAAGACTCTCGCCTCAAACAATATTGACGGGCTCGTGGTCATCGGAGGCAACGGTTCTTTCAAGGGAGCTTTTGAGCTGAGCAAACAGACTGATGCATCGATAGTCGGGGTCCCAGCATCAATCGACAATGACGTCTTTGGTACGGATGAAACAATAGGCTTTGACACAGCGGTGAACACGGCTGTAGACGAGATCGACAAGATAAGAGACACCGCAATCTCCCACGAGAGAATTTTCATAGTTGAAGTCATGGGCAGAACAAGAGGCTTTCTCGCCTCGACGGTGGGACTGACTGTTGGGGCTGAGATAATCTTGGTTCCTGAAGTCAAGTTTGATAGTCGAAAGATTATCGAAAGGTTGGAAGAGAACAGTGCGAAGGGCAAGAAGTCAGGCATAATCGTGGCCGCAGAAGGAATTGGGGACACGCGAAAACTTGGGGCAGAGATCGAGAACGACTCGGGAACGGAGGTTAGACTTAGCGTTTTGGGTTATGCTCAAAGGGGAGGCAGCCCTACTGCAAGAAGTCGTTTATTGGCCAGTTTGTTCGCGGACAAAGCTGTCGAGCAGGTTTCACAAGAAGAAGGCAATAGCATTGTGGGATTGTTAAATGGCAGAATAGCGGCTCTCGACATTAGGAAATCATGTGAGACCGAAAAACCTTTGGACGTGAGTCTGCTAAGTCTGGCGAACGTGTTGTCAAGCTAGGCTAGAAAAATTGTAGGGAGTTTCAGCCGAAGAACACGCTTGCTATGTCGTAGAGTTCCAAGTCTACCGTTTTCCGTTTGCCGACAACCTCTTTCAACGGCACTGAAACGATTCTGTTTCCTTCTATAGCCGTCATGTGACCGAATTTTCCTTCATGAACCATGTCTATGGCTGCTATTCCGAATCTTGTGGCTAGCACTCTGTCAAAGGCTGTTGGGGAGCCGCCGCGTTGAAGATGCCCTAAAACTACGACGCGGGTTTCAATGTTCAAACACTTTTCAATCCCTTTTCCCAAGTAGTAGCCGATGCCGCCGAGTCGGATGTGTCCGAACTCGTCGAGGCTTTCACTGTAGACTATTTCGACTCCGCCCTTCGGTTTGGCTCCTTCGGCAACGACAACTATGCTGAAGTTTCTGCCTCTCTCCTGCCTTCGCTTTATCAGTGCGCAGATATCATCTATGTCGAAGGGTTTTTCAGGGATCAGTATGATGTCTGCGCCTCCAGCTATTCCTGCTTCTAGGGCTATCCATCCAGTGTATCTGCCCATGACTTCCAGGATTATGACCCTGTGGTGTGTTTCCGCGGTCGTGTGAAGTCTGTCTAGGGCTTCGGTGGCAATGGAAACCGCTGTATTGAAGCCGAACGTGTAGTCGGTTCCGGCCAGATCGTTGTCGATTGTCTTCGGTACGCCTACGCATTTGAGTCCGTACTTGCCCATTTTGTCGGCTACGCCTAGAGTGTCATCCCCGCCGATGGCGATGACTGCTTCAATAGCAGCTTTTCTCGCGTTTTTCATGATTTTTTCTGGGCCTTTTTCACTTTTGAACGGGTTGGTTCTGGAAGTGCCTAGGATTGAGCCTCCGCGTGGAAGTATGCCCGATGCGGCCTTCAAATCTAGTGGCAGATATTTGGCTTCAAGAAGTCCGGCCCACCCGTCTTTTATGCCCGTTATTTCGTACCCATAGTTTTGGATGCCCTTCCTGACGACTGCTCGTATTACCGCGTTGATTCCTGGAGCGTCTCCGCCGCCGCTCAAGATTCCGACTTTCATGTGTTCACCACTTCACGCTTTTCCTGAACTACCGAACAGGCGCATTTTGCCTTTAACAACTTCGTTTATAGCGTCTCTTGCAGGGCCCAAGATTTTTCGGGGGTCGAACTCTTTCGGCGAGTTTGCCAGAACTTCTCTCACGGTTGCGATGAAGGCTAGGCGCAGGTCTGTGTCAATGTTTATTTTCGCGATTCCCAGAGAAATGGCCTTTCGGATGTGCTCCTCAGGGATTCCCTTTGCTCCTTCAAGTTGACCCCCGTACTTGGCTGCTTTTTCAGTTATCCATTTTGGAACGCTTGAAGCTCCGTGCAAGACAAGGGGGATGTCGACCTTCTCGCTGATTGTCTCCAGTCTTTCAAAATCGAGTTTGGGCTCGGCCTTAAACTTGTAAGCTCCATGAGAGGTGCCCACGGCGACTGCAAGAGCGTCCACGTTCGTGCTTTTGACGAACTTTTCAGCGCTGTCGGGGTCGGTAAGAATTGCATCTTTCTCTTCAACGGTTTTTTCTTCAACCCCTGCCAGCCTGCCGAGTTCTGCCTCGACGGAGACTTTTTTCGGGTGGGCTAAATCAACCACTCGTTTGGTCAACGCAATGTTTTCCTCAAACTTCATATGGGAGCCGTCAATCATGACGGAGGTGAAACCTGCCGTTATACACTTGGAGACCGTGTCAAAGTCTTCTCCGTGGTCAAGATGTAACGACACCGGAACAGGGGAGGATTCGGCTGCTGTTTTAACGATTCTTGCCAGATAAGGCAAGCCACCGTATTTTATGGCGCTCGGCGTGACAGCAACTATCGCAGGAGATTGTTCTTCACCCGCAGCATCAGAAACGGCTAGCACAGTTTCCAAATTGTTGATGTTGAAAGCGCCCACGGCATAGGCTTCTCGCCTAGCCGGCACGAGCAAATCCTTGTTTGTAACAAGCATCTTCTTCGCCGCGAGCTGATATTTATTGTCAAAAGTATAAATGATTTACAATTCGATGAAGGGTATTTTCTCATTTTCAGGCGTGGGTTTCTTAACAGACGTGGGTTTCTTAACAGACGTGGGATACAAGTAGTCATGAACAAAAATAGCCATGAACAACTTCAACAAACACGAATGGCTCTAGATCCAGAGAATAATGTTCCATGTGACTATGAATGAGTAGAAGATCACAAGAGCAATCAATATTCCTCGCAGTAGCCTGCCTGCAAGATTCCAATCGGTTGGGCTGGCCACTTTCTTTGTTATTGCACATAAGATTCCAAAGAAAATTATCAACCCCACCTTTATGCAAGCTGAAGGCAAGATTCCCATTTTTGCCCACGAGAGGAGAGCGAAGGGGTTGGCTTCATGAGAGGGATTCGTAAACGAAATGTCCAGTATGTTGAGCGAAAGCAGTAACAGAAACCAAGGAAACAGGGGAGCTGATTTCCTTTCCAATTTTCCTCTCTCCCTAAAACAAATGAAACTTCATGATATTTATGAGTTGTGAGTTCGCGCGGTATGTTGGCTTACGCAAACCCAGACTGAATGTTGGTGAGAGAACCGCCCAGTTTTCTTGAGTGTGAGGGCCATTGGATCCTATTGCATTTCTCCGGGGAATAGTCTTCTGAATATCATAGACGTCATGAGAGTGACGAGGAAAGTTATTCCAATCACGAGAGAAATGACGGCGTATGTTTCAAGCTGCGATATCGCCTCTTCGCTTTTTATTTCAAATGCGAACATCTTGACGTAGACGAAGATTACGAAGCAGAATATGGTGAACGTTCCGGAGAGAAGTTCGGCAATCGATAATCTTCGCAGTGCTACTTTTTCGGGATGCTTCATGTTTGACGATAACTTCTTCAAGAAACTCTCAGGCACCTTTCCCCGTCTGCAAGATTCTTTGCCCTCATCGAGGAAGGTGACTTTTGTCTTCTGAAAGTTGATGAAAATGGCTCTGTAACGCCACTTCTCGGTGGCCTTTGCTGAGTGCCGCATCGCCTCTACTCCTTTTCTCCTTAATGAGTACTTGAGCCGACTGAACACAAAAGGCATGCTTCAAAAGTGCAATATATCGTAACCCGACATGAGGAGCGTTAGCCTGTGCGTTGGCGCCACCTTAAATTCTGGGTTGAGATAAGTAATCGGTGCAGGAGACCAGGTGTGTCATAATGAAGGTTGTTCCAAGAAACAGAGTCGTATACTGCTTTGATCCCGCGGCTGAACCTGCTGTGCACATTGAACCTGGAGAACTTGTTTTGCTAAGGACCGAGGACGCTTTTGGGGGGCAGTTGAAGAGTGAGAAAGACTCTGTTGGCAAGCTTGACTGGACTCGGGTCGACGGGGCGACAGGACCCCTGTTCATAGAAACTGCAGAACCTGGCGACACTCTTGTTGCAGAAATATTGGACATCAGCGTTGAGAAGAAGGGCGTGATAGTCACGATTCCGAAATCCGGGATTATGGCAGACAAGAAATTCAAACCTTCAACCAAAGTAGTTGAATTGAATGATGGATGCGTCGGTTTTGAGAATGGTGTTAAGATGAGAGCGAACCCCATGATAGGCACGATCGGCGTCACCCCTAAACGCAAGATTCCGACAGGTTCCCTTGGCAGGCATGGCGGAAACATGGACGTCAAAGATTTAACCGCCGGTACTAAACTGTATTTACCAGTGTTTACAGAGGGCGCATTGTTTGCTGCTGGTGACTTGCACGCCATTCAAGCTGACGGAGAGCTCTGCGTTTCGGCCGTTGAGGCGGCCGGCGAAATTCTCTTAAGGTTCAGCCTGATCAAGGGCAAGAAGCCTGAATGGCCCGTGCTTGAAACAAAAGACTCATTCGCACTCTTAGCCTGCGGGGGCACATTGGATGAAGCTGCAAGGCTTGCAACGGAGGCTGCGGTGAAGGCACTAATGCGTGAGTATGGCTGGCCCTTCGAGAGGGCGTACATGTTAGGAAGCTTGGCAATAAACTTGAAGATCAATCAGGTAGTTGATCCGAAAAAAGGGGTTAGAGCAGTGGTTTCGAAGGATTTCATAAATCTGAGGAGTCTGCTCACTTGAGGTGTTCGAGTTTTTTCGCGCGCGCTAACGTTAATAAACGGGAGGTTGACGAAGCAATTCGCGAGATCGTGGGCGTCAAATATATGGATTGTTCGGTTACTTGGAAGGAAGTGAAGAAGCGGATTGCAGAGAACGAAGGGTCCTTTGTTTCCGAGTTAAAGGAAAAATGGAGCAAGCACTCCTAGAATTCAGTGAGCTGCGTGTAGCTGCGACGGTATATTCCTAAGAGGTCAGAACTGAAGACAGAAGAGATGATGTTGAGGGTTGTTTCTCAAATGCGGGCTATGAAGTTGAAAAATTGGAAAGCACACACGAAGTGCACTATTGCAGCGTTTTTTTCGGCGAAAAATAAGAATGTGGAGGAAAAGCCAGCTTTCTGCGCTTACTTCTTTGGTTTTGCCTTTGCTTCCTTCATCGGGGTTTCGCAGCACACTGGGACGCATGCTGGCTCGCATCCACACGGTTCATCGACGACCAGAACAAGCCCACATTCTTCGCACTTGTATTTCGTGCCCTTCTTTGCCATCCACCTTCACCTCCTCACACCTTGTCATGCAAAAATCTCGTGTGACTCTTGGATATAAAACTGTTTAATAAGCGCTCTCTGACTTCAAGAAAAACAAAGCGCGCATTGCAGCCTGTTTGCGCGTTGTAGGTTTGGTTGTTGTGTTTGAAAGACAAACTTAAATTCGGAGTTTGCGACACTTAGCGTTATGAATCTTAAGACAATGTTAGGCGCAATTGTGATTGCTGTTCTTCTTTTCTTCGGCATCATATTTGCCATGGCGGCCTCGGTTTCTGACATGTTTGGCAGACTGACTGTTGCTGGGTCGTTGTTTGCCATTGCTATTGTGATAGCCTTTTTCATAACACGAAAGCCGATAACAGTGGTTCAGAAACTCGAAGTATCTGGGGACATGAAGGCAGTTCAGATCAAATGTCCAAATTGCTCGGCTTCTATAGATCCGAATGCAATCAAAATCATTTCTGGTGTGCCGTATGCGACGTGTCCGTATTGTGGACACACGTTCGAGGTAGCTGAGGAACCAAAATGGTGAAAAGTCGCCTCTTAATCATCGCGTTAACTGTTTTTCTTGTTCAGATGATGATCAGCAGTGCTTTTGCTGAGAATCTGTCCTTCAGCCTCGATCCCGAAGGCGTGCAGTTATGGATCAACCCGAATGGCTCTATTGACCTTCTGTACAATATAACACTGAAGCAGGATGTTGGAAGCAGTGACCTCCATTGGCTTGAAATTGGTCAGCCAGCGTCTGACTTTACGATTGGGCAGGCTGTGGATCAGTATGGAAATGTCCTTCAGACTTCTGACTCGAGTTCTGGGCAAGACTACAAGGTGCGTGTACAATTGAACTCGGCGCTGGCTGCTGGCCAGACCCTGGGTTTTTCGTTGATTACAAACGTTGCTCATATGATTTACAATGATTCGAAGATGAGCCCAGGCAATGTGGGTATGCAGTTTGTTCCAGCATGGTTGTCGATGGCAAGGGTTCCTGACCTCAGAGTCAAGATTTTCTTGCCTGAAGGTGTCGACGAGAGCATGGTGAAAACCTCTGTTGACTGGGACAACGTTGGCGTTGAGGGTGGGCGGCTATATGTTTATTGGGAAAGGAAGGATCTAGCCGCGGGACAGCATGATTACAATTTCGGTGTTTCTTTCCCCAAAGAATACGTGCAGAATTATGAGCCAGGTCCGCCAGGGTCGGGTGGTTCGTGGGGTCAGTATGTTGCACCAGTGTTGTTCCTAGCGGTGTTTTTCGTCATATTGTTTCTTGGAGTAGTCTTTGTCGTGAAGAGGAGGAGTTATTTCATGCCGTCGCTTACCATGGAGAGTCTTGGGGTCAGACGCGGATTGACTGCTGTGGAAGCATCATATCTCTTAGAGACGAAGCCGCCCAGCATAGTCACCGAAATCTTGTACAGTCTGCTTCAGAAAAGGGCTGTGTGGGTTGAGTCCACTTCGCCTTCGGTGAAACTGAAAATCATGGAGGGTTTTGAGAACAAGACGGGAACACGCGAGGTGCCGCTTAGATATTATGAAATTGACTTTCTTGGAGCCATCAAGGAAGACGGTACGCTGGATGAGGAAAAACTGGCGAAGACTGTAATGAGCCTGAGGGACACTGTTGAAGAGAAGATACGGGGCTACTGCAGACGCGACACGGTTGACTATTATCAAAGCGTTTCTGCCAGAGCTTGGGAGCAAGTGGAACATGCTGGCACGCCTGAGTTGGCGTCCAAAGCCTACGATGAACAGTTGCTTTGGCTTTTCCTGGATCCCAACGTGAAAGCGCGGTCTGAAACGGCGTTCAGAACTCGTCCGTTTGAACCCAGTCCATTATGGCTGTGGTATTGGTACGGCTATCAACATTACAGTCCACATCCGACCTACACGCCGAACATTCAAGCACCCGCCCAGTCTGCAAAACCGCCCTCTATTCCGGGCGCAGATTTCGCGAACAACATTGCAACCGCAGTGGAGAACACTTCAAACAACATCGTGGTCAACCTTGAACGGTTTGCGAACGCCATAGTTCCCGGACCCGGCAAGTCTTCAAGTCAGCCTGTCCATCATAACGCTGATTGTGTATGTGCGTGTCATGCTTGCGCGTGCGCTTGTGCCTGCGTTTCATGTGCGTGCGCCTGCGCCGGAGGAGGAGCCGGCTGAAATAGGAGGGCGATGGCTTTGAGTTTCTTGGGTAGGGTTTTCAGTGCACCGAGAATCCCTGAGGGTCGCTTCACCTATCGTGGGAAAGATTCGTTTGCGGGTTTGGCGCTTCAGCTTCGCGTGGAGGAGGGTGGCAAGGGAGTAATGGTCATCAACGCTCAAACGGTCATTTTCCTGAATGAGACTGCAACGGCATATGCGTATTTTTTTATGCAGGGAATGTCTTCGGAAGCTGTTATCAAGAGAATTCGTCGCATCTACAGGGTAGACTCGCAAAGAGCCAGGAAGGATTACGAGAAACTAGTATATGCTATCAGCACGCTGGCGCGCACTGACAAGGTTTGCCCGATATCCTTCCTTGACGTGAAAACCGTTGAGCCTTTCACTCAGCAGCTTTCTGCACCGTTGCGGATGGATTTGGCACTAACCTTCAAGTGTCAAAACGACTGCGTTCACTGCTACGCTGGCGGTCCGCATGAAACCAGTGAACTTAGTGCGGTGCAGTGGAAAGAGGTCATCGACCGCGTCCACGAGATCGGCGTGTTCATCGTAACCTTCACAGGCGGCGAGCCGACGTTGCGCGAAGATCTCCCTGAACTATTACTCTACGCCCAAAACAAGGGGATAGTCACTGGACTCATCACTAACGGCAGAAGACTGAAGGACGAGAACTATGTGGAAAAACTCGAGAAATCCGGGCTGGACTTTGTACAGGTGACTCTTGAGTCGCACAAGCCGAAGATTCATGATTTGATGACGGCATCCAAGGGAAGCTGGAAAGAGACCGTTGCCGGAATCAGAAATGTCGTTCCCACACACATCTATGCCACGACAAACACCACGCTGAGCAAGCATAACGCTCCGAACTTTTTGGAGACGATGGGCTTCATTAAGGAACTCGGAGTATCCGCCTTTGGATGCAATAGCCTCATCTACTCTGGAAGAGCTGGTGCGATAAGTGAAGAGTTCGTCTTGCCGCTTGAGACGTTGAACGAGCTTCTCCCCCAAATCCGTGACAAGGCTCAACGGTTGGGTTTGAGGTTTCTGTGGTACACTCCAACTCAGTATTGTCGTTTTGACCCGGTCAAGCTCGGTCTGGGCGTTAAATCGTGTACAGCGGCAAACATCAACATGTGCGTCGGACCGAACGGTGATGTTTACCCGTGTCAAAGCTACTTTGAAAGTGTCGGCAACATTTTGAAAGATGACTGGACCAAAATATGGAACCATTCACTTGCCGTGAAGATTAGGAAAAGAGAATACGTTGAGCCGAAATGTAAGAACTGCCCACAGCTGCAAGTTTGCGGAGGAGGGTGTCCGTTGGAACTGCAAAAAGAGAACTACATTTGCAGCGAGTCGTAGCTCTTTGGGGAATTCCAGAAGCCTTTTACGAATCATTCACCAATTGAAAGTTGTAGTCATCTTGACATGCGATGAGGAGGCGGAACGTTGAAAATCATCCACAGCCATCGTCTTCGAAATGTGCTCCTACTGTGCATTTTTCTTTTTCTTTTTGGCAGTTCAGTTCTTGAGGGCAAGCAATCGTACATGGGCGCGGCTGAAAATGCCTTTCGAGTCTCACGGTCTGATGGGAGCTATGTTCAGGCCGGCTTCACTTCAATACAGCAGGCGATAAATGATGCAGAGAATGGTTCTATAATCCAAGTTCCTGCAGGTATCTACAATGAACATGTGACGATAAACAAATCAATCTCTCTTGTCGGTGAAGACGTTCATGCTACAATCATTGATGGGAATAATGGGGGTACTGTGGTGCAAGTTCTTGCCAACAATGTCAGCATTTCTGGTTTCACGATAAGATATAGCGGGTGGGGCTGGACTAACAATGGCATTTATGTCTATTCTGCTGACAATTGCGAAATAAAGAACAATTATCTGTTTGTTAACTGTCACAACATTCGGCTGAACTGTTCACGTGGATCCAGAGTGACGAATAATATCATAGACGGAAATGGTTATGGCATCAGGTTCTTGAGTTCCGAGAATTGCGTCGCGACAGACAACAAAGTATCCAATTGCATCGGAGGGGTTCATTTGGAGAATGCGACGAACTGCACGGTTCAGAAGAACTATTTTACAGAGAACAGTCAGGGCATCCGTTTCTATTCTCCTTGCGCGTACAACAGGGTTTTCGAGAATCTTGTGTGTAACAATACGTACGATGGCATGATAGAGCTGATGCCGGGGAACACTACACTTTCAGACAACTTCATCTTTCACAACAATTTCATCAACAACACTGAACCTTTCATCTACAAGGTTTACGGCACAACTTGGGATGATGGTTACCCTTCTGGAGGGAATTATTGGGGCAGGTACAACGGAACAGATTTCCACGGCGGGCCCTATCAAAACGAAACTGGATCTGACGGCATAGGAGACACGGCGTATGCGGTTAACGCCTATGACGTGGACAGATATCCACTCATGCAACCTTATGGTTCCGTCCGCAATCTTGACACAAACCTGACTTACTTGACGATACATGATGCTGTTGACGCTTCTGAGACCTTAGATGGGCACACGATATTCGTTGGGAATGGAGTCTACAATGAGCATCTAACAATAAACAAGACCTTGTCGATTGTCGGAGAAGATCAGAACATGACGATCATAGACGGTCAAGCCACTGGTACAGTAGTGACTATTGAGGCAAACAATGTCTGTGTAGCCAAATTCACGGTAAGAAACGGTGGATTTAGTTATCCGCCCTATGGTAATGATTGCGGCATTCTCCTAGACCATTGCAATGGATGTAATCTCAGCAAGGTTAGGGTGACAGACACTCGGATAGGGATATACCTCTTCTTTTCAACAAACAATGTCATAGAGCACAACCTCGTCTACTCCAATTATGAAAATGGAATCTGGCTGTGGTACTCCGGCAACAACACTCTAGGAGAGAACAGAATGCTGAACAATCGGTACAATTTTGGCGTCTTTGGCGGTAGCCTCTCAGACTTTAACAACGTGATAGATCCTGGCAACCTAGTGGACGAAAAACCAATCAGATATGTCATTGGTGCAGAAAACGAAGTTTTCGACGATCGAACAGGCACGGGTGTCATTTATCTTTTGAACTGTTTCAACGTGACCGTGTGTGATTTGAACTTGACGAGGAATGGGCATGGCGTTTTCTGTTATAACGTCACTCAGTCTGAAATACGGGATGTGACGACAGTGAGTAACAATTACGGAATATACCTTCAAGATTCAAGCAATATCACTGTGAGAGGCAATCTGGATGTGAATGACTGGGTTGGGATATGTCTCCAGAATTCGGGCAATGTTGTTGTGGAAAACAACGTCGTTGTGGATGCTGAGAAGGCGTTGTCACTTTATGAAGCTAGTGGCAACAGAATTGAAGGGAACACGCTCAACAGTTCTGTTTACGGGATTCGACTTTTCAACTCAAACCTCAACATTATCTTTCACAACAACTTGATCAATAACGATGAACAAGCCGACGTCATCAACTCGTACGAAAATGTTTGGGATACTGGTTTGGAAGGAAACTTCTGGAGTGACCATGCACAAGTGGACGCGAACAAGGACGGTATAGAGGATAGTCCGTGCGCTGTCGACGGTAGCGATGGTGATCGGTATCCTCTGATGGGCACTTTTCATAGCTTCAGGATAAGTTCTGAAGATGACTCTTGCGTCACAGTGGTTACCAATTCCTCTATTCTCAGCTTTGTCTTTGAGAACCAAAGTGGAACAATCAGGTTGATTGTGGATGGTTCAGATGACACCTACGGATTCTGCAGAATGAGTATCCCAAAGAGTGTTGTGGAACCGAGTGTTGAAGTCATCATTGACGGCGGATTGACTCAAGTGCTCGACGCGAACTACAGTGTTCACAGTGATAGTTCAAACACGTGGATATTCTTTGCATTTCACCTCTCCTCACATGAGATAATCATAGTCCCAGAGTATTGGCCACTCATACTGTCTTTAGCCCTAGTGTCTGCAATCGCGTGGTATCCTCTGCTCAGGAAAATGAGAAAGGATGGGGAGAGAATTTCTCCGGTTGAATATTGATCAGGGACTAGATTGATTTTGGAAGACGCTTGAACCGACATTCGAGCGCGCGCCATTCGCTTGCCGTTAAGATTCGAGAAAAAGAATACGCTGAGTCGAAATGCAGCGACTGCCCACAACTGCAGAGATGCGAAGATGTATTTCCATTGGAACCACAGAAAGAGAGCTAACTCTTCAACGAATCATAGTGGCCACTCATCTTCTCTAGATTGGAAATATCCTGAGTCGAGAAATTTCTTCTGCGATACAGGGTTGGCGATAGGAGGCTTGAAGAGTGAAGGGTAGAACATTGTCTCCAATCTCCTGCACAAATCGCGCGCCGGGCATAGTCTCTGATGATATGCGTCCCTCGGCGGACATATAGAACTTTTATTCAAAAATCTTTTAACTAAGGACTGGCTATAGTTATAGTGCTTAAATATAAAAGGAGAAAGGAGTCTTGAAGAAGAATAGTTCTAAAGCTGTCTCTATGCTTTCCGCATCATTGCTGTTGATAGGCTTCTTGGGCCTAATAACATCACATTCTACATATGCGTTACAGAACACGATGACTTTCACTACGGGCGATACAATCAACTTTAGTAGCACGAACGAGACGACGTTCTGGTCAAATGTTACGATGAGATTTGGAACAGGCGTCAGAATACAATTCGTTGAGACGGTGCCGAACGGTTACCTTGAGCCCTGCGATGTGATTCAGATAATATGGCCGGTTGGCTTCCAAGCTGCGCCATGCTCATGGTGGGAAGTCCTTGACCCTCTGGGTAATCCTACAGGAATCGAGTTTCACGTAGACGGACAATATGGACCTTACGAGTTCCATGTTGACCAAGTCATTTACTCTGGACCACCGCCTATCCCCCCACTTCCACCTCAGCCTGTGACCGCTGAACTGAAGATACAAGTCGTAGAGCCATGTGACTTCTTTGTAGTTCACTGGCCAGAGGCATGGTATCCTCTGGAATGCTCTTGGTGGGAAATAATGGATCCCGAGACTGGTCTGCCAACCGGTTTCGAATTTCACGTTGACTGGAACAACCAAAGTTGCGAGTTTCACGTCGACGAAGTCATTCCACACATTTACGCACCCTATTTTCCTGTATACGAAATCGAAGCGAGACAAAAGATAACCGAGATTGAACCGTGCGACTGGTTTGTAGTCTTGGATCCCACGGGGCTTGTGCCCTCACCGTGCAGTTGGTGGTATGTGTGGCGCTATGGTATGCCCTACGGTGGCAGGTTCCATGTTGATAACGTAGACGGCAGAGCATTCCACGTAGACCAGGTAAACCCTAACCCAATCAATTTGAGCAGTTCTTTGGAGTATCCGACCGTGGCTAGACAGACAATATCGTCGCTCGCCACATGTCAATGGTACAAAGTAGACGACCTTGCAAAAACCCCGAAACCTTGCACATGGTGGTACACGAAAGTACTCATGTTTGACGTTGAATTCCACGTTGATCAATCTTATGCCAACAATGGAACGTTCCACATAGACAACGTGCTGCCGGTTGATCCTATGCCGATTCCCTCGGTCGGGGCAGCTATTGTGACCGCTGAGAAGAAATTCGTTGGTCTGGGACCTTGCGATCTGTTCCAGGTGGCGAATCCTCAGGGTTGGCTTCCTGAGCCTTGCTCTTGGTGGAAGGTGACTTGGCCTACAGAATGGGCAGGCGTGTCTTTCCATGTAGATTACACCGATGGAGTCAGCAAGTTCCACATCGATGCTGCAGATCCATTACCCTTAGGACCGACACCACCGCCATGGAACGTTACGGCCATCCGCGCTCAACCGCCCTCGGGACCGTGGTACGTCAAGCCAGCCTACCCAGACTATGCGCCGAGCGGAATGCCAGACTTTGACGAAAACCAGGATGCTTGGGGACCGGCCCCAGGAACCTTCACCTGGTGTGGTCCAGTCGCCGTGGCGAATTCTTTGTGGTGGCTTGATTCCGAGTTTGAGTCGATTCTCAACCCCAACCCTGTGGCGCCGCCGACAATAAGCGACAACTTCAATCTCGTATCTGCCTGGGGCAACTGGGATGACCACGATGTGAAAAACGTTGATCCACTGGTGCACAACTTGGCTTTCTGGATGGATGCTGACGGTCAGAGATCAGGTGATGGCCACATTGGAACACGTTGGGAGGACATGGAATGGGGCATCAACCAGTACCTGATGCAACAGGGATTAGCAGGAATGTTCGAGGTACACAACAGGAGCGCTCGCGTAGTCTCCCCACAATTAACTTTCGAATGGATAGAGAGCGAGATCGAGAAGTGCCAAGATGTCGTGCTGTTCCTTGAATTCTGGCAATGGACTGGGACAAAATGGACCAACCAGACCATGACGGTTCCAAGCCTGGAATTTGGCCACTTTATCACTTGCGCAGGAGTCAACTCCACGACCAATGAGCTACTGATAAGCGATCCCTACAAAGACGCTTTTGAGGCGGGAACGGCCCCAGGTCGCTCACCAGTGCCACACCCGCCGATACACCCACCCCAACTTCACAACGACACTCAATACGTTTCACAGGATGCCTACCACGTTCTAACTTGGTCGCCACCTCCAGTACCACCGCCCCCACCTCCGCCGTTTCCGCAGTCAGCACTCGAACTGGTGGGATACATGCCAGGGTACTACACTTTCATCACGGCCGCAGTAGCCACCTCGCCGCTGAACATTGACGTGGCTGTAACCAATCTCACGTCACCCAAGACTGTCGTATTCCGAAACTTCTGCGCCAACTTGACGGTGACCGCCCAAAACTTGGGCAACTTCACTGAAAACTTCAACGTCACAGTCTACGCAAACACGACCACCATCAAAACTCTAAACTTTAACTTGGCACCTGGTAACGCTGCAACTCAACAGTTGTTGTGGAACACCTCGGGTTTTGCTTATGCAAACTATACCTTGAAAGCCGTTGCAGACACGGTTCCAGGCGATACGAACACAACAAACAACGAATTCACAGATGGGCGGGTTAGGATGTCTATCGTGGGGGACTTAACAGGGCGCACTTCGAACCCGTATGACTTCGTACCAGACGGAAAAGTCCAAATCGTGGACGTATCCGTTGTGTCTAAATACTTTGGGCAGAAGGCTCCGCCGGCACCCCCCAACTGTGACGTGACAGGCCCGACGCTAACCGTGCCCGACGGCAAGATTCAAATCGACGACATAGCCACAGTTTCGAAACACTTCGGAGAACACGAATAAACCCAAACCTCCATTTTTTTTACAAAATGACTTCCAGAAGAAGGCTTTTCTGAGTCCTTGTCTGCGGATGTAATAGGCTTGAAGTAGGTGAGCGCGCGCGGGTTTCACAGGCGGAAATGTATTTTGGGGTTCTGCATCCTCTTTGACTTGTTTGCGTGTGGTTTGTGACGGGCTAGTTTGAGTTTTTGGACGCGGCTTAGTTTCTTGATTCTTCTTTCTCTTTTCATTGCTTCTGCTCTGCTGTGAAATTCTTCGACGTGAACCAGCCTCTTCGGTCGGTGCATCTTCGTGTATCTAGCGGCTTTTCCCTTCTTGTGAAGCTTGATGCGTGAATCTAGATTTTTTGTATAGCCCGTGTAGAGGCTGTTGCCTTCGCACAGGATTATGTAGACATAGTAAGGCATCCGCCATTCGCGCCTCCGGTCTGGGATTGGGTTCTCTCGGTCAGACTTGACATCTATTGACCGCGTTGGTGAGATAAAAATTTATAAGAAAAAAACATGGTATAGACTCTGAAATTGGCAGACGTTGTAGGGATGATAACAGTGGCAAAGCTGAACAAGGTTGACGAAGTTGTGGTCTCAACGTTGAAAGGCGCTGGCAAAGGCTTGACGCTTAGAGAAATCTCTGAGAAAAGTGGAGAAACGGAAAAGAAGGTTTTCAAGTCTCTGCGCAAACTATTCGAGAACGAAGTAATTGAGTGTGAAAACCATAAGTACCGACTCACAGACCCTTAAAGGCTATTTGCTTATGCAACAGAACTATTGTATTCGTGCGCCGACTCTGCAAGACATAGTTTTGGATTTTGAATGAAGGCGGACCGATGCGTGAGGTGGCATAGTTGACACGGAAACGCGGTTACAGACGTGGATACTCTGTCGCCGTCCTGATCGGTTTGGAGAAGGAACGTGCGATCTTGTGGCGGGTCTTCAGTAACGTTGTTAAGCCCCACGTTACACTCAGAGTCAGCGGAGTAAGAGCGGAAGTAAAAGCCTTGTACAATTTTCATGAAGCAATCGTGGAAGCTCTGAGGTCTGCGCTCAAGGAGGGGGTTAAGAGTATCGTGGTCGCGGCTCCCATGAAAACCGATTATGCACAAGTCTTTCTTGATCACGCGCGGAAACATGATGCGTGGCTGATCCAAGCGAGGGGACCGAACTCGGCGACATTCGGCGTGCTCGTCGGCTCTGCAGGTGAACTTCACGAAGTAGCCGAATTGGTGAAGACCAAGCGTTTCCGCGACTTGATCAGTGAAACCACATCAGCAGATGCTGACCGCATCGTGGACACGTTGGAGAAGTGGCTCAGCGACTTCGAAACAGGTGCAACTGTATTGTATTCGCTTGAAGAAGCGGAGGATCTGGTCTATGGTCAATGGTCGAGTGGGGGAGTCAAGCCTGAATACGTGATGCTTACAGATAAGTATCTGCTGAACCACAAAGAGAGAAACAGGATCAATAGACTGCTGCAGATTTCAAACAACAAAAAAGTCAAAACCGCAATAGTTGGCGCTGATACTCCGGCAGGCCACAGATTGACGCAATTAGGCGGCTTGGTTTGCCTAGCGAGACCATCGCGAACAAGCAGTGCGCACTAATCTCTTCCTTGTCCGCTTGGACTATTATGATGTGCCTGTTCCTGTTTCTTCTCTGAATTGCAGTCTGTAGAATGAACTGTACAATCCTTTCTTGTGCATGAGCTGTTCATGTGTGCCTCTTTCCACTATTGACCCCTGGTCGATGGTTAAAATTTCATCGCAAAGCCTTATGGTCGAAAGCCTGTGGGCGATAATTATCGTCATTCTGTTTCGCATCAATTTCTTCAGGGCTCTCTGTATCACCAGTTCGGTGTAGGCGTCAACTGAGGATGTTGCCTCGTCCAGCACCAGGATTTCTGGATTTGCGACTAGCGTTCTTGCAAAGCTTATGAGTTGTCTTTGGCCTATGGATATGTTTGAAGACCCTTCCTGTATCACGTAGTCGTAATCGTTGGGAAGCTTCATTATGAAATCGTGGGCACCGATGGATTTTGCCGCGTCTACGATTTCTTGGTCCGAGGCTTCGAGTTTCCCGAACCTTATGTTTTCCTTTATGGAAACTGAAAAGAGAAACGAATCCTGTAGCACTATGCTCATGCGGCCTCTCAAAGAAGCAAGCGGGATGTCCCTTATGTCGTGTCCATTGATGAGTATTCTGCCTTCGCCTGGATCGTAGAATCTGGCGAGCAAGTTGATTATAGTGCTTTTCCCCGCGCCTGTCTGGCCGACAATCGCGAGTTTCAAGTTGCGTTTCAGAGTGAAACTGATGTTCATCAGAACTGGAACATCTATGTCGTACGCGAAATTGATGTTTTCAAATTTGACTGTTTCTATCATTGCAACGTGATGCTCCTTTCAGGCTGTGCGTCCACCACCTCAACTTTCGTGTCTATTACATCGAACATCCTTTCAATCGCAGACATGCATGACTGGTACTGGTCGTACATCGTTACAAGATCGACTAGTGGCATGAAATAAGAGAACTGGTACTCGACGAAGGCTACCAGAATTCCTAAAGTGATTGTTGGTGGTACGGACGTCAAAGCCATGACTCCGAAGAAAAGGATTATCATGGTTCCAATCAGTCTCAGTGCTATTACGAACGGCGTGTATGACGAGCCTATGAGGATGGCTCTGATGGTGGCCTTGACGTTTTCATCTTGGCTTTTCAGGAACTTCTTCTCTGCCTCTTTTTCCTGCGCGTGGGCTTGGGTAACTTTTATGCCTGCCAAGTCTTCTTGCAACCTTGCCGTCAACCCTGAGGTCGTGATTAACGTTTTCCTGTAGGCAGCTCTCGAGTATTTTCCGAGGTACCAGACCAGCATTATGGCCACGGGTAGAACCGAAATTGCGAGAAGTGACAGTCGAAGGTCAAGATAGAACATTATGGCAAAGGCGCCCAGTATCGAGGAGACGTCTACGAGAATGCTTGTGAGTCCCACCCGGATGAATATTCTGACGGTGTTGGCGTCGTTCGTCGGGCGGGATATGATTCTTCCAGCTTCACCTTCCGAAAAATATCTGAGAGAGATGACCTGCAGTTTTTCCATCATGTCGTCTCGCATTTCTGCGACTACCTTTTCTCCGACTATTCGCATTTGATAGGTTTGGATGTACTGAAAAACATAGTTGCCTAGAATGATAGTGGCGAAGAGTGGGATCCACCATATGAACTCTGAAAGGTTCTTAGGCGTTATTATGTGGTCGATGGCTATCGCGTGCATGTAGGGTGCAGCCAAACCGGTGAATGCGCCGATTATCGTGGCGGCGACGCCGATCTGCAGGTTTCGTTTGTTAGCTTGAGCGTACTCGTAGACTCTTCTAATCAACACTCGGTCAGGGATGGTTCTTTTTCTTTTCTCTTCCTGTTTTGTGGAGAAGGTTCCGTATGAACCTGACACTAGGAACCACCTGCCTCATCTAGGATGGGTGAAGCTTTTTGGATGAACTGGGTTTCGTAGACCTTCTTGTAAACGCCATTTTTTGCAATGAGCTGCTCGTGAGTTCCGAATTCAGCCACTGAACCGTTTTCTAAGACTAGGATCTTCTTGGCGGTCTTTATTGTGGAGAATCTCTGCGCAATTATGAGGGTCGTCCTTGTCCTTGTTGCTTCTTCTATTGCAGACTGAATTTCTTGTTCCGTCTTCGAATCCACGAAAGAGAGCGAATCGTCCATTATCAGCATCCTCGGGTTACCTACGAGCGCTCTGGCGATTGTTATTCTCTGCTTCTGACCTCCCGAAAGAGTGATCCCTCTTTCTCCCACAGGTGTGTCGTAGCCGCATGGAAGAGATTCGATGAAGTCATGGATTCTGGCCGATTTGGCAGCCTTCACTATTTCCTCGGTCGAAGCGTCAGGCTTGCCGAAAGCAATATTCTCCTTAATCGTTCCAGAGAACAAGAAAACGTCTTGCAGCACTACGCCTATCTGTTTCCTGAGGGAAGCAAGCTTGAATTCGCGGATGTCTATTCCGTCTATCTTTATGCTGCCCTCTTGGACGTCATAAAACCTTGGGATCAGGTATATCAGAGTACTTTTTCCGGATCCTGTAGCGCCAAGTATCGCTATTTTTTCACCAGGCTTCACCGTAAAAGTGATATTATTTAATACAGGTCTGTCTTTTGCGTACCCGAACGTTACGTTTTCTAGCTCGAGTTTTCCTTTTTCTATCTTTACGTCTCTGGCGTTGGGCGTATCTTCAACGTTTCTTGGAGCGTCTGTCATTTCTTGGACTCTTTCAAGTCCTGCGTAGGCGGCGATCCATGTTCCCAGAGTCTGGCTTACGTCCCTTATTGGAAAGGTCAGTCTCATCATGTATCTGACGAAGAGAATCAAGTAGCCAATTTGAGCAACCGCCATGGCTGAGCCTGGAACGCCCAGTGTAATTCCTGCGTACACGTAGACCAAGGTTGCTCCAAGCGTGAGTAACGCTGGACCGAGTGGCATGTAGATTGATTGTATTTTGCCCGCGGTGATTGCCGTGTTCACGTATATGTCTTCTACTCCTTTGAATCCGTCAACGATGTCTCTTTCTCGGCGGAATATCCTGATTGTTTTCATTCCGATGATGTTTTGCTGTATGTAGGAGGTCAATCTTCCCATGATCAGCTGCATGTTCCTGAAGAGGGGCATCGTATTTATCCAGAGGCGCGTTGTGAAATAGAAGATTAGCGGCATTGTGGCCATGGAAATCAGTGTCATGAGTGGGCTTATTGGGAGGATTATCGAAATTATGATGATTGTTGTGAAGACAGCGTTGAGAACAGTGCCAAGCCACGTTCTCAGAAACATGTCGACCAGTTGAAGATCCACGGTGGCTCTTGACGTGAGATCACCAACGCCGACAGAATCGTAAAAACTGAAGGATTTGCCCTGGAGCGCACGGTAGTACTCTGTTCTTATGTCTCGCACTATGTATTGGGACATTACTCCGTGCACGTAAGTCAGCGTGAAGTTCGTTATAGCGTAGCCTATTCCGGCCAGTATTATGACGAGTAGGTAGCCCGGTAAGAGGCTAGTGTTTGACGGAATAGTGGGAGGGCTCCCGATCACGTTGATTATGATGAAGGTAGTGTACAAGGGTTCGAGCGAGAATAGGAAGGATCTTATGACTGCTAGAATGACTATTGCAGTGATGTGCCAAGGGTATCTCCTGTGGTATTGCAGTAACCTCTTGAAAGCCGAGTAGGACTGTGCGAAACCCTTCTGCGGTTTCAGCGACTTAGCATATTCAAGCAGCGGCTTTGCTACACTCATTATGGTCTTGGCATAGTCGATACACCTCGAATCGATATAAACATTTTCGAACGTTACTGAACTCTCTAATCAATCAAAACGAATGTAGGTTAATGGATAGGGTGTTTTTAGCGCGCGCTAGATTGAGCCAACGAATCTGCCAGTTCAGCGACTTTCTGTTTAATCTGCTCGTAAATCCTCTTGACGGCTTCGCCTTGTAGGAAGTATGGGTCCTCGACGTTCCAAACAATTATTCTGTTTTGGCACTCTTGGCATTTGGTTGAAATCATGTCCTTATGTCTTTGCTCCATGGCTACGATAAGATCATACTGTCGAAGTCTCTTGCTGTCTAGGCTTTCAGGATATTTCTTGAGGTACTGTTCGGCATTCTCTTTGATCAAGTATTTCTTCACTTCTTCCGAAACGGGGATGGCAACTCGCATTCCTGCAGAATCTACTTCTAGGTCAGGTCTCAGCTTCTTCAACAATGCTTCTGCGAGTGGGCTTCGATGTGCATTGCCAGAGCACACAAATAACACTTTCATACCTATCAAAGCTTTCAAGCTAGCGCGGACGATTGGCAGAGCAGCTTCTTGGCGCGGGGTGTGGGATTTGAACCCACGCGGCCATTACTGACCACAGACTTAGCAGGCCTGCCCCCTACCAGGCTAGGGCAACCCCGCAAGGCAACTTTGCTTAATTCCTTACAGGTCTGAAGTAGCGCTCGTTTGGTAGATTGTGAATCATGGTCTATTTTTGTCTTTTGTGCTTTCTGTTAGCTTGCTCTAGGCCTTACACAGCGCGCGCTCGTCCTCACCGAGAGCACGTTCAACGATGTCCTCAGAAAAGCAACTGCGAAAAGAAAAAGGTGCAACGATATCAGGAAATTACGCCTCGACATAGCGCACGTTATATCTCTGCTGCACCTTCGTCTGTTTTCCATTCACTTCTGACATTTTGCTTGGCGGGTTGCTGAGGACTTGTGCAGGCTCTTCGAATTGAATCATGCCAGTCTCTCTTACGTGTGGATAGCGTTTTTGCTTTCGAAACCTGCGAGTCAGCCACTTTTGTTTTCACTTGCGAATATAGCGAGAAACCCTTGTCCAATCAGGGTTATGAGACGTGGGTATCCGTTTAACAGGAAGCGCGCGCGCTGTGCCTGAACAGTCACACTGCAAGAGTTCGCTACAACTTGTTTTCGCAATGTTTAATAGTTCTTGCTGCACAATTACATTGAAAGGAGAGAGGAGAATAAAGGATGACCAGAAGATTAAGTAGACTATCTGCAAATATACTTGTTACAGCGATCCTATTAGGTGCACTTCCAATAATCATGCCAGCTGTCAAGGCATTACCAACGCTGCCAGCGTTCTGGGTTGTTCCGGATGTAAGTTTCAACACAAACACGACCGCCGTGGGGACGTTGTTCAACGTGACCCTGTACGGTGGAACAGCAAGCGACGTCTACGCCTACAACTGGGCGGTTTTGTTCGACAATTCGCAACTTGCGGCCCTTACTGGCGGTTACACAGGACCAGGCAAGAGTCAATGGTTTGGTAGTCACGGCACTTCGACGTCAGGTCCATATGTTGACAACACAGCAGGTGAAGTCATCGGAGGTGAATCACTCTTGGGTTCAGATATTGTTCACGCCAGCAGTGGCAGTATTGCATGGTTGGAGTTCCAGATAATCGCTGCTCCTACACCTGGCAACACTCTTACAAGCACCATCGACCCGAACTCTCCGGATTCGTACTTCCTAGACACGGATCTGTTCCATATACCGGGCGTTAGTTTTCAGGCTGCGGCGTACTCTTACGCGAGTTCGACGTTGCCACCACCGCCGCTTTCGGTTTCCATAGGCGCATCTTCAACGACAATCTACTTGGGTCAGTCAGTGCATTTCACATCCACGGTCAACGGTGGGTTCCCACTGTACACGTTCCAATGGTTCCTAAACGGGAGCGCGGTCTCAAATGCAACATTGAGCACTTGGACTTTTACGCCTGCAACGAGCGATACCTACACCGTCTATTTGAACGTCACGGACAGCCACGGAGCCACTGCGAAATCAAACATCATAACACTGACGGTCCTGCCACCACTGACAGGAGCTAGAATGGACGTTGACCCGTCGGAAATACTGGACTTGTCCATGGGGCCGTCATCAACATTCTACGTCAACGTTACAGTGGCCAACGTTCCTGAACTCGCGACATGCCAGTTCAACCTGACTTACGATCCTCAAGTTCTGGACTGGATAGGCTTTGATCTATTCCGCGTTGAAGGGGAATACCCGATTGTCAGCATTGGAAACGAAGGGCCGGGCTTCGTGTACATGAGCCTCAACTACCTGATCCCTGTAAGCGCCGTTTCACCTGTACCTATAATCACGATGCACTTCCACGTGAATTCGTATGGAATATCGCCGCTGAACCTGACTGACACGTTACTGCTGGACTCTGTTGGACATCCGGTCACGCACAACGAATTCGACGGCATATTCATCAACATAATACGCGACGTAGCAGTGGTGAATGTGGTCCCTGAAGTCAACTGGGTGTATCAAGGATGGACAGACAACATCAACGTGACTGTTGCAAACCTTGGGAATGTCAGTGAAACCTTTGACGTCAGCGCTTGGTACGACACGATTCTTATCGGAACGAGCACGGTGACTGGCTTGGCTCCAAACACACAGACCGTGAAGACTTTTTCGTGGAACACCTCCGGAGTGCTTGAAGGAAACTACACGATTACTGGCAAAGCATCGCTGGTACCGTACGAGAACTATTTCAACACGGCCAACAACGTTTTCGTTGATGATGTTGTCGAAGTTGTCTCTGTGATACACGATGTGGCGATAACCGACGTGGTTCCCTCTGTTGCTTGGGCTTACGCGGGATGGCCTGTCGGCGTGCAGGTGACGGCGAAAAACCTTGGCAACGTGAGTGAAGACTTCGATGTTACAGCCTACTACGACAGCAACGCGATCGGCACGCAACACGTTCCGGGCTTGGCTTCAGACACTAGCACGGTTTTGACTTTCGACTGGAACACGACTGGCCTGACAGAGGGCTTCTACACGATTTCCGCTCAGGCTTCGCTGGTTCCACATGAGTTCAACGTTTCGAACAACATTTTCGTAGATGGTCAAGTGCAGATTCTTACGATGATAAGGGACGTCGCAATCATAAACGTGACGGCTTCACGCGCATGGGTTTACTTAGGAATGCCTGTAAACATAACGGTGACTGCCAAGAATGTTGGAGAAGCGGCCGAGTCGTTCAACGTGTTCGCTTACTACAACACAACCCTGTTGGGAGGCGTCCCCGTCGTCAACTTGGCACCTGGTGCGGAGATTGATGAAATGTTCACGTTGAACACGACGGCGTTGGTGCCCTGCAACAACTATACGATTTCGGGTCAAGCATCAATCGTGCCCTTCGAACTCAACATTACCAACAACATTTTCGTTGACGGCAGCGTCAAGATAAGACTGGTTGGTGACATAAACGGTGACGGCAAAGTTGACATTGAAGACGTGGCGACTGCGGCAAAAGCTTTTGGCTCACGGCCTGGCAACCCACGCTGGAACCCTGATGCGGACATCACTGGCGCGCAGTATTTGGTGCCTGATGGCGTTGTCGACATCTCGGACATTGCGTTAATATCTAAGAACTTTGGAAAGAAGTGCTGAAGCGTTTTCCTCAATCATCCCCGTTTTTTTAGCGAAAAGGAAGAAGATGCCTGCCCTGAGTTACCTGCAGACAACTGATTGTGAAAGCACACGCTGTTGAGATCTAGAAAAGGGCGATTTCTGGATTCTTCTGGTTGTTAAGGTGAGTTTCTCTTTTCTTTCTTTGATATTTCGACAGAACTGCCGAGTCAAAGCTTGGAAAAGCTTAAAAACTGGGCACCCGATATAGTAACCGCAATGGTGAAAACATGTTCGTGAAGAAACTTTCAGGTGCATTTGCTGTCTTTGGACTCATGCTTTTCATTATGCTCGCGTTCAGTACAAACAGTGTTAACGCTCAACCACCGTACCCGCTGAACTCATTTTATGTGGATCCTGTGGCGGTCGATTTCAACACTAACAGCGCAAATGTTGGGACGATGTTCAACGTCACAGTCTGGGCCTACATGCAGAACAACACTTATGCTTGGCAGTTCAACATGATTTTTGACCCAGCCATGATTCATGCTATAGCTGCTGGCTACACTGGAGTTGGAACGAGTCAATTCTACGCAGGCCATTCCACAGCGCCTACGCCTCCGCAACTGGACAACACGGCTGGTACGGTCATGATTGGCGAGAGCCTCTTGGGCGACGATGCTGGACTGAGCAAGAATGCAAGTTTAGCTTGGGTGGAGTTTCAGATAACTCAAGCCCCGACTGTGAACGTGACTTCTCTGACCAGTGTCTTAGGCATTAACAACACTGACACTTACTTCCTTGACGTAGACCTTGCGCACATTGCAACGACGGATTTCGATGGAACATACTCTTTCACTTACGTTGCTCCGGTGCCGCTTGCAATTCCATCTGTGACACAGGTTCCCGGCAAAAGTAGCGTAGGTGACGGCGAGAGCGTAGACGTATCAGCCAACGTGACTGGTGGAGTTGGCGGTGTGGCTAATGTGACGCTTTCATACTCTACGGACAATTCCGTGTTTACTAATGCTACAATGACCTTCGAAGATACAACAGGGCTGTGGGACGGTACGATTCCTGGATACATAGGTGGAACGACAGTGTACTACAAGATAATCGCGTACGACGGAGCCGGAAACTCTGTGACGAGTGACACAGGCCAATGGAACTATGTTGTAATCCCAGAGTTTACGTCTATGCTGATAATCGTGATGCTGATGGCTATGGGCGGTGCAGTTCTGCTGGCGCGTAAGAAAATCATGCGCTAACAACAAACAACCTTTTTTTTGTTTAAGCGGATTGTGCTTGCTTCAACTTCATGTGAGTTCTGATAGCGTCTCAATCATACCGTGTTTTGCTCGTACTCGCTGGTTAAAATGTTTACACCGTCAAGCGCCAGTTTTTTCTTTACGCCGAGCGCTAATCATTTCATGAGTCTGATGCTCATCACGCTGTATAATCCTATGGATTGATTCAGGTAGTGTTCCAAGTATTCCTTGGCCGTTTCGTAGCTTATGCTTTTTCCGATGACGATGCCACTCAGTTCATACCGAGGTCTGGTTCTGAACTTCGGCATTATCTCTCCGTGTCTTATGTTGTACTTCTTTATGATTTTCACTTTGTACCTTTCGACGCCGTGGTCTGGACAGTTTACTTCGATTATTAGACTTGCCACTGCGGTCGACCTCTCCTCGTCTCCATCTTCAGTAGTGTATCCTGTAATATAAATCCCTGTCGCTTTATGGGTGCGTCAAGCTGTTTGTCTTTTTCAGCTGAACTTGTGTGAGTGTATGCTGGTGCGGTGCACATGTCTGTTCCTAGATTCGCTTCTAGGTAGCTTCCGCTCACGGTCTGGTTAATGGATGGGTGACGGTTGTTTTGGAGTGCGAATCGAGTAGGATGCTCGAGCAGGGTTCGTTACAACCTGGAGGAATGAATGGGGCGCGCATGTGCCGTTCAAGGTTCCCTTGTTTTCTGGTTGCATGTGCTCTCGTAAGCGATGCTCCAGGTCTAACATGTGATCCAGATATGATTCAAGAAGAACGCGTTTGCGCTTCCCAACTTCGTTCGGCAAGCAGTGTGTACTTTCGTTGTGCGCAGCTTGCTGCGCATGAAGATGCCGTAGTACGCCCCTATCTGGCGCGGAGTTCTTGTAGACGCGCGGTTCAGCTCTATCACACGTAAAAGTGCGTTGCTCTATCGCGTCCAAGAAACTGGAATCTAGGTGCGCGCATGCGCACTAGCGTTCAAGTGTTCACGCGGCTTTTTTTCTCTTGAGAGTCAGGTTGTTGGGTTTGCCAAACCATTTTGTCTATTTCTGCTCTGAAGTCTCTTTCAAGCTTCTGCATTGCTTCGTCGGACCTGAAGTTTTTGAGGAGGAAGTATCCGCCACCGAACATTGAGGTCAGTATTAGGGGAAGCGTGGAAGTTCTTTGTTCTTTGCTGGACGTTAGATCTACTGTGAAGTCGTCTGGTTTTCCTTCAATCGTAACGGATACGTCGTTTTGCATCTTGTACCGATTGGAGTCTCCGGCGATAACTTCGTAGCCGGTTTCCGTTTTGAGTGCTGTGACGTTGTTGAACTTGTTCGACTCGAAGAACTGAATGATTTTCTGAAGAAGGTTTGACAAGTTCACGTTCAGGTCTTTCCAGCTTTTCTGCATGCGTTACACCAAGGACAGGTTCTTTTCATCCTGCTCTTAAGCCTATGGACTTCTCAAGTATCCCTTTTAACACGCGTTGCGCCAAATCAACCCGCGCCCGCGGAGAAGAGGTTTTTTCCTGCTGCGAAGCTCAAGACTACGTCTCCGTCAGCTTCTTTGGCTGCGATTCTTATTGTAAGAGTGTAGTTTCCGTTACCCTGTCTCTGGCTCAGCAGCGAAAATGTGGGCTGTATTTCTCCTGAATAGGTTGAGGTGCCGTTGAGTATCCGCGTGCCTTCCCAACTGTGTTGAGTGGGGTCGTCCATTCCTTCAACGAATATCCTCACGTCGTTAGCATCTCCTCTCACGGGCGTGAAGTTGAAGGAGAAAAAATTGATGCGAACCGCGGAGCCCGGATTGTCCTCGGTAGCGTTGGGGTTGCTAGATGGAGGGACGTAAGTTCCAGCTAGGTCCGAAATAACGAAGTATTTGCTTGAAGCTTGCTTCGCGGTTGGGCCTCCGTTCTGTTCGACTGGCTGATGTAGGCTGCTGACGTAGGCGAGGATAGATATCAGAACAAGAAATATCGCAATGGCTGAAATGAGAATCCGTCTGTTCCTTCTTGACTTGTCGGTTCTTCTGGGTCTGTCTGACATTACTGTTCACTTGTGACTATGCTTTATTACGTTGAGGGACGGTGAAATAAACCTTTTGACCCTTCTTAGGAAAACAGAATCTCTCAGAGGGATCAGAAACAGATATATGTTGAGCACAGGTTTGGGTTATTGGTTGTTCTGAGTTGACGTGGCCTCTGAGACAAAAGTGGTTCTGGATGCTTTTCTTCGTGTTGCTGGCGATGTTGATCGGGGCTTTTTTGGTAGTGTTCTTGATTGTCAGTTTGTCGCCTACATCGCTTGTTCTGACGTTGATTGTGGTTCTGGTCTTGTGGGTTGTTGTCAGTAGCTACAGGAAATGGGTTGCTAGCAGATCTGATGAAGAGCAGAGATAGTGAGAGCCACGCGTGCTTTAGGAGCCGCAGTGCCTGCGATTGGTTTTTGATTTTTGGACAGAAGATTTGACTGAAACATTGTTCCACAAGGGATAAATACTGCTTTCCACTAGGTTTTGTGTGCAGAAAATTTGAGAAAGGAGAGAGAAAAATGAACAAAATCATTACTATAGCTGCAATTCTAAGTCTCGTATTAGTAGCTTCTATGCTTATGACGCCAATAGCGCATGCAAACGGTCCACCGCTCAAGAGACCCATGGACATCTACGTTGCCACGATTGAAGGTGGAAGCCCTCAGTCGGTTGACTACTCGTGGATCTACGATACGGCCAGCGCTGAAATAGTCTTCAACTCGATGGACACGCTCTTCGAATTTGACGGGGAAGCCGTTGACCGATACGTCCCGAGCCTCGGTACCAGTTACAGATTGGACACGCTTACACCGGCCAACGGAAGCGACAGTGGCATTCCAATAGCTGGCTTGACCTTTGAGAACCCGGTGAACCAGTCTGGTATCAACGCTACCTACTACTACAGGTACGTTGTCACTTTTAACAACACCTTCCCAATCTACTTCCAGCCTCCGTACAGTTACCAGTTGACCCCAACGGACATTGTGTACAGCTTCCAACGCACGTTAGTCCAGGACAGGTATACCGGCCCAAGCTGGATGCTCTATGAACCTCTACTGGACAACAACTTTGGCGGCGACTACGACTACGGCGGCGGAGTGGCACACCTGACGGTTGAAGCCGAGGTGAACAAACTTGGCAGGCTGCTTGAGAAAGCTGTCATGGTTAACCCTGGCAACCCGAATGAGATTTGGTTCAACGTCATGTTCCCAGGCGCGTACGCTCCGTTCCTGCAGATTCTAACGCAGACATGGTCATGCATCATCAGCAAGCAATGGATAGTCAACCAAGTCATCGGAGCAGCAGGACGACCTGACTGGGACGGAAACTTTGCACTGGTCAAATCAGGTTGGACATTGCCCAACACTGAATGGGTGGTCCACCACAACCCGGTAATCTCGCCGCTCGACAGCCCGACCCCGATGTGCTACGGTTCAGGCCCGTTCATAATTACGACGGGCACACCGGACTACGTCAGCAAATTCTGGGCTGCGTACAGAAACGTCGGATACTGGCGCGGTTGGCCAGCACCCTATCCGGTCTTGAACCAAATCAAACCGGCAGGCTTCGCCAACACGATAGAAGTCACTTGGGCCTTCACCTGGGCAACCAGGAAAACGATGTATCTGAACGGCGACTGTGACTTCTGCGCGCTTCCAAGCACGGCATACATCAATGAACTGTACCAGAGCAACACTCCGCCCTTCGAACCGCCAAACTGGCCGCTGAAGGGTGTACGCTGCATCAAACCACTGCCAACGCTGATAGTTACCAATATATTCATGACGTTCAACATCAGCAAGACATCGACGTTTGAAATCGTGGGTAATGCAAACGATTTTGACCCGAACAACATACCGCCAGACTTCTTCGGCAACCCAACGTGGGGTGTCTACGTGAGGAGAGCCTTCGCCAAGGCTTTCAACTACGCCAACTACCTTGCGACGGCCCTCCGTAACGAAGGAAGAACTCCCGCGACCGCGCTCATCCAAGGACTACAGTACCACGACCCGAGTATCCTAGGCTATTCGTACAACATCGCAGCCGCCCGTGCTGACCTCGAGAAGGCGGTTGACAAGAATGGAGATAAACTGGTGAACGTTGGTGCGAGGATTAAACTCTACTACAACACTGGCAACTTGGCAAGAAAGACAGGATGCGAGCTGTTGCAAGCTGGACTAGCGCTAGTATGCAGCAACTTGACCGTCGAAGTGATCAACATCGATTGGGGCCCGTACCTCACAGCAGCAGTCTATAACAACCTGGCTATCTTCGCCATCGGCTGGCAGGCAGACTTCCCAGACCCACACGACTTCGTGCTTCCGTTCTACCGAACTGGAGGCTCGTTCTCGCTCTGGCAAGCCTACTCCAACAGCACGATTGACGCACTGATCGACAAAGGCATAGTGACACCAGACGGACCAGCAAGAGCAGCGATCTATCACGACCTCCAAGTGCTATTCGTAGAGGACGTCCCGTCCTTCCCAATCAGCCAAGCAGTTGCCCGCCACTTCGAACGCGACTGGATAACAGGCTGGTACTACAACCCCATTTATCCAGGCGGTCACTACTACACCGAGTGGAAGTGGTACTACATCCCAGAAGTACTGTTCAACACATCTATCAACAACATCAACCAACCGAACAGCACTTACCTGCCGGCAGACCTCACCTACGACGGTAAGGTTCAAATCGACGACGTCGCCGGAGCCGCAAAAGCCTTCGGTGCAGTTCCAGGCGTTTCAAGATGGATGTTCAGGGCCGACATTACAGGCGACAGGAAGATTCAGATCGACGACGTAGCCTACATTTCCAAGCAATTCGGCAAGAAAGACCAGCCCAAGTGGGCTCCGCAAGGACTACTGGTGTACATAACCCCAGTCGTCCAATGGCTCAACGCAACCCAAGCATGGACCTGGACTTCCACAGTCTCAGGAGGAACAGGACCCTACACCTACGTATGGAGCGCAAACGGCACCGCATATGGCGGAAACACAGCCACCCTCGCCTTCACCCCGCTAACCGAAGGGCTACGCTACCTCCAACTGAACGTCACCGACTCTACAGCGAAATTCGGCCAATCAGAGCTTGCATGGGTTACTAGCGCGCCATTGACGGTGGCTATAGACCCATCGGATCCGGCAGACCCAGCCAACGGAACGGCTTTGGACGTAGTCGGCTTCAGCTCAACGGTTGCAGGAGGAACGCTTAACAGCACACTGGAAGGCGGATACCACTACCAATGGTACAGCAACCAGACCGGAGGAGTCGTGCCAATAGCAGTCGCAGGCGCAACTCACCCAACGTACAACCTCGAGACAACTGCAGCAGACATCGGCAAGGTCATCGAAGTATACCTTATAGTCACCGACGAGTCAACGAATCCTGGCCCACAAGTCGTGAAGCAATCAGCCAGCACACACATAACTGTAATCGCATAGACAAGCTGAAGACTTGAATTAGAAAATCTCCCCCTTTTTTTGTTCATATTTAGTAAGTTGATTGTGTCGATTGTGCCGTTGGGCAAGTGCAGAAATGCGCGTGCTGATGGTGAAGGTTTGAGCAAGGATGAGGTTTTCAGTTGCTGTCATACATAGTATTTCTTTACAATTGGGTGTTTTTTCGTTGTTCGAAGCTGCTAGGGTTTTCGCTAGGTGAGCTCGACAGGCTTAAATATTGATTAGGACATTCATCCTGTTGGGTTGTCATCGTGGCGAACGTAGTAGCTTATATAATAAGAAGGCTGATTTTGCTCGTTTTCGTTATACTGGGTGTAAGCGTCCTTGTTTTCGCCGTAAGTATGATGTTCGATCCGGCGCAGAGGGCTCTGCTGTACGTCAGGAATGTCCAGCGTACCACAGACGCAGCCATTCGAGAGACGATTAGGATTTACGGGCTGGAGGATCCGTTCTACCTTCAGTACGGACGTTGGATGTCTCAGGTCCTGCAGGGGAATCTAGGATGGTCACCCACCGCATCGCAAACAGTGGCAGACTCGATTAGGACGAGGTGGCCTTACACTTTTGAAATCGTGCTTTTTGCCGCTCCCCTCATCATCTTCATAGGAATCTATTTGGGTGTTCAGTCGGCTGTTCACAGAGACAAGCCTATTGACCAGGCTTCAAGAGTCTTTTCGGTAATCGGCTGGTCACTTCCGTCGTTCTGGGTTGGAATGGTGCTGATAGCAATATTCTACGGCATGCTCAACTGGTTTCCACCGGGATCTGCCAGTCCTGAGGTCCAGGTCTTCATGAAAGGCGCGTTTGTCCGGTACACGGGCATAGACCTGTTTGACGGCCTGCTGAACGGTCAGCCGTGGATAACGTTGGATGTGCTTCGTCATCTAGTTCTGCCCGTAGTCACAATCGTCACGATAGACGTGGCTCTGCTGATAAGAGTGATGCGCTCTTCGATGCTTGAATCCCTGAGCAAACCATACATAACCACGGCCAAAGCAAAAGGTTTGAGCAACAAAGCCGTTATCTACAAGCACGCGAGAAGGAATGCTCTAATCCCAGTTGCCACGCTTTCAGGGATGTTGGTAGCAGGCCTTCTGGGCGGGTTGATCATTACTGAGACGGTTTTCGGGTTCGGAGGTCTGGGTCAATGGGCTGCAGGTGCTGCAGTTCAGTTGGACATGCCAGCAGTCTTGGGCTATGCCATCCTGTCAGCAGTCATGTTCGTCGTAGCAAACCTCATAGTCGACATTCTGTATGCATACATCGACCCAAGAATAAGGTTGGATTAGAATGAATTTGAAAGAAAGATGGCAAGAGTTCAAAACAGGGTTGCGACCGAGGATCGCAGAGTGGCGGTTCATGCTGAAGAGGTTGAGAAAATCCTATCTTGCGATGACCGGAATAGCTATCATCCTGTTCTTTGTGGGAGTGGCAATCTTGGCCCCGGTCCTAGCCCCTCCGCACGGCGACCCAATGATGATTCCAAAGGATTATGATATCGAGACGTTAAGGACGCAGGAGCCGACACCGCCAACTATAAGGCACATTTTCGGAACCATTGATTCACAGTACGACCTGTACTATGCCTGCATCTGGGGAACAATAACGGCTTTCAGAATAGGTTTGCTCGTTGTTGTGGTTTCTCTGGTGATTGGCCTTCTAGTCGGGATATTGGCCGCCTTCTACGGAGGGTTACTGGACGAAGCGCTCATGCGATTTACTGACATCATAATCGCTTTTCCAGGGCTGATTCTTGCAATGGCACTTGTGCTAGCCTTTCCAACAACCGTCCCGTTAAGCGTGTCAAACGTGCTGCTTGCCGTCTCAATCATATCAATGTTGATCCTTCTGGCCTTCAAACCCGATAGACGCCTGCTACTAGTTAACATGCTGGTGCTGATATTTTCAGTAGTCTCCGTGCTGTACTCTCCAATCGTTTTCGACCTTGCCCTTCAGCGGCTGGACAAAGTGTTGATCGCAATAACAATCGTGGGCTGGCCAGGCTACGCTAGGCTAATCCGCGGAGAAGTGTTGCGAGTCAAGAACGAAGACTACATCGAAGCTTCGAGAGCCTCAGGTTCCACAGATTCCAGAATCATAATGAAGCACATTCTGCCAAACAGCATCTACCCAGTTTTGATCGTAGCCACGTTAGACATCGGTTCTATAGTCCTCACTGCCGCGGCGTTGAGCTTCATCGGCATAGGAGCTCCTGACGGTTATGCTGATTGGGGGCAAGTTATCAGCAAGGCTCAATTGTGGATGAATGGTCCTGGGGAGATAATAAAGAACTTTCACACCTTCTTCATTCCAGGGCTTTTCATCGCGCTCTTTGTCGTCGGATGGAACCTACTTGGTGACGCGCTCAGAGACGTCCTAGACCCCCAGCTCAGGAGGAGATAAGTGTGGCGCAGAGAAACATAGTGGAAGTTCAGGATCTCGAAGTCAAGTTCTACACGTATTCAGGCGTCGTTGAAGCCCTAGACGGGGTGAACATATTCATCAAAGAAGGCGAGATTCTTGGACTCGTAGGCGAGACAGGCTGTGGCAAAAGTGTGACGAGCCTTTCAATCATGAAGCTGGTTCCTCCCCCGGGGAGGATAGAGGGTGGGAGGATTATCCTCAGCGGCGGGCCGAAGCGGCAAGACATTTTGACAATGGGGGATGATTCAATCAGGCTGATGAGGGGCAAGGATATCTCGATGATTTTCCAGGAGCCAAGAGCCTACCTTAACCCGGTTTACACGGTTGAAAACCAGATCTCCGAGGTCATGTATGTCCACAGAAAGAACGAGTTGCTGGAGAAAAGTATCACGTCCCTGCAGAAAAAGCTGATGGAGAAGCGAAAGCCTCGGTCTGAAGAACAGCGCGCAAAGTTCGAGAAACAGAAGGCTGAGCTTGAGAAACGAAAGGGCGCTGAAGAGCACAAAGCAAAACTTGGAGAGCCGGAGGCCGACCTTGAGGAGAAGGCTGCAGGCATTCCCTCGAATTATGAGATAAGAATCTACAAGAGAATGCTAAGAGCGCGTTCGCGGACTTCGCGCTTGATTGCAGGATTCTTCTCCAGATTCATTCGCAAACGCCAATTGACAGCTGAAGCCAGGAAGGAAGTTGTGCGTATTCTGAAGAGCGTAGAGATTCCTGACCCTGAAAGAGTCGCAGGCATGTATCCTCACGAATTGAGCGGCGGTATGGCGCAGAGAGTGGTCATCGCTATGGCTCTGACCTGCAACCCGACGTTGCTTATAGCAGACGAGCCGACTACTAACCTGGACGTCACAGTTCAGGCTCAGATTCTGAATCTCATTAGGATGCTCAAGAAAAACATCGGTTCATCGATACTTTACATTACACATGACCTGGGCGTCGTCGCGCAGTCGTGCGATCGTGTTGCAGTGATGTATGCTGGAAACGTCATTGAGACGGCTGATGTTTTCGAGACGTTCAGCTCCCCGCTTCACCCATACACGCGCGCCCTGCTTGAGTCGATTCCAAGGCCGGGAGAACCCTTCAAGTCTATCCCAGGTATGGTGCCGAGTTTGATAAACCCGTTGAAGGGCTGCAGGTTCCACGATAGATGTTCGTACGCGATGGAAGTATGCCAGAACGTGAAACCTGCATTTATGGAAGTCAAGAAAGGACATTACGTTTCGTGTCATCTTTACGGAGGGTCGAAATGACCTCAATGCTGCAACTGAGGGATCTCAAGAAACATTATCCAATACTCGGTGGAGTCTTCAAACGCAGAGTCGCCAGCGTGAGGGCTGTAGACGGTGTCTCTCTTGACGTAGAAAAAGGCGAATGCTTCGGGTTGGTGGGTGAATCAGGCTGCGGAAAGACAACCCTGGGGAAGACAGTTCTGCGGCTACTAAGACCAGACGCGGGAAGCATTTTCTTCGACGTTCCTCGAGATTTGGTTAGAGAAATCGATGAGCTCAGACAGAAAAATCCTCGCTCCAGAAGGCTTCGAAGACTGAGAGAACAGTACGATGTAGCCACCTATCGCGGAAGAGACCTGCAGCTGCTCAGGAGAAAAATGCAGATCGTATACCAGGATCCCACGACTTCTCTGGATCCGAGGATGCTTGTCAAGGACGTGATTGGGGAGCCTCTTGTCGCGCAGGGAATAGCCAAGGGTGAAGAAGCCAAGAAGCTGGTCATGGAGATTCTTGAAAGAGTGGGAATGTCAGATCGAGCGTTGTTCAGGTTTCCGCATGAATTCAGCGGCGGACAGAGGCAGAGAATAGCTATTGCAAGGGCTCTGGTGAGCCGGCCAGACTTCGTGATTCTTGATGAACCAACGTCTGCAGTCGACGTTTCGGTCCGAGCCCAACTGCTGAACCTCTTCACCGACTTGCAGAAAGAATTCGGCCTTACTTACATGTTCATCAGCCACGACCTAAGCATCGTTGAGTGCATCAGCCATCGCGTTGCCATCATGTATTTGGGCAAGATTGTAGAGTACTCCTCGACCGATGAGATCTTCCACAATCCCCTGCACCCGTACTCTCAGGCTCTTATAGCCTCCGTGCCCATACCTGATCCTACGAGGAGGAAGGAGCGTGCGCCACTTTCCGGCGAAGTCCCTAGCCCAGTTAACCCCCCTCTAGGCTGCCGTTTCCATCCAAGATGCCCGTTGGCTATGGACATTTGCAAGAAGAAAGAACCAGAGCTCTTGGATGCGGGAAAAGAACACTACGTGGCCTGCTTCGCAGTCATTCAACCATCAGGCAGTTGAGGGAGGAAGACACGATGCAAGGACGAAAAGATACACATCATTCGAGGAGAAGACTCAGAGAAGTTTCGGCAGTCATCTTGTGCGCGATGTTTCTTTCCGCCATGAGCGGGCACGCGCCGATGGCCAGGGCCGATGCGACACCTCAGATCATAATGCAGCTTGAAAACCAACCTAACCCGAACGTTGCTAACGTAAAAGTGGGACAAGCCCTCACGGTGACCTTGAACCTGACGAATTTTCCAGGCGTGTACGCTTATCAAGTCGTGTTCAAGTACAACGGTACGATCCTGAACTTCACCAGCATCTCGATGAATCCGCCGGGTGGCATCTTCAACGGACATCAGAGCTTTGTCATGCCTGAGCCCACAGATATGGAGGCAAACCCGGACATTGTTGACAACCTCAACTGGGCTGAAGTGGGCGCCAGTTTGGTAGGCGAAGACTACGTTGACGTTACGAACGGTGTGCTTTGCCAAGTGAACTTCACGGTGATTGGAACCGGACAGACAAACTTGGTTATCGCCACCAGTGACAAACCTGTCAACATTAATTCGATGGCATTCTTCTCTTCCACTGTTCTGGACACTCTCTTGTTGTCGCATTCCGACTTTGTGACAAGGGGTGTCACCGTGCTCAGCGGGGTGGCCAACTCACCGCCAGTGGCGTTCTTCACAGTCACGACCGCCTCAATTGACAACAAGACCTACCTTCTGCTCTACCAGAACCCGCCAATCGTTGCCAACTGGCAGGTTGTCTGGCTAGGACTTCCAGCTTTCTTCAACGCCTCCTCTTCTTACGCCCCGACTGGAAACATAACAGCGTACATCTGGGACTTTGGTGATGGAAACGTAACGGTGGTGAACGCGACGTCACCAGCCGACTCGCTCATCACGCATGTCTACCAAAACATCACTTGGTTCACCATGAGCCTGACCGTTGTGAGCAAGGGGAGCGGCGACACCCCCCCGATGGAATCTGATCCCCTGACCACAACAATTCTAGTCGATATGGCGTTGCAGTATTATGACTGGAGCTGGTTGATGTACACCTTCATAGGGATTGTCGCGATGGTATTGGTGATAACCACGGCTAGATCGGCTGTGCGACTCCTCCGCAGAAGAAGAGCCCTGAAGAAGCAGGAGATGCCGATTGCAGGGCCGTCAGGCCTTCGGCGACAGTGTCCATAACAACGCAGAATGCATCCATTGCCGAAGTCTTTGCCAATCGTTTCTAGGTCGTCGCGGCCGGCCCAAAATTTGACGAGGTGTGTGCTCAGGGAGCGTGCTTTGAACTCTGCTTCCAAAGGCCAACAGTCTGATGCAACTTCAACACCTGATGCGCGCGGTCAGCTTTCTCGCTTCGGTCCGGATGGCATGCTTTGTTCCTCCGGATTCCGCGTGTTTCTTTCGTCCAGTATCAAGAGGGGTCTTCCCTCTGCGAGGGACTGCGCTGCTTTCCTGCGTGCGGCTTGGAGGAGTCTCCAGACGGTTCCTCTGGAAACTCCCATTCTTCTGCCGGCTTCTTCCTGAGAGAGTCCGTCGAGGTCAACAAGCCTTTGAGCTTCAATCTCGGCCGGGTCGATGTATATGGCCCGAGCGCTGCCAACATAGAGTGCACGCGCGCTCTTTGAGATGGGCGTCAACCCTTCGGTCATTGGCGGTCTGGCCACGTTTACGGCTTTGGGAATTCTTCCTCTTTTTCCATGTTTTCTTCTGTATCTGAATCCCATCATGGTTGATATCGTTTGTTTCGGCTTTTATGTATTTCTGTGCATTGTCACATAATGTGCCGCTGGAAAGTGCTTTTTCTTCATTTTTGTGCCCTATCACATAATAAATTGTGTGCATGGCCACGTAATAACCGTGCGACAGCGATAAATACCGCGCCTGTGCTATATTTGTTTAGGAGTGGGCGAAAATGTTCGACATTCGAGACTTCAGCAACACGGCGTTAGCTTTGATCGTCATCATGGTGCTCGCATCTGTCGTCACAGTGCACGCACTAACAGTTCCCGGTGCGAAAAAAGTCGAGTTTGAGTTCGAAAGCGTGATGCAGTTGACCATAGACCCAACCATGACTTTTAGCATGCTTCCCGAGGACGTTCATGTCGGAGTGGGCGACACTTTCATCGTTACATTTGCCATCGGAAACGTCAAGGACATGTACGCGTGGCAAGTATTCGTGCGTTACGACCCCGCCATGCTAGAGTGCTTAGGGGCTTCTCTGTCGTCAGACTACGTGCTCTCCTCCAAGGTGACCGTGAGCGGCGCTCTAACGAGCTACGATAGCGCAGAGTTTCCCCCAGGGCCCCTTCAAAGAGTGGACAACGTTGAGGGGTGGATACTTGCAGGAGACTGTCTCTTAGGCGTTTACTCACCGACGTTCTACGGTTCAGGCGGCCTCTGTCACATCAAGTTCAAAGCCATCTCGTCAGGTTCGTCTCGTCTAGCACTGCTTCAAGACATTACCGAAGATTTCGTGACATTCACACTAAACTTTGATTTAGAACACATAACCTCATCATCATCATACTATTCAAACGTATACGCAGCACCCAAATAGCGGCATCGTCCGCACCAATAGTTCCCCCCTTTTTCTCTTTTCAACCCAACAGAAGCTCGCATGCGCCGCGCTCAACTAAGTATAGCGCCCGAGAGCAACAGATGTACGTGCACTTCGCTAAACGAAATTGCTTGATTCTTAATGATCAACATCGATACCGTCATCGGGCTATTCCATAGCACACGCTTCACTGCATCGTCGAATGCGCCTCTCTTGCACGGTAGAAGATAATTCCAGAAGGTTTAAATCTTGAGACGACCCACAATAATCTCGCATAAAGGAGAAGGGAGAGTAAAGAATGAACAAAGGATTAAGTAAACTACTTGCAACTGTACTTGTCACAGCAATGCTACTAGGCGCAATGCCAATGGTAATGGCAGCAGAACCAGCAGGACCAGGTTTCTGGCTTGATCCAGACTCGTTCAGTTACAACACGGGAGCCCATCCGTACGTTGGAGATTATTTCAACGTGACCGTGTCTGGTAAAATAGACACTGGGCAAAAACTCTACGCCACCAACATTGCCCTCACATTCGACAACACACAACTCCAAGCCCACAGAGCTGGTTACACGCATGGTTCCATAAGTAACTGGTTCTTTGGCCACGCTGGAGTCACGAGTGCAAGCATAGTCATCGACAACTCGTCGAGCAGCGAGCAGGTGTTGGCAGGTGAATCGCTTTCGGGTTCAGATATTATCGACGGACCTAGCGAAGGCTCTATCATGTGGATAGAGTTCGAGATAATGAGTGCTCCTGCACCTGGCGACCCAGCTCTCACGAGCACCATCACCGTGAACACTGTGGACACCTATATGTTGGACGATAACCTGGCTCACATACCAGACTTGCTTTTCGGCGATGCATCATACTCTATGGCATGGTCCGCGCCGCCTAACCCGCACCTAGAGGTCATAAACTCCACGACAAACACCTTCAACATGTACACCCACTGGATCGGCACAACGTTCGATGAGGACATCTACATCATGAACCTGAACTCCGGATGGTACCTGTCAAACATAACGACACACTTCACATACAACGGCACCCTACTGAACGTCACAAACGTGGTCTATGGTCCAATGTGGACCGGACCAGGCAACAGCTTCACCGACAACCCTGGAGATCTGACGCTGTTCGTAGAGGGTCCATCCACTGTACCGCCGAGCGGCGACATTCTCATCGCGACTGTCACCATGAACATAAGGACACAGGGTGACGTTCCGCCACTACCATATGGGACTTACGACGCCTCCGTGAGGACTTTGACCGGCACTGTGTTGAAGAGCACCTACCTCAGCATTGGTGGTGGGACGGGCATCATACCCTTTGACCCGCAGCCTTCAACTCCAGACATCTGGGTCTTCGCGTACCTGAGTGCAGCTCCGCCGACCCTGTCGGCGTCGAACATAATCCTAGGACCGAACCCAGTTTTGGGAGAACTCTTCGACATAGACATCACCCTCAACAACGTCAACGCGAACGCACAGCACCTGATAGGTGTTCAGTTCAGGGTTCAGTACGACGCCAGTCTCATGACGCCGGTACTCGTCACAGAAGGACCGTTCTTCCCGCACTTCGCAGACCTAGAAGCTGCCGGTGGTCATCCTCCGAACGGCTATCCGCCAGGAACATGGTTCGTATCGTTCTTCGACCCCGACACGTATGGACCAAACGTGCTCATTGGCACGATGATCTATCCAGACGAATTCGGTGTATGGAACGACCCGCTACCCGATGGAACGGGTGTCATCGCGACGATCACCTTCCAGCTGATCGGCGGTCAATCATTCGGTGAACCAGACGTCGTGACTCCGCTGACGTTCGTTGAAGAGAAGGCGGTTGGGCTCGACAACATGGTGTCCCAGAACATAGTCTACGTGTCACTGGCGCCATCTGTCCCAGGCTCTGTCACCATAATCACCAGCTGGTCGGGAAGAATGATCGACCTGTACGGTGGAGCAGTGAACAGCGGCTGGGGTAACTTGGTCTCGGACTGCTATTGGCAGTTCCCGGCACCATACGGTGGACAAGGCTTGAATGCGCCGATGGACCTGGTTGAGCCACAATCATGGGTCTACCTCAACGCAAACGTGACCTACAACTGGTGGCCAGTGCAACACAAGAACGTTGCCTTCGAAATACAGATGCCAGATGGCACAGTCTACAACAAGCTCAGCGCGTTCACAGATACATATGGAGTCGCCTCAATCGGCTTCAGAATGCCATGGCCATGCGACAACCCAGAAAGCCTCTTCGGCGTCTGGCACATCACAGCAACGGTCCAACTAGCTGACGTTATAATCAACGACACAATGGCGTTCCACTACGACTACATCGTAAACATCTGGAAAGTCACCGTAGACAAATTCCAGTACAACCACGGCGAATGCGTCCAAATCGAGTTCGAATACGGCTCACACGCACAACAGACCTACCCAGTGCTATTCGTAGTCTCAATAATCGATAATCTGGGTGTGACGGTAGGAATTGCAACGGTTCAAACAACAGTCGGCGGAACAGTGTTCTGCCAGTACAAGAACTGGACAGCACGCGTGACAATTTGTCTGCCGAAGTGGGCATACGCGGGAATAGCCACGGTACACATCAACGGCTTCGACATAGAGCCAGCTGAAGGCGGTGTGGCCATCACACCGGAATGGGTTGGCCCAACGATTGCAATACAACCGTACTAGACTAAGTGACAAGTCCCAAAACAAAATCCCCTTTTTTTGTTGTGTCCGGCTTAGCCGTTTTTCTCGCATGGTTATCATGAATCTTCAATGGAAGATTTCAAAAAATGTATTTGACTTATAGAAGAATATTGTTTAAGAAGAAATATCATTTATAGACTTAAAACTTGTTCCCTTTTGGATAGCTGGGAGAAAGCTTGGTCAAGAAATCCTCACTTGTTTCGACCATCCTCTTGTCAGTTTTTGTGGTTGTAATGGCAAGTGACTGCATGGTTTGCGCGACTCTTGCTGTAGACGCTTATGTACTGCGTGCACGATAAGATTTGCTCGAAACCGTTTGCATGAACTCTGAACAGACTTGCAGAAACACAAATGATTGCAACAATAGCACGACGTTGTTCTCTGGTTCTCTTTCATCGGGTTCTGTTTTCATCTTTTATTTTCAATAATACTTTTGAAAATCCAAGCGTTTTTTGACGCCCCCAACCGCGTAGACTAACAAGCCTGCATTGTTTGAGTGCAAGTCAGTGGGGGTGGGAGGGGATAATGGAGTTCTTTCTACATAGATTGCTTCAGTCAATCAGATTGTGCCGTGTCCACACACATTCTGACGCTTCCTACGATTTCCAAGGTACACATAAACGTAGAAAAAGAAAGAAGATGGCATGCCACACATACTCTAGATGGTTCGCGTTCGCTGAGGCTTAGAATCGGATGGGAGAAGAAAACGCGCGCTAGCGTGTTGCTAGATTCGCTAGATTCAGGGAATTGACATGAACTTGTTCAGTCCCGGTTGGGGATTGGATAGATACGTATGATCTGTGTGTAGCGCACGCGCTAAGTGTGATGAGAACGCACGGGTGGATGGCGAGCAGAAATTGACACAAACAATGCAGTTTGGCGGCGCCCCGGCGCGCTCAACTATGTCGTTTGTAGTTTGCCGCATGTTCAATAGAACTTGCAGCATGGACTAGACCCGCTTGGCCTGAAAAACTGTCTTGAATAGCGCGCGCCTGAATTATTTAGCACATCTAGGTATGCTCTAAATGTGCGGGTGGACTATGATTGCATATCGTCGAGTGAATTTCTTCCTCCTCCGTCTTCTCAAGATTTCAAAGAACAACAGGAATAACAGTGACACCAAGGCGCCTATAAGTATTAACCCGAAAAGGAATGCCAGGATCATCCAACTTGGTAACTTCGGAGCCGGCATCTGAGCTATGTAGTTTCCTGTTACAGTCACATCGCCTGTTATAGTCATCGGAGACGATGGGCCTACAACGTCTGTCAGAACAAATCTCGTCTCGTTCGCTGAGCTGGGCAAGCTGTTATATGAGTAAGTGACGGATGAACCACTGTCAACCCGAACGGTGAACGGCAAATCAGCAAATCCCTTAGGACTGCCATTGACTATGACCACAGTTCCTATCACTGTGGCATCCAAACCTGTCTGAGCGAACGTAACCAGATATGTTAGAGGTGCACTTGTGACAATTTCGAACGTAGTCGAGATCGCTGGGCTGTAAAGAACACCGCCGAGTTCCACCGGAGCAGTGTAGGGGGCTGCAGAAACCGTTGCCAATCCGATGCTTGCTTCAGGAGGAATTAGCGCTGAGGCGTTCAGGTGGCTCGTGCCAGGTTGAAGAATAAGGTTGTCGAGCTGGATGTGAATTATGGGATGACTGTTTGAATCCTGAACGTCAACAGTTATTGTGGCGGGTTTCGCTGTTTGGGCACTGTTTTCGACAGTCAGGTCGAAAACTATTGCGCTCTGCCTTAAGTAGCTTTCCTGAGGCCTCCTTTCACCATCTAGTGTTGCAATCTTTGTTATCTTGATTATCCATCCTACCTGAAAGGTGAGTGTGTCCACGACTGTCTGATCCGCGATGTCGACGGTAGCTACAACACGATACTCTCCAAAAACCTTCTTTTCAGGGTCCTCGGTGGGCCAGGGTATCCTGAATGACCACTCGGCTATTCCACTTGCGTTGGTTCTCGCTGAGCCCGTTAGGTTGATGTTGTCGAGGATGTTTGGAGGGCGTACACCGAAACCAACATCCTTGTTGGCGACTGGATTGTCATTGTAGGTTACATTTGCGTATAATACCACCAGCTCTTGGGGTTGGAACATGTCGCTTGACTGATTTGCCCCCCTACCGCCTCTCTGTGTGAAGACGTCGATGAACCTGTCTGATTGAGCTTCTACTTGAACAGTCTTGACGTAGAGGAGACTTGAAGCAACCATAGCCAGCAGGAGCATCACTAATGTCCTTCTTCCCGAATGTCCTTTGACGACGTAGTCCCGCATCTTCTCCTTCCCCCTGGCTGGATGAGGTTGAATGTGTGTTGATTCTGTTGACATTTCATCGTCAACACGAGTTGTACATCGAAACCTCTTCTCTTTTTAATCCTCTAGAAAACCTTAAACATGGCTCTATTTAGCCAGATATGTAATATTCTTCTATATTTTAGATAGTGATACATTCTCTTGCAGTGTGCACACAGGCAGGAGATAATGCACGTCTGAGTTGCATGCTCTGTCTAAGAACATTTTCTGTAAGCGTGTACTTGAACAGTCGCTAGCTTGGCCAGTATTTCTTACCAAAGCTCTTCGCAACAAAACTCACGTCTGTAATGTCTATCTTGAGGTCACCGTTTGTGTCTGCTATCGGATTCCATCTCGGGCTTCCGGGCTTGCTTGCAAAGGCCTTTGATACTACCGCTATGTCCGTTATGTCTACCTTCCTGTCTCCAGTTAGATCTGCAGGTAACGTTGTGAGAACCGCAACTCGGACAGTGCCTTGGAAATAGGAAAAGAGCAGGTACCTGTTCAGGCCGTCACTGGACTGCGAAAAGTAGGTTGCTGAACCGTTAACCAAGACTGCAAGTGTTGCGTTCATCATTGCTAACGGAATCGAACCCGTGCACGAACCGACGGTTCCACTGGGGCCGCTAAGGAAGAAAGCTATAGTGTCTGTCGTCTCATTGTAACCAAAGCTCGAAACAGTTGAATTTGTGAACAAGGTGACATTGTGTGTTATACCCTTTTTGAGGCATGAAAACGTGTAGGATTGAAAGCCGCTCGCACTCACATTCACGGTTCCGTTAAGGGCGCTGAACGGTATCTGATTTGTATTGCCATCAAAGAGTGCTGTTCCTCCAGCCGGTCCTCCACCCGGCACGCCCAAACCCGTGAAGGTCACTGCTGAAATGCCAGGCTTTGAGACGTTGAAAGTTATCTGACATAGCGTTCCTGAACCGTTCACCCCCTGCGTTCCGTCCAGCGCAAGAAAGGCTCGAACGTACCCCACGGCGTTATCAAGAATCACATACAATCCAGATGTTCCACCCAACGGGCCAAGCAGGTTGTCAGTCGGTACTGTCACGTTTGAGCAGACTAGCACCTCAGGGTCGAACACAACTTTGATCTGCCAAGCATTCAGGTTTACGACGTTGCTCAGCGTAACGTTCAGGGTTACCGGCTGTGGAAAAGCAGTCGAACTCTGTGTAGGAGAAAACGAAAGCACAGCATTTTCAGCCGAAAAGGCTGGCAGAATAACAATCCAAGGAGAAAGCGTTATAACTATACATAGCACTACGACTATGACTCTCTTTTCCATGCTTGTCATCACAGTTCACTGACCTCCAACATTATTAAACGTAGTTACCTAGGCGAAGGAATCATGACTCTGGAATGGTAACGACTCCAAACGCCTTTGAAACGAGTGCTATATCCGATATGTCTATCTTGCCGTCTGGTACCAAGGGGATCACCCCGGTCAGGTCGGCGGCCGGGTTCCATCTTGAGTCTCCAGGATGGCTTCCGAACGCTCTTGCAACGGTTGCAATGTCTGTTATGTCTATTTTTCCGTTATGGTCCATGTCGCCAATGAGTTTCACAGTGAAGGTTGTCTGGGCTGAAGCCATCGAAAAACCATAGAACGTCGTTGCATAGGCCGTGTAGTTTCCCAACCATATCGGCATGGAGGGGATGGACATAACAGCCACTGTGAAGTTGAACATCCCTAAAGGGCTGCTCTGTGGAGCCTGCGCGGGAATGCCTGAGGTAATGTTGAACGCGGCCGATTTCTCAGGCGAGTAAGGTAGACCGCTGTTCTTGGGATAGTCATTGAAAACACTGGCGTAGACCTTGGCTTGACCAACCACAGAGTTGATTGGAATATTGATAGGCCATATCCTTGTGCTCCAAGGTTGACCGGGGTCTAGGGTTGTGTTGACTACTGTACGAAGCAAGAATGGAAGACCATTGCTGAAGAACAGGTTTATGGTGACCAAGACATGATTAGGGTTTCCGGCGTTGTTTTTCAGTGCTACGGTGAAACCGGCGTCTTGACCTCGATTGAAGGAGTATTTCGGGTTCCCGTTGGAGTCACAAGGCGTCACGTTCAGCAGCTCAACAGACCATGGGCCTGCAGGAACCTGCCCAGTTGTGAATGTTCTGATAATCCAAGGGTCATGCTTCGGCATGTCCACCTCAAAAAGTACCAAGGCATCGGGAACAGCACTGCCGTTGTCAACGCTGCCTGTGAAAGTCACCGTGCTTCCCACGCTGTAGACCCCACCGCTCGCTTGCCTATCCGTCGTAATTACAAGGTTCAGAGACGCTGAACAAGCCGGCTTCGCCAAAACTAGAAAAAGGAAAACTATCAAAACCATTGTGAATTTGAAGACTCTCAACAAATCCCCCTAAACAATTAACTATTTTTCTGACGTATTAAACGTTATGGAATAAGCTTCTACTCGTTTCCTTCATGTCTCTTGAATTGGTTCAGGTGGGTTGGGACGAGTTGGGAGTGCGCTTCAATTCTCCCCTTGTAGTTTCTTAGAAGCGCCAAGTATTCATGAAAGCGAATTGCGCGAGTCGAGAAAGACGGCGAGCCGGTGCCTGAAAACACGATCGTTATCCCTTGACAAAACCAGTGCAAGATGTCCAGTTTCATGAAAAGTGAACTCTGGACGCTGCTCCATTATCATTTGCAACACATTCCGTGCCATAGAACTTAGTTCCAATAGACTTATATGAAACTGCTTCCAAAATATAGTGCTGAGGGAGAAGGGACAGTATGAAAAAGGCTGCCAAGGCTTTCTTATTTCTAATGTTAATCGTAGCCTTCTCCTTGCTCTTATCCGCATTTGCATCAACAATTGGTCACGATTCATCAACCGCGCGCGCGCAGCTTCTTTCTGCGCAGTCTCCCGTGGCAACTTTTGCATACACCCCTGAAACTCCACAGCCTGGCGAGACAATAGTTTTTGACGCTTCTGCGAGCTATGACCCTGGCGGCTCGATAGTGCAGTACACTTGGGACTTCGGAGACGGAAACACAACAGCTGCGCCAAATCCCATAGTGATGCATTCGTACCCGCTTGACGGAAACTACACCGTGGAGTTGACTGTCACCGACAACGACGGTCAAACGGCGACTGCAGCATCTGTCGTTCAGGTGCAAAAAGAGGTCTACTTCAGAATATGCTTTTACGGCACTGTAGTCCCAACTGCGAATGCGCAGGTAACAGTCTACTATTACAATGGAACCGCATGGACAAAGGCTCCGGCACGATCCAGCAATCCGGGTGTCCAAATAATATACGATAATATGACACAACCGAACAAAGCATCGACTCCGAGCCAGAAGAATCGAAACCCTGGTTTCAGTGCCTCTATTCTCCTCAACAACGCAAGCAACATAGGTTTTGACACTCATCCATCCAGCATGTTGATTTTCTTCAAAATCGAATGGGGACCTTACGTGGCATACTGGCCAAACAACACAGGCACCTACTACAAGTACGACAAATATCACGGCACGGCCGTACTCACAAACTTTGAACCCTGCGACAGACCCTACTGGGACGGCAACGCTGGAACCTACGTGATAGAAGCGGCACACATCAAATCCTACGAGAGTTCACCGATAGTAACAGGTGTCTTCTGCCCACCGCCACCAACAAACTACTATCTAACCGTAAGAACAGACCCGACGGGAATCACAACAATTCCTGGCCAAGGGAGCTACGCGCAAAACACGAACGTCACGCTGACAGCCCCAACATACGTTAACGTTTCATCCACCAGTCGTTACAAGTTCAACTACTGGGATGTCGACGGAACATCAAGAGGCAGCGGAACCAACCCAATAACAGTTTTCATGAACACAAACCATACAGCCACAGCACACTACGTAATGCAATACTACCTGACCGTATCCTCCTCGCACGACTCTCCGAGTCCGGTTAGTGGTTGGTTTGACTCTGGCTCCAGCATCACTGAGTCTGTTACTTCTCCTGTTTCTGGTGGTTCTGGCACTCAGTACGTCTGCACAGGCTGGAGTGGAAGCGGAAGCGTTCCTGCTTCCGGTTCTTCGTCGTCTGTCACCTTCACGATAACCGCGGCTTCGAGCATTGCTTGGAACTGGAAGACCCAGTACTACCTCACCGTCTCTTCCCCCTACGATTCGCCTTCTCCGGTTAGTGGTTGGTTTGACTCTGGTTCAAGCATCACCGAATCAGTCACAACTCCAGTGTCGGGTGGTTCTGGCACTCAGTACGTTTGCACGGGTTGGACTGGAAGCGGTAGCGTTCCGCCCTCTGGCACGGCTTCGTCCGTGACTTTCACGATAACCGCGGCCTCGAGTATCACTTGGAATTGGAAGACCCAATACTACCTGACCGTAGTTTCCGCGTATGATTCACCGTCTCCGGTTAGTGGTTGGTTTGACTCTGGCCTAAGTATCACCGAGTCTGTTACGTCTCCAGTGTCGGGTGGTTCTGGCATTCAGTATGTGTGTACTGGCTGGACTGGAACCGGGAGTGTTCCTGCTACCGGCTCCGCTCTGTCCGTCACATTCACTATTAGCTCCGCCTCATCCATAACGTGGGATTGGAAGACTCAGTACCAGGTGACGTTTGGCCAAACTGGTGTTGACCCGAGCTTCACGGGCACAGTCGTTAGCATTGATAGCGTCAACTATGGCGTGAGCGGTCTTTCTGTTTCGTTCTGGTGGGACAGTGGCGGCTCCCACAGTTTCTCTTTTGCTTCACCGCTAGTCGTGGGTAGCGTGCAGTACGTGTGGAGTTCAACGTCGGGTCTGTCAACTCTCCAGAGCGACACACTAACTGCAGCAGGTCCAGGAAGCGTTGTTGGAAACTACCAAGTTCAGAATCAGGTCACGTTTGACCGAGTGGGGGTCAACCCGGACTTCACAAACACGGTGGTAATCATCGACTCCGTGAGTTACTCCAGAGCCCAGCTTCCAGTCTCGTTCTCGTGGGGCTTGGGTTCCGTCCATAGCTTCGCCTTTCAATCGCCACTCGTCGTGGGCTCAAACATCGAACAGTATATCTGGACAAGCACAACAGGCCTATCGTCTTCGCAAAGCACCTCAATAACAATAACCGCCTATGGAAGCATTATCGGTAACTACAAAACTCAGTACTACTTGACGGTCTCGTCTGCCTACGATTCGCCTTCTCCCTCCAGTGGTTGGTTTGATTCTGGTTCGAGCGTTACTGAGTCTGTTACTTCTCCTGTTTCTGGTGGTTCTGGCATTCAGTACGTTTGCACTGGCTGGTCTGGCAGTGGGAGCGTTCCTGCTTCTGGCACGGCTTCGTCGGCTACGTTCGCGATTACTCAGGCTTCAAACATAGCCTGGAACTGGAAAACTCAGTACCAGGTGACCTTTGACCAATCAGGCGTTGGCTCGGACTTCACGGGCACCCTCGTAACCATCGACAGCATTAACTACGGTGTGGGCGGCCTACCTGTTTCGTTCTGGTGGGACAGTAGCTCCTCACACTCATTCTCATTCTCTTCACCGCTGCTGGTAAATGTAAGCGAGCAGTACACCTGGGTCTCTACTTCGGGATTAACAACGCTTCAAAGTGGGTCGCTATCTGTTGCAGTCTCTGGAAGTGTGACGGGCAACTATGCCACAGAGACAAAGTTGCAAGTCACGTTCGGCCAGACTGGACTCATCCCAGGCTTCACAGGAACAGTCCTAACCGTTGACGCAACAAACTACAAGGTTTTAGACCTGCCAGTATCATTCTGGTGGGATCCCAGTTCAGTTCACTCCTTTGCGTATCAGTCACCTCTCATCGTTAGCCCGAGCGCCAAGCAGTACGTTTGGAATGGCACAACTGGCTTGTCAACGCAGCAAAGTGACTCGATAACGGTAACCACATCCGGAGGGATAACTGGCAGCTACACGACTCAATACTATCTCACCTTGGCCACTGCTCCTTCCGGAGTCAACTCCCCCTCAGGCGCAGGCTGGTACGATGCAGATACCATCGCCACTGTCTCCACTGACGCGTTTGTGGACATTATACCCGGTTCGTCCCGCCACAGGTTCAACGGTTGGACCACAGCAGACATGTCGGAGATCAGTAATCCACTTGCTACACCCACGACCGTATTGGTTGACAAAGCAAAGATGGTGACGGCAACCTATGCGTTGCAATACTACGTGACTTTCAGCCAGACAGGCATCGGCTCAGACTTCACAGGCACCGTCGTAATAATCGATGGTTGGAATTACACTGTTGCTTCCCTTCCAACCTCATTAGACTTCTGGTGGGACAACAACACAGTGCACACATTCGCCTTCCAGTCACCGCTAGTAGCCGTTGCGAACGTTAAGGGCTACAGATGGATCAGCACAACAGGCCTCTCCACATCGCAAGCCGCAGCACTGACAATCTTGACCTCGGGCAGCGTAACCGGCAACTACAAAACTCAATACTACCTGACCGTTACATCCCCCTACGGTTCACCCACTCCTACAAGCGGATGGTTTGACGATGGAGCAAGCTCAACAGCATCAGTAACCTCGCCCGCACCAGGACCAACTGGCACGCAATACGTGTGCACAGGATGGAGCGGAACTGGGAGCGTTCCAAGTTCAGGATCAGGAACCACAATCACCTTCACTATAACTCAGGCTTCAGCAATCACGTGGAACTGGAAGACCCAATACTACCTGACAGTCAAGACAGACCCCTTGGGACTAGCAACGATTCCAGGCCAAAGCTGGTACGACGCTGCTTCAACAAGCGCATCCCTCAACGCGCCATCAGTTACGGGCTGGAATTTCTCAAACTGGGACTTAGACGGAACACCTCAAGGTACCACGAACCCAATCACTGTCAACATGAACGCGGCCCACACGGCCACCGCACACTACACACAGACAACGATTCTGCCGCTCACCGTGTCATTCAGCCCCATGGGAGTCACGACAACCGTCGGCACTGGAATATTGTTCAAGTCAACCGTCAGTGGAGGAACACCACCGTACACCTACCAGTGGTACCTGAACGGCGACCCAGTTCCAGGCGCAACATCGGCCAACTGGACGTTCGTGCCCACAACAAGCGGCGTACACTACGTCTACCTGCAAGTCACCGATGCAGCGCATACAACGGCACAATCTGGAACCGCAAGAATCGAAGTGTTATCAACCCCGGTAGGAGGTTTCTCAATATCGATGGAGAAGCCGACACCACTCTCATACCTCGGAGCATACATGGGACTGATCGCGCTATTCGGTGCAATTGTGTGCCTGACAAAACGGAAAAGAAAATAAACGTCCTATCTTCTCCATTCTTTTAGTAATCACCTATGCTCAGAGATCCGGCTGATAGAAAGTGAAGGGTAGAAAGGCAGAAAAGAATAACGCGAGCGCAAGAAGGCTTGTTTACATAGCAGCGGCAATCATTATCGTTCTGGTTCCCTCAATCTTTTTTCTGCAGTTCTATTTCGGCGGCCAAGGGAGCCCGAAGGCCGCAGTAATAGACCAGCTGGGCAGCTCCAAGCTGGCTGAGGCTATTCGCGATGAAAACCAGACTTTTCTGGAGGAGGCAAAGCAATTACTGTATAAGCGGTTTTCTGTCGTCGACTTCTATTCAGACAACGCAACGGTAGAGCAGTACAAACGGTTGGCGTCAGCAGGCTACAAGCTGATTGTATGGAGAGCGCATTCAGCTCTAGATTTGAATTCAACGTACATCGCAATATCCACAACCGACAAGTACGGTTCGATAGACTACGACCAGTACTTGGAAAATGGGCAGCTCACACTCTGCAACATAACCGGAGACCAAACACTCTATTTCGGCATAACCCCGAAATTCATCGACGAAATCATGACGGGAAGATTTCAAGACACGGTAGTCGTATTGATGAGTTGTAACGGGCTAAAACAAGGGTACCTCAAGACGGCCCTAGCCTTTGAAGCAAAGGGTGCAAAGGTGTTCATAAGCTGGGACGGGTGGGTTGGCACTTCGGACAACGACTATGGAACAAGCCTTCTTCTTCAGTATTTAATCAACGAGAATGATACAGTGAACTCGGCTGTAGGCAAGATATTACCCCTAAACTCTCCCGAATTCGGACCGGCCCAACTGCAGTACTATCCGCAGAGCCTTGAAGTCGCAAACTACCGCATTCCCGACTACAGGGAACACAACGGCCCACAACATGATGCGCTCATCACGTTAACCTCCTTCAGGAAAACTGAAGAGCCGCAGGACAACTGATTCCGTATTGAATTGAGCTTAGCGGAGTAACTTTTTGAACGTTCTCGAAGAGGCAATGTACAGCTGGTTCCAAAAGGGCCTCGTATCTGAGCCAGATTCCTACAGTCTTCCAATCCATCCTGCCAGCCCGCGCGGCATTGCCATCTTGATTTAAGCACCTCTCGTTGAGCTGCCCTACAGCTGCAAATGGAGACAACGTTGGAGCTGGAACGCCCGCTCCTTGTCAAGATCATATTTGTATCATATATTATACCGGGGGTAGGGTATCTAAGAGCACGTACACTGAAACTGGAGGACCTTGAATGGCTAACGCTGGGGCTTAGAGTTCTTGGAACACAAGGCTGTTCACCAGTGAAGCGGAAAAAACCCTATGAAATTGTTTGACAGCCTCGACGATGGCAGCAACGCGGAAATGCAAGCTCCGATCGGGGTTACCAACTCGTCGGCTAGTGGCTAGGTTTCACGCTGTTAACAAGAGACCAAAGTGTCTTAGAAGCGGCTTGAGACAGATTGACTTGTCAGACGCTTTAAACGCCTCGAAACAACGAAGATCAGTTGATCGCGTAAGCCATTGCCTGTCAGACTCAGCTTCTGCAGCCTCTTGATTTCACCAGCCAGGTCTAAGTCCTGAAGGACTTCGGCTACCCATTTCTCAAAGTCGCCACGGTAGAGATGAAATTCCAAGGATTTAACGTTCACTTCGCTGATTTTTTCGTTGAACTCTTTAAGCGAAGATGCGCTCATCCCCGTGTAGTTTCCGATCGAAGTGAAGAAATAGAACGCCTTTTCCCTCGGAACTGTCTTGAGAATTCTTGAAGCAGTATCTAACGTCATGATTGTTCGTTCACAGATATCGCGCATCTCTTTTATAAATGTAACCGTTCCGACCCGTTTGTGATTGAAAATTGACTTTCCTTAAACTTCTTCGTCACCAATGACGTGCGGATTCTCAAAACACCGGTCAATGGTGCAATCGAATTGGCTATTAATTCATGCAGGTTTTCTTGACTTGCCGCGGTGACTTTTGCAATGATTAGAAGCTCTTCCGAAAGCGATGTGTAGACTTCAAGGACCTCAGGCAAGGCTGCCAATTTCACTGCAACTCTCTCAGTTTCTTTCGGGTCTGTGTAAACAGTCATTATTGCAGTTATGTTTCTTATCCCAATCTTTTCAACATCTACAGTGGCTGTGTAGCTCTTTATCACCTTTTGCTCCTCCATTTTTCTTATTCTATCATAAACTGTTGAATGAGCTATCCCCAACCGCTTGCCTATTGCTCCGTATGTCTCCCTAGAATCCTTCTGCAGGGCCCGCAAAATCTCTATATCTGTAGCGTCCAAAAACACCGCATTATTCTTGAGTTTCAATCTTGCATGATCTCCGTTATTCTTGATAGATACGACGGGATTTATCTGTTATTGTCGGAGAAATGTAACTTTCCTCGTCTTTCCGCCAGAAATTCTTCGAAGTTGCTTTTTGGCGCGCGCTGCAAATTTGTGCAAAACATGGGCTAATGTCTACAAAATTGCAATTATTGGAGCGGTAAACCTTCATTTTTGCGGAAAACGTTGACAAAAACACTTAAATTTGCGATTGGCAGACTAGAACAGTGTTCTAGAAGATTATTCAAGGTTGGGGCAAGAGCATGAAGATGTCCAAGATATGCGAGATTCTGAACAGTTTCAAGCGTTTCTGCAGAAGGCAGGGCTGGAGAACATGCGAAAGCGAAGATTGGGTTGAGTTGAACGATGACTACCATAATTTTCTCTGGACTCGAAACGTTACTCCTTCCTCTTTCAAAACAATAATCACCAACAGGAAATGCGTGGTTCGAAAAGGCTTGTTCTACAATGTTGTTGAGCCATCTCACTTGGCTTGGCTTTTCTCAGAAGTTCCTTCAGAAGATCTAGTGAGGACAGTTCTTCAGAACCCAGACTTCTCCAAGCGAATAGCCATCTTTGATTTCAGCCCATTGCTAGAGGGAAAAAACCTCTGCATCAAACTAAACAATACTGACAGCCCTGTTTTCCAGGAGTTTGAAGTCTTCCTTCAGACTGAACTGAAAGTCAGAGTTGAGCCTCTTCAATCGTTTTCTGATTCGGGCATCAAGACAAGCGATAGCATACTACCTGAACTCTTCTGATTTCAGCGAATTTCAAAGGATTGATAAGGGAAAGGTTCGCAAGATACTACCCGTGAAGGCAAATTGTCAGAAAATGCTGAAAAAATAAAGCGGCTCATCGCATTCAAGAAAAAACTTGAGAATGAAATTGAAAAAATGAGTTCTGACCTAAAAGATTCACAGGCCATGCTTGACACCATAAACTCCATTCTCCTCGAAAAAGGATTCAAGCGTCTAGAAGCCACTGATAGCCCGACGAGGACCGGAGCTATGCCGCCAAGAGAAAGTGTGAATGAAGGGCCTTCCACTCCTCAATCACATGTGGAATTTGAAAGTGCCACACCACTGAAGACAATGACAGGCGAGCTTCTTGCCAACCTCTACGTGAGCGAAAATTCATTGCGTGTAGTGCTGGCTGAGGACAAAGACTTTGACATTAATACTCCGCCTTTCATGCATTTCCTCGTGGAAAGGGTTTTACTCAAAATGCAGGAAAGGGACAACGAGCTAGTCAGAGCCGGACAACTGTCTCCTGACAAAATCTTCTGCTACAACATTGTCCGAGAAGGTGATATACTCCGTGAAATAGTGATTAACAATTCTGATTCGGATCGACTGAGGGAACTCAAGTCAAGCATCCGTTGGACACTGGAGAAAATGCACGAAAAAATGAAGAGCCAGAGTTAGAAGAGGCTATTTCGAACGGTCAAAGTAGATGTTCTTGCCCCTTGCTGAAACTGGGATTCCCATGATAATCGTTGCTTGAGGTAACAGCTTCAGTTTTGACGCGGCAGTTCCCACTCGATACATTATGCGGTTATCGATGTCAAACATACTTGCTGTCTTCGCAGCCGACCCTAAAGATATTCCTAGGTCCAGAGCTTTGAAAACACACGTGGGACCGATGAAATCCTTGCCCAGGCTCTTCTTTGCTCTGTCAAATTCTTGACACCCCTCGTAGCCACAGCTTCCACAGTCAAAACCAACGCTCTTGTCCCCCCTGACAGCTATGAGAACCACTGCATAAGAGTCCCTAACGTTCTTTGCGTCTCGTTTGAACCCCTCAATCTTCCTTTCATCCGCAATCTCCTGCATTTTATCTGCAATAGCATCCTTTTCTTCTCCGTAGACGATCAATGTCATGATGTCGTCCAAGCCTGCGGTCTTGGGGGCCGTTCTTGCGGCTGCTAGCATGAGTTTAGCTGTTTCCAAAATTGCTTCTTTTTCTCCGTTTTCACTTCTGATAATCGGCGGGCTCACTTTCACACCTGACCTACTTGTTGAATAAACAGTGTTAGTGTTAGAAAGCGTTGGCTACGCTTAAGAGTTTTGACGTTGCCCATTGTTAGGGGAAGATTTTCCTCAGCAGGTCCAATATTGCATTGAGCTGACCTGTGTAGACGCCCACAGCCAAAAAGGAAACACCTAGAAGAAGCAACAGTGCACCTATCATCCGACGTTCTGGTATGTCCATGCTCCAGCCTACTCCGAGTGCTTCCTTAAGGCGGCTTCGATATATTTCTTTTGGACACATCCAACTATCCTGTCAACCTCTACGCCGTTCTTCATTACCAGCATGGTCGGGATACTGAAAACTTGGAAGCATTCAGCAGTTTGGGGGTTTTCATCGACGTTAAGTTTCCCAACGAAAATTCTTCCCGCGTATTCCCTAGCGAGCTCCTCAATCGTCGGAGCCAGAGCTTGACACGGACCACACCATGAAGCCCAAAAATCAATCAACGCCAGCGGATGTTTTCTAGTTATCTCGTTGAAGTTCGAATCAGTTACATGAACGGGCTCATTGTTCGTTTCTTGCTTTTTCTCCCTTAGCTCAGCCAGCTTTTTCTCCCTCATACGCTCCAATTCTTTCTGATCCGATGCGGACCGTTCGTGCTCACTGCTCATCTTTTCATCTGCGTTGTTTTAAAGAATCTTGCAATGCTTTAAGTTTTTTGTAGGCTTCTGAGGGATCCGTTATCTCTGTCGCCAGCTTTTCGAATGGGCAGGTTGCTGGCTTGCAGTTGCTGAGTATGTTTCCAACTAGCTCATCCCATTCAGCATGAATGCCATTTTCTTCAAACAATTCCTTCGCTTCTCTGCTCATGACCGATGCATATACTCCTTCAATTCCTGCGGGGAGGCATAAGATTGCAACTGCTTTCCCAACAATCTTGTCTGCGGCAGAAGCTCCGTTGAGTCGTTCGCCGAGTTCCTCAATCGCCCTCAGAAAGCCTGAAATTCCATGAGATGCAGTATCGAAGAGTATCTGTTTGCCCTTCACTATGGTAAGTGTCGACCCCTTTTCTTTAAGATGTTTCTTTGCGATTCTCAGGTCTTCCATATCCAATCCAACATCGCTGAAGCGAACTGTCTTCAAAACACCTATTACTCTTCCAGCACAAAAAGCTGCTCTTCTTGCATTTCTGCGATCTCTATGGCTAGCTGTTCAACACTGGCTCCTTTTGACATCTCTACGATCAATGTCTCGGCTACTTTAGTATTGACCGAAATCTTTATTGTTTTGTCTGAGCGTTGGATTCTAAAACTTGCTGTGATTTTCTTGGTCGATTTTTCAATTCTCAGTTTTTGATTTCCAACCGTGCAACCAGTAGAAGCTTGTATTCCGTCAATAACGCAGGAGAAAGGAGTGAAGAGGGGTGTTCTGATGCTCGCCTGCAGTTTGCAGCTGTTCTTGCTATCAAGGTCTAGATGTTTTCCTGCAATGTCTCCCATTCGGACACCTATTACAAGGAAAGGACCTAGGTGTCCGTGCAGTTTGACAGCATTTTCAATGAGCAACGAAATCTCCTTATTCTGTGTCACCTTTAATCTTCCTCACGTTTGCCTTTTCCAAAGCTATTATTATGGGTAATGCTATTGCAAGGGCCAGTATTCCACCAACTAGAGTCCATGCCCCCCAAAAGGTGAGTGCATATTGCAGGTCTCCCCCCATGAAGAATATTATGATCAGTACACCGGCAAGGTAGGCAGACAGCATCGTTACAATTGCTGTTATTGCCAAATTGCGTCGTGCAATCCGGATTTTGTGATGATTTGCAAACATCAGAACATCAAAGACGACTGCTGAGGCGGAAAAACAGAGTATCAAAGCAGGGGCTCCTAAGAGTATGGCAAATATTGAGCCTATTATGCCAGCCAGCGAGCTTGTGCCGAACCGCCCAGTCACCCATGCCACAAGGAGCAATGTAAAGAAAACTCCAAAAGCATGCAGTACTGGAAGCTGCATAAGACTAAAACTGAGCGGTCCCAAAGTTAAGTTCATGACTATCCAAAGGGCGCAGAAGATGCCTGTCAGCGCAACGTCCACGCTTGTAAAATAGGACTTGTTTCTCATTCTGCTCGTTCAGTAACACCTTTTTGTGCAATAGTAACACTGTACTGCATAAGAACTTTATGTTCAGATACACCTAAGAGTTGACTGTGAGAGAATGCCCAAAATCAAACGCGTAGGAGTAACATTCCCCCCAGACTTGCTGAAAGATTTTGACGAAATCATTGGAGCAACGGGTTATCAGAATCGATCTAAAGCTGTTCAGGACGCTGTCAGAATGTTTGTGGCGGAAAGAAAGTTGCTTCAAAACGAGGCCGGAGATCAAGCAGGGCTTATGATGTTGCTGTATGACCACGAGGCCAGAGGGCTTGAAAGCGCACTCACGCATGCGCAACACCATTTTGCACACGTTATCTGCTCAACGATGCACATTCACCTGAGCGAAACTGACTGCCTCGAGGCAATAGCTGTTAAGGGCAACGCTGCTGAGGTTCGAAAACTGAGAGATCAATTGGCCGCCAAAAAGGGGGTCAAACTGCTTAAGATAATGGTTTTTTCCGTTTAACAATATCGGCTATTTAAGTTCAAACATTCTCTCCAAGGCTTTCCTAGCTTGCTTCGCAACCGGCTCGGGGACCGTGACCACGTATTTCTCTTCTTTCAATGCTATGTAAAGCCTCTCAAGAGTGTTTAACTTCATGGTCGGGCAGACCGCTTCTTCATAAGCCAAAAGAAACTTTTTCTGTGGGTTTTCTTTCCTCAAACGGTGCAGTATTCCCTCCTCTGTTCCCACAATAAACGTTTCAGCATTGCATTCCTTTGCGTATCTGCACATCTGGGAGGTGCTTCCGACGAAGTCAGCTTCCTTCTGCACTTCAAAGGTACATTCGGGATGCACCATGACTTTAGCCTCCGGACATTGCATCTTAAGTATCTTAACATCTTCAGCTTGAAAGAGTAAATGTGTTGGGCAAAATCCCCATTCTGGGATGGGAATGACAGTTTTTCCAGTTTTTCTTTGGGCGTATTCAGCTAGGTTGCGGTCGGGGCCGAAAAGCACCGTATCAGCGTCTAATGATGCTATCACTTCCACAGCGTTAGCCGACGTGCAACATATGTCACAGTAAGCCTTGGCTGCAGCCAGAGTGTTTACGTAAAGAACCACCGGCACGAGTGGATAGTGGACTTTCCACCGCTTGATCTCTTCGACAGTCAGCATCTGCGCCATAGGACATCGTGCGCTGAGCGTCGGCAACAGCACCTTTTTGTCAGGGTTCAAGATAGCCGCCGACTCTGCCATAAAGTCCACAGCAGAGAAAACTATCATTTTCGCTTCTTTCTCTTCCATGGCTTTCCTGCTGAGCTCTATACTATCACCAATGTAGTCCGCGATGTCCTGAACGTCATCCCTTTGATAATTGTGAGCTAGAATTATCGCGTTCTTTTCTTGTTTCAACTTCAATATTTCGTCTGCAAGGGTCATGATTTCGCCTTAGACCACGGACAGTGCAACCTTCCTAACAATTCGGAAGATATATGCATTTACCCACGGATCTCACTTTTCCCATGTTCCTTTTCGGGAGCAAGAGCCACACCATTAGACCCGTCCAATTAACCGCTTCGGTTGCGAGTCCCTCCAACCGCAAGGCCTGATCCTGGAGAAATGTCTTGAATACGACTTCAACGAGCGAAGACCTGTTTCGTTGAAGGAGGTGCTTCAATAGAGCCCATGACTTAGACAAATGAGTCATTCCAAGCTATTGTGAAACAGTCAAACACATCCAGCTCTGTAATCAAGACCAAACGAACAGCGATAGTCAAGACTAAGTGAACAGCGATAGTCAAGACTGTAGAAGGAGAATTGCGCTAGTTAGGCCTGCCTTTTGTGGACCAGGGTCTCGTATAGAAGAAAATCTTCAGAAGCTAATCTAGTCTCGGTGGAGTTTTGATTTCTGTTTTTAGCGTCTGACTTCACTTTCTTTCCCATATTTTTTGGCCACCTGCTATGCTGGAGTATTACGTCGCAAGTCGTAATATAAGGCTTTTCTGTTGAGCGTTCAACTAAGCTACAACACAACGCAAATATCCAATCACACCCGTAGCTCCAAAAGAGAGCTATAAGATTCTGAAGTTTCATGCAAGCCTTGTTTTTCTTCAGCTTGTTTTCCTCGATCGGCTGTGGTTGTTGTTGAAAACTCAATTATCGAGGAATGACTTGGTGCAGCGGGCCGGATTTGAACCGGCGAACCCCTACGGGAAAGGATGGCTCATAGGGGCTATTTCAGGCCAACAAAACCGATCTTGAGTCCTTCACCTTTGACCTGGCTTGGTTACCGCTGCGCACAGTAGAGATTTTCGAATCTTTCTTATTAATCATTTCCCGTCTCTTGGATTGTCATTGACCTGTATGCTTCTATGTATTCCTTCGCAAAGGTATCCGCGTACTTTTCAGTTCCTCTATGTTTTGCATCATGGCTCGTTCTCAGGTGATGGTAGAACTCATGCAGAATGACGAATGGATCTTTCAACGTGTCACTGTTCAATACTGAAATCGTTCTTTTGTTGGCGTTGTAACATCCTAGTGCCTTCATTTTGCGCCTCTTGGGCAGACCCACTTCTATGATGGGAATTCTAACACCGTGTTTTCGGGCGAGCATTTCCAGTGCCTTCTCGACTTTCCCGTTCAAAATCAGCAAGACAATGGTCGCCTTGAATTTCTGTTCCAATCTAGGTTCCTACACTGATTTGTATGTTGGGGAACTAATGTTTTGCGTAAAAGTCTTCTAGGATCCTCCAGTTCGGCAGAATACACTGGAACATGTGATAAAGGACAAAAAGTTTATTAGACAGCTACGTAGTTACGTTTCTAGCTCCTTAAATATTGGTGACCATTTTTCAAGTCGGAATGACCCAACAGTTGGAGGAATTTGAGAATTTGAGGAAACCCGCATCCGGAAGATCCCATCAATTCAGATTAAATGTAGTGTTGCGGGAGATGGTTAGGATTGGCTGAAGTATCGAATGAAGACACGCACTTATTGCTGAACGCCTTTTTTAAGGATAAGGGTCTGGTACGCCAGCATTTGGACTCTTACAATGAGTTCATCGACAGCGGCCTGCAAGAAGTGATCGATGAGATAGGCGAAGTCCCGATAGAGGTTCCTGAGAGTCCCTATAAGGTTAAGCTCGGTCAGATTTGGATTATAGATCCTCAGACTAGAATAACCGGGCCGTACGTGACAGAAGTGGACGGCACGAAGCATGAAATCTATCCCATGGAGGCAAGACTCAGGAATCTAACTTATGCAGCGCCTGTGGCCCTTGAAATGACGCCTGTCATCGACGGCAGAGAACAAGACACTGAACTTGTCTACATCGGAAACATTCCTGTAATGCTTAAGTCTAAACTATGCTTCTTGTCTCAACTTTCAAGAGAAGAACTGATAGCCTGCGGTGAAGATCCGGATGACCCAGGCGGCTATTTTGTGGTTAACGGTTCAGAACGTGTGATAGTGGCCATGGAAGACCTGGCGCCGAACCGCATAATCGTAGATACTGACGAGAAAGGGGCAACGCCCGTCTATCAAGCAAAGATATTCTCAACAACGGTAGGTTTCAGGGCAAGGATAGAATTGAAGATAAAGTCCGATGGAGCGATATACGTTTCAATTCCAGGCGTGCCCTCCGAGATTCCGTTCGTCGTATTGATGCGTGCCTTGGGACTACAATCAGACAAGGAGATAGCTGAATCAATTTCTCTGGACAAAGAGATACAAGCCACCTTGGAGCCTTCCTATGAAAAAGCCATAGGAGTGGACAACGCAAAAGATGCAATATTATTCATAGGAAATCGTGTGGCGCATGGACAAGTAGAAGAATACCGCGTCCAAAAGGCCGAAACGGCAATGGACAAGAACTTTCTGCCACACATAGGCAGAACCGACCAGAGCAGAAGAGACAAGGCCTTGTTCTTGAGCGAAATGGCGTGCAGAGCAATTGAACTGCAGCTGGAAAGGCGAAAGACTGATGACAAGGACCACTTCAAGAATAAGCGGTTGAGGCTTGCAGGGCCTTTGCTCGCAGATCTTTTCAGAGTGGCCTTCCGAAACCTCACACGTGACATAAAGTATCAGCTAGAACGTATCGGCGTGAAGGGGCCGATAATAACTGTTTCAGCGGCCGTGCGCCCAGGAATAATCGCTGAAAGATTTCAACACTCGCTTGCAACTGGAAACTGGGGAAGAGGAAGAGTTGGCATAACCCAGCTTCTGGACAGGACGAATCATATCTCCACGTTGAGCCACCTACGGAGACTGCAGTCGCCATTGAGCAGAAGCCAACCCAACTTTGAGGCAAGAGACCTGCACGCAACCCACTGGGGGCGCTTGTGCCCCAACGAAACGCCTGAAGGATCAAACTGTGGTCTAGTCAAGAACTTAGCATTGTCTGCGACTATCTCGGTGGGCATAAATCCAGATAAGATAAAGCAATTGCTGTTCAGTTCTGGCGTTCGGCCAGTATTCGAGGCAGATGAAACCTTAAGACTCTCTGGTTCGAAAGTTTTTGTTGATGGAAACATAATCGGATATTGTAACTCTCCTGCTGAATTAGCCCGAGAGTTTGTTGAAAGAAGAAGGAGAGGAGAGATATCGACCGAAGTCAACATAGCTTATTTCCCGAAAGCTCAGGGTGAAAGAGAAGAATTGTACGTCAATTGTGACGAAGGAAGGGTCAGGCGGCCTCTCATAATCGTTGAAAGCGGCGTTCCTAAACTTCGACCCGAGCACGTGGAAAAGATAGCTTCTGGGGAATGGGCATGGGAAGACTTGGTGAAAAACGGTATCATAGAGTACTTAGACGCCGAGGAAGAGGAAAACGCCTACGTTGCCTTGAGCCCTGAAGGGCTGACCCCTGATCACACGCACTTGGAAATTGCAACATACACAATTCTTGGCATTTGCGCCTCAACTATCCCTTATGCAGAACACAACCAATCACCGCGCAACTCCTACCAAGCTGCAATGGCAAAGCAAGCCCTAGGGGTTTATGCGACAAACTTTCAGCAACGCGTGGACTCGCGTTCCCATATTCTGCACTATCCCCAAGTACCCATAGCTGAGACAGCTCTAATGGAGACAATTGGCTACAAGCTTCGGCCATCAGGCCAGAACTGTGTCGTAGCTGTTCTTTCGTACGAAGGTTACAACATGGAGGACGCCTTGGTGTTCAACAAAGCCTCGATAGAGAGAGGTTTAGGCCGCTCGACCTTCTACCGCATATATGAGGCCGAGTGCCGCCAATACCTAGGAGGATTAAAGGACAAGTTCACCTTGCCGGAGGCTGGAACACGTGGATACAGAGGCGAACAGTATTATAGGTTGCTTGAGCCGGACGGAATAATAGGTCTTGAGGCAACAGTTGCAGGCGGTGACGTCCTCATCGGCAGAATCAGCCCGCCTAGATTTCTTGAAGAATACAAGGAATTCGAGGTGAAAGGCCCTTCGATGCGCGACACGTCGGTGGACATGCGTCCTTCAGAAACCGGTATCGTTGACGCCATCTTCATAACAGCATCGGGAGAAGGAAGCAAGCTGGTCAAAGTGAGAGTCCGTGACCAACGTATCCCAGAACTGGGCGACAAGTTTGCTTCGCGACACGGACAGAAGGGTGTCATCGGCTTGATAGTTCCTCAAGAAGACATGCCATTTACGGAAGATGGCATCGTTCCGGACATAATAGTCAATCCGCATGCTATCCCCTCAAGGATGACCGTCGGACAGTTCATTGAATCAATCGCTGGAAAAGTGGCCTCCATGAGAGGCAGTCCTGTTGACGGAACTCCCTTCTCGAATGAAACGCCTGACGAACTTAGAAAAGAACTTGTTAAGCTGGGTTACAGCAACACTGGAAGTGAAGTCTTCTACAGCGGCGTTACGGGCGAGAAGTTCGTTGCAGACATTTACGTCGGGGTCATACACTATCAGAAGCTGCATCACATGGTTGCCGACAAGATTCATGCGAGGGCCAGAGGACAAGTTCAGATGTTGACAAGGCAGCCTACTGAGGGAAGAGCCAGAGGCGGGGGTCTAAGGTTCGGTGAAATGGAACGCGATTGCCTCATTGGTCATGGAGCCGCTATGCTTCTGAGAGACAGACTGCTGGAGGAGTCAGACAAGTACACTCTTTACATATGCGAAACTTGCGGGCACATAGCCTACTATGACATGAAACAAAGAAGATACGTGTGCAAACTCTGCGAAGATAAATCGAAAGTCTCTCCAGTGGTGGTCTCATACGCGTTTAAGCTTCTGCTGCAAGAGTTGATGAGTCTTTGCATATCGCCCAAATTGAAGCTCAAGGAGAAAGCGTGAAATGGCTGTTGAAGAAATAATCCATAAGGTCATAGACGAAATTCACTTCGGCCTGTTTTCGCCGCAAGACGTGCGCAAGCTTTCAGTTGTGGAGATCCAAACCCCTGACACTTACGACGAAGACGGCGCGCCAATCACGGCTGGGTTGATGGACGGTAGACTTGGAACCCTTGAGCCTAGACAGAGATGTAAGACGTGTGGCAACACAGCGATCCGGTGTCCAGGCCATTTTGGCCACATAGAACTCGCGGTTCCAATAATACATATAGAATTTACAAAGATAATGTATGATCTCCTCAAGTCTACATGTCGGAATTGCGGGCGCATAATGCTTCCTGACGAAACCATCACAAAAGTTCAGGCGAGGATTGAAAAGACTCGGGAGCTCTTGGGTCTCGTTCCGGATGAGGTTTTCAAAACGATTATGCAAGAGACAAAGAGGAAGCAATGTCCTCACTGCGCGGCTGTGCAGTTCAAGATAACTTTCGAGAAGCCCACGAAATTCAGCGAGCAAATCCCAGAAAGCGGTTCAGAACCCTTGACGCCAAGCATGGTTCGGGAGAGAATGGAGCGTACACCGAACGAGGATCTTCAACTGTTAGGGTTTAATCCAGAAACTGCCAGGCCGGAATGGATGGTTCTGCAAGTTCTGCCAGTCCCCCCTGTTTATGTTCGCCCATCAATAACGTTGGAATCAGGCATCCGTTCAGAAGACGACTTGACACATAAACTTGTGGACATAATTCGAATCAACCAAAGACTGAAGGAAAACATGGATGCAGGAGCTCCCACGCTCATAATCCAAGATCTATCAGAGCTTTTGCAGTACCATGTGACAACATACTTCAACAACGAAGCCTCCGGAATACCGCCGGCGAGGCACCGTTCTGGACGAGCACTGAAAACTCTTTCACAAAGACTAAAAGGAAAGGAAGGAAGATTCAGGAGCAACCTTTCAGGCAAAAGGGTGGATTTCTCAGCTCGGACAGTGGTTTCACCTGATCCAAATCTCGACATAAATGAAGTTGGTGTCCCGCTCGAAATCGCGATGCGCTTGTCTGTTCCCGAAAAGGTTACCGAATGGAACATTGAAGAGATGCGAAAACTCGTCAGTAACGGACCTGAAAAGTACCCTGGTGCTCTTTATATCATCAGGCCAGACGGCAAACGGATAAGGCTGGAGTTTGTTGTCGACAGAGAGAAAATTGCTGAGGCCATTGAGTTAGGCTTCGTCGTGGAAAGGCATCTTAGAAATGGTGACACTGCCATTTTCAATCGTCAACCTTCGCTTCACCGTATGTCAATAATGGCGCATTACGTTCGCGTATTACCCTACAAAACTTTCCGCCTGCATCTATGCGTTTGCCCACCGTACAACGCGGACTTCGACGGAGACGAAATGAACTTACACGTCCCGCAAAGCGAGGAAGCAAGAACAGAGGCACTTCTGCTTATGCAGGTTCAAGACCAGATTCTATCGCCTAGGTTCGGAGGTCCAATAATAGGCGCGATACGAGATTTCATAACTTCTGCGTATCTGTTCACGAGAAGACCAAACTACGTAACGCGAAACGAAGTCAACAAGTTGTTGTTGGCAGCGAAATACGAAGGTCCTTTGCCCGAACCAAAGATCAAAACTCCTCAACCGCTATGGAGCGGGAAACAGATTTTCAGCCTGTTCCTGCCCAAGGACATGAACTACATTTTAAAGGCAAACATCTGTCAAGGATGCGTAAGATGTCTGGAAGAAGAATGCCAATACGATGCCTACGTAGTCGTAAAGAACGGCGAACTAGTGAGCGGGGTCATAGATAGACGTTCGATAGGGGCTGAGCAATCTGAAAGTCTCCTCCATAGGATAATCAAGGACTATGGAACCCAAGCTGGAAGAGAGTTTCTCAACAGAATAACCAGAATGTTGAAGCTCTTCATATCGATGCGAGGTTTTACTTATTCATACGACGAATTGGTCCTATCGCCGAAGGCTGAAGACAGAATAGGAAAAACCATGGAAAGGATAGAGAAGAAAATAGAGGAGTTGATTGAAAGCTACCGCAAAGGCACACTGCCTAGGCTTCCGGGCCAAACTATTGAAGATTCGTTTGAAATATACGTGATGAACGAACTGGCAAAGGCAAGAGACGAATCCGGGAAAATAGCCGATGAGGACTTCACTTTGGACAACTCGGGCATAGTAATGACGCGGACAGGTGCAAGAGGTTCAAGCCTGAACATTGGTCAGATAAGTGCGTGCGTGGGGCAGCAAGCGGTACGTGGAAAAAGGATTCTGCGCGGATATGTTGATCGTGCTTTGCCACACTTCAAGGCTGGAGATCAACGTCCAAAGGCAAGGGGTTTCGTCTACTCATCGTATCAACATGGACTCGACGTTATCGAGTTTTTCTTCCATGCAATGGGTGGAAGAGAAGGCTTGGTTGACACAGCTGTGAGAACTCAGCAGAGCGGTTACATGCAAAGAAGACTGATCAACGCGCTTGAGCACATACGCTTGGAATATGATGGAACAGTGAGAAACTCTGCAGGAGACATAATTCAATTCCAGTACGGGGAAGACGGCGTTGACCCAGCCAAGAGCGACCATGGAAAAGCTGTGAATGTAAGCCGTCTAGTTGACCAAATCAGAATAGCCAAGGAGAAAGGAAGACCCGCATCAGCTGGGTTCATCAGAAAGGAATTGGAAAATATTGAAGATCAACTCACACCCATTCTCGTGGATGAGCTCAAGCAGAACCTGACCAAGCACAAACTGAACACAGCAAACGTTGAGAAAGCAATCAGGTTGACTGTTGAACACTACAAGCGTGCACTGATGGAGCCAGGTGAGGCTGTGGGCATCGTCGCAGCACAATCAATCGGTGAACCAGGAACTCAGATGACGCTGAGGACATTCCACTACGCCGGAGTCAAGGAGCAAAACGTGACTTTGGGCCTGCCGAGACTGATCGAAATAGTTGACGCTAGGAGAATCCCATCAACTCCCGTAATGACTATTTACCTGAGTCCCGAATATAGGAGGAGCCGAGAGGCTGCAGTGAAAGTTGCCCGCGACATAATCTATACCACACTGGAAAACTTGGCTGAAGCAGTCTACATAGACCCAGTGCATGACGAGATAGTGATTGAACCTCACAAGACTATGATGGAAGATCGTGGAATAACTATGCAGGAACTGAAAGACAGACTGCAAATACCCAACTGTACCACAAAGACAAAGGGAAACAACATACGCATACAACCTAAAAAGGTCGAAACAATCAAGAAACTGCTTGGTAAAGTCTCCGCGTTCCATGTCAAAGGCGTGCCAGGGATAAAACGAGTGCTGGTCAGCGAGGAACACGGAGAATGGGTCATCAACACCGACGGCTCCAACCTGCCTAAGGTTTTGGAAGTTCCAGGCATCGATACTTCAAGAACAACAACCAACAACGTCCACGAAATCGCCAAGACCATCGGAATTGAAGCTTCTAGGAACGCTCTGGTGCATGAGGCTAAAGGCGTTTTGGAAGAACAAGGATTAGACGTCGACAGTCGCCACGTGATGCTTGTCGCGGACATGATGACATCCACTGGCGAGGTGCAACAGATAGGCAGACACGGGATAAGTGGAAAGAAATCAAGTGTCCTGGCCAGGGCCGCCTTCGAGATAACGGTTCCAAACATCGTTGAGGCAGCTGTCAAGGGTGAAAGCGACCCACTGGCAGGGGTAACCGAAAACGTAATAGTCGGTCAGTCAATACCGATTGGCACAGGATTAGTGGAGCTGTTCATGTCGACATTCGAAAAGAAGGAGAAGAAGAAATGATAGACATAGACAAGGCAATTTCAGCTGCGGTAAAAACTGGCAAGGTGTCTCTCGGAGCAAGTTCTGCCGTGCAAAACGCTCAAACGGGCAAAGCTAAACTGATAATCCTGGCCGCAAATTGTTCAGAAAGCGTTCGCGCAGATGTAGAGTATTATTCCAAACTCTCAAGAGTCCCCTTGATAACCTACAAAGGCTCATCCCTGGACTTGGCTGCTGTGTGCGGCAAACCTTTCAGCGTCTCAGCGTTAAGTATAAGAGAGCCAGGCGACTCAGAAATCCTCAAGTTAACGGAAACCACTGAAGCTCAGGAACCCAGTGGAGGAAATGAATGACTAGCGGAATAAAGTTCACGAGCACCGAAATGCGGTACATCGCACTTTTTGAAAGCATAACCAGCGCAAGCGTCAAAGACTGCATAATCGATGAAGAGCAGGGACGCGTGCTTTACGTTGTTGGGCAAGGCCAAGTCGGCGTTGCGATTGGAAGAGGTGGGAGAAACATCCACACTCTAGAGAGGATGACCGGGAAGAAACATGAAATAATCGAGTATGCGGAAGAACCGGCGCAGTTCATCAGGAACGCTTTGAAACCAGCGTTAGTCCAAGAAGTTCGCCTCACTGAAAGGCCTGATGGCAAAACTATCGCTGTTGTGGCTGTAAATCCTAAGGACAAAGGCGTGGCCATTGGAAAGAACGGCAGAAACGCCGAGCGCTTGCGGTTCTTGATGAAGAGATACTTCCAAATACAAAGCGTCAGTATAACGTAGATTCGCAGAAGGTTGCAGCATGAGAAGCCCCCTACCACTGGTCGCTTGTCTTTTTTTTCTGTTGTCTACGCTGGTCGAAGTTGTTCATGCTGCAGATGAAACCTTTGGCGAACAGTTCTTGGGCAGTCCGCTGCTGGTCCTCGTGGCCGTAATGACTATTGCCGCCTTGGCTTCTTTGTACCACAGGATAAGAAAGTAGAAAGCAAATAGGCTATGACTCGGTTCTTAAGAGCAGATCCACAAGTGCCTTTTGGTCTACTTCTGCTCGTGTTCTCCAGTCTAGATATAATTGTTCGTTTTCGTCTTGGGCTAGGTACCCGTATCTAACGTATCTGTCAACGTTGATGCCGACTTTCCATCCAGGAAGTTTTTCCCGCAGCAGTTCTTCAACTTCCTTTCTCGGAGATTTCCCCTTCTTAGAAATAATGTACGCAATAGCAATTGCCAGTCCTGCAAGGTCGTCTATTCTCCAGCCTATCATTTTTGCTTCTTTCGGTGCCAGCTCCCCTCGCAATTCTATGAGGAATCTGGCTTTGTCTAGCTGTTCCTGAGTCGGTTTTTCGACTTGTTTTTCTTCCTCGAAAACAGTTTTGACCTGCAGGTCCAGCGGTTTCAAGTAGTCGTCCAGGATTTTCAGGGCTTTCGGGTAATCTGCGCCCATTGTTTTTCGAAGCTCCCACCCTTTGACTCCGGGTTTCTTGTGCCTTTTGTAGAACAGCATGTGGGTGGCTCGTTTGAGCTTGCTTGCATAGTAAGCTTTCCTTTTGCTCACTCTATTTCTCCCCCTTCCATTTCTCCCAATCTTCTGCAGTCAGAGCTATTGGAATCGAAACCAATTGTTTGTTGCCGGTTTTAGTCACCGGTTTTTCATAAGGCAGTATGAACATCTCTTCTTCCAACGGATGGATTTCCAACGTTGCATAACCGTACGTGACCAGAAAGCTTGTCATAAAGGCTCTGTTCACAGTCTCGTTGTAGGTCTCCGCGCAAACGAAACTCTGGTATCGAATCTTTCCGTTTTCACCTTTTTCAGCAACTTGGTTCTTCAGTTCTTGCCAAAAACCTTCCAATTCTTGGGAAAAAGCCTTGTCACGCAAGATTCTCTGATTGACAAGCTCTTCCCGGGTTGCAGTGCCTGACCCGATTTCTGTCGGAGCCAATTCATTCCATCTTTCATTAAGCGGAACCAAGCTTTCCCAGTATCGCAGTGCTTCTGCCAAACTCTGGATTGAAACCTGCTCCAACTCGACTATCGGATGCCAAATCTTAACGAAGGTCCTAACGATGTCTACCTTTTCTATGCGTCTGATTTTTTCGTCCAACAGAAACGGGTCTGTGTAAAGCGTTGTTGAACGGTGCTTGATCCATTCGCTTTGAAGTTTTATGATGGACGCCAGTTGATGTATTGTTTCAGCGTCTAAACATAGGTCTTCTGGAATCTTCCATTCTGGGAAGTATTTTTTCACCGTATCTATGTTCTCTTTAACGTCTATCAGGAACGGGTCAAGTGAACGTCCCTCGATGGACTTGCACGTTTCGATTATGCGTTGAAGTTTCTCTCTGCCGAGTTTTTTCTGTTCTCTTTCAGAAAGCATCAGGCGACCTCTCGAATTATTGATTTGCCGTCAATGTTCTGAACAGTGATTATGTTTACATCTTCCTTTGCGAACGTTATTTGGCTAGGTGTTATTATGACGTATTGGGCGCTTGAGTCGTTTACTGCAGAGATCAACATTTGGGCAATCAGCTCCCGGTTCTTTGGATCCATGTGAATGTCGTATTCGTCAACGGCACGGAATGGTGAACGAACATGTTGCTGTAAAGCTAGAAGGAAGCTCATCGTTGCTGTTGTTCTCTCTCCGCCGCTTTGAGTGTAGGCGTCCAGCGGAACTGGTTTGCCTCCTTTGAAGCCTACGAGTATTTCCAGCCCGGCTGCTTCTATGTCGTTCTCGTTGGCAAGCCTGACCTCGCCGACGGCTTGTGCTTGAACCAAGGTTTTCTGGTACTCAAGATTAACATGGTCTAAGAGGTTATGTATGACGGTTCGCCAAGACTGCATCCTCGTCTTGACTTCTTCCAGAGTCTTTTCTCGGTTTTCGGCAACTAGCTGAGCTTTTTCTTTCAATTCCAAGTAAAGCTTTGAGTAGGACTCGTACATGCGCTCTATGTCCTCCGAAACGTCTGACAGCGCAGCTAGGTGTCCTTCAGTGACCCTTATCTCATCTAGGACTTCTCCCGTATCCTTTATCACCGCAATTCTGGCTCCAGTTTGCTCCGCTTTCTTCGTTGATTCTTCCACTCGTACTCTGGCCTCGGACAGAGTTCTTTCCAGCTCTTCCAAACTGGCTTTTGCGGTTTCCATACGATACTGCAACAAAGCCAGTTTGATTCGACCATCTATAAATTGGCTGTTGACTTTTTCAACCGTCTCTTCCAGTTCTCGAGTTTTTGTTTCGTTCCCGGTTATCTGAGTGTTTAACTTTGACAGTTGCTCATTGGAATTCTGTATAAGATCTTTCAGGTTTTCACTTTTCAAGAGTCTGAACCGTGAATTCTCTTTGGTCAAGCGGTTTGCTTGAACAGGCGGGTTCTCGATTATGGCAGCGATCATTGCAGTTTCTTTCAGTAGTTGTTCACATAGCGAAACTGTTGACGTGTTCGCGGCTTTTCCACATTCCAAGTTCAGACGTTCATCAAAGAGAATCTTCCACTCATTTCTCAGGTTTCCACTTTCATCTTGGTTGCTTTGCAGATTTCCCTTTGCCGATTTTGCCTCTTCTTCAATCTGGCTCAGAATCTCGTGTTCCTTCTTTCTGTCAGTTTCCAACTGTCTGAGTGTTTCCTCTCTTCTTGCCACCTCTGCCCAACCAAGCTCCCTCTCGAGAAATCTTCTCTGGGTCTGCAGCTGTTTCTTCTCTTGATACCTGTCGTATTGTCCCCTCCAGTAGTTAAGCGTCTGCTCAGCTGATTCCAGAAGTTTGCTCATTGAATCTTCTTGACTCAATATACGAGTCAGCTTTCTCTGAGCCTGCAATACATTTTCACGGTAGGGCTCAAGTCCAACAGCCGCCTCGACTATGCGCAGCTTTTCCTGTATGGAAAGCACTGTGAACTGTTCAACCATGCTCTGGTGCATAATGATGAGTATGTTGTCCGGATCAACGCCTAATTTGCCCAGAAGCCTTTCAACATCATTTCTTGTGACCGCTCGGTTTTCAAGTTCAAACCAGTAGTTGCCGTCCCGCCGTAGGACCCTTGTGAGGAAAATCTGGTCTTTGTTAAATTTGGGCACCGGTCTGTTTTTGCCTGTCAAGCTGTTGTTCAGGATCAAAGTAACGCGGGCCTGGTCCTTGTTCCACCGTATCAGATCGCTGAGTTTCTTGGAGCGTTCCGTATAGGATTGTCCTAGGGCTACGGAAATGGCGAGCAACAGCGATGATTTCCCCGAACCGTTCGGTCCGCAAATAATATTCACGCCAGATCTAAACGGTACTCTAGCGTACTCATAGCTCATGAAGTTTTCCAAGATAACCTCTTGAACCAGCATTGACTTTTTTGCCTCTAGGCAGCACTAATAGAGGCCAGAATCTCTTATTAAAGCAAATTGGACAGTTTTGTAACAAACAAGCATGTTTTCCTTGCACGTTTCTCACTCGCGTTTGCTGAAGAGTTACACTCACTCCATATCACATATGAATTTGAACCCCGATTCAACCAGGTTCCTTGCTTCATAAATAGTGTTGGCCACTGCAGGATAGTATTTGCTGCTTTGAAAGCTTACGAGGTGAGTGTACATCAGAGCGTTCTGAGTGTTCATAAGTGCAAGTATCATCATGATGTGCAGATGTCTTTTGTTTTGGTGCATTCCATGGTTGCTTTCTAATGCCGCAGACTGTGAAGGTGTTTTTTGCTTGAACCGTGGATTCCGAAGGTTTGCTCGCGCTCCTAACTGTATGATGTACTTCGACTTTTGGTATATTCCTTTCTTAGCCATAGGCTACATACGTGCCAACAACGTTGGATTTTTGCAGGTGGCGCTCAAAAATGAGCAACAGGCTACCCCGAAAGAAATTCCTAAAATTGTTTGATGTATTGCTGCAAGAAGAACCACGAGCTGGTACACGAACCGGGACAATTGGACACCCCTATCCTGGCCCCGTTTGCGCAAACAGAAAGCTAAAGCAAGAAGAAAAGAACAGTTTCAACCCTTTGTCCGCAGTTCACTGCAACTTTTATGTTCTTATGGCGGAGGTGGTGGAGGAGGAACAGGAAGTCCTCCTGGTAAACCTGCGTGCTTGCTTTGTTGGATTCTTTTACCTGTGACACCATCAAATTCAATAGCCTTGTCCTCGCCTGTCTTCACGTTTCTGTATAGCACTCTAAACCTTGGACTGTAGATTACGACTCGCTCGTCAACTTCAAATAGTTCATTAGCAAGCCGATTTATGTCCTTTGGGCGTTTCATTATTCTAGATCGAATGATGTCTAGATCCGCGTCTTGAGCAATTTCTTCCACGCCAAACTTCTCTAAAATTTTCTTAGGATGCCTCTCCGAAGGAGCGGATGAGAGTTTATCAAGCGCAACGTCTTGACCAGACCTGTCTAAGACAAGAGACGCTTTAGCCTCCTTCGTTAACCGCTCTTCTCCCTCAAGCTTAATCACATTATGATAATCTTTCGCAGACGAATCCGTCGATTGTTCGGGCTCAAATTTGTTATTCAAAAGAATGGCTTCCAGTACTTCCTTGTCCACTTTGACCATGTAGGCACACTTACGATAGTAATCAATCACGTACCTTCCGCTAATCACTATAAATGGTTCATAGTACTTGTCGATAGAAACGAGTTGAATATCCTCTGGTTTAGGCTTCAAGAATCCGAATCTGGCAAATAGTTGATCCTTGAGTTTCTCCCCAGCCACCCTTATCACGGTTGGGTCAACGAGAGTCTCGTAAACGATGGTCTTTCTCTCAACTATCTTTTCATTACTAGGTTCGTTGCCAGGCATCGGTTCAGTCGATACGACTATCTTTTCATCAGATATGGTTTCAGTCAACACTAAACCCTTAACTGTCTATTTGTTTTGCATCTAATATGGATTATGAATTAAAAAAATGAATCACTCTTAAACTTCTTGCAAGCGTTCAAAGAACACAATTAGTCTCATGCTAGAAGATTCTCATCATCCACCGCAAGTATGGTTTGATTGTTAGTGTGGGCCTTTCGCGCCAAAACCTTTGCCCACAACCAAGGCAATTAGACAGAATTTCAATCAAAGCATACGTTGGACATCGTTGCATTTTTGCACTCTGTCTACAGATCAGTAGTAACAAGCTTAAAATCTCTTGGACGAAGTAGTTTAGGTGAAGGATAGGATCCAAGGATGGTTGTTGCTGGGAAAATCTTCAGGCTTTCAGATCCTCTTCCCTTAGCGGAAGTTGCGTCTAGGCTTCAAGGTCACCGTTCTGAGGAATCCTATGAAGAAGGAGACTCCAAATTCACACTTGTCACCGAGGTCGTCGGTCTTCTTCCAAAAGGGAACATGTTGAAGGGTGTTTACTCGCATGACTACATTATTCAGGTTTTCCATCGCGGAAAAATCATACCGACGCCAATGACGGTTGAAGCTGTCTTCAGCTTTGCTCAGCATGGAGACATTGTGTTCTTAACGATAGTTGAGAAGAAACGCATAGCCAATTTCATTGCAAACAAACTGAGCGAAATACTGTTTGAAAAAGTTGGAGGTGTGCTGGAGGCTCGAATTCCGCCTGAAACACTTAAAGAATTTCACCTCAAAAATCCTGAAGACACAAAGATTACGTTCTTCGACAACGTCGACATTCCAAACGTGGATAAACTTTCCCTTTATGGACCAGACCTGATAAACACGCCCCTTTTCGAGGACTACGGTAAACATGGCGACCTGTGGTACGTGGTTGCAAGATCAAAAGAGTACGGGTATGTGGTGGGCATAACGCGAGATGCTTCGGTGACAATCTTCAATTTAGCCGAGAAAGAACGGTACGTTGAATACGTGGCAAGGGAGATTTACCCATTAACCTTCGAAGAAAAGAGATAACGCTGCGAGTGGCCTTCAAAGCCAGAGCATCCACTTTAAACAAAATCTAGTACTCGATTCCCTTTCGAGCATGGTAGCCCTTGCTGAATGGATGTTTAATTTCCTTCACCTCTGTGACAAGGTCTGCAAGCTCAATTATCTCTTCTGGGGCGTTGCGGCCAGTCAGAATAATCTCGACGTTTTCGGGCTTCTTCTTTATCATTTCCACGACCTCTTGCAGTTCTATCAGTTTCAAGTCTAAAGCGACGTTAATCTCGTCAAGGATAACGATGTCATATTCTCTGGTTTCTACGATTTCTTCGGCCAGTTTGAGTGCTTCCTGAGCAAGTCTGACATCTTCTTTTTCAGGCGGCTTCGACGTAATGAACTTGCCTCTTCCGAAGGCTTTCAACGTGAGGTTTGGGAGGCTTTTCACAACGTAGAGTTCGCCGTAGTCGAATCCGCCTTTAATGAACTGAATCATGTAGACCTTCAGTCCTCTGCCTATGGCTCTGAGCGCTAGACCAAAAGCTGCCGACGTTTTGCCTTTTCCGTTTCCAGTGTAGACTTGGACGAGTCCTTTTTCAAGTTCAGGCATTTCTAATCGCCTTCTTGACGAGTTTCACAGCTGCAGAAGCTGGGTCGGTCTTTTTCTCGATGATTTCACGCAGAAGTTTGTCGAATTTTCCCTCTCTCTTCAGTTCGTCTATCAGTGCTTTGGATATTCTTTCTTTTACGGCCTCTAGAAGGTCAGCTTCAGCTTTATCTCTCAACAAGTTTTCCTTGCATTCCGGATTGTCTTCGAGAAAGCGTCTGTGTTCTTCTAGTTCTTCGATGAGTTCTGGAACGCCCTCGCCCGTCAGGGCCACTGTTTTCAGCACAGGCGGCTTCCATCCGCCTTTCTTGTTGCTCAGCTGAAGCATTGCCTGAATGTCTATTGCAGTTTTGTTTGCGTTTTCTCGGTCAGCCTTGTTTACGACGAATATGTCGGCTATTTCCATTATTCCAGCTTTTATCGCCTGTATCTCGTCTCCTAGGCCTGGGGCGTGCATAACAACAATTGTCTGAGCTACTTTGACGATTTCAACTTCAGATTGACCAGCACCCGCAGTTTCGACTATCACTATGTCCTTTCCGGCTGCGTCCAGTACCCTAGCAGCGTCTTTTGTTGCTCTCGCTATTCCACCTGCGTAGTTGCGGGTTGCCATGCTTCTTATGAAAACACCTTCGTCTGTGCTCAATTCCTGCATGCGAATCCTGTCGCCCAAGAATGCCCCCCCGGTAAACGGGCTCGTTGGGTCTACGGCAATAACGCCTACCGTTTTGCCCCTCCGTCTGTACTCGCGGACGACCTTTTCAATAAGAGTGCTTTTTCCAGCACCGCCGGCTCCGGTCAACCCTACGACATGAGCTTTTCCGGTATGAGGAAAAATCTGAGCAATCAGTTCTTGTGCTTCAGGCGTTTTATTTTCAATGATTGTTATCGCTTTTGCTATGCTTCTGCGGTCTCCGTTGAGAACTCCTTTGACGATTTTTTCAGTTTTGGTCAAGACTTCTGCACATCGTGAGGATTAGTCTCTTTTCGGGAGGTTGTGCATCACGTACTGAATTATTTCTTCCGTTGTGGTTCCTGGTCCGAAGATTTCCTTTATTCCCAGTTTTTTCATTTCAGACACGTCTTCTTCCGGGATTATTCCTCCGGCGAAGACCATCACGTCTGTTAAGCCTTGCTTTTTCAAAAGTTCCATTATTCTTGGGAAGATAGTCTTGTGTGCCCCTGAGAGAATGCTTAGACCTATTACATCGACGTCTTCTTGAAGGGCTGTTTCAGCGATCTGTTCGGGGGTCTGCCTGAGACCTGTGTATATTACTTCCATGCCAGCGTCTCTCAGGGCTCTCGCAACGACCTTGGCACCTCTGTCGTGGCTGTCAAGGCCTGGTTTGGCGATTAGAACTCTAATTTTTCTTGCATCTTGCATTTTTTCGCCTCTTCAAATTATAATTAACTCTTTGTATTCTCCATAAACTTTCCGCAGCACGTAGCAAATCTCGCCAAGAGTCGCATAGGCTTTTATTGCTTCAATTATTGCGGGCATGAGGTTTTCATCTTTTTCTGCTGAGTGTTGAAGCTTGCCGAGTGTTTCTTCAGCCTTCCTGTTATCTCGCGTTTTTCTCAGTTTCTGGAGGCTGGCGACTTGTTCTTTCTCAACGTTTGGGTCTACCCTTAAGAGTTTTATTGGGTATTTTTCTTTTTGGATTTGGTAGTCGTTTACGCCTACTATTGTCCGTTTCTTCTCGTCTATCTCTTTCTGGTATTTGTAGGAGCTGTCCACAATTTCTTTTTGGAAGAACCCTTTTTCTATGGCAGCTATGGCCCCGCCCAAGTCGTCTATCCTCTGAATGTATTCCATTGCTTTTTGTTCCATTTCATTTGTTAAAGCTTCGATATAGTATGAACCCGCCACTGGGTCGATGGTGTTCGTCGCTCCGCTTTCATGGGCTATTATCTGCTGTGTTCTCAATGCAACTCTGACAGCTTCTTCGCTTGGCAACGCTAGGGCTTCATCGAACGAATTCGTGTGTAAAGATTGTGTTCCACCTAGAACCGCTGCTAGGGCTTGAATTGTCGTGCGCGTAATGTTGTTCAGCGGTTGCTGTGCCGTAAGTGTGCATCCTGAAGTTTGAACGTGCATGCGCATCCACATTGATCTCGGGTTCTTGGCGTGGAAACGTTCTTTCATGAGTTTGGCCCAGAGTCTTCTGGCAGCTCTGAACTTGGCTATCTCTTCGAAAAAGTCGTTGTGCGAGGCGAAGAAGAACGATAATCGGTGGGCAAAGTCATCCACCCTCAGTCCCCTCTGCAGGGTTGACTCCACGTAGGATATTCCATCGTAAATCGTGAATGCTAGTTCTTGTAGGGCGTTCGCGCCTGCTTCTCGTATGTGGTATCCGCTTATGCTTATGGGATTCCACTTTGGCAAGTGGCGAGAACAGTACTCGATGATGTCCGTGGTGAGCTTTACGGAGGATTTCGGCGGGTATATGCACAGCTTCTGGGCGAAATATTCTTTCAGATTGTCGTTTTGTGTTGTTCCACCGAGTTTTTCTCTTGATACACCTTGCTTGTCGCCTACTGCAACGTACATGGCTAGCAGCATGGCTGCAGGTCCATTTATGGTCATGGAAGTGGTGACTTTGTCAAGTGGAATTCCGTCTAGTAGAGCTTGCATGTCTTTCAGCGACGAAATTGCTACTCCACATATGCCAACCTCGCCTTTCCCCATCGGGTGATCTGAATCGTAACCCATTATGGTTGGATAATCAAAGGCAATGCTCAAGCCTGTCTCGCCTTCTTTGAGAAGGTACTTGAAACGCTTGTTTGTCTGTTCTGCTGTGCCGAATCCTGAGAACTGTCGCATTGTCCAGAAGCGGCCACGATACATTGTGGCGTGCACGCCGCGAAGGAAAGGATATTCACCTGGAAAGCCTAAGTCTCGCACGTAGTCTATCTCTTCGACATCTTCAGGCGTGTATAACCGTTTTATCGGCATGTTTGACGTGTTGCGGAATTCCCTTTTCCTCTCACTGCATTGTTTAGTCCAGTTTGGCAATGTTGTCTGTTCCCAACGTACACGTTCTTTTTTCAATTCATCCATCTTTTTCTGATCATACATCAAAGTGTTCTGCCTCCAATAATGAACTGCGTACTGTGCTGAATTACTATCAGCATTGACCTAAAAAGATATTTTCTTATCGGTCTGAGACATGTGAAAACAATCGTTCAAGTTGGGGCTGGTCTCATATCCCTGAGGATAAGACTAGCGAATTTCTATAATTGTTTTCCGAAGAGAGCAACGGCGCAGTTGGGGCGCGTATGCCTGTTCCTAGTTTCATTTGCAAGGTGGGCTACGTTTCTGGCTTTGCTTCGTCCGTGGATGATGATCTATCTTGGGATGCGAGAGGCATTGTCTGGAGGGTGCGACTCAACTCTTATTACAGTTGAAAAACGGAATTTAGGAAAATACATGCTCGCTACCAAAAGTTCTGCGGTTTTGGGTGTCCTTGTGCGCAGACGCCCTCCCCCCGGTTCAATATATGATCCAAATATGATTCAATTAGAAGTCTGTATGTCTGTGCGGCTTGACTCTATCGACCTGAAAAGGGAATTTAGAAAAACACATGCGCGCTGAGGCTCTTACCCGATCGAAATTGCAGAGGAGTTTCCGTAAAAAGTAACTAAGTTGCACTGAAGCCAAAACTCAATTATCAAATCCGTCGTTGCCCAGGTAAGGTTACTAGGCAAATCTTTAACTGCGAAATTCTAGCGAACCTGCGGACGCCGAGAACCCCCACCCATAGCCAAGCATCAGAATGGTGTCTCCTCTTGAGAACTTGTTCGTCGAGGCTATTCTATCAAGAATGAACGGCAAGCTTGCGCCGGAGAGGTTGCCGTTTTCTCTGAGTACTTCGTGTGACTCTCTTAGTTTTTCCTTTTCAGCGCCGTGGCGTTCAGCCAGGGCGTGGAGTATCTTTTCGCTTCCCGTGTGAACCGCCCACTTCTTTGCTGCTCTCGTTTTATTCTTTGCTTCTTTTCCGAACAATCTGCTAAGCACTAGACTCGTGTATTTGACTCCCAAATCTGGAATTTCCCTGCCGAGATGTGAGTAAAAGCCAAACTTGAACGGTTCATCTACGAAAGAGAGTCTAGCATAACCAGCTAAATAGTCCTTTTCTTCGACATTTGTCACTTCGACAATCTCATCAACTTTCAAGCCATCACTCTTATTCGACGCGATCGCGGCGGCTACACCGTCCCCAAAAAGGAAGAACTGCATTGTAGCCACCCATTTTCTCAGCTCCATTTGCTTTCTTTTGTTGTCATTTATCGAGCCGATCTTACCGATTTCCATAACGTTTTTCAGACCTCGCACCTGATTTTGGAACCAGTATGAACTTACACCCGAGACGCAAATGAGGACATTGTCTTTCGGGTGCATAGCAAGGTAGTCTTCCGCAAGCTGCAATGTCTTCATAAAAGCTATGCTCGCTATTCCCTGCGCGTTAACGTGTCTAACGGAAGGATCAAGCCCTAGCTGCGGTATTAGCAGCTGGCTGAGGCCGGGGCTTAGGAAGGGGCTCGTATCATAAGCAGTGACAAGATAGTCTACGTCTCTGGGACGGAGATCGGCTCCATGAAGGGCTTTCCGACAAGCGTTCGAGCACAATTCAATAAGCTCAGTCTCGTCCATTAGAGTTTCTGGCTCTGTGGTGAGATATGCTTGGTTGATTAGATGGCGTTTTGAGACGCCTAGGTTGAGCACGTTTTGTACGACGGCTTCTGGAAGTTCGCATGGGAACTTTCGTATCAGCTTTTCGGTTGAATATTCATTTTCTGGCAGAGCGGTTGACAATTGTACGATTTGCATATCAGATACGATGCCTGAGTAAATTATAAAAGGATGACTGTTCTGCGTGAGACTGCCAGATCTTAAGCCGTTTTTATGAGCGTAAGGTGTGGCGTGTTCCGCAAAAATCTTATAGTCCTTGAAACGCACTAACTACATCTTTCAAATGTTGAGGTGGAGAATTTGAAGAAGGTCGGAATAGTCGCAGGCAGCATTTCACGATTTGATCTTCCAAGGCATACGTTGCAAGAAGAAATGTGCGCAGAAGCAGTCAAAATGATACTTGACGACGTTCCAGAACTGGAACTCGGCGATTTCTTGAGGAAAGGTTACGCGTGTTGCTATTCATATTTTAGTGACATTCTCGAACAGCAACAGTGCATGCACTGGATAATCAACGATTACCTGGGCTTAAGCGGTGTTCCCTCGTACAGGGTTGAGTCGGGAGGAGCAACTCCAATTGACGCCATAGTAAATGCTGCCTTGTGGATACGTTCAGGCATGTTCCCAGTGGTTCTCGTGGTCGGCTGGGAAAAAATGAATGAACTGCCAATCCAAAAAGTCAACGAGGCAATAGCAATAGCTGGAGACACTGACTGGGACTTCGTTTCAGGCTTCACGTACAACGCTTTCTATGCAACTATGGAAGCAAGGCGGATGCACGTTTACGGAGATACAGAAGAAGACCTCGCTGAAGTTTCCGCTATGTGCCACAACAACTCTCTTGAGAACCCTTACGCGCAATGGCCATCTCAGCACGGCTTCACAAAAATCACGGTGGACGATGTTTACAAATCACGTTTGATATCCTGGCCATACCGGAACTATGAATGTGCAATGACAAGTGAAGGGGCATCTGCACTGTTGTTGGCGAACGAGGAAATGACCAAGAAACTGACTGACAATCCCATATGGATAACCGGTGTAGGCTTCGGTAGTGATACTATGAGAGTCGGAGACCGCCCAGACAACCCCGCATGGAAAGACATGTATCCAGAAGATGAAAAGATTTGGCCGAAGACCGTTCCAAAACCGATGTCACCCTATCCAGATCTACTCAACTTTGGCTCTCTGAGAGTGTCTGCTAGAATGGCTTACAAAGACGCTGGTATCAAGAACCCGCGGAAGGAAATCAGCTTCGTAGAAATCTTCGACCCCTATGCAGGAGTAGTGCTAGCTGGGCTAGAGGATTTCGATTTCTGCAAGAGAGGCGAAGGCAAGAAAATGGTTCGCGAAGGCATCATCAAGCCCCACGGGGAGCTTCCTTGTCAGCTCAGCGGAGCCCTGACAGCACAAGGCCACGCTGTGGGCTCAACGTCAATCGCCCAAGTAGTCGACAGCTACTGGCAGCTCAGCGGCCAAATAGGAAAGAAATGGGGCTCCTCTGGCAGACAGCTAAGCAACCCGAAGAAAGCCTTCATACACGGACACGGCGGCACAGGGTGTCAAGCAGGCGCAGTGGTCTTGGAGGTTTAGGAAATATGAAGCAACCTGGATTAGAAAAGATTCTTAAAGAAAAAAAGGTCGACGAAAAATGGTGGAGAGACTGGGAACGCAAAGGCGGCTGGACACCCGAAGGCTGGAAAATAATAGAGATGAATGACGGACCAACACTGAATAGTCTGAAACCTGAGAAGTTCCTAATCGTGCACAGGCCTCATGGTAACCTATTTCACCACAGCTACGGCAAAGTCTCGAAGTTTTTCATGGGAATCCTGGAAGGAAAACTGTACGGAACAAAGTGTCCAAAATGCGGACTCGTCTACTGCCCTCCAAGGGCACATTGCTTCAACCCCAAATGCAGGCTTGAGGAGACTGAATGGGTAGAACTCCAGAAGAGAGGAGAGGTCCACTCCTACACGGTTATGGCAATCGCTTGGCCTTCAATGGCACATCTGCAACCCTTGGTCGGGGCTATGATTAGAATCGACGGCACAAACACTTGTTTGCCTATGACCATGAGAGACGTAGATCCTGAAAAAGTTAACATCGGCCTAAAAGTCAACATAAACATATCTGAACAGCCCAAAGGAGACCTGCTAGACGTATACGCAACACCAGCTGAAGAACCGGTGGCTCCCAAGAGAACACCGGAAGAACTGAAGCGCTTCAGAGAGGACATGGAAAAGACACGAGCTTGGGTCAAAAAGACCTTCGGCGAAAAGAAATAATTCCGATGCCTCGTTTCGAATCAGAACCCTACTTTCTTGGGTTCCGTACAGCTTTTTTCCAAAAGAAAAACTGAAAGTGGCTGAAGAAACTTAAATACGCGTTTTGGCTTTGATCAGTTTTCCACACAAACACTGTTAACGCAGGGAGATGTCTCTTGGACGGCAAATCGTTGGTCTCAATAGTTTCCTTTGGTCTATCGAAGTTTGGGAAACTTGAAGGACTTTATGCAAGGGAGATTTTTGCGGAAGCAGCCAAGGAAGCCTTTGACCGCTGTCCGAAACTGGAACCCAAGAAGGATATTCAAGCCCTGTACGTGGGCCACATGGGTGAATCGTATGAGCATCAAGGGCATACGGGTGCCACGATGGCAGACTGGATCGGGTTGGGGCACGTTCCCGCGACAAGGACAGAAGCGGCGTGTGCCTCTTCAGGCGCAGCCTTGAGAATTGCGATTTGCGCTGTGCGTTCGGGCCTCAGCGATGTTGTAATGGTCGGAGGTGTTGAGAAAATGACCCACAGGCCTACGGCTGAAGTAACCGAGTATCTTGCTATGGCTTCAGATTATCCGTTCGAACAATGGAACGGCATGACTTTTCCAGGGTTGTACGCCCTGATGGCCACTGCACACATGCACCAGTACGGGACGACGGAGCGCCAACTTGCCATGATTGCTGTGAAGAATCATTATCACGGGAGCCTTAACCCAAAGGCTCACATGCAGAAAGAGATAACACTGCAAACCGCTTTATCTTCGCGCCCCGTTGCATGGCCTCTCAAACTGTACGATTGTTCTCTCATCACCGATGGCGCCAGCTGCTTAATATTGACCAAGCCAGAACTAGCAAGAAAGTTCACGGATATGCCAGTCGACATCGTTGGAAGCGGTCAAGCCAGTGACACTATAGGGCTATATGAAAGGAAGAGCCTGACGTCCCTTGCGGCTGCCAAAGTGGCCGGCAAAAAAGCCTATGAAATGGCCCAAGTCAACCCGGAAGAAATTGACGTGGCGGAAGTTCACGACTGCTTCACGATAGCTGAATTGATAGCCTATGAAGACCTCGGCTTTTGCATGCCAGGTCAAGGCGGGAGTTTGATTGAGAAGGAAGAGACGAAGCTGGGTGGAAGAATACCTGTGAACACGAGTGGCGGATTGAAGGCTAAGGGGCATCCTGTTGGGGCCACGGGAACAGGTCAAGCCTACGAGATCTGTCTGCAGTTAACAGGGCAAGCGGATAAGCGGCAAGTCAAAGATGCGGAAATCGGTTTAACTCATAACGTGGGCGGTTCGGGCGCAACTGCCACTGTTCATGTCTACAGGAGAGGATGAGAGTGGCCGAACAAGCACCCTTCACAATAGAACAGTTCTACAAGCACATCAGCCAAGGGAAACTGCTGGGGGGCAGATGCACGAAGTGCGGAAAACTGCATCTTCCACCGAGACCTCTGTGCGACAACTGTTACTCTAAGGACTTCAAATGGACCGAAATTCCGGCGAGAGGGAGGCTAGTAACCTATACGGTTATCCACATTGCTCCAGCACAATTCCAGTCAATGGCACCATACGCAATGGGCATTGTCCAACTAGCAGATGATTTGAAGATTCCTGGGATGATCAGAGGGGTGGCATTGGAACAGATTAGAATAGGAATGGAACTGACGATGGATTACGGGACGTGCGCGGCTACTCAACCGTGGCCACAGTGGCCCAGATATTATTTCAAGCCAGCCTGACCTAAGGGCAGGTCTGACTGTCTTTTCCGACTCTGTTTTGCAACTCTTTTGGCGGTTTCTATCAGGCTGGGCAGGTCCGCAATTGACGTGATAAGATAGTTCGCTCCAGCGTTCATCAGCTCTTTTTGGGTAGAAACCCCCGTTGACAAACCGACGGCGACGACCTTCAACTCTCTGGCACATTCCATGTCGCGGGTTCCATCTCCGACAAGCACTGCTTCTTTTGGACTGACTTTCAAAGCTTTCAAGACAGCTTCCAGGTGTTCACCGCTCGGTTTGACATGTTTCACTTTGTTGCGTGGAATTACTGCATCAAAGAAACCGGTGATTCCAAACCGTTTTAGGATGTAGCTAGTGGATTTTTCGCTGTTAACCGTACACAGGCCGATTCTTAAGCCCATTTTCTTCAGAATCTTCAATGTTTCAATGACGTTTGGAAGCAGACTGGTGGTCTTCGCGGCCTCCAATTCGTGTTTTTCAGCTATAGCAAGAGCTTCGCTGCGCACTTTTTCCACGGTTCTCGTAGATTTTCCACTGTTTTTCAAGAAAATCTCAGTCTTGTTCAGCATGTCGAATATGCTCTCATTTACGAACAGAATCGATGCCGGTACGCCAGTTCTTATGAGGAAGCCTCTGACTTCCGACCTTAACGTCATGTAATCAAGGTTGAAGGCTGCGACAGTCCCGTCCATATCTAAAATTGCAGCCTTTATGGTCATCGATTCTCACTTAAGCCTTATGGATTTGGAGGCTCTAATCGCTTTCTTGCCGAGATATACTTTGTGGTAACAGCGCGCGCGTCACTCTTTGCTATACGCAGTCCTTGACTACGAATGCACGCAACTGAAGTCTCGCCGTAGCTAGTTGCGGATTCATGATATGCTTCACTGAACGTGTTTGAGAGGGCAAACCGAATATTTCCCTTCCGAACTAAATTGTTGTCGATGTATATGAAACTTGAAGACTGCGTGAAGGAGACGCTGTGGCCGATATTGGTTGAGACAGTTCACTCGCTTGTTATGTATCCGAATCACAAGGCCTACACAAGATTAGTTATTCTTTCCGAGAAGCCTGAGATAACGCCTGCAGACTTGGCGGTCAGGTTGAAGATTTCGTTAGGTGAGGCCCTGGTAATATTGTACGAGTTGGCTGAGGCGAGAAAGGCTGCGTCTTAGAAGACGGCTGAAGTTCGAGTTTGTCCACAAACGTGATCTAGCGCTTTGTGCTTTTGATTGCTAAATGGGTTTTCTCAGATGATGTGAACGCTTGAGGCCTTGAAGACTAGGAAGGCTTCAGAGTTCAGATTGAGTCCCATTTCATTGAATGAACGTTTGGTTATTTGTACGGTGAAGGGTTTTCCAACGTCGACTTTAAGCCTGACAAGCGAACCCATATCTGTGATTTCCACGATTTTGCCCCTGAACATGTTTCTGGCGCTGGATTCAAAACTGCTTTTGGAAAGAATTATCTCTTCTGGACTGACAAAGGTTGTGACTTTGCCCGAGCTTTGGCCGGTTGTTTCGATTTGGACGCCATTTCCGATGTCCACCAGCGTGGTACCGTTTGGAGTGGCTTCTGCAATTCCTCCAAACGTATTTTCGATAGTTGCAAAGCTTGCTAGAGTTTTGGAAAGTCTACCAAAAATTTCTGTTGGCGTTCCAATTTCGTTTATCTTACCTGTAGCCATTAGTGCAATGCGTTTTGGCAGGTTTTTCGCTTGAAACATGTTGTGCGTGGCCATCACAACGGTGGTTCTTCGTTCTCGATTCACCACTGCAATGATTTCCTCCATTATTGACGCGTTTTTTGGGTCCAAGTTTGCCGTTGGTTCGTCTAGTAGGAGAAGCTTGGGGTTTGTAGCTAAGGCTCTTGCGAGTGCAAGTCTTTGCTGTTCTCCGCCTGAGAGTTTTCTAGCTAACCGTTTTTCAAATCCCTGAAGTTTCACAAGTTTCAAGGCGGCGTCGACTTCTGCTTTTATCGTGTGCTTGGGCGTTTTCTTTATTTTCAAGCCGTAGGCAACATTATTGAAGACGGTTGTGTTGAAGACCGCGGTCTTTTGGAAGACCATGGTAGAATACATACGCAGTTTTTCAGTGTTCTTGCGCGTGGCCTTTTCGTTATAGAAGTACATATCCCCCCGAGTCGGCCTTTCGATAAGGCCCAGGATTCTTAGTAGGGTTGTTTTTCCTGAACCGTTGGGTCCGAGCATGGCCAGTATTTCGCCCTCTTGGATTTCCAGGTTTATGCTGTCCAAGGCTTTCATTCCGTCAAAAGTCTTCGATATGTTCCTGAGCTCTGCGATGGTGCTCATCTTCTTCTCCTTTGAAGGATGTTCACAGTGATGGTTATTCCAAAGACGAGGATCAGCAATATGATTGAGAGGGCGATGGCTATGGCCATGTTGCCTCTTTGGGTTTCTCTGGAAATCGCCGTCGTCAAGACATCTGTGAAACCTGCTATGTTTCCGCCCACCATCAAAGCGACACCTAGCTCAGCGATTGCCCTGTTGAAACAGGCTGTTCCAGCTAGGAGAATTCCGTTCGATGCTTCTTTCAAAACTGCCAAGGATGCTTGGGATTCTGAAGCGCCTAACGTTTCGGCTAGACTCATTATCTGCGGGTCAACTGCTTCTATTGCGCTTGTTGCAAAACTGACGATTATGGGTGTTATGAGTATGGCTTCGCCGATGATTATGGCTGTCGGGGTGTAGAGCAGATGTAGGAAGCCTACTATTCCACCTTCTTTTTCAAAGAACAGGAACAGGATCAAACCCAAGGCCACTGTAGGTATTCCTATCAGAGTGTTGAAGAAGCCTTTGATCAGGAATCTGCCTGGGAAATTCTTCAGTCCCAAGAGCATTGCTATTGGTGTTCCCCACGACAGGGCGATTAGCGTAGCGGCGCCAGAAATGAGCAGTGAGCGCAACGTGATATCATATACTGTCGGGTTTCCCGAAAAAATGAGCTGGAACGCCTTCACGATGCCGTCCAGGATTTCGTTCAATTCAGTTTTCCCTAGTTGTAGAGTTCTGGGTGTCCATCCCTATATTGTTGTGGGCATTCCGTGCCGTTGAAGAAAGCATAATCTTCTATCCACTGGGCTATTTGCGATGTTGAATTCTGCTTCAAGAGTTGAACTGCCCGGTGAAAAAGATTCTGCGTGTAGTTGCTTGATCCATAGTTCTCTATCAGTTGTTGGCCCTCGTCTGAGACCAAATACTTTATGAAATCTATGGCGTCTCCGAAGCTCACGTTTTCGTGTTTTGCTGGGTTCACTGCTATTACGCTGTAGACGTTGAGTAGTGCTTTTTCTTCAATCATGTATGCTGTGAGGTGAATTCTGCCGTCTCTCTCGTATTTCAGGTAGGTTCCGATGTCTGAAAGTGTGTAAGCCGAGAATTGTTGGGTCATCATAAGATCTTCGCCCATAGCCTGGCTTGCGTTCACGTACCACGGCTTTGCGGATACTGTTGAATAGTTGAAACCTGCGGACTTCCATAAGCTTTGTTCTTTTTGATGAGTGCCTGAATTGTCGCCCCGCGTTACCCATAATCTGCCTGTTTGGTTATTGCCATATTCGACTATTCTCTTGAGTGCAGCCGTTACGTTCAGCTCCTTAATTCCCGCAGGGTCAGACGGGTCGCCTACTATCGTGAAGAAGTTGTAGGCTATTATTTTTCTGCAGACTCCGTCTCCTCCTTCTAGGAGAGTTTGCTCATTTGACGGTGAATGTACAAGTGTTAAGTCAACGTCGCCCTTCTGTGCATGCTGGATCGCTATGCCTGTGCCAACAGGTATGAAGCTCAAGTCTATCGGGTGTTTTGCTTCATAGGTCTTCTTTATTTCGTCCAACAAGCCTGTGTCGTCAAGACTCGTGGTTGTGGATATCATAAGCCTTCTTCTGGTGAAGTATTGGAAGTAGACGAGTGTTCCCGCTACGATTATTACGGTTATCGATATTGCTGCAATGATCATTTTGGTCCAAGTGTTCATAGGAGCTCACCGTTATGTTTGGCAGTTCATATCGGCTTTAAACTTTATAAGAATTGTCCTACAACACTATGAAACAGAATGTTCGCCCACCACAAGCACAAGCCTTCAGGCAAGATTTGGATAGAGTACAAAGGAAAACCACTACTCGGCAAAGGCGGAGCCGAGATCCTCGAAGAAATCCGAAGGGAAGAATCAATTTCGGGAGCAGCTAAGAAGTTGGGCATGTCTTACCGTTACGTTTGGAGTTACCTGCAGAAGATTGAGAAAACACTCGAGGAACCCGTCGTGGTGAGGTTCAGGGGCGGCAAATTTGGAGGCGGCGGGGCCAAACTGACCGAGCTAGGCAGAAGCCTACTAACTGAGTACAAGCGTTTGGAAGGCTACTTGGGTGAAGTTCTCTCCGTTGAGGATTATTTGGAGGTGAGCATGTTGAAAATCAGTGCAAGAAATCGATTGAAGGGGAAAGTTGTTGCCGTAGAGAAAGACGGTCTAATGGCAAAGATAAAAGTGGAGATAACGACACCGGCCTCTGTGACGGCGTTGATTTCAAAGGAAGCGGCAGAAGACCTGGGCATAAAGGTCGGTGATCAAGTCGAGGCCGTTGTGAAGGCAACCGAAGTCATGATAGCAAAATAGAGCGTAGGTCGGAAGAACTAACATGCTACCACGATAAGGATTCCCTGTGTTTCACACGCTAAACTGTAAATGATTTTTCCGATTTTCACAAAAATGGAAAGCCGCCGGGAAAACAGATAAGCGTTTGCTGGAAAAGTGCTTCGCAAAACTTGGAGAGAGATAGTTAAAGTAAACAATCATGACTTTGAAAAAGAAGACGTAAACCTTCTTAAAACCAAGGGATAATAATGTTTTGTGGCTGGACAGATGAAAAAACCGCAGTTTGACTTTGTCGACGAAGCGAACATGAACCTTTTAACTGATTTTTACGAGCTGACAATGTGTGCTAGCTATTTTGAGAACAGAAGAAACGAGACTGCAACCTTCGACCTGTTCATAAGAAAATTGCCCCCGAACAGATCCTACTTTGTCTTCGCTGGGCTGGAGCAAGTGTTGCTTTTCCTCAAGAAAATGAAATTTAGTGAAGAACACATTGGCTACTTGAGGGAGAAAAAACTAAGCGAGGGTTTCTTGGAGTATCTGAGGGGTTTCAAGTTTACTGGGGAAGTGTGGTCGGTCCCTGAAGGAACAATAGTCTTTCCTGAAGAGCCATTAATCAGAGTGACTGCGCCCGTAATAGAGGCTCAACTGATTGAAACCTTCATCCTGAACACGGTGAACCTTCAAACCATGATTGCTACCAAGGCTTCAAGGGTTGTCTGGGCGGCGAGGGGCAGATCCGTGATAGAGTTTGGCTTGAGAAGAACGCAGGGAACGGATGCTGGGATGAAAGCTGAAAGGTGCAGTTACATGGCAGGGGTCGACGGAACTTCTAACGTGTTGGCAGGCATGAGATACGGTATTCCTTTGTTCGGAACGATGGCGCATTCCTATGTGATGTTCTTCGATAAGGAGATAGATTCGTTCAGGGCCTTTGCCAAGACCTTTCCGCAGACTTCTGCTTTCTTGATAGACACTTATAACGATTTGAGGGGCGCGGAAAATGCAGCTGTAGTTGCAAAAGAACTTGAGAGAAAAGGTTACAGGCTAAACGCTGTTAGGCTGGACAGCGGAGACTTGCTGAGCTTAAGCGCGAAGGTCAGGAAGATTCTTGATAACTGCGGCTTGGATTACGTGAAGATATTTGCAAGCGGCGATTTGGACGAATACGTTATTGAAAAGCTTGTGAGAAAAGGGGCGAAAATTGATGCTTTCGGTGTGGGAACGAGGATGAGCACTTCCCTCGATAGGCCCTACGTGGACGTTGTTTACAAATTGTCGGGCAAGGTTGAAAAAGGAAGCTTTGTTCCCGCGATGAAACTGAGCAAGGGCAAAGTAACGTTGCCGGGAAAGAAACAAATCTTCCGACAGAGAGACAAAAACGGACGATATGCCAAGGACATAATTGGTTTGGAGAATGAGGAGATCAAGGGGGAGCATCTCTTGGTGAGAATCATGGAAGATGGCCAAATAACCTATGAAATGCCGACGTTGAAAGAAATGAGGAGGGTAACGCTGAAGAATCTCTCAGAGCTTCCAGAGAAGAACAAGAGATTGAGAGGTTCATCTGCGTACCCTGTTGAACTGAGCCGCAGGCTGAGCAAGATTAGAAGCCAAGTAGTGGATCGACTAAGTTAGGGAAGCATTGCCTTGTCGGCGAAATCGATGTTGCCACTTTGTCGTCAGTCGAAAAACCTGTGTGCAAGTGTTCGATTGCTGGTGAGGGCTGCATAGTTTCAGCTTGCAATGTCTTCAAGCTCGCCGGACCTTTCACGTTGCGGGACGACTAAAAGAGTGGGAGTTGGGGCTTTAGATTATCGGTTTCGGCTCTTCGAGTTTTCTTAGAAATGGACGCAAAGCTGAGTGGTGAACGCTCTCTTCTGACAAATCGTTCTTGGATATTCCTGGTGTGCCTATTTTTCTGCATATGAAGTTGAGCGAGTCTTCTGTGAAGTTTAGCAGGTTTTGGCCTTCAGTCGTTAGTTTGTATACTTTTCTAGGTCTTTCAGTGCTCATGTTCCATTCGCTCTTGACGAATCTCTTTTTCTCTAATGTTCCCAGAAGAGGATAGATGGTGCTGGGTCCGAAGTACACTCCGAAGGTTTTTCGGATTCTTGTGATTATTTGGTAACCGTGCATAGGCTGTCCGTTCAGGAATTGGAGTATTATCAGGTCTAGCAAGCCTTTCATCAGTTTGGCCTGAACTTCTTTTGTGTTGTTTATCATGGTGCCTTTCCTTCTTTTGTTTTTTTGTCCAACAGTATTGTTGTTGGACATGGATACGATATGTCTTCTGTAAGACATATCTTGAGTCTCTATATAGACTACACGTCCATATAAATCTATATGCTTACTTCAGACATAAGAAAGCATAAAGAGGCATACTCAAAAGCCCACTTCGAACATAACTCTAATAAGCCGAAACATGAACCAGTACAGAATGAGACACAAGAAGAACGTGGAATAATTGGCAGAAGCCTATAAACAGGAACTTGTACAACGCATCACCAGAAACCTGCTGGACATCCAAATACTCAGACTCATTCAAACCCAGCCGATGTGGGGCTATATGATAAAGAAACAAGCAGAAACAAAATTCGGCGTAAGACTCAGGCATGGAGCGTTGTATCCGCTTCTAAATGCCTTGGAGCGTGAAAGCTTCCTGACGAGCCAAAGCCAAAGACAGGGTGGAAGAACAAGGAAAGTGTATACGCTGACTAGGAAGGGACTACAATACATAGAAGCGTACAACGACATCCTGAAAGAACAACTAAAACGTCAAGACCTGAAGTAGACGTCATGTTTTTGAAGCCACTGTTGTCAGATCTTAAATAGAACTAGTAGCTAACATAAGAATTATGGCACTAAGAAAAGGCAGAAAGCTATCCGCAGTTGTTGTCGAAGAGCTACAGAAGAGAAGCAACAAGGGGCTTGAATTCGCAAAGAAAACCATGCTAGCAGAAAGGATTGAATACGAAAAACTGCGGGAAGCCTTAGAGCATTACGCTTCAAACTGGAATGATTTCACTCATCCAGGGTTGTTTTCATTGGCTTGTGAGGCAGTTGGAGGGCATCCAGACAACGCAGTGCAGGTTCAAGCAGCGATTACTCTGTTGGCAGCGGCCTTTGATATACATGACGACATCATCGACCGATCAGACCAAAAACACGGCGTACCAACAGTCTTCGGAAGATACGGAGAAAACATTGCGCTTCTTCTGGGAAACGCGTTATTGATAAAAGGATTCACACTCTTCTACGTTTCAGTCGAACAGTCGGCCCATAAGAAGACTCCGGAAATTGTTGAAGCACTGCAAGAGTCATTGTTCGAACTCGGCAACGCCCATGCGTTAGAGCTAAAACTAAGAGGAAGAATTGACGCCGACCCAGAAGAGTATATGCGGGTCGTTGAAATGAAGGCTGCAAGTATTGAGGTTGACATGCAGATTGGAGCTATAATTGGGGGAGGATCAAACAAAGAAGTTGGGGCATTGGCAAAATACGGAAGGATTCTAGGGACTTTAGCTACCTTAAGGGAGGAATTCATAGACATTTTCGAAATTGAAGAACTCAATCAACGGATCGAAGGCGAGGCTTTGCCCATTCCCATCATGTGGGCCTCCCGAGATGCACGGTCAAGGACAAAAATTGAGCAACTCCTCAAAAAAGAGATCACCCACATGGATGTCGAAGAACTGCTCGACATTGTTCTGAAATCAAAACCCGTAGCAAAGCTCAGAAAACATATGGTGGAATTGTCCACTCAAGCTGCAGAACTAGCATCTTACGTACGAAATGAAACCATTGATCCACTACTAAGAGAACTTGTAGAAAGCACTCTTGAGGACCTATAATCTACATCGGAAAAGTCCGAACTGGAACGTTCCGCTTCTTTGCCTTCATCTCAATCCCTCACAAGAATATCTGTTCTACACATCTACTACTTAAGAGTTGCTGTTGAACATGAATACGGCTACAGAGTTAACAAGTGTTTTATGCATATAAATTACTCCTATATAATGGGTCGCAGCTAATGCACAGAGCTAGGATCTTCAAAGCAACGGTTCCTGCCAAGAAGTTCGCCCCTGCTCTCGCCCTAGTGTTCAACAGTTTCGTATGGTACACGTTGACGTACAGATCATTGAGCAGTTATGTTAAGCAGGACCTCTCAATCTTTGGAGTGTACTACGCAGGAATTGCTTTTGCAGCTATTCTGGGTGTGTCATTGTTTCGGCATTCAAGAGAAACGTTTCTTTCGCTGTGGGCGCTTCTTGGGGCGGCCATGACTGCGCTGTTGCCTGTCATTACTAGCAACAATTCGGTGATGAATGTTTTGATAGCTCTTCTGTTTGGCGTTTCAACAGGTATTGGCTTTCCATCCTGTCTGGCATATTTTGCAGATGCGACGAGTGTGGAAAACCGCGGAATCTACGGCGGGATCACCTGGAGTACTGTTGCTTTCGGCGTTCCAGCGGTTGGCCTGCTAATAATCAGCCTCAACACTACCCAAACGTTCGAAGCACTTGCCTTATGGAGATTTCTCGGTCTTGTGGCTTTTTTTGGACTATCAAGGAATCTAGAGAAGGTTACACCAGTTTCTGCCGTTCCCTCGTATCGATCCGTACTTGAGAAAAAAGACATGCTTCTCTATCTGCTTCCATGGATCATGTTTTCTCTGGTGAATTTCGCAGAAGCGCCAATACTCCTTCGTTCATTAGGGCAAAACTCTGACCTTGCACAACTCGTTGAAGTTGCAATATCGGGTCTTTTTGCGGTAGTGGGCGGAATATTAGCGGACATCGTAGGCCGAAAGCGAGTGATAATAACGGGTTTCGTAATTTTGGGCATTGAATACGCTGTTTTTGGCCTTTTCTCAGGGACTCAGGCGATTTGGTATGTTTACATAGTGTTTGATGGCATTGCTTGGGGGATGTTTGCTGCGGTTTTCTTCATGACGATGTGGGGAGATCTGGCAGGCAATAATCAGAAAGAGAAATACTATCTTTTTGGAGGCCTTTCATATCTTCTGGCAGGTTTTGTTTCAGTGGTTGTGACACCGTTCCTTGATGTCATTCAGGCTACAGCTGCATTTTCATTGGCCAGCTTTTTCCTGTTCTTGGCAGTTCTGCCGCTAATGTACGCTCCCGAGACATTACCAGAGAAAGAAATCAAAGACAGGGAACTCAGAGACTATCTAGAAAAGGCGAAGAAAGTCAAAGAGAAATATGTTTAAGGATAGCTGTTTCTTCTCCTCAATGGAAAAGACATGTTCTTCCACGTAATCCTAACAACTGAATGCAACCTGCAGTGCAGATACTGCTATGGCGAAGCTTGTGAGGATGTGGATGAGGACTTTTCCGCTTTTGAAATTGACTATTCACTGCCAAGGAGAACAAGCTATAGTATTGATTCTCTGGACAGATTCTGCAGAAAAGACCCTGATTGCATCTTAACTTTCTACGGTGGCGAGCCGTTGCTCCGTGTTGACGAGATAAAGAGGATCATGGACAACGTCAAAGCCAAGCTTTTCATGATTCAAACGAACGGCATGCTTCTTGACCGCTTGGAAACGGAATATGTCAACCGTTTTCACACTATCCTAGTTTCTATAGATGGTGACGAGGCGCTTACTGACTTCTACCGTGGAAAAGGGACTTTTCGAAAGGTGATTGATAACTTAAAACTGATTAAGCAGAGCGGTTTTGAGGGCGAACTGATTGCCAGAATGACAGTTATGGAGCAGACTGACATATACAGACAGGTCAGATGGCTCTTGGACAATAGCGAATTTTCATTCTCCTCTGTACACTGGCAGTTGAACGCGGGTTTCTGGAAAAACGATTTCAAAAGGAGAGACTTCAAAAACTGGAGCGAGACCAGCTACAATCTCGGCGTTAAGAGCCTTGCAAGATTCTGGGTTGACTACATGGAAGAAAAGGGCTTGGTTCTGAAGCTTTATCCAGTCCTCGGCATCGCTCAATCCCTTCTGTCTCACGAAGAATTAGGTCTTCTGCGTTGCGGAGGGGGATGGATAAACTATGCAATTCAGACGGACGGTTACATTGTTCCTTGTCCGACAATGTGGGGAATGAAAGACTACTATCTCGGGCACATCAGCACTGCAGACCCTTTGAAACTGAAGAAAGTTCACATTGGCAAACCATGCGCAGAATGCGCCGCCTTCAATTTGTGTGGAGGCCGATGCCTGTACGCTATCGTGACTAAACGTTGGAACCCAGAAGCGTACACGCAGGTATGCACTACGGTGCGCAACCTGATACAAGCAGTCTCTCGCGAAGTGCCTAGAATAAGAGAACTAATTGATATGGGGAAAGTTAAACCCACGGACTTTGAATACACGAAATACAATGGATGCGAGATAATTCCCTGAGGAATTATGTCTGGAAAACCATTATTAGGTTAGTTTCATAAATCTCCATGAGTGGTTTACATGTCAGTGACTCTGCGTGATGCTCAGCATCTGTGTTGGAAGAACTTTAAGAAAATCAATGAGAAACTTGACCCTGAGCGGGGCAAGATGTGGACACCATTTGTCATGGTTACTGATTTGCTTGAAGAGGCTGGAGAGGCGGCTGCCGTGGTCAAAGGGCTAGAAGGGTTCAAACCGCCTGAAAAACCAAAAACAAAGGAGATGCTGGCCACCGAACTCTCAGACCTGCTCTACATAATCTTCGTTTTAGCAGAACATTACGGCATAGAACTGGAAGAGTCTTTTCTCCAAACCGTAAACGATTACATACTGAGGTTCATTAAGTGAAATGCACGCTAGGGCCTTATGCCTGAAAATGTTTGCAGTGCAGGATATTTCATACCGCACCTTTCTATTATCGAACCGAGGTTTTTCTCCGCGGCATCATCGAACCAGACTTGAGCGAACCCCATGTCTTGTTTTACAAGCTCCGGCGAAAACCAGATGTTTGTATCGAAAATTTTTGTTTGAATCTTTGTTAGCTTGGCGTTTTTCATTGCGTTAACTATTTCGTCTCGACTGAAAAAGCAGTCTCCGCTTTCCTTGTGAAGCCTGATGTAGATTTCTTCAGCCTTGTTTCTTGCTTTTGTGCTCAATTCGGTAAGACAGACCTTCCCAGCCTTCTTGACGATACGAGCCATCTCTTTCACAATTCTGGCCATGTTCTCTGGGCGTCTTAGCTCTTCAAGAAGGCGATAACTCACAACCATTTCGGCAACTTCATCAGATAAGGCACTTTTGAGATTAGCTGCATCTTTTCTAATAAAAGTAACCGTGTCTTTGACTTTGTATCTGTCTAGTCGCGCAGTAAATTCAGCTAGATACTCATCAGAATCATCGATGGCGATGACTTGCCCGTTTGCCCCAACAGTTTTTGCCACTGCCGCGGTGAAGCCTCCCTGTCCACAGCCCATGTCAACAACCGTCATGCCTTCCTCTACACCGATTTCTCGTGCAAGCTTCAATTTTAGGTTAAAGATGGCCTCTTCAAGGTTTTTTGCATCAGTAAATGTCCACATCATCTGCACATTCTTGCGCTTTAAAGCATACAGAATCTAAAAAAGGAGAAGAGGTTATGCTTTCTTGTACACCACATCGGTTTCTCTGACGCGTTGCATCACTTTCAGGCCTATGCTTTGTCCTGGTTCAGCCCTCTGAACATTCTGATGCTCAATCTGCATGGAATCAACGTGTTGTTCAAAATCTGTTGTTGGACCCTTAATGGCTATGGTGTCGCCTACGCTCAACGCAGCTTTAAGCTCAATAACCGCTACGTTGATTTTTGAAAAGAAGTGCGTTATTCGTCCAACTTCAATAAGCTCTTCTTCGCCCAAACATTTCGACCTCCAGAAGTATTATGGACATTTTATCATAAATAACTTATTGAATGACGTTGCTTTCGAGGTATGTTGGAAAGGCTTTCACGACCTTCACAGACATGAACTTGCCAATTAGCTTGGAAGCGCTCCTAACTGTAACCGGTTTGTAGGCAAAATTTCGACCAACCCACGAACCTGGAACCTTGCCAACTTCGTCTATCAGTATTTCTCCAGTCCAACCGACCCAGCGTCGATTATTCTCAAGCGAAAGCTTCTTGGCCAATGCGCTTGCCATGATGCTTCTGCTTTTAATCTCTGACAAGGGCAGAAAATCTTTCTGCATCATAGCCGCAGCAGTCTTTGGTCTCGCAAAGAACTTGGAGACATTCACAATGTCTGGTCTAACCTCTTCTATCAATCGCAAAGTCCGTTGGAAAGCCTCTTCGCTTTCACCTGGAAAACCGCAAATCACATCCGTAGCCAAGGTTATGCCTGGAAAGCTTGCTCTGAAGGCGTTTACCACTCTTTTGAAGTCGCTAGCACCGTAGAATCGTCGCATGCGCTTCAAAACGTCATCGTCACCGCTTTGCACAGGCAGGTGAATGAACTTGAAGATTTTTTCATCCTCAAACGATTGGACCAACTCATCCAACATGTCTAAGACATTGTTAGGAGTCATCATGCCCACGCGAACCCTGAAATTCTCTTGAATATTGCATAAGGCACGAAGCAACGCGGCAAGGCTCGTTCCTTTATCTCTACCATAGCACGCAGTGTCCTGTGAAGTAATCCAAAACTCCTGCAAACCCTGGGCCACATCTTCCCTGACTCTTTCTACGATGTCCCGGATGCCATAGCTTCTCAAACGTCCTCTGGCAAAAATTACACAGCAATAAGCGCATGAACCCAAACAACCATAGCTTACGGGAACAGTGCTCGTCACCGGACTTGACTGCACTCGGGGAAGACTAAGCCTGGGAAGATCATTCAGAACTTTTTCGAGGGCAATGACCTTCTCACCGTTTGAAACACGTTTCACAACTTCAACAATTCTTTCACCTGCCGCCGGACCTACAGCCCCACTGAACGACACCTCTTGTTGCAACCTTTCGAAATTAATTAAGGGCAAGCAACCAGCAACAATCAACTTCTTTTGCTGAGGAATCCGCTTGGAAACCTCGACCATGCGATTCTCAGTAGGTCCCTTAACAGCACAGGTATTCAAAACAATTACGTCAGCAGACGAAACAGAACTTACTAGCTCGTACCCCGCACGAGCAAGACAGCCTGCCAGGACAGCCCCGTCGGCCAAGTTTGCTGAACACCCGTAACTCTTGACGAGGACGCGCATTGTTTTCCATCACGTTACGTTAAATGCTTCAACAAGAAATAAAAACGTAAAGGTTGGCGCCTAAAGGAATTTACAGAAATCTGAGATGGAGTCTGCGCAAGCTTTAAAAAGGATTGGTTTCGCATATTTGCAGCATATTTACAGCATATTATACAGAAGTATAAGCCCGAAAATTGCTTTTCATGGTGCCTTGGAGGGAGATGAGTTGAAGCTAATCACTCTGTACGTGCCCGAAACCTACCTTAGGGCTCTAGATCAGCTTGTGGATGAGAGGTTTTACCCGAACAGGGCTGAGGCCATTCGGGTGGCCATCCATGACTTGATAAACGATGAACTTTGGCGGAGGAACCGAGTTGGCTAAGATGCACCCTGCTGAGAATGCTTTGAAATACAGTTGGCATTTTACTGGAAATGAGGGGATTCGGCAGTCTGGTTACTGTCGAATTGTGGTTGTCGGTGTCGGTGGGGCGGGGAATAACACGGTGACTAGACTGATGGAAGCGGGCATAACGTGTGCAGAATGCGTTGCAATAAACACGGACGCTCTTCATCTAAACGTTTCGAAAGCAAATCAAAAGATACTGATAGGCGAGAAGCTTACTAAGGGTCTTGGAGTGGGTGGTGATCCGAAGCTTGGCAAGGCGGCAATTGAAGAGTCAAAGAAACGTGTTGAAGATATGCTTTCAAACGTGGACATAGCGTTCATAACAGCCGGTTTGGGTGGTGGGACGGGGACAGGCGCGGCTCCAGTTGTCGCTGACATGGCAAGGCGGAAGGGAGCAATCACTGTCGGCGTTGTAACAACGCCATTCCGCATTGAAAAGGGCCGTGATGTGTACGCAGCAATTGCTCTGAGCGAGATGCGAAGAAGATGCGACACGGTGGTGGTTATTGACAACAACAAGTTGATGCAACTGGTACCGCAGCTACCGATAAGCGAAGCCTTCAGAGTTGCGGATCAAGTCTTAGCAAACATGATCAAGGGCATTGTAGAGACGATTTCAACTCCAAGTTTGATTAATTTAGACTTTGCAGACTTTAAGACAATCGTCAGCCGCGGAGGGGTAGCTGTTGTTGGAGTAGGCGAATCCGACGCGCCAAACAGAGCGGAAGAGGCAGTGCGCAACGCTCTAAGGACACCATTGTTAGACGTTGACTATGCAGGGGCCACAGGAGCTTTAGTCCATGTCACTGGTGACAATCAGATGACAATTGAAGAGGCAAACCGCGTTGGTGAAATAGTGACCGAGATGATGGACTGTAGTGCTATGGTTATTTGGGGGGCAAGGGTGAATCCGCAGCAGAACGGCAAACTGAGAGTGACGCTGGTTATGACGGGAGTGAACTCACCTCACATACTAAGCGGATTCGGGACAATAGCTCCACAACTATTCAACCTGGAACCCTATTCGGAACCCGAAAAACCATTAAACCTGGACATAGGTCTTTACCAGATGGAAAGCTGTTAGTTATCCGTCCTTTTTTTCTTTACCCGGAAAAACTAAAGCCTCCTTTTGTTGATTGCAATTATTCTTTTCAACCTAATTGTCACAGGTATTGACCTGCCGAAAGGTTGACATAGGCCCTTGCTTATCGCCTTGACTACGTCATTCGCATCGGGCTCGGCATTTACGACGGTGTACGCACATCCAATTTCAGGGCTATAGTGAGCGTCACTGCCGGCCAAACCCGGCTTTCTAAGACGAGAGGCAATTTTCATGCTTTGCCTCACAGCATAGCTGAACGGAATTGCTGAAGAATTTATTACTTCGACAGCGTCAAAGCTCGAGTTGGTGTGCTTCCCCAAGCTCCCTTTGAAAAGACCTATTGGGTGGCAAGCTACTGCAATACCGCCCGCATCGTGAATCCTGGTGACAGTCTCACTTGCGCCTAACTTTCCCGGGACTCGTTCGGTAACATTAAGCCCAACGACATGGCCGTCTGAACTTGAAATCTCAATCCCGGGAACAATCAAAAAATCCGTTTCAGCAGCTATCTTTAATGCACCGTCAAGCCTGTCATGATCTGTTATTGCGACTCCGTCTAAACCGCGTTTCTTGGCATAGAAAACAAGTTCCTCAGGCGTGATCAGCGAGTCGCCCGAGTAGCAAGTGTGCACATGCATATCAATTTTTAATTGCAAGAGTTCACAGCCCAAATGCTGCCTCAAGCAGCCTTTCCCAAATTGCTCCTGATCTTTTCTAATCTCTTTTCCAATTCTTCTTCGTCAACATCTATCTTCTTGAACAGAGGCTTTGGTTTGGCTATTTTGTGGTGGGGCGGTATTGGCCTCAATGCTTCAGTCCATTCTTGTTCATGGATATTTCCCGGCATGTTGAGGGTTTTCCAGATTTCCTCCGCGGCAAATGGAATAAAGGGAGCTGAAACTATCGCTAGGGCTTTGGCAATTTGTGCTGCTACGTTGAAGATGTTTGCGGCCTCATCTCGGTTCTTTTTGATGAGGTTCCATGGTTCTTTCTCGTTCAGATACTGGTTTCCAATGCGACTGATGCTTATCATGACGTTTGCAGCAGTCTGTAGCCTGCAATTCTCAATCTCGTTGGCGACTGTCTTCACCCTGTCTTTCAAGGTTCTGAGAGTTTCCTCAACGTCTGCATCGGGCGCTTCAAGTCTAGGAATTTCTCCGTTGAAATGCGTGTCAATGAACGTCAGCGTTCGGTGAATAAAGTTGCCAAGGGTGTCGTTCAGGTCTCCGTTGACCTTTTCGATGAATAGCTCCCATGAGAAGTTCGAGTCCTTGGTCTCAGGCCTCGTTGACATTAGGAAGTAACGCCAGTAATCTGCCGGGAAAAGCTCCAGCGCTTCGTCTACCCATATGCCGACTTTCTGGCTCTTTGAAGCCTTTTCGCCTTTGAATTGGAGAAATTCGCTTGTGGAAACGTTCCACGGTAAATTGTAATCTTCACCCGATGCTAGGAGTAATGCTGGAAGGATTATTGTATGGAACGGAATGTTGTCTTTCCCAATGAAGTACAGGGTTTTGGCTTCCTTGTCAAACCAGTATTCTTTCCAGCGATCCGGCTCGTGACGGTTTTTGAAATACTCGATTGTTGCTGAAACGTAGCCTAGTACAGCTTCAACCCAGACGTATACTCTCTTGTTTTCAGCTCCTGGAAAAGGTGCTGCAATGCCCCAGCTAACGTCTCTGGTGACCGCTCTGGGTTTCAATCCTTCTGTTACCAAGTTTAAGCTGAAGTTTCTAGCGTTGTCGGGCAACTGTTTGTTGCCTTTGATGTAATTGCTGATTTCTTTTGAGAATCTGGGCAGATCGAAGTACCAGTGAGTTGTTTTCTTTCTGACCGGCTTGCTTCTGCAGATTGCACAGTAAGGTTCAATCAAAAGGGTTGTCTCCAGCAATCGTCCACAAGCTTCACACTGGTCTCCGCGTGCACGTTCATAACCGCAGTATGGACATTTCCCTTCGACGTATCTGTCTGGCAGAAAGCGGTTACACTTTTCACAATAGAGCATTTCGGTTTCCTGAATGAAAATGTAACCTTTGTTGTAGATTTTCATCAGGTGTTCTTGCACAAACTCTTTATGTACGGGATTTTCGGTGCGCGTATAATTATCAAAAGAGAGACCCCATTTCCTGAACAATTCAACAATCTTCGCATGGTTCTTGTCGGTCAATTCCTTTGGTGAGATGCCAAGTTTTATGGCTTCGACTTCTGTTGGCGTTCCATGCTCGTCCGACCCGCTAACCATCAGCACCTTTTCGCCTTTCAATCTGTAATATCTGGCAACAACGTCCGCAGACAAGCATTGCATGACGGTGCCTAAGTGGGGAAGGTAATTGACGTACGGCCAAGCAGAGGTCACCAAGATTTTTTCAGGCTTCAAAGCAGATTCCCAGCACAATGTTCAGTAACAGATCGCAATATCTATTACTTATGCAATGTGTTTTTCGCAGATAATTCCCTTTTTCATGGGCTTTCGTGTTGAGTTTTGCGAACGACTTTACGCCTCCCATGCTACACCTTCGCCATGTTAAGCCGACTGCTAATACGTTGCGTTGTTCAAAGCAAGCTTTCTGGAAAATGGAGTGCACTAACGATCTGACTTAGATACTGGTCATCTGTTTTCTTACTTCATATGTGTTAAATATGGCGGTTTCGTTAGTTTCAAAGTGCCATGGCGGTGTACTGGGCAAGATGTTAGATGTGCTGATGTGGGTTTTTTGGTTCCTTTTCGGCGGGTACAGCTTCTGGTTTGTGACGCGGGCCAAGAGATCACAACCTTTGACTCTGGACGAACTTGTCACGCTGTGGAAGATACATAAACAGCATGCAAGATGCAACACGCCGCTTTCAAGAGTGAAGCCTATCATAGACTCGAGTTCGAACGAGTTCTCGGGGTTCTGGTGCGAGTGCGGCTACCAGTATCTGTCTAAGCGCCTAATCGTTCAGAGGCACGCACTTGACCATAACATGTTTGTTGCAATGTCGTCAAGCAAAGGAGAACCATCGTCTCTTCTGAAAGCCTAGCCTTGCCTCGGATGATCGTAGACTAATTCAAGAGTATCATTTGAACACTGTATCATTAGGTCACGTTTAGGGTCGTTATTCTTTGCGCAAGTCAAGACGTTCAGCCTGTTCAAGAAGGCGGTAACTAAGTCATCTACGAGGATTTCCTGCATTTCCTTTGAAAGCATCCTGATGTCCGCTTTGAAGACTCTGACCATCTTGGTTGCAAGCGCTTTTCTCTGTTTGGGCGAAATATTTTGCCTCAACAACCTTCCTCCGTTTTCAGTCAAATAAGACCTACGCCATTTAATTGACTTATGAAGGTAAAATATGGATTTTCGATTAGGATGGTAACTTCTTTCACGCGATCCGTCTTTTTCTTTTCATTTTGCTCGTTCTTCAGATGAAGAGACTATATTGTGACCAGTGTAGTCCAAGCCAGTTTGATTGTTTTTCCTCCAGTGACGCAACAGGCAAAGCAGATAAAGCGCATGGGTTGAAGCTAAGCATGAATCTAGGACCAAAAAATCGCTGCTTTTTTAAATACCGAACACACTTGAACATTAAGCGATTATCCAAGCGTCTGGATTCTGATACCTGACCTTGACGGCGCCATTCCAGATTATGTCTGCCAAGGCAAGGAAGTCTCGGCTTGAGAGTCTTCTTCTGCTACTCATTTCCAGACACTGATAAACCTATTAACAAATCACGATATTAACGAAATTTCAAACGTGCAAATATGTCGCAAATCGATACGTCAAATGAAAATCAAACCCGATTCTGCTTGATGCTCTCCTTCGCCAAACCAGGCAAGATTTCTCTTATTTTGGAAGCAGGGGCGTTTGACCTTATGCCTCGTGAACTGAAATGTGTTAGAGAGGCTTGAAACCCTTCCCTTGTCAAGGCTTCAACCACTTTTTTTACCGGGGGAACCGGAAGGTTCAGGGAGTCGCACAGTCTATCGACCACGTAATAAGTAATCGGCGCTTCGACTTCGGTTCCGATGACGGCGAGCATTCTTTGTATTTTTTGTGCAAGCCTGAGTCTTCGCCGGTGGGCTTCGTTTTCCATAAGTTCGCAGAATCTCGCATCAAATAGTCTGCTAAGCCACAGAGGCCCGGCGATGTTGAGTTTTGACCCGCATTCATTGCATCTGTCTGAACGTTGAACCGCAAACATTGTCTCTACTTTTTCTCTGTGGAAGCACTTGAAGCAGTGCAGCAAGTACCCCATGTTTTTGATACTTTCATCAGCGTTCTTGGCGCCATACCGTATCGTCGCATAGGTCCTAACGTAGTGTTCTGCCCGGTGGCTGAAAACCACGTTTACCCCGATGTTATGTTTTGCTGCCGTCGTGGTCAAGCAGCCGGCTAAGAGTCTTACGGCCAATTCATGACAGTACTCTGTCCTCAAGGGTTTTCCTCCGTACTTTCTGACGCATGCCCTTGGATGTACTCCGCACAGGGGTGCCATGTCTGTTGCAGTCAGGGCTATGAGGCCTCCGTCGCGTAAGGCTCGGACGGCAGAGTCGAGGAAGCGCACTGGAGAGCCAAAGGGATCTATGTCTATTGCGTCAAATCGTCTGTGCGGGGCGCTGTGGCGGCTCAGAAGAAGATTTGCTTCTTCATGCTTCACCGTTGCCTTTCCGGCCAGTCCGTTTAACCGCACGTTGAAGCTGGCGAGCCTGAAGGCTTTCTCGCTTATATCATTCATCACGATCTTCTTGACGCCTTCCACCTCAGCTGCGAAACGAATCCCCCTAAGCCCGCAGCCGGTCAGAGGTTCACAAGCAGTGATTTCACGGCTGACTATCCTTTGGTAGGCTTGCAGTACCAAGACGGCTACGTCACGATTCAGTTCCATAACCGGATTGTAGAACACAGGGGCTTTTGAAGGCGCGTAATCGGAGGGTAGCCTTTTGAACGCTTCAAGCCTCGGGACGAGTGCCTCAACCTTGCCTTCTTTGATTGTCTCTGTTGGAAAATCCGACTTCAAATCCTCGCTGTGCATGCTTTGTCTGTTTCCTTGTCAAGACTACGAAAAACGCTTTTAGGCCGATATTAGACTTCTGGTTGAGGAGTGGGGCGAGTTGGCGAAGAGAATATTGCTGTTGACTGGCAGCCCGGGCGTGGGAAAGACGTCGGTTCTGCTGAGAATCGTTGAGACTTTGAAGGCCAAGGGCTACGGCGTGGGTGGTATGATAAGCCGCGAGGTCCGGGTGGAGGGTGGTCGAGTGGGTTTCGAAATCCTCGACCTGAACACGGGCAGAAGGGGCTGGCTTGCCCACGTGACTCAGAAACAGGGTCCGCAAGTTGGCAGGTACCGAGTAAACCTTGGAAATCTTGACCGCATCGGCGTGGAAGCGATAGCGCGTGCCGTCACGAGTTCTGACGCAATCATCATTGATGAAATCGGGCCGATGGAGCTTTACTCTCAAAAGTTCAGGGAGGCTATCAGAAAGGTCACTGAGAGTCCGAAGCTTGTGGTAGGCATTGTTCATTGGAAGGCAACGGATAGCCTGATAAATGAAATAAAAAGGAGGGACGATGCTGAAGTGCACGTGGTGACTCTTGAAAACAGGGGAAACTTGCATGAATTAGTGTCTGGAGAAGCTCTCAACTTCCTGTCAGAAAATGCCCGAGAATAAAGCATTATAACTCCAGAGTTCAGATAGGCTTTTGAAAAAAGAGATAGATTTCGATGCTAGTTGCCGGGGTAGACGATGCGGGACGTGGCGCCGTGATCGGCCCATTGGTCATCGCTGGAGTCTTGGTGAAAGAAGAGAACTTGCCGAAGCTCAAGGAGTTGGGAGTTAAAGATTCGAAACTCCTGTCGCCTCACAGACGTGAGATTCTTGCTGTCGACATAAGGAGGATTGCTGAGAACTTCAAAGTGGTGAAGCTTTCACCGCGAGAAATCGATGTCGTAGTCAATAGCGGCAGAAAACTTCACAAGCTTAATTACCTGGAAGCACAGACGATGGCCAAAGTTATAGAGGCGCTCAGGCCGGACATGGTTTATGTTGACGCGTCGGATGTTCTGGAAGAGCGGTTTAAGCAGCACATTCTGGAGTGCATGTCTTTCACGGTCAACATTATTTCAGAACACAAGGCTGACAGAAACTACGTTGTCGTATCAGCAGCTTCGATAATCGCCAAGGTGGAAAGGGACAAGGCGATTGCGAAACTGGCGAAGACTTCGGGCGAATTTGGTTCAGGTTACCCCTCAGACCCGAGAACGATGAGTTTTCTGAGAGAGTGCTGTGAAAAACTTGAGGAGTATCCGGATTTTGTCAGAAAATCGTGGAAACCGGCTAAGAGGGTTAGAGACCAGAAAGGTTCTCAGCAGACAAGGCTTACCTGACGCTTGCAATCAGATCTTTGGTGTTTTTGATTCTGGAAACGTCTTCGCTGCTGATGCATCGGATGTTTTTTTCTGGTTGCTGCTGGCCCTCCGTTATAAGGATTGGACGTGCTCGGGTTACTCTGCTGACGCTCAGTATTTCATCCACCCTTCTGTCCAGTTCCGGTTCTTTCCTGTTTGCGATGCCGCCGATTATTCTCATCCTCTCTTCAGGAACGCTTATCACGAAATCAAAAGGCGCCCGCTTAACAGCTGTGATATGGTAGCGGACGCATCTTCTGAGAATCTTGCTGAGAATCCTGTTCCTTGCAAGCATAAGTTTTGCTGTTGTCAGCACGCACGACTTGCGCTGGTTCTCTGGCTTCTCCAGAATGTTCACCGATTTTGCGACGGGGATTCCCAAGGCCCAAATCAGGTTATAAGCTCCCGTCACTGAGGCTTTCGCCATGCCTCGCTCGTAGCCGTAAATCGTTCTTCGAGAAGTGCTTACCATTTCAGCCACTTCGCCTGCTGACAATCCCAGTTCCTGTCTTCTCCGTTTCAGTGACTCGCCGTCAATCTCGACGTAGTAACCGCCAGGGTTGGCCTGAATAAGTGGACGTATACCGTGAAGCACGACGTTACCGAAGGTTCTTGGAGTGATCGCCAGGACATCATGTCTCGTGTAGACCGTGTCGTCTTGCAGGGGTTTTTCACGTGCTCCCTCACCTATCAGCAAACAAGGCGCTGAGAAGCTTTCAGATATCGCCTTTAACTCAGCTGAATCGTTTGTTGAGAGGCTTCCGATGTCGGGTTGAACCCTTATGAAAATGATGGATTCACATTTTCGGGCTACAAGGTCGAAGCAGCTCGGCCGCGAACGACAAAGTTCAGAAACAACATACCCGGCTTCTCTGAGTGTGGATTCTGCGGCTCTCAAGCTTCCACTTCCCCAGTAAGCCATCGAATCGCCACGAAGGATAACCCGTGCACTGAGGGATATAAACTAATATGATAAGTGGCACACTGGAAGATTTCCTGTGGTTAAATGCACGGTGAACACATTGCACCATCAGGCCTATTTAGAATCAACTGCAACAAACCCTAACTGTAGTATAGGGCAAAACGGAAAGCAGCAGTTGCTCAAGACAGAATGTGCGAAGGCAATATTCTTTCTATCAACAATGATGTGAGCTTGCTGGCTTCCTAATGTGTCTTCAACTTTGAGCTACTATCATCGCATGTGCCTTGTCGTAGGGTTCTAGGTGCACAACTTGTTCTATGTGGAAGCCGCGTTTTTCCAGCACTTTGGTCTCACGTTTGTAGATTTCTGACGGTTCTTTTGTCACGTCTATGCTTTGGGATTTCACGGCTAGCATTATCCATCCGGAGTTCTTGAGGAAAACGTCGGCGTTGTCTGCCAAGACTTTTGCCTGCTCAGACTGGGCTATGTCGCAGTAGACGTCGTCAACCTTTTTGGTTATGAACATTGCGTACTTCTCTGGAAATCTTGCATCTTCGAGTATGGGTGACATGTTAAACCTGTAATTGCATACGTTGTCCACTAAATCTCTGATTGATCTTGAAGCAAACTCCACGCAGTGCACGTGGCCTTTTTCGCCTATTATGTCCGAAACGTGGCTGACGGTTGTTCCCGAAGCTGCACCCAGATAAAGGATCGTGTGGTTTGGTTTTATCGGGACCGTGTTTAAGCCCTTCAGAATTGCCGCGGCAAGTTTGCTTCTGAACGCGTCCCAAACGCGGTATTCTACGCCTTCAGACTTCACGAGTCTTTCCCCGTAGACATTTCTTCCAGGCGACAGGTTTTTTGTCGCGAGCCGTTGTGCACCGTCTTCAAGAATCACTTGATATACCGCTTGAAACAGAGGGTGCGGCTTGACCTTAACGTTCACGCTTGTGCTTTCTCCACTTGTCCTTTCTAGGTTTTTCATTCCTAGGTTTCAAAGCGGGTATAGGCGGAGGCTGATCGTATTTCTGGTGGATTTCGTCGATTCGTCTATCCAGGGTGGCCTTCAGTTCTGCTCCTATTTCCCTTCTTCCGAAGGCATCTGCTCTCGTGGCTATGGCCAACTTCCCGGCCAGTGCTCTGGCAATTTTTCCTCTCTGCCATCTCTTCGCGTCATGTATTATGGTGTGCTGGAATATCATCCCGTGTTTTGGCGGTCTTGTTCCGGTTTTCAGTGAACGGAACAGGGCTTTCTCTGCACCTAATATCTGGATTGTGCTTGCGGGTCTCTTGGCAAGGTTTATCAAACCTCCTGACACTGCTATCAAACGTGCCCCCAGAAGGGAGCCCACTAGATATTTCGTGTTCGGCGCGACCTCCTCCATGGTTGAGTCAATGTAGCCTTCCAGGCTTTGCCTCAACTGATACAGGTGAGTCACGTCTCTGCAGAGGGCTTGAATCTGGGCGAGATCTGCGTCTGCAAGGTCTGCGCCCATGGACTTTTCGGCCACTTTGGCGATTCCTTCAGCTTTCGCTTTCGGGACTTCTTGCTTTTCAAGTCTTTCAGCCGTGAAATTCTCTTTGCTGCCAAGCTCCACGACCAGGCGAGCGTAAGTCTCGTGTTTTTCCAACAGCCTGTCGAGTTCTGGAAAGTGTATTCCGTACCATTCTCTCACGCGGGCCATGAGCATGTTTATCGTCTTGTCCAACTCGTCAAGAGTCTGGATGGCTTGAGCCACAACCAGGTCTCTCTTCTCCACAGCACCCTTGACCCGCAGCTTGGTGGTTTCCACCGTGAAATCACGCATCCACGAGTCGAGATCCTTGACGTTTCTGACGAAGCCTGTTTCCACGGCGATTTTTTCAATGTTCGAACGGACCAGTTCTCCAGCTGGCAAGTGCTTGCCAACCTCAACATTAACGTTAAGTCCTCCTTCGACCGTTTTGGCAAGGCTAGGGTTCTCGAAGGCGAAGGTGTCATAGCCTTTGTCCTTAAGAGCGTTAATCAGGCTGTGAATCTCCTCAACCATTTTGCCAGCCTCAATGTCCAAGAGGGTTTTAGCCGCGACCTGCGGCTTCTTTTGGAACAGCACTTTGTCTACGAGCTCGTTTTCTTCGTTGAAAGCTAATACGCCAAAGGAACACTCAATAAGTGTCGTCTTCACAACTCGTCCCTCAGCACCAACTAACCTAAGCTTTATCTTTAATAAGGTATCGCAACTCAAGCTTCTATATCCGAATCTTCTTTTCGTTGTTCTACGCTATGGACTAGAGCCTTGTACTGAGGTGAAATCAAAGAACAAAAAGCTCGTTGAATGCAAGCTTGAACCTTTGGAGGCTCCGCTAAGAATCTGAATGGAAAAGCTAAAATAGACTGAGCTCCGAGCTACATTTCTATTTGTAAAGTGTTGGAAAGGAGGCGACGAGAGGATTTGGACAAGAGGATTCTTGCTTTGGGTATAGTGTTGATAATCATTGCTTTAATATTGGGTGCAGTGCAACATTTCGGAGTCGCAAACATCTATGGCAGCGATGACAATAAGTGGCTCTTCTACGGTTTGGTTGCGGTCATCGGATTGATCGGCATTATCCTTGCAGCATGGTCCTATCTGAGGAAGAAGTAGTCACGTCCTTGCTGTCGTTTGACAGCGAGGGACGTCCAGCGTTTTTTTGTCACAATTCGCCGAAGGGTTGAAGCCGAGTTTCCATGTGTGCCTGTATTTGCTGGCAAATTGGGTTTGAAAACCTCAAGAAGTGCAAGCAGATATATGCTTCGTCTACACAAAACAATGTTTTGATAGAGATGTGACCGTTGCCAAAAAGATGCTTGAGGCGGAAAGGGTTGAGAGAGAGTGTTCTAACGGTTAATCTGGCAGGCTTGCAGCTTGCTAACCCGACTGTGCTGGCTTCGGGCATATTGGGCTATTCGACGGAAACGTTGGAAAACCTTGTAAAATACGGTGCTGGAGCTGTCGTTACGAAATCCATTGGTCTGAAACCGCGGGATGGCTACGCGAATCCAACAGTTGTTCAAGCAAGTTGCGGTTTAATTAACGCGATGGGACTTCCTAACCCTGGAATTGACGAATATGTTGAGGAGCTTCATAGAACCAAAGCTACTCTTGATGTTCCCTTGATCTTGAGTGTTTATGGTTATTCAGCAGAAGAGTATGCAACCGTTGCCAAAAAAGCCACGGCTGCGGGTGCCGATGCAGTGGAACTCAACGTCTCGTGCCCTCACGTTAAGGACACTGGTTCGGAGATCGGACAAAGCCCAGGAGTTCTCGCAGAGGTTGTCAGACAAGTCAGGATCTCAATCGGCAAGCCGATTTTCGTTAAGCTTTCACCTAACGTCACAAGTGTGGCAGAGCTTGCTGCAGTGGCAGCTCAGGCTGGCGCCGACGGCTTGACGATTATGAACACTGTTAAGGCGATGGCGATAGACGTTGAGACTGCTAGGCCGATTCTGGGCAACAAAGTGGGCGGGCTTTCAGGTCCAGCCATCAAGCCTGTAGCTCTAAGGTGCGTGTATGAAGCGTATGAACGGGTCAAGATCCCGATAATGGGATGCGGAGGTATCGCTGACTGGCGTGACGCTGTGGAGTTTCTGCTCGCCGGAGCCTCGGCGGTCCAAATCGGCACAGCCGTATCCTTTAGGGGGCCGAACGTGTTCAGGAGCGTCGCCATCGGCATAGGAAGATACCTTAAGAGCAAACACTTCGGGAGAGTGGAGGAGATTGTCGGTTTATCACATCGCAGCTAATCGATTAAGAACAACCCGAATCCTCACCGTCAAGAACGAGAGTCCAACCGTGAAGACTTTTATCTTCAAAGATACGCTGTGCGCTGAGGCGCAGCCTGGGCAGTTCATGATGCTTTGGGTTCCCGGGGTAGATGAAATCCCGTTGAGCGTACTTGACGCTGACGAAGACGGCCTTGTCTCAGTGGCCGTCAAGAAAGTGGGCGAAGCAACACGAGCGTTACACGAGGCAAAGGCGGGTGATATCCTCGGGGTGCGCGGGCCGTTCGGCAACAGCTTCGCCATGGTTAAGGGAAGGGTGCTCATGGTTGCGGGGGGCACGGGCACAGTCCCCCTGTTCTTTCTGGCCAAAAGACTGATGCCTAGGATGGCAAGAGGGGTCTTCGTTCTTGGCGCGAAAACCAAGAGTGAACTGCTCTTCATGAATCGGCTCGGACAGATTCTAGGCGAAGACGAGACGCATCTAGTAACCTCGACGGAGGACGGCAGTTGCGGCGTGACAGGCCTGTGTACGGAGCTTGTAGAGCAGATTTTGGCCAAAGAGAGGTTTAACATCATCTACGCTTGTGGACCCGAGAAGATGATTCGCAGAGTCTTCGAACTCGCAGAAAGACACCAAACAAACTTGGAAGCAAGCCTAGAACGCCTGATGCGGTGCGCCATAGGCCTGTGTGGAAGCTGCACAATAGGCAAATACCGTGTGTGCACGGACGGCCCGATATTCGCGTCGAAGCAACTCAGACAAGTCAGAACCGAATTCGGAAATTCGAAACGAGACCCAACTGGACGAAAAATATCGCTGGACTAAGGGCGAAGACAGATATCGTGAACGAAAAACACCCACTGTCCCAGCAGACGAATTCCACATTCGTCTCAACAAGGACTGCTAGAGTGTTGAGTAGCCAATAGAATCTCGGCGCTGGAACTCGGGAGCAAGGTCTCTGCGTTGTTAGCGGTAATAAGTAAAGGTTATATGTTGCTGGGGCTATTCTGATGTGTTTGCGGGTGCAATGTGATGAAAGGTGACCGCCAAATTCGGAACTAGTTCTGAGAAAGACTTGACGGCAGATTATCGCCCGCTTGAACTTGAGAAAGAAATACGTGAATTCTGGGAAAAAAACCGTGTGCAGCAGAAGCTAGCGCTTTTCAAAGAGAAGAACAACAACGGCGTCTTGGGATATGTGGAAGGGCCGCCTACGCTTAACGGCATACCTCACGTTGGTCACGCGAGAGGCCGCGTCATGAAGGACCTTCGCTATCGATGGAAAACGATGCAGGGCTACTACGTGCCTTTCTGGGCGGGATGGGACTGCCAAGGGTTGCCGGTTGAGCTGGAAGTTGAAAAGCTGCTGGGAGTGAAGAACAAGCGGGAACTGCTGGAAAAAGTTGGAATGGAACACTTCATACAGGAATGTAAGAAGGCTGTAATGAAATACCACAAGGAATGGGTAGCAGTTGACGGCAGACTCGGCGTCTTCATGGATCACGGCAAGGCGTACTGGACTTACAAAGACGAGTACATTGAAAGGGAATGGCAAATCCTCAAGCGTGCATGGGACCAAGGCCTGTTAGAAGAAGGATACTACGTGGTCGCCTATTGCCCAGGCTGTCAAACAAGCTTGAGCAGCGCAGAGGTAGGCTACGAAGGCGCATACCAAGTAGTCGAAGACCCAAGCCTGTATTTCAAATTCAAACTCGCCGGCAGGAGGGACGAGTACTTCCTGGTCTGGACAACGATGCCCTTCACCCTCATAACCGACACGATGCTGGCCGTGCATCCTGAAGCAGAATACGCGAAAGTCAAGGTCAACGAAGAAAAATGGATACTTGCCAAGTCCCGCGTTCAGCCAGTAATGCAGGAGCTGGGAATAGAAGAATACGAGATAACAGAAACCATGTTGGGAAAAAACCTTGAAGGAACAGGATATGACTATCCGTTCAAAGACATAGTTCCTGAACAGGCAGAGCTCGAGAAAAAACATCCACTCGTGCATAAGGTAATACTTGAAGACTTCGTGGACGTGAACACCGCAACAGGAGTCGTGCACCAATCGCCCGGAAACGGTGAAGAAGACTTCTTCGCTGCACAGAAACGGGGCGTCCCAATCTTCGCACCCTTCGACGACGAAGTCAAGTTCACAAAAGAAGCAGGGCTCTTCAACGGCAAATTCGCAAGAGATGCAGATGCCGCGGTGGTCGAGGAACTGCAAAAGAGAGGCCTACTCGTTTCGGCTGAAACTCTGAAACATGAATATCCAACGTGCTGGCGTTCCCACCACAAGCTTGTGTGGTTGGCTAGAAAAGAGTACTTTCTGAGGACCGACAGGATAAACTCGAAAGTGTTGGAAGCTGCCGACAGAGTGAACTACTTCTACGAAAGCCCAAGAAACCGTTTCATATCCTTCTTGAAAGAAGGCAAACCGTGGTGCATATCCAGAGAGCGAGTGTGGGGAGCACCACTGCCCATATGGAAATGCAAAGAGTGCGGAACAAAAACACTCGTGGCGAGCAAAAAAGAGCTTCTTGCCAAAGCCCGAGAAAAACCACAGGCAGACTTTGAACTGCACAGACCATGGGTAGACCGCATAACCTTCAAATGCGAAAAATGCGGCGGAGTGATGCACAGGGAAGATTTCGTGCTAGACGCTTGGCACAACAGCGGAGCTTCGCCCTACGCCAGGTTCACGGATGAGGAATTCAGAAATTACGTGCCAGTCGACTATCTCACAGAAGCCATGGATCAGACTAGAGGATGGGCAAACACGCTGCTCTTAGAATACGTTATATTGACTGGAAAAGCAGAATCACCCTACAAGGCATTCCTGCTTCAAGGTCTGACCCAGGATGCTAGAGGCAGAAAAATGAGTAAGAGCCTTGGAAACGTGATAGAGGCAAACAAAGCACTCGAGAAATATTCCTCGGACGTGTTTAGGTTTTATGTGCTGAGAAAATGCCCTCCACCTGATTCAAACGATTTTGATCCTCAAGAACTGAGTCGTCGTCCATATCAAGTGTTGTCCACGCTGTACCATCTCAGCAGATTCTTCGCCCAAAACTCCGAATTCGACGGCTTTGATCCTGAGAAACACACGCTTCAATCGGCGAAACGTGAGAAGCAGTTGAAAAGCCCGGACCTGTGGCTCCTTTCAAGGATTCAGCAGACGATAGAAACCTACACGGAAAAGCTGGGAACGTGCGAATTCAACTTAGCCCTTGCCCAGTTGGAAGATGCTGTGATAGAAGACCTGAGCAGACTTTACGTGCCCATGGTTCGAAAAGAATTGTGGACGGACGATCAGGAGACTTTGGGCAGAAGGCTTGCGGTGTACTCGACACTGTGGTACGTGCTCAAGACCATCACGCTGCTTTTCAACCCCGTTACACCCTACCTCAGCGAGGCACTTTATCAGAACGTCTACAGACAACTCGACTCGAGTCTGCCAGAGACGGTGAATCTTGAAAACTGGCCGAGGCCCGATGAGGGGCTTCGCAACAAGGCAATGGAGGATGACTTTCAAACACTGTTCAGCACGGTCTCACTGGTCTATTCTGCGAGGCAGAGTGCCAAGCTGAAAAGGAGGTGGCCCCTGAGCAGAATGGTGGTGGTGGCTCCTGAAAAAACTCGCGAAGCCCTCAAGAGTCTTGAGGGCTTGCTCCTGGAACTCACCAACGTCAAGGTCGTGGAATACGCTGAAATGACCCCCCAGCATATCCCTGAAGAAGGATGGGTCTCCGCGGCCGAGAACGGCACACAAGTCTTTCTAGATGTTCACCGTGACCAGAAACTCTTGGGCGAAGGAGCAATGCGCGATCTGGCACGAAGGGTGCAAGCACTGAGGAAAGAACTCGGGTACATGCCAACCGACATACTGGACGACGTTTACATGGCTGAACTTGACAATGAAACGGTCCAGCTGCTCCAACCCTACTTGCAGGAGATGAAGGAGCTTATCCGCGCAAGGAATATTCATCTGCTTGTCGACCGCGGGGAAACTGGAACAGATTGGCATGAGTCACAACTAGACGAAAGAAAGGTGTACATTGCAATCCGCGCGCAGAACAAGAAACCTAGCATATAGGCATGTGAAAACTGCGAACCTCTGACCGCATAAGTTTTTTCTTAATCCCGTTCGAGACTACCTTTTGGAATTGACTTAGAAGAGTTTCAGGATGTCAGCATGAGGTCGTATTTGGCGGACGCACGCGGGTTTTGCGCGATGCGCGCGGAGGTTTGGACTATTACAGTTCAGGAACATGCCTTTTAAGGCTCGCCTCCGAAGAGTAGATTTGAAGAAGTCCATTCGGTATGGCGAGAGGGAAGCATGGCTAGAAGAATCTTCTGCGACAAATGCGGACGTGAATTGAGGGCTTCTGAGGCTGTTCAACTGCTGGAATACGATTTGTGTTTTGCGTGCTGCAAGAAAACTCTCGGAAGCAAATAATCCCATCGACACGGAGACCTACGTGCGGTTCTTGTGCTTTCTGGTTAGATCGCTCTCGGGATAGTGTATGTCCTTCGGCACTCGGTCTGTTGGCGAATGTTGGAGTGGACGGCTGACTGAAGATTGTTTCACAAGTTATTTATGGGGAAAACGGTAAAAATCGCTGTCAAATGTTGAGAATGGTGGAGTGCTCATCAGCTAGGGGAAAGGAGAGAAGGGAGTAAAATACCCGAGCTTCGCCTAACCATTCTCAGCATAATGCCTTTGAAATGTGCTATTATTAAAGTTTGACTTAAAACTCCGAACGTAATTGATAATGTCCATGTCCGCATACATTGAAGTTGAAAAGGTTATCTTCGTTTCTGGGTTTTTGCCCGGTCAAACCAGAAGTTTGGGTTTCAAGCGCGCGCTAACAGGCTCTCGCCTCAATTCTAGACCGCATCCAACCACAAACCGAAACCGTAAGCTCTAAATCTCTTAATGGATGTTCTCTTCAGAGAGAAAATCCTCGGGCCGGTAGTTCAGTCTGGTATGAACGCCGCATTCGCAATGCGGAAGTCGTGGGTCCAAATCCCGCCCGGTCCACTGAGACTTCTTTGAAAACGCGTGCTGGTTTATTAATAGTAATTACTGTGGCTAAACAAACTTCTTATAACGCGAAGCGTCAAACTTGGGGCATGCAAACCAGAATTGTACTCTTTTTCATGGGACAAAATACAAAGCTACAAGCAAAATTGCGGAAACGAGAAAGATGCAAGTCCGAACATGGACTAGGTCTAGTCTTCCAGTGCAAGCTTTTGAAAATTGTGTGCGGTATGGTTTAGGATATGCATTTGCTGAAGACATCCATACTAGTAACCAAAACGCCACTAACGACACTCAAGTGTCTAACTCGTAAATACATCGGGCGCAAGCACATTAGCCATGCCTTGATTAACCATGTGAAATTAGTAGTCAAGGATATCAAAGATGATTTGTTCCGGAGTTTGGAACAGTTCGTATATGCCTTAGTCGGACACTTGTAGTACATAGGCAGAGTTGAAACTAAGGAACCAATCGGGATCCAGAAGTGAGGTTTTAGACTTTCTGTTGGATCTCCGCTACCGATTTGAGGGTTCTTTCTTAGCGCGCTCTATGAGCAGTTTTAGGCATATTCTCACGTTTTAGCCAAGGCTCAGAAGCTTCTGAATCAATAGTTTTTGGAACCGAAAACGACGAGTTAAACGTCAAAGTGGCAAGCAATGCTGAAGAATAACGTAAACTGTTGGGTGTAGGGTTCGAGCATGTTAACGATATGGAAGGCAAAGAACTATTCAGAAGACGAAGATGGAAACAACATGGACACGGATGGAACTATGAGCCTTACACGTTATTGCAGAATTCTCTACCTTATTTTCAATACGTACGTGTAGCTCTTCACATGGATATGTTTTGAGGATTCGCTATGTTTATTTATCAAGAAAGGCACTTACTAGCTCAAGAAGATGCGGAGAGACAGCGATGTCCAAGAAGATTCCATCGAAAGACGAGGCATTGGAAGCACTGGACTTCATAGTAAGCGTTCTAAAAGAACATGAAAAGGACCTGGATCGCCTGATAAACGAGTTGGGAAGCGTGACTGAGAAGATGGGCGACACCGGGGAACTGAGCGGCAAGGTGGAAAGAGTGGAAGAAAGACTAAGCACGTTGCAGAACGAGATAACTAACCTCATAACCTACCTTTCAGCCCCTCATGAAACGATGCCAACGTCGTCACCGCAGCCAATGCCCACCGGTCAGAAGAATGAAGTTGTGCAGGTCAAAGAAACACGTGGACCCCCAGTAATCCTTCGCTGCAAACAATGGGAAGACTTCCAGGCAATGGCCGCGGAGGCTCAAACAATGTCTTTCATGTACCGAGAAGCTGAAAAAACGTTCCAAGTCGACGCAGTGAAAGACAACCAAATCATAACTTACAGCGGCGAACTGCCCAAATACAACACGCTATTGAAGGCGTGGCTCTCCAAACAACTGAACGTTCCGGAGAAAAAAGCTTTAGAAGGCGTCTTGGCCATAGGTTGACGCTTAGGCTGACGTTGTCCTGAGCGTTTGTACTTGATTATGATGCAGTAACCTTTTTATAAGCGACTTGTATCTTAAGTCTTAAGACGATATGAAGGGGCAAGAGGTTGAAGGTTACGCACATTCGGCCAAAAATCTCTTTTTTCCGTTTTTCGAAGCCTTCTCCTTTCTCCTCAATAACGGAAAATGGCCGTGCGGCTAACCAAAAAACGATGAAAGCCCTCCATCTCGTCCACGAGCTTTCCCCAAGGTGAAATCGATGAAGGGGAACAACGTTATTCTACAGAAACTCCACGAGGAATTCACGGACTTCCAGAAGACGATGGAAGAACTCTATCTCCTAAAAAGCGTGGCTGCAGACTTGAAAAGCTACAGAAGAATGATCCGCCTCAAACGCTACGACTGATAAGCACCACAACGGCGCCACACGTTGCTTCCGAACCGTTTTGAACATTGTTCGAATGGAAAAGTGCAGAGTCCTTGAAAGGCATGATTGTCTTCTGCACCAATAGAGGCCGAGTTTTCAATGGTAGGCTTAAAATATTCGTTTCATAATTCTGATAAACGCCTACAGAGGGTTGTCAATGGATGGGCCTTTGAATTTTTCTGGAAAGGAAGAAATCCTCAAGTTCATATCAGGCAATAACATAAGAATTCTCAACCTGTGTCACATTCCTGAAGACGGAAGATTGAAGACCCTGAGTTTCTCGGCCGCAAACAGAGATAGAGCTAATGAGATCTTGGATTTCGGCGAAAGGGTTGACGGTTCAAACCTATTCTCATTCATAGAGCCTGGAAAAAGCGATATCTACATAATGCCGGACATGAACAGAGCTTTTGTTGATCCATTTTCAACCTTGCCCGCAATAAACATTCTGTGCGACTATCTGGACAAAAACGGAAACCCCTTAGACGTAGCTCCGCCGAATGTTTTGGCGAGGGCTGAGGAACAACTGCGTTCTTCGACAAATATATCTCTGAAGGCATTGGCCGAACTTGAGTTCTACATAATCGTAAAACAGCAGACTGAAATCCTTTTTCCAGCACGGTCAGACAAGAACTATCATGAATCTGCACCCTTCGCCAAGTTTCAGGACTTGAGGCATGAAGTCTTGGCGACGTTGGACCTTGTTGGAATACCCACTAAGTATGCGCACGGAGAAGTCGGTCTAGTCCATGACAAGGACGACACCATCATGGAACAGCATGAAATAGAGTTCAAACCACAGGGTCTCACTAGAATGGCGGAAACGATAGCAATCGCAAAGTGGATTATTCGAAACGTTTGCGCCAGACACGGAGTATCCGTCTCTTTCATTCCCAAAATCAGCTTGAACCACGCTGGAACTGGCATGCACATACACATGTACGGGGTTAAGAACGGAAACAACGTTGTTTCAAACCCTGATGGAACCCTGAGCCGTGAGGCTTTGAAGATCATCGGGGGAATATTGAAGCTCGCACCAAGTCTTGCAGCCTTCGGAAACCCCACGCCGGTATCATACCTGCGGTTCATTGCACGCAAAGAATCACCAATGCACATCTGCTGGAGCGCCCGAAACCGTCTGGCCCTAATACGCATACCATTGTGGTGGAGCTTCAAAAAAACAAGCGAAAAAGCAGACAGCTGCAGAGAAACCTTCGAATACAGGGCCCCAGACGCCTTTGCCAATGCTTACTTGCTTTTTGCTGGACTTACCGTGGCCGCAGGCCATGGACTGAAGAACTCCAAGGAGTCGCTGAAACTTGCCGAAGACTTGCACGTTGAAGCAGCTAAAGACGAAGGCACCAATCTTGAAGTGTTGCCTCACTCATGCAGCGAAGCTGCCGAAAACTTGAAGAAAAACAGGCGCTATTATGAGACAGACGGGATCTTCCCGAAGAGACTGATCGACGAAACCGTGAAAAAACTGACAGCCTTCAAAGACAAAAACATGTGGAAAGAGTTATCAAGCAGACCCGAGAAAATCAAAAAGACGATAACGGAATATCTGCACTATGGTTAACCGTGATGGTTAAAAACGGTTTGGCGAACGCGAAAGGAGAAATCGAGTGTGAAGAATGTTGAGTTGAAGTTGATTTCCGAACTCATAAAAAACAGTCGAAGAAGCGACAGAGAACTGGCTAAAGCTATAGGAGTTTCGCAGCCAACGGTTAGCAGACTTGTAGACAAGCTAGAGAAAAGTGGAGTTATCAGAGAGTACACTATTATTCCAGACTTCAACAAGCTTGGCTACCAACTGTGTGCCTTGACTTTTGCTGACTTTCAAACACCAAAGGACGTACAAGCCATGAGGAAGCTCATAGAAGAATATGGAAAAAGACTATCGGAAATCCCTCAAGCCGTCATGATTGAGAGAGGCATAGGCGAGCGAGCCAACGGAGTGGTAATCTCTCTTCACAAAAGCTATTCTGACTACATAGAGTTCCAGAAGTGGCTGAAGCAATTTGGCTCCTTGAGCAATTATGAACTTCATGATTTTATCATAGACCTAGCTGACAAAGTCCATTATCGATACTTGACTTTTTCAACCATTGCAAAGCACGTGCTGGAATTGATGGAAAAAAGAGAAAAAGCCAAAAAGCCAGAGTGAGTCGCAAAAACAAAATCGCGCGATCAGACGCTCCCCTCAACCCTAAGTCGTTTTCTCAAGAAATGATGCTGGAAACCACTTGGAATGACCGCCTCACCACGGTCTCGGAGGAAGCAGAAAACCAGCATGCATGATGCCTCCAAGGTCTGCAAAAAAGCTAATGGGACAATTCTCGACCTCATTCAAGCATGAGAAGATTCCGAAAGCTCTTTATCTCTTAATCCATGTTCTTTTCAGAGAGAAAAAGGGGTGGGCCCGTGGCTCAGTCAGGCTAGAGCGGCGGACTCTTAAGCGTCTCTCTACCTACAGAGACATCCGTAAAGACATACAGTTTGACTGTTGTCTCGGGAAGGTCGCGGGTTCAATTCCCGTCGGGCCCGCCAGAACCCTCTCCAAGAAAAGCGGCTCGACCGAGAGAATACGAGCTTGTGCATTTTGAGTCTCCCTGAGTTCGCTCCCGCGAAAATCATAAATGCCTTCACCTCTGATTCTGGTACAGGCATCGCTGTGTTAAAACATTGAAAAAGAGATGAGTGTGGTTTGGTTAAAGTAATCTGGCACGGTCACGCGTGTTTTGAACTTCAAGGAAAAGGCGTCACAATCGTGACTGATCCTTTCAAGGGAATTGGTATTCCAGAGCCCAAAGCAACTGCTGACATTGTTCTGTGTTCCCACGGCCACCAAGACCATAACAACGTAAGACCCGTCTTGGGGAAAGAGGGACAGGTGCTGGAAAGCTTCGTGGGTTCTAAGAAAGTGAAAGGAGTGTCCATAAAAGGTGTCGCTGCTTTTCATGATGAAGCGACGGGTTCCAAGCGTGGGAAGAACAGCATCTACACCTTCAACTTAGACGACGTACAATTCTGCCACCTCGGAGACCTGGGACATGACCTGTCCTCTGAAACACTGAAGGAAATCGGAAAGATAGACGTACTGTTTGTTCCTGTCGGAGGCTACTATACCATAGGACCCGAAACAGCCACCAAAGTCTGCCAAGAACTGAAGCCAAAGATAATAATCCCAATGCACTATCGAATGCCAGGGCTACCCTCCAATTTTGACTCACTGAAGACAGTTGACGATTTCTTAGAGGGGAAGAAGAACGTAGAAAGGACAAAAGGGCCCGTCTTAAACATCGAAGAGGGCAAATTGCCCAAAGAAACAGAGACAATTGCCCTATCCCTGGAGTAGCGCAGACCACTTGTCATCAAATAACCTGGGCAGCTAAGGGTTGCTTGATTTTGACCAAGTTGACAAGCGCGCGCTGGAAGAATGCAAACCAACATAGAGGCAAAAGGCAAACCCAGCAAATGGATGACTCTCATCGCTCTGAGAACCCTGAAACGGCTGGGCTCAGGCTCATAGCTTTTCTGTTGCCGCTTTCACAGCCTTCACAGTCCTGGCTAAGAGAAGCTGAGCTGCCTCTTGCGTGGGCCACCCTCCCAAGCCGCAATCAGGACCCGTGAAGGTCATCCTGTCTCCATACTTGGCCTTGGCGGTTTCAAACCTTTTTTGCATGATTCTCTCATCTTCGACCATTTGCTCTGCACTTGGTTTCGTTATTCCCTTGTCATAAAGCTCTGCCATGATTGAGTTTATGTCCGTCCTCGAAACGCCTACCCGTACGTTCTTGTCTGCTTCATCGAGCATGCGTTTTGACACGCTGTCAATGTTTTTCGGGGATGCGGCATATTCAACTGATAGGACATCAATGTTTTTGACGTTGAGCAGATCGGTGATTTTGGACGGTGAATGAAGATGAATTTGCCTTGTCGTCCCATCGAAGTTGAAGGCTGTTTCCAGAGCGCTATGAATTGTTTCTCTGTCCGTGAAGATGTCTCGGAAGCCAAAACTCGGTTCATCCAACGAGACTACGACTGTCTGGGCGTATTTTGAATTCAGAATTGAGTTTTTCGCAAACCGCTTAACGTTTTCTGCGAAGATTTGAAGGATGTCCTTGTGCACGACAGACCCCATTTCTTTCAAGTACAGTTCAATTGGCCCCATCATACACACCCTGAGCTGCACCTTTCTTCCTGTTTCTTCACAGAGCCTTTTTGCTTCGCCGCTTATCACCTGTACCTCTGGCAACACTGCGCGTTCCTGACTGATCACGTATGTGCCTTCATTCATCGATTCTCTGAGAGTGTCCGCCAACTGTCTGTGCATATCATAATGCTGGGGATAGTTAACGACGTCGAGGCCTGCCTCAACTTTTTTCATGAAAGAATCTAGCACCACTTGGTTGAAGCTGTTCAACAAAAATTCGTCCTTCTCAAGGTGTTTCCCCTCGACTATTGCCTTTCTCGCAGTTCGATAAGCCTCTTCAAACAGTTTACTGTCCATATTCGCCGGCAATGGAAAGCTTCCGACATCGTCAACAAGTGTCGCCATAATAACAGGTTAAAACAGCAAACGATTTAAAACTATGTAAAAGCCTCGCAGAATTGTTGGAACCGTCCTGCGTACATAGCAAGGAATATAAGCGGGAATTGGCCCATGAAAACCGATCGGTGTATCATGATGAATATATGGAAACTTCGTTTGTCCATGGCTGGAACGCTTGCCCTAATAGTGGGTTTGTCAACATTGTTCTTCACAGTCATTCTGAGCCTGACCGGAACCTTTGATCTCTTGACCCTCGGAATCTTTGTTGGAGCGTTTAACGTTGTCCAATGGCTTATCTCACCTTACATAATCGATGCTTTGTACCACGTACGTGCCATGTCTGCAACTGAGGAGCCGAAGCTTCACGAAGTTGTCGCCGACCTCAGCAAAAAGAGCAAAATAAGCCCACCGAGATTGATGCTTGCGCAAATCCCATTGCCAAACGCTTTCGCTTACGGTTCACCAATAGCAGGAACCCGTATAGCCGTTACGAGTGGGCTGTTGAAAACACTCGATAGCGGAGAAGTTGAAGCTGTCGTCGGACACGAACTCGGACACCTAACACACAGGGACGTGCAGATCATGATGTTCGTCTCACTGTTGCCCGCTGTTGCCTACTTCATAGGTTATTCCCTAATGCTTTCAGGCATGTTCGGAGGAAATCAGAAGAATCAAGGCAGCGGCGCAATGATAGGCATAGTCTTTATGGCCTTTTCATTCATAATGAACCTGTTTATACTCAATCTCAGCAGGCTACGCGAATACTATGCCGACAGACACAGCGCGTCAATTGTCGACAGCGGGTCACAGAAACTCTCGACAGGACTGGCAAAAATAGTCAATGCAACGAAAAACATGGGAAGGATGGATAGGACGAGGCAGCAAGCAAGGAACCTGAACGGCTTCAAGGCGTTGTTCATCACAGACCCTGACCGCGCAAACGTTGACTCTGCTGAATTGTCCATGATGTCAGTCGCAGATAGCCAGAAACTGGTTCAGGAGATCTTGTCAAAGAAGCTGACATCGGGCGATCGGGTTCTCGAGATTCTGTCGACACACCCCAACATAGTCAAGCGATTGAAAGCCTTACAAGAACTGGCCTGACAGCCAAGCTGAATATCCCCCCTTTCTTGCTTTGTTCTCCGTTTTGTTGCGGCAAGAGTTAAAGGTCACTGATCGACATTATTTGGACTCAACAAGCGTGGTTCCTATGCAGACTAAGGAAGTTTTTTCCGAGATAGAAGAACTGAAGACCGACATGATTAGCGCTTTGATGGAGCTGATTCGCATACCAGCAGTGGCTCCTGAAAACGGTGGAGAAGGAGAATTAAAGAAGGCTGAAAGACTAACTCAGATTCTTGATGAAGTGGGGTTTGACAGGTTAGAACGGCATGATGCAACAGATGAAAGGGTTCCGTCAAAGAAGAGACCTAACATAATCGCCTACTTTCACGGAGAAAAAACCACCGAAAAACTCTGGATAGTAACGCACTTAGACATTGTTCCGCCTGGAGAAGATTCATTCTGGACTGTAACCAGACCTTTCGAACCTCTAGTCAAAGATGACAGAGTGTACGGGCGGGGCAGTGAAGATAACATGCAGTCGCTGGTTTCGTCCATTTTCGCGGTGAAGGCCTTGAAGAATCTAGGAATAAAACCAAAAAGAACAGTAGCCCTGTGCTTCGTTGCAGATGAGGAGCAGCATAGCACGTACGGCATCCGACACCTGATAAAGCAGCGCCTTTTTAAAGCTGAAGACTTAGTGGTTGTGCCCGACGGTGGAAATGAGGATGGAAGCTTCATAGAGATTGCGGAGAAAAGCTCTCTGTGGCTAAAAATGCGCACGATTGGAAAGCAGGCTCATGCAAGCCGACCTGAAACAGGCCTCAACGCCAGCCGCGTCGGAATGCAATATGCCTTGGCCCTCGACAAGATCCTGCACAAGGAGTACTCTGCCAAAGACAAGCGTTTCGACCCGCCAACGAGCACCTTCGAACCAACGAAGAGGGAGAAAAACGTCGACGCCGTGAACATCATGCCAGGTGAAGACACAAACCATTTTGACTGTAGAATGCTTCCACGCTACAGCCCAGACGAAGTGTTGGGCACCGTGCATGCAGTTGCGGCAGACTTTGAAAAGAAAACTGGCGCGAAAATAGAAATCGAAGTAGTTAGCAAAACCGTTGCTCCGAAACCCACAGATGCCAACGCCCGAGTGGTCGTCATGTTGAAAGAGGCAATAAGAAAGAGTTTGAAAGTTAAACCTAAAGTTGGAGGAATAGGCGGAGGAACGTGCGCTGCCTACTTCCGCGAAGCTGGCATTCCAGCGGTTGTTTGGGGCGCAATGGACGAAGTGGCACACGAACCGAATGAGTACTCGAAAACAGAGAACCTCCTCAGTGAAGCCAAAGTGTTTGCTTATCTGGCAACCCTGTAGTTGCAACCGCCAAAATAGCGTGTATTCAGGCACTTTTCCGATACTGTCAGAACAGCTTCAAGCATCCAAGATAAACCTCAAGCATATTCTGCAGCTTGTCTGAGTCGCGCTTAACGTAGCAAAATCATTTTAAGCCTTAGCGCTCGTTATCTCCAACTCGGAGCTGTAGACTTTGAAGGAGACTTCTCGAATATTGTCTCAGGTCTGCAAGGAGGGACGAAAGTCTCTTCTTGAAACCGAAGCGAAGACCGTTTGCATGGAATACGGTATACCGGTCACGAAGTTCGAGTTGGCAAGAAGTGAAGAGGAAGCCGTCAAGTTTGCGGATGCAATCGGCTTTCCAACAGTCCTGAAGATTGTTTCGTCAGATATTATCCACAAATCAGACGTAGGCGGCGTGATCGTCGGCTTGAAGAACTCAGATGACGTGCGCCACGGTTACAACCAGATATTGCAGAACGTCAAGAAACACGATCCAAAAGCCAGGATCGCAGGCGTGCTGGTGCAGGAGATGGCGCCGCCTTCGACAGAGGTCATAGTAGGCGCCATAAAGGATCCACAGTTCGGCCCCGCGGTAATGTTCGGGCTCGGAGGAGTCTTCGTCGAGGTTTTGAAGGACGTGACTTTCAGGATCGCACCCATAACAGAAGACGATGCTTGTGATATGATAAGCGAGGTGAAAGCTTATCCACTCTTGAAAGGTTACCGAAACACGCCTCCAGCAGACATAGAAGCAATAGAGAAGATTCTGCTGAGCACTTCAAGACTGGTGACAGACTGCATGGAAATCAAAGAGTTAGACCTAAACCCCGTAATCGTCTACGAGAAAGGGGCAAAAACCGTCGATGCACGAATAATACTAGAATAAACCGCGAACCCGAATTTGCCAGCGCAACTCTTGACAAGAACGGGGCCGTCGAGATTACCAAACGGACTTTGAATTGCAAAAAACAAACGGTCGTGAACGTTTGTCAGAGCGTAAGAAGACGGAAATAGTTGCAGACTTGAACGAAAAGCTTTCAGCACTGAAAGACCAGGAGAGCAGGCTGGAAACTGAAGCGAGTGAGCGGGCCGAGAAGCGGGACAAGCTTAACGGGCGGATGAGAAATCTGCGAGACGAGGTTCTGGAACTTCGGGGGCAAAGAGACGAGCTGAACAACAGGGTCAAAGAACTGAAGCAACATCGAAACGAGCTGACCGCCAGAGTCCATGAAAGACTCGAAGAAACAAAGAAACTGGAAGAAGAGAAAAGAGCTCTAGCAAAGAGAAAACCTCCAAAGAGTCATGAGGCTCTGCAGAAAGAGGTTGACAACATCGACTGGACGATTCAAACAACTTCCTTAACGTTGCAGGAGGACAGGGAGTTGGTCGAAAAAGTGAAGCAATTGGAAACGCAACTTGCAATCCATAAGAAGCTCGAGCAAGTAACCAAAAGAATCGCTCAGATGCGAACCGAGATAAAGGCAATGAAATCCGAAAGCGAACTTTTACATAAGCAATTGACAGAAAATGCACGGAATAGCCAAGAGACTCACGGGAAAATGCTGGAGAAAATTGAGGAGTCAAAAGCACTCAAGACGGAAGCGGACAATATGCACAAGCAATTCTTGCAGGCGAAAGAAAGAGCCAGGCCTGTGCAAGAAGAAGTGAAAGTCGTGTTAAGCCAAATCAGGCAGCTGAAGGGAGAAATGCGTGAAGAAGTACAGAAAGAAAGAAAGGAAAGCCAGGATGCTCTTCGTGAAACCCTTGAAAAACAGGCAAAGCAGAAGTTGAAACGTGGCGAAAAGTTGAGCTGGGAAGAGTTTCAGCTCCTAGCAGAAAAAGGAATGACAGACCAGAATTGAAGCAGGCACTCTTCATTCATACTCCCAGAGCGAGATATTGTGAATACGCATTTTGTACGCAGGACCAAAAGGGTCTAGTTCATTCTCCTTCCTTTCTCTGCCACTAGTTCTCCGTCTTTGAAGACTTTCTCTGCCAGGTTAATGCCGTAGTGATACGCGAAAAACTTGTGATTCGGAGCATCAAAAATGACTATGTCCGCCTTTTTTCCCTCTTCCAGGCTTCCTATTTCACGGGCTCTCTCTATAGAGTGTGCAGCGTTGATTGTTGATGCTGTAAGGGCCTCCTCTGTGGTCATTCTCATCTGGAGAACTGCAATGGTCATCATCATCTGCATTGATTCGCACATGTCTGCTGCGCTTAGGTCCGTTGCTAGCGCAACAGGTAGTCTTTTGTTGATGATTTCTCTCGCTTTTGCATACGTGCCCAAATAGCAGAATGGCGTGGTTGGCAAGAATGTTCCGATTATGCCTTTTTTTACTAGGGCTTCGATTTCCTCGGGTGGAGTGAAGATTAAGTGGTCAGCGGAGACCACTCCTAGCTCTGCGCCTAATTTTGCTCCCCCGCTATGGGCAAGCCAGTCAGCGTGAATCCTCAATTTCATGCCGTATTTTCTTCCTGCCTCAAGTATTCGCCTCGACTGTTCTACGTTGAAGTATCCTTTCTCGCAGAACACGTCGCAGTATTCAGCCAGTTTTCTCTTCGCGACTTCTGGAATCCATTTCTTAGTCACTTCATCTGTTAGTTCATCAACCTTCCCTTCGTACTCGAAGGGAATTCCTTGAGCCATAAAAGTTGGAATTAAGTCGATTGGATGCGTCTCCTTAAGCGCTTTGATTATTTCCAGTTGTCTGATTTCGCCGTGAAGCGTCATTTCATATCCGCTTTTCGCTTCTATCGTTGTCGTGCCGTGGATTAGCATCGTGTCAAGTATTTTGGTAGTCTGTTTGAGCAGTTCTTCTGTGGATGCCTCACCTGTTTTTTGGAGGGTTGTCGGCATTCCTCCTCCTCTTGCTTTGATTTCCAAGTATGGCGTGCCTCTTACGGCCATTTGCTCAAGTTCTTCTTCTCTTGAACCAGCGAAAACTAAGTGGACATGAGGATCGATGAGTCCTGGTGTGACGAGTTTACCGCTTGCGTCTATGACTTCAAATCCTTTTTCAAGCTTGTCCAAGACTTCCCTTGTAGTTCCGACAGCTACTATCTTTCCATCTTTGACTGCGACTGCTCCGTCTCTTACTATGGCGAGATCATTCATTTCCTCTTTAATTCGGGGTTTGCTGCTCTTTCCCCTTAGAGTTGCCAGCTCATTTGCATTGATTATCGCGAAATCAGCTTTCGTCGCCATATTGTTCTCCTCTTTTCACGTGTTAGCACGCGCTAGACGTCCAGATACTTCTTTCTTTCCCATTCGTGCACAGTGACGTTGTAGTCTTTCCACTCCTCAGTCTTGAGTTCTAGGAATTTCCTGCAGAATGCGTTTCCCAAAGCGTCTTGCAAGCATTTGTCTCTGGAGAATTCAGTCAAAGCATCTCCTAAAGTTCCAGGAAGCATTTCTATCCCTTTTCTGGCTCTCTCTTTTTCACTGATCTTATAAACATCTTCCTCCACAGGCTCTGGAGGCGCGATTTTTCTCCTGATACCATCCAGTCCAGCGGCCAAGATTCCAGCAAACGCGACATAGAAATTGCAAGATCCATCAGTAGGCCTATACTCCATTCTGGCTTTCATGCCTTTTCCAGGCGGAATTCTGATAAGGGCTGACCGATTGTATCTTGCCCATGCGATGTAGACAGGCGCCTCCCAGCCTGGAACAAGCCTCTTGTAGGAGTTCACGGAAGGGTTCGTCAATGCCGCCAATGCTTTTGCGTGAGCCAGAATTCCAGCTATGAAACTTAGGCCTGTCTTGCTTAGGCCATAGGTCCCATCCGCATCATAAAAGAGGTTCTTGGTCCTTTCACCGTCCATGAGAGTAGCATGAGTATGCAGTCCAGCTCCATATTGACCGTGAAAAGGCTTCGGCATGAAGGAAGCGACAAGTCCCTTTCTGGCCGCCGCTAGTTTCACAATGAACTTGACCAGGTAAAGAATGTCGGCCATTCCTAGGGCATCGAAGTTCCCGACTCCCATCCCCCACTCCAATCCCAACTCCAACTCGTACTTCCCTGGAGGCACCTCATGGTGGTGCTTCTCAACCAGAACGCCCATGTTTCGAATATCCCTTGTGATTTCGAGTCTTAAGTCCAAACCAAGATCTGCTGGAGGGGTTGCCAAATATCCTCCTTCGTCGAGTAATTTGATGTCACCGTTTTCGCCTTTCTTGAAGAGGAAGTACTCCATTTCGCTAGATGCGTAATACTTCACAGAGCCTCCCATGTTTTTCTTAAGGTTGCTCATAACCCGTTGGAGGATATATCTTGGAGAAAGCTCAGAAAATCTATTGGAGTCCGGCTGGCAAAGATCACAAACAACTCTTGCAACTCTCTGAGGAAACAGATTGTTTGGTAATACGACAAACGTGTCTACATCTGGCATCAGTTTCATGTCGCTTTCGCTTATACTGGCCATGCCGACCGATGAACCATCTACATGTATGCCTCCTTCAACTATCTTTGAGAAGAGTTCAGAGGGTACCCAAAGAGAATGCAACGTACCAAAGATGTCTGTAAACTGTAATGCTATATCTTGCACACTTTCCTTTTGAATTGTCTTTCTTATTTCTGACATACCCACTATAATCCCTCAGGTAACATCTCTTCTTCTTTTTATATTGTTTTCCTCAGCGTGCGCAGCGACCTAGAAGCAGCTGCAATGAAGTTTATATTCGGCGAGAATCAAAGCCCTTAGAAGGACCGGAGACGATATGAGCTTCAAGGTCAATGAGGTGCAAATTGACGACACTTTCTGTGAAACCTTCACGGTGCGAATCGCTAGGATACTCGCAACGTCTGTGAACAGGAAATGGGCCCTGGAATCAGCCTTGGAAGCCAAGGGCCTTGGCAGATCGGCTACTATTCCGCCTTCAGAAGCCTCCATAGAGGCTGAAGCCAAACCTGAGCAGACCCCTGACGGAAGACCGGGTTTCATAATCCAGTTCATTGACAGAAAGTCGGAGCCGCTGAAAGAATGGCTCATTGTAAGAATAAGGAAGGGAATCATGCCGTACCCCAAGACCAACGTGTTTGATGTCTTGCCAAGGGAAATGGCTTCAGAATATTTGGGTGTCAAAGGCACGATGATACAGACCTTCGGAGACGGATTTGAAGAGGAAACCGAGGCTTTTGGAAGGCAAGTTTTCAAGATACCGAGAATGGATGGATATTTTCACATTGAAAGAAGGTTCGGAATTGCGAAAGGCGTGGCAGGTGGCATGTTCCTGATTCTAGCGAGGTCAGATGAAGCCGCGTTGAAAGCTGCAGAACTGGCTGTTGAAGCCACAAAAACTGTTCCATACGTAGTCGGAAAGTTTGCTGCCTCCGGAACCAAGGTTGGAGGAAAAAATTACAGGGACGCCATAGCCACGACTAACGATGCGTACTGCCCTTGCCTGGTGCGAAACGAAGGGAGCAAGATCCCTGAAGGCGTGAAATGCGTCTACGAAGTCATAGTCAGTGGACTAAGGCTGGAAGATGTTAGCAGAGCAATGAAAGCCGGTATAGAAAACGCCACGAAGGTCAATGGAGTGATGAGTATAACTACAACAGACTATGGAGGAACGCTGGGTAAAGGGAAAATTGCCCTTCAGAGCTTGTTCCATTAACGCGCCCGCTTTAGACGCTCAGGCGTTTGGCCTTGTCTGATGCCGCATTCTCGATTTCGCCATAACGAAAACAGTCAATCAGGTGGTCGTTAGCTAGACCGACAGCTTGCATGAAGGCGTAGCATATGGTCGGCCCTACGAATTTGAACCCCCTCTTTTTCATTTCTTTGCTCATCGTTTTTGATTCTTCTGTTTCTGCGGGTATATTTGAGAAGTCTGTGAAGGCATTGTTGAGTGTTTTGTCCTGAACGAACTTCCAGACAAATGCGTCGAAAGAACCGAATTCTTTCTGAACCTCCTTAAGTCGAAGGGCATTATTAATTGTGGCTAAAATCTTGGCTCTATTTCGGATCACATTGGGATTCGCCATGAGACGCTTCACATCTTCATCATTGTACCTCGCTATCTTCTCAGGGTTGAAATTGTCGAAAGCCTTTCTCAGGGCTTCTCTTCTTTTGAGTATCAGCTCCCACGTTAGACCCGCCTGGAAGCCTTCTAACGTGAGAAACTCAAACAGTGTCCGGTCATCATGAACTGGAACACCCCATTCCTCATCATGATACTTGACGTAAAGAGGGCTGTCAGTATTCCAGCATCTCTTCAACCTATTTTTCATATTCTATGATTGCCAAGCTACAGATTTAAGTCTCTCTCAGATTGTCTCTCACTGCGCGCGCTTAACTGGAGAAGCATAAGATTAATGTGAACATATGTCAATTATATTGACAGAACGAGATACGCATGAAGGAAAAGGAAGAAAAAGAGCAGAAACGAATCCTAGTTTTGTGCGTGGATAGAGACGGGGATTTGGAATCCAAAGCTGGGGTGAAAACCCCCTTAATCGGAAGAGGAGAAAATCTTGATGCCGCGGTCGCCTTAGCTCTAAAGGATCCCGAGGAGCCGGACGCAAACGCCATGTTCGAAGCAATACGCGTATACGATCATCTGAAAGCCGAGAACAACCCTGCGGAAACTTTTGAAATTGCCACCTTGTCAGGTTCTGAACTTGGCGGTGTTGGCGCAGACAGAAAAATCGTGGCAGGACTGAACGAGCTACTAGAGTCTTTTTCTGCTAGTGAGGTCATATTGGTTACAGACGGGTATTCAGATGAGGCGGTCTTGCCGCTTGTGCAATCTAGGGTGCCTGTTTCTTCAGTTAGAAGAATAGTCGTGAAGCACAGTGAGTCGATTGAAGAGACTGCTGCTCTTCTTTCACGATACCTTAAAACGATAATAGATAACCCTCGATATTCCCGTGTCGCCTTAGGCTTGCCCGGGCTGCTTATCCTGATTTTGGGAATCCTGTCAATTTTCGGATGGGTTCAATACTACTTGATCGCCTTTGTGCTCGTCTTGAGCGTGTTCTTGCTTGTCAAGGGATTCGGAATTGACAAGTCCGCCAAAGACTTCTATAGATGGGTGAAAGAATACTCCCCGCCCCCGCTGAGAGTGCAAATCTCAAATTTCTCCCTGGTTGCTGGCGCATTGTGCATCGTGCTCGGCGCCTACTTAGGTTGGACGAATATTCCGCCAACAGAAATTGCGGTCTGGCTAAGTAACCTCCCCCGAGTTGTCGGTTTCTTCATCGAAGGTTCAGCGACCTTGATAGTAGTCGGATTCTGCGTGCCGCTCTTAGGAAGAGGTATCCGATTGTACATTGAGCGTGACGCCAGATTGTTGCGAAACGCAGTGCTAATAGTAATCATCGGTTGGTCACAGCAGATTCTCATTGCAACCTCTGAGCTACTGAGAACGCCAAAAATCGGCTATGACAGGGTTATTTTCTCCATTGTTGTTGGCATCTTGATGGGCGTAGCGTCAGTGCTGATCATATTTGCGGTTCACAGGTCCAAGAGGGACTTTTTCGCGGAGACAGAAGAGCAGGCTAAAGAGTTTGGGGAGTCTTGAACGTCCAGTGACAATTATCTTCAAACGAAATGTGTTTAGGATGGAGAAAGTTTTAATTGAGACGGTTAAAAGTTTACTGACGAGGACGCTTATTCGTGCACCCGCGTAGTAGAGCACGAGGTTCGAACGGTGATTAAAACATTACTCTCCGCTATCGGTGCGTACAAGATTTACGAGGGATGGCTTTGGCGTCAAGTTGAAAACGGCGAAAAGCCAGAGCACATCGCAATAATTTTGGATGGAAACAGAAGGTGGGCTTCAGAAAAGGTTGTCAACCCGTGGTTTGGCCACGAGAAAGGAGCAGAAAAGGTTGAGCAACTGCTTGATTGGTGCTTGAAACTCGATGTTAAATCCGTAACTCTTTATGCCTTCTCCACCGAAAACTTTCGCCGTTCAAAAGATGAAATCGAGGAAATCATGCGCATCGCTGAGGAATATCTTCGAAAGCTCCTGACAGATGAGCGGATACACAAGGACAAGATACGCGTCAAAGTCATAGGCAGAGTGAATCTTCTGCCTGAAAGTCTGCGGCAGCTCATAGTAGACGTGGAAAAATCAACACAGAGTTATGATGGGCACTACCTGAACTTTGCTTTTGCTTACGGTGGAAGAGCCGAGATTGTAGACGCCGCGAAGAAAATTGCCGAGGAAGTGCACGAGGGAAAGCTGGACCCTGAAAAAGTCAATGAACAGACATTTGAACAGCATCTTTACACCTCGCACATGCCCAATCAAGATCCCGACCTGATCATTCGAACCTCGGGTGAAGAGAGGCTCAGCGGTTTCTTGCTGTGGCAGTCTGCATACAGTGAGCTCTGCTTCTTAGACGTCTACTGGCCTGATTTTCGCTCAATCGACCTGTTGCGCGCGGTTAGAACGTTCGAAAAACGTAAAAGACGTTTTGGACAATGAACACGATCAAGCTCTCTTGCGGGCGCTAATTATCGAGATGACATCTCTGTCCTTGAGCACGTAATCTTCACCCACTCTCTTCTTTTCTCTCGCTTCAACCGCGTAAATGAAACCTTCTCCAAGTTCCGTGTGGATTATGTAGGCAAGTTGACGTGCAGTTGTTCCGTAGGGCACAAGATAGGCGTCCGGCAGGACTCTGCCCATGTGATCCGCCAAATGCTCTAGATCCTCAACGGGATACACTGTAATCATGCTTAGGAGCCTGAAATAGGCCGTGTTGATTGCTTCTTGAACGCCTGTTGCGCCAAAATGAAGCAGTATTTTCTCCCTTATGGTTTCCAAGGCTTTGGCCTGACTTTGGCTGAGGCTTTCAGGTTTGGTCACTTTGAAATTGCAGTCTCCAGGCCTGTAGTCTGTGAGCTGTTTTTCAGCAGCTCTCCTGAGCGCGAGCTCAGCTTCTGCACAACAGGGGACGACGAGACGGTTTGATTCTTTCAGCCGTTCAACATTCTTTTCGGAAATCGGCATGTCCATCTTGTTTGCCACAATCAACATCGGCTTCGCAACCTGCCTCAGCGTGTCCACGAACCTAAGGAAGTCTCCATCGCTCCAGAATGTGGGTTTGTCAGCATTCAACCCTGCCTTTCTTATTGCCTCAAAGACGTGGCTTCTTCTTATGGACAAGCCGCTCAACCGCTCTTCCAGTATCGAAAGCAGATCCTTTGATTCAGCCTCAACCGTGCGTGCAATCTTCGGCCAGTCCTTCTTGAGTATGTTCGCCATCCACATGGTTATTTCGCGTTCCAGAAACTTCACGTCTTCCAAAGGATCGTTTTCACCTGGCTTGCAGAGTCTGCCTTCGCAGTCTGTTCCCCCCGACGCGTCAACAATGTGAATCAGCGCATCCGCCTTTCTGATTTCGTCCAAGAACTGATTGCCTAAACCTCTCCCTTCCCAAGCACCAGGCACAAGCCCAGCGCAATCGATGAATTCCACAGGGATGAGTCTGACACCGTCTAGGCAAATCGAATTAGCAGGATTGTCGGTGACGTTGAATTCTTTGTGTACGCACGGCGTTCGAACGTATCCTACTCCCCTGTTTGGCTTTATCGTCGTGAAAGGGTAGTTTGCGATCTCCGCGGGTGCCAAAGTTGCCGCGCTAAAAAAAGTCGACTTGCCAGTGTTAGGTTTTCCAACTATCCCCAACAGTTTTGAATAGGATCTCTGCACACAACTCCCTCGGCAAAACTCCGGTTGCTGGCTACACTGTACTGTCCATCGACTACTTTACTATGCGTTACTCTATATGGCTTACGCTAGACGGCGAGAGTGCGAAGGGCACGAGGATGACCGCGGTAGTCAGCCACAGAGCGGTCCCAAACTTTCTGTGTTTTAGGTTAATGCGTATGTTCCTTTCAACTCTCAGCAATCATAAATTAATATAAAAGCGTCAGGGTCTATAAGAAGTGAACTAAAACGCCAAAGGACGGAAAAACGTGACACTGAAGCTGGCGAAGGAGAAACTCTCTGAAATGTACAAGAAAATGCTTGAAATTCGCTATTTTGAAGAGAAGGTTTTCGAGCTTTACGGTCAAAATCTCGTTCCAGGCACTATACATCTTTACGCTGGAGAGGAAGCTGTGGCGGTCGGTGTTTGCAGCGGCTTGCGGAAGGACGATTACATCACGAGCACGCACAGAGGTCACGGACACTGCATAGCCAAAGGAGCTGACCTGAAGCGCACAATGGCGGAAATCCTTGGGAAGAAAACGGGCTACTGCAAGGGCAAAGGCGGCTCGATGCACATTGCTGATTTCAATATAGGTATGCTCGGCGCAACTGCGGTCGTGGGAGCTGGATTGCCGATAGCTGTCGGCGCTGGCTTATCCGCAAAGCTTAGAAAGACTGATCAGGTCGTGGCATGCTTCTTCGGCGAAGGAGCTTCGAACCAGGGAACATTTCACGAAAGTATAAACATGGCGTCAGCATGGTCCCTCCCTGTGATTTTTGTCTGCGAAAACAACCTGTACGCCATGGGAACACGCCAATCGAGAATAATGAACATTGAAAACATAGCTGACCGCGCCGCGGCCTATGGAATCCCAGGCGTGACGGTGGATGGGAATGATGTTTTGGCGGTTTTTGAGGCATCGCAAAAAGCTGTTGACCAAGCTAGAAGCGGCGCTGGGCCAACGCTTATTGAATGTAAAACATATCGTCACAAAGGCCACTCAAGGGTTGACCCTGCCAAATACAGGCCGAAAGAAGAGGTTGAGCAATGGTTGGCCAATGATCCCCTTAAACGCTTCAGAACAACACTGCAGCAAAATGAGAATTTTTCACAGGCCGAGGTTCAGAAGATCGAAGAAAACGTTGCTGCTGAGATTGAACAAGCCGTGAAGTTCGCAGTGGAAAGTCCTTATCCTGCTCCAGAAGAAGCATTGGAAGACGTTTACGCTTAGAGGGAGGAAAACACCGTGCGAAGAATAACTTATCGAGAAGCACTGCGTGAAGCGTTGAGAGAGGAGATGCGCCGGGATTCTTCAGTGTTCTTGCTAGGCGAGGACATCGGCAGATACTGGGGCGGAGCCTTCAAAGTAACAGACGGTTTGGCTCAAGAGTTTGGAGACGAAAGAGTCAGAGACACCCCGATATCAGAGTCAGCAATAGTGGGCACAGGCGTTGGCGCAGCGATAACGGGGATGCGTCCCGTCGCCGAAATAATGTTCGGAGACCTTACCGCTCTGGCCATGGATCAGATTGCGAACCAAGCCGCAAAAATCAGGTACATGTTCGGCGGCCAAGCATCATGCCCGCTCGTGATTAGAACGCCGTTCGGCGCGGGTGTCAACATCGCCTCCCATCACTCACAGAGCCTGGAAGCATGGTTCATGCACGTTCCCGGGCTGCAAGTCGCCGTGCCCTCAACCCCGTACGATGCCAAGGGGCTCCTGAAAACAGCCATACGCGGAAACAATCCGGTGTTTTTCTGCGAACACAAACTGTTGTATCCAATCGAAGGCGATGTTCCGGCGGAAGAGTACACAATTCCTTTCGGAGTGGCCGAAGTCAAGAGGAAAGGATCAGATGTCACTGTCGTCGCTACCTTGTACATGGTTCATAAGGCGATGAACGCCGCTGCCGAGCTTGAAGAGGAGGGAGTGAGCGCCGAGGTCGTTGACCCGAGAACACTGACGCCGCTGGACAAGAAAGCCATAGTTGATTCGGTCAAGAAAACCGGAAAGCTAGTAATCGTGAGTGAAGACTGCAAGACCGCGGGCGTTAGCGCTGAAATCGCATCTGTCGTCGCTGAAGAAGCCATAGACTATTTGGACGCTCCGATAAAGAGAGTGACGGGCGCAGACACGCCTATACCATTCAGCCCACCTTTGGAGCAGTACGTGATTCCGAGTGAAAAAACCATAATCAAAGCAGTCAAGGAAGTTATCTGAAATGGCAACTAAGGTAGTAATGCCCAGACTCAGTCTAACGATGAAAGAAGGCACGGTTGGCAAATGGTACAAGAAAGAAGGCGAAAGCGTGGAAAAGGGCGAACCGATCGTAGAAGTGGTCTCAGAAAAGGCCACGTACGATTTGGAAGCACCATCCTCGGGCATCTTGAGGAAAGTGCTAGTGCAAGAGGGCGTTGATGTTCCAGTCAACGCAGTTATAGGCGTCATAACCGCGCCCGATGAACCGTTCTCAGAGGCAGAAGCAATTACGAAAACGCAAGAAACCGTCGAGGCCGAAACCGAAAAACGGGTTCCAGCCTCACCCGCCGCCAAACGCTTGGCAAAAGAATACGGCATAGACCTGTCAACCGTCGTAGGCAGCGGACCTGAAGGACGAATAGCTGAAGATGACGTCCAACGCCTCATCAAACAGAGAGCTGGAGCCGCCCCGAAAGTCAAGCAGACAATCCTGCTGAGCGGTTTTAAGAAGACGACAGCTGAACGTCTCTCAATTAGCTTCAGAACAGCCCCACACAGCACGATAATCATGGAAACAGACGTCACCAAAGCAGCCGAAACACATCAGAAAACCCAGGTGTCCTACACAACCATCATCGTGAAAGCCGCTGCAAAAGCCCTAAGCGAACTTCCCCTGATGAACTCGACGCTTGAAGGCGACCGAATAAAAATGTTCGAAGACGTGAACGTAGGCGTGGCCGTCGCCACAGAAAACGGCCTGGTCGTTCCCGTCATACACGACGCCGATAAAAAACCACTCAAAGAAATAGACGCAGCCATCAAAGAGCTAACCGAAAAAGCTCGACAATCAAAACTCACAAGAGAAGACCTGACAGGAGGAACCTTCACCATCACCAACCTAGGCATGTACGACGTCGACTTCTTCACACCGATAATCAACCCACCCGAAGCCGCCATCCTCGGCATCGGAAAAATCATCGAAAAACCAGTCGCAGTCAACGCAAAAATCGAAATCAAACCCGTACTAATGTTAAGCCTGTCATACGACCACAGAATCGTAGACGGCGCCCCCGCAGCCCAATTCCTACAACGCATCAAACAACAAATCGAAAACACAACAGAACAATAAAACCCGCCGAAAGTCAAAATCCCCAAACCCTTGCACTCGAATAATGGACGCAGTCCCAAGATGACTGACATTTCTGCAACTGAAATCCAACATCGGTCTGTACCCAGCCTACTGAGTTTGAATGAAACCAGCACCACTCGACTATTGCTAGTAGCGTGGAAGAAGCGAAAAGACTCATTGAGGCAGAGTTTGAATACGTTTCTGGTTACGAAAACGTGATGCTTTTCAGAAAACGTAAATAGTGCATGCAAAAACTCTTGGTGAGGGATTTCAAAACAGCAATTAGGGGGACGCGAAGTGTGAACCTGTTGAAACCGCCCAGGCTTCTGGAAGGCGCCACAATCGGTGTAGTCGCCCCGTCACATCCAGTTTTGCCTTTTCAGGAGAAATACAATCAAGGCATCGAGAACCTGAAGAAGTTCGGCTTCAAGGTAAAAGAAGGCAAAACCGTGAAGCTTCAGCACAAGGGTTACATGGCCGGCACAGATGTCCAACGAGCAGAAGACATCAACGCCATGTTTGCCGATGAAGAAGTAGACGCAATCATATGCGCTTTAGGCGGGTCCATAGCGGTTCGGACCCTGCACCTTCTGGATTATGACATCATAAGAAAGAATCCCAAAATCTTCTCCGGCATGAGCAACATCACAACCTTCCACGTGGCGTTCTTTGCCAAGACTGGTTTGACAGGGCTTCATCAGACCGACGTCGTCTTCGGGTTCGGCGCTGACATTAAGAGCGACGAAGCAAAGTACGAGACAGACCTTTTCTTCAGGATCACAAAGAACGCCAAGCCGTTGGGCCTGCTGCCCACGCTCACGGAATGGAAGGTCTGGCGAGAAGGCAAGGCTGAAGGCAGACTGTTCGGTGGAAGCATAAACAGCGCAGAAACTCTGCTTGGGACGCCCTACTACCCGAAGTTGGATGACGACCTCATCTTCTTCTGGGAATCAATCGGGCAGCCCGTGGATGAGCTTGACGCAAAACTCGTTCACTTCAGAGAATCAGGACTGTTCGACAAGACGAAAGGCATGCTAATTGGCAAATTCAGAAGCGAAACACCCGACCCATCAACAACCTCAGGCCAGAGAATAAACGACATGACCGACGATATCAAGGAACTCGTTCTGGACATAGCCGCAGACTACGATTTTCCCATAATCGCAGGCATGGATTTCGGTCACCATACGCCCAACTTGCCCTTGCCCATGGGAATCAAGGCAGCCATGAACACCGACGGCATCAGAGTCTGGCTCGAAGAATCATACGTCAGATAACGCGATCCTTCATAATTTCAGTGCAACCTGCCACCGTAAAGCCAAAAGAGAGCATCAACTACCACAACTTTCAGCACCATCGTGTTTTTGAGGCTCAAAGAAATCACGGTTTGAGTACTCAAAAGCAGAGGGTTCCCCAGCCAACATGAGCTGGCAACGACGCGTTCAACCCCTACTTCAGTTTGAGCCTCAAAGAAATCACGGTTTGAGTACTCAAACACAAGGGCTCGAACCTCAACATGCCCGTGCAACCCTTCGGAAAGTCTTAAGTGCGAAACCACAAAGAAACCACTGAACCACGATGAAAGCCGCCATGTACTACAGTCAACAGGACACACGAATAGAAGAAATCCCGACACCCGAAATCGACGACGACGAAATCCTAGTACAGATGAAGGCTTGCGGAATCTGCGGGTCAGACCTCATGGACTGGTACCTCAAACCCCGAGCCCCCCTCGTTCTCGGACACGAACCTGCTGGAACAGTGGCAAAAAAAGGAAAAAAAGTGGAAAAGCTCAGCCTCGGCGACCGAGTTTTCGTGCACCACCACGTCGCCTGTCTAACATGCCATTACTGCCTCCGCGGCGACTACACCCTCTGCAAACAGTTCCACGAAACGAACATCCAACCCGGCGGGTTCGCCGAGTACTTCAAGGTTCCAGCCGCAAACGTCCGAGTAGACACTTTGAAAATCCCAGAACAACTGTCCTATGAAGAGGCAACGTTCATCGAACCCGTAGCCTGCTGCATAAGAGCCATAGAGAAGTGCAGCATACGAACAGGCGACACGGTAGCGATAATCGGTGTAGGAGCAACGGGCCTCATCCACACGGCACTCTCAAAAATCTACGGAGCAACAAAAACCATCGTAAGCGACCTCATCGACTTCCGACTAAAATTGGCCAGACAGTACGGAGCAGACGTCACCGTCAACCCGGAAAAAGGAGACCTAACCGAAACCGTCAAGGCCGAAACCGACGGAAGAGGCGTGGACGCGGTAGTCGTCACCGCCCCCAACGTGGAAGCCTACAGGGCGGGCATGAACATCTGTCGGAACGGCGGGAAACTCTGCGTCTTCGCACCCACCGACCCTGAAAAACACCTGCAGATAAGCCCCAAAGAACTGTTCTTCTCCGAACTGCAGATAACACCCTCGTACTCAGCGTCACACCTAGAAACAAGAACAGCCCTCCAGCTTCTGGAGTCAAAAAGAATAGACGTCAAACGGCTCATAACCCACCGTTTCATACTCCAGCAGACAGCCCAGGCCTTCAAGACAGCCCATGAAACGAGAGAAAGCCTCAAAGTCATCGTCACGAACTGACGCAGTTCAAGACACACGACATTTGAAAAGCTTCGGAACCTCCGCGCAGCGTACCAGCCAGCCGGCTAAAGACTTATTAACGCACGATTTTTGATAGTCACAGATGGAAAAAGCCAAAATCGTCGTAATCGGCGCCGGCATAGTGGGCCTGGCTGTAGCCGCAAAAATCTCGGAAAAAAACCAAGGCGTCTACATTCTTGATAAGAACGCAAGGTTTGGACAGGAAACCAGCAGCCACAACAGCGGCGTCATCCATTCGGGCATCCACTACCCGCACGATTCTCTCAAAGCCCAACTGTGCGTAGAGGGCAACCGGATGACGTATGAACTCTGCGAAAAACACGGTGTTCCTTACAAGAGACTGGGCAAGCTGACGGTTGCTGTTGAAGAGGAAGAAACAGACGAGCTTGAAAAGCTGATGCGACAGGGAGAAGCGAACGGCGTGGAAGGCCTGAGGATGCTGGAGAAGGAAGAGGTCAAAAGACTAGAACCCAACGTCGAAGTTGAAAGAGCACTTTGTTCGCCGTCAACGGGCATAGTTGAACCCGACGAGCTGATGAACCATTTCTACGCGGAAGCGCAGAAAAACGGCGCGCTGTCCGTCCCGAAGACCGAGGTTACGAAAATAAGGAAAATCAGCGGCGAGTACGAAATAGGCGGAACCAGCGTCAACGAAGAATTCACGATCAGAGCCGGAGCCGTCATTAACTGTGCAGGCCTCTACTCAGACAAGGTAGCTTCGATGACGGGGTTGGACATCGACAAGCTTGGCTACCGGTTGCACTACTGCAAAGGAGACTATTTCAGGCTGAGTGGGACGCCCCTTGTCAAGATGCTAGTGTACCCCGTTCCGAAGGGGCCGGGACTCGGCGTCCATTTGACCCCGGACATGGCGGGCGGAGTGAGGCTGGGACCGAACGCTTACTACGTCAGCGACATCAGCTATGAGGTTGAATCGGGCGAGAAGGAGTTTCGTGAAGGCGTGAGAAGGTTCCTACCCTCCATCGTTGAACATCAGGTTCAAGTCGACTCGGCCGGCGTAAGACCTAAACTGCAGGGTCCGGGGGAGGGGTTCAGAGATTTCGTGATAAAGCATGAAGGTGACAAGGGCTTGTTCGGGTTCATAAACCTGATAGGAATAGAGTCCCCAGGTCTGACTGCGGCTCCAGCAATAGCGGAATTTGTCTCAAGAATGTACGAGGATGCAATCAACAAATAATGCGCCAACGTACGTCTCATCTTGCACTGCGAGCGCGCGACATTGGATTTTTCAGGATCTGGTCCTTCGTCCACTCAAGCATGTGGGGAAGTTGTCGCGTTGTTTCCTCGCCACTTTGGATTCGTCGAGTCTGCGTCTTTTGTGACGCACAGAAGATTATATCTAAACATTCTGAATACTGAGCGCAGATAAGGGTGAAGGCTAAGATGAACAGGTTGTTTAAGAATCTTCGGAAGCGAAGCCGCGGTATCGTAGGCATAGAGGCTGCAATTGTTCTTATCGCTTTTGTGGTGATCGCTGCGTCCATGGCTTACGTTGTGATAAACATGGGTTTCTTCGCGGCTCAGGAAGCCAAATCGGCCATAGACAGGGGCATTCAGGAAGCTACATGTGCTTTGGAACTTGACGGGTTTGTCACGGGCAAGACGAACTCTTCCAACGTGGCTATAACGTATGTCGCAATCCCGTTGAAACTGTCTATAGGTCAGGACGAGGTTGACCTGTCCAACAACACCGTGGTCGTTGCTGTGCAATGCGGGAACTTTTCGCTCGCAAACGTCTATGGTGGCGTGTGCACGTCGAGCGATTCGTCCCTTGCTAGTCTCATGGCAAGCGTGACGGGCGAACCCAACGCAACGTGCTTCATCTACAACAGTCAGTTCAGTACGGATACGGTTCTCAAGCAGAACGCCAAGGCGTACCTGATCATAAAGCTGGGAGACACGTATGGGCTCGTGTCCTACACGAAAGTGAAGATAGAGATACGGACGAGCAGGGGTGCGGCTTTGATGATTCAGAGAGAGATTCCGGGCGGTTTGCCGCCGGACAACATCGTGGATCTTGGCTAGCGGACCGCGTGTGCTAGAACGTGTGGGATGTCAGCTTCAGCGGTAAGCATGTTGGGATTCGAGTCCTTGTGTTTGAGTACTCAATCCGTGATTTTTTTGAGGCTCAAACTGAAGTGGGGGTTGAACGCGTTGTTGCCAGCTCGTGTTGGGGTGTGAGTCCTTGTGTTTGAGTACTTAATCCGTGATTTTTTTGAGGCTCAAAGGCTCATCTTGACGGGTTTTGCCTTGGGATGCTTGACTCTTTTTCATGTGTGGTCGTGCAGTTTTCGAGCGGTGTGCTATGGTGCCTTTGTGATTCTGGTTCTTGGCGGCGGGAAGGGTTGTGCGAGGGAAATCTCCATATACGTGCGGTTACAGTTTGAACTGCGTGAACGAGGATGAAGGCTGCGTTGCTTTATGGCGTGAAGGACTTGAGGGTTGAGGATGTTGAAGTGCCTGGGGTTGGGGCGGGCGAGGTTCTTGTCAAGGTCAAGGGCGCCACAACATGCGGGACGGACTTGAAGATTTTCCAGAGAGGGTATGTTGAGAAGATCATAAAGCTTCCAACGATTTTCGGGCATGAGTGGGCGGGTGAAGTGGTTGAAGTCGGTGAAGGCTTGGTGTGGCCGAGGAAGGGCATGCGTGTCCGCGCGGGCAACAGTGCGCCGTGCTTGCATTGTGCGATGTGCCAGAAAGGCAGGTACAACCTCTGCGAGAACATGATTTGGCTCTGGGGAGCGTACGCCGAGTACGTCAACGTGCCGGCTCGTATGGTGTTAGTGAACATGCAGGAGATTCCCCAGCACGTTTCCTATTTGGAGGCTGCGGTTACAGAGCCGTTGGCATGCGTCTTGCACGGTGTCGAAGAGGCTGGGGTAAAGCTCGGCGACACGGTGGCCATCATCGGGGCGGGGCCGATAGGACTGCTGCACTTGTTAACAGTCAGAAAGATGGGTGCCGAAAAGACTATCATGATAGATCTTGTGGATGAAAGACTGGACGTTGCGGCAAGACTCGGGGTTGATGTGACGGTTAACGGTGGAAGGGAGGACGTCGTTGAAAAAGTTCGAAGCGTAACTGGCGGGTATGGCGCTGACGTGGTGATAGAGGCGATAGGGTTGCCTGCCACCTGGGAGCAGGCTCTGAAGCTTGCGAGGAAAGGCGGTGTTGTACTCGAGTTCGGCGGGTGTCCTCCGGGAACCGAAGTCAAAATCAACGCTGAACAGGTTCATTACGGCGAGCTGACGGTCTTGGGCACTTTTCACACGACCCCCCTGCATTTCAGGAGAGCCCTCAACCTAATAGCCTCGCGAACCATAGACGTGAGGCCCCTCATAACGCGCGAAATGAGGCTGGAAGACATTCACAAGGCGTTCGAAGTGCTCTCAACTTCGAAGAACGAGATAAAGATAGGGATAATCCCATAGCGCGCGCGAAGAACACGATTGGCTAGTTTTTTAAGGTGTACCGACTCGTCTATTTCATTTCAAGAAAAGAGGAGAAAGAGATTCTCATGGAATTTGGCAAGGAGTACGAAGACTATAGAGGTAAAGTACCAATGCTAATACCAAAACTCAAGAAATAACGTCAGCGCGCACTTGGTTCCTTATTTAGCACGACCAATTATATGGTTCCTGCATTGATATGTATCTAAGAGGCGTGCTATGTGATTGAAGAAGAGCCGCTGTGTCCTGAATGCGGGAACCCCTTAGCGCGCGCGCAACATTTTTGCATCGTATTCTGATTCCTGTCGACTACGTATTTATCTAGGCGAATCATCCTTAGGTTTCAAGAAATTTCGTGTGTTTGCCAGGGAGGATAGATATGAAACCAGCCTTACTCGTAATAGACGTACAGAATGAGTACTTCGACCTCAGTCAGGGTTGTTCAGATTCCCTGAAGTCTGCTATCGAGTACATAAATGCAGCTATAGACCTCTTCAGAAAAAAGAGTCTCCCCATTGTCGTCATACAGCACAAGACTGAAGACCGAGGCTTTGTGCCAGGTAAATCTGGTTTTGATGTTCCTGAGAGTGTAAAGCTAGAGCCTCAAGAACGTGCGCATTGTGAAGACCTATTCAAACTCTTTCACAAAGACAGGGCTTGCAGGAAAACTGAAAGAACTCGGGGTTGACACCGTCATCGTGACAGGTTTTAAAGCAGAGTTTTGCGTCTTGTCCACCTATAGAGGTGCTTTAGATTTCGACTTCAAACCCATAATATTGAAAGGTTCTCTCGCATCTGACAATGCAGAGCACATCAGGTTCGTGGAAGAAATTTCAGAAACAATCTCTTTTGGCGCTTTGGAGACATTGCTCTGATTCTATTCAACTGTCTTCTGATTGTTTTCCGAAAGTGAGTGAATGCCGACTAGTAACTCCATCTGACTTCAGTGTGTGTGTTGGGTTTTGGGGTAAAGTTTTATGCCCCCGCGCGCGCGAGTTATGGGTAGTGCTTTCCGAAGTTCTTAGCTATCAACGCTATGTCTGTAATGTCTATTTTGCCGTCGCCATTGACGTCACCAATTGGGTTCCACCTAAGCGAACTTGGTGTTGAGCCGAAGGCACGTGACGCTACTGCGACATCTGTTATGTCCACTCTGAGATCACCGTTCACGTCTCCAACCAGAGGGCTTACGGTAAATACTGTGCAACTAGAGCCGAGAGCATCTTGTTCACCATGTGGAAAAGTCTCAAGGTCAGTTGGAGTATTCCAATATGAATACCAATCATTGCCACTGTCGGGGTTCAACTTGTCAGTAACCTCAATCAGTGCTGGCCCGCTACTAATGACCGTGAAGTTTACCATGCAGAGGACACCACTGTCCACGTTCGCGACATCGAATTCACCCAGCAGAGCTCCACCTATAAGCACACCGCTGAACCCGTCTTCCTCATCGCGGTCGGGAAACGTCATGAAAGGTCCATACCATTCGTAACCCGTAAAAACGTTATCGTCTGGAATCCACACGTCGTTCAGTCTAAGTCCTGTTTTGTTGAACTTAATTTCGACCTGCCAAGCAATCAGGTGCTGTGCGTTGGTGAGGTTCACTGCTATGGTGAAGTTGTCGTTGACACTTAAAAACTCGAAGACGGGATTCACAAGAAACGTGGAGACTGCGCTCTGTGCCGTTGCTGTCGTTCTTGGCATATACGCGAATGGAGCGAGAAGAAACAACCACAGAAGAAAGACAATTCCAAATACTTTTCTCTTGGACAATTCTTCTTCCCCATATATCCATGAGTGCAACAGATGATATAAGGTTTCGTCTTTGGGTTTGGGTTTGGGATAAAACTTTACCCCCCAAACACACACACACACTTTACTACGCCTAACTCCTAACCCTTATCCTACTCTCTCTTACTGACAGACCCGAGACCCAGACAGACACACAGACAGACACAGAGCGCGCGCACCACGGTTTGGACAAAACTATTTTTTCTTTCTCCCCTATGGATTTTCTTGTGAAATTCTTTTTTAAACGCGGTTTTTTCGTGAAAGTCCATGCCTCAGAATTCGTGGTTTGTGTGGTTGTTGGGGAAGTGAGCATAAGCAAGGAGAAAGACAACAGTTTTCCGTGTCGTGTGTCGCTTTGGTCAAAAGTGCAAGTTTTCAGAACTGCGGTCAAACCTTGACTGTCTCTAAGGGACTGTTCATTCTCTTACAGACTGAACAGAAACCGTTTGTATCTATCTCCGTGTTATGACGAACAACAATTGAATAGACCGCACTCATAGACCTAGCACAACGTCCCGCGAGCTTAGGAAAGCTAATAGGCTTTCCGTTCAGTCCCTCTTTTTTCGCGGTCACTATTTTAGCGTGTTCCGTGTCGTTGATTCTTCCCCTTGACGTTTCAAGGTCAAGCGCATCCTTATAATCTGGAACAATCTTGAAGATTCTGAACAAGTCCTCTTTCTCTTTCTTGTGCCAGGGGGGACAGTCAAATATTCCGCGTCCAACCGTCCCCTTTTTTGATAGAACGATGAACTGATTAATGGGCATCCGCATGACGCTGTACGGTTCAAATAGGGAATAGAGATACTGAAGTTCTCTCGGTAGTCCTTCCTTCCCACACGCCTTGAAATACGTGTAGTCGGCAAGAGCGCGAATATCAGAATCAACGGATGTGAATTTTATTGAGTCCCCACAAACCGCGTATCCGCTATGTCTCATTTCTCTCAGGAAGAAGATCAAGTACGCTTTCGCTTTGGCCTGATCCTCTCCGATTGTGATTCTTGAATAAATCAGATTGGCCAATTCCCTCAAAACAAGAGTCCAAACATGATCCCAATGTCTCCGAGAATAGAGAATCGTCACAAGTCTCTCAGTAGCTTGATGTTCTTCCAGGGGAGAAGAATAGAATCCGTTTGTAGTGATTATGACCTTGTATCTCTTGAAGTGTTGAAAGGTCAAGTCACTGATTTTGACATGATCCCATTCACTATTCAATTTCACTGAGTCCCCATGAATGAACAGAATCTTATCCTTGTACGGACTTCGACACCATGCTAAGGCTTCCCCGTCCCGACTCCCGAAGAAGTCGAAAATCTTACAATCTTCATGCTGTTCAGAATAGTGAGTCGCGAGAGCTTCCGCAAGTGCGCTTTTTCCGCTTTCTTTCGTCCCTTGAATCAGGTTACAATTCGCTTTTCCATAGTCCATTTCTTCAGAGAATCGAATCCACTTCCCCTTAACCATGATTGGAAGCTCTACCTTGGACAGTTCTACCGGAGAAGAAAGTTCTTCAGAAACCGCGACTTGTTGAGACACAGCTTCTAGCTCCCTCTTGTTTCAACCTTCACGTATCGCGTTACCACGGGACCACCATCACAGAAAGGACATCTATCCGTGTTACGTTCAGCACAGTAGTCAACTATGCGACCACAGGTCAAACAGACGTTTTGGGCATCGAAAAGGATCCCATGAACGAATTGACGTCCAGTTACTACAGAGTGAATTATCTCAGGAATCGACTTCTTGAGATTCTTAGAAAGCTCGTTCAAGATAGAATAGGTTTCTTGGTTCAGAGTTACAGAATGATATCCTTCCCCTTCCCTCAACTCGATTCCTCTCCCTTTCTTCGTTTCAACTTGAGAATCGTGAAACAGACAACTAGAACGAGCATTGAAATTAGAAGGATGTCTGTGTTTCGATCAAGCCAAGAGGCGAAATCCTTAACGGGTTCAGGGATCAATCCGAGGGACGCACCGACAAAATAGAGGGCCACCCCCACAAGAATCGTCATGACAGCTTTTCCGCGGATCCAACTTGAGAAACCCATTTTAAACCATCAGACAGTATTCAGACATTCAGATATTTATTTCTAAGCATTTGTTCAAAAGTACCGTACTTTATTGTCGATATGTACTGTATGCATGTTGCAGTACCGTACTATTGTCGAAAATACAAGGCTAATTTTCGACAAATGCTTAGATTTATAAACAAAGAACAGCATAGTAGTTTTTCAGTGAGCGCGTATGGACAAAGAACTTCAAAATGTTGGAACGTGGATTCAGAAACACGCAAAATATCTTGTAATAGTTTTGTTCGTCTATTTGCTTGCTGGAACTCCTTTGGGAATGACGCTTCTAGGAACTGTGAACCCTGGTTTTCCAGGAGCTTACTCCGCTTGCTATGGAGTCAACTTCAAAGATTTCGGATCTGATTGGACGGGAACAAATACACTGTACCGCGTCCAGGACGCTCAAACAAACGATCTGGTCAGTCATAGCGCCTTCACACAAGGAGACCATGTTTATTGGGGAGCGGGAAACGGTCCAGAAAGTATGACCGTAGTCCATGACTTCAATTCGCCCACAAGAACGACTGAGCAGCAATTAGCAACGGAAACACAAACAAACATTCCCCTTGCATCCTTTAACTATCAGAACAGCACTCCGCTAACATTCTCGAACGTGCAATCATGGGATCAAGGCGAACTCTTGCAATATTGGAATGTTCAAGCAACTGCACCGACAAACCAAACCCTCTCGAACGGGACGATACTAAGCTCCGTGACATACACCGCAACAAGTCAAAGTTTGCTTCTGATTCCAGGAAACTTCTATCTCAGCGTCTATATTCCTTCAGGTCAAAAGAGCGCGGGGACGGATTCAGGATGGCAAGAGGGAACATGGAGTCAAGTGGACTTTTGGTACGTGATTTACTGGTACGAATGGCTAAACGCTTATGGCTCTGTCCTTCAAGCGAATGAAGCTCCCCCAAACATTCCGACAAACGCTCTGAACCGTCAAAGTCAATTCAACCTTCGCGGGGGATTCCCGCTCGCGGGATGGATTCAAGGTTATCAAGCACCGATCACAACAAAAACGGGAATCGTCTATGACCTCTATCAGTTTCAACTGAAAGGCAATAGAGATGAAACTCTCGCGGGAAGCCAGATCGCAACAAACACGCTGAACAACATTCTCGCGCAGATCCAGCTAAGTCCAAGCTTGACGGGCAGACAAGTCACGTTATATACGCAACCAGGAGATTCCTATTCTCTCCCGCTCTACACACTCCCTTCTGGACCAATCGACTCACAAGCACAAGGCCTTCTGAACAGTCCCGACTTTCAAACGACGCTTCCAGCGGAATACTTCAAGATCGGAGTCCAAACATTAGGAACATACCCAGACGGAAACATCGCTAGCGGATGGACTATTTACTATCCGACAGTTGATTATTTGCTGAGATTCATTTTTGGAGTCTATGGAGTTCACACTTTCGTATGGACCATTCAAACCGCAATCAATCTAGGGTACAATGCGACAGCGAATTATCAAGCTCCCCCTGCACAATGGCAAAACAGAACCATCATCACGGCAACCACAGCAGGATTTTTGTCAGGTTTTGGAGATTGGTTCTCAAATCCACTGAACACACTTCAATTCTACTTCATAATAATCGTGATCGTCCTCTTGATCGTCACGGTTTTCAACCCTGGAGTATGGTCAACCGTCCTCAGTAGAAGGAAAAAAGACTGATGGACTTCACGGAGTTTTTGCTTTCAATTGCTCTAACTCTAGGTATGGGATCTCTTCCTATCGTGAACGCAATTCTGAAAGTTTCATTATGGATTGTGTCTCTTTCTCTGTTTTTTGGGAGAGGTCGGTTGTTTTATTGGAGAGATTGGAAACGTATTCGAGAATTGAAAGAGCTCAATAAGAATCTAAGAACTTGAATTAGTCCATGGTAGAAAAGGCCAGGTTAACTTAATCATTTTGAGAAGTCTATTGAGAGTATCCAATCTTTTGTATTCAAATCTGCTTGTTTTTCTGAAATAGGACCGTTGATTCTTGATATTTGTTTCTTTTTCTTTGTCACTAATGGACAACCGTGCAGAATCGCTTACTGTAGGTGTGTACTTGTTTTTCTAGTTTTCTGAAGCGTTCGGATCGCTGTGTCAAGCTGAGATAGTATTTTTTGATCACGTTGATGTCTAACCATCCGCGTCCCATAAGGCCAAGTCCTTCATTCTGTCCTAGAAATTGGCCAGCGACAACTTCCAGAGGGATCTCGGCCTCCCACAGAAGGTTAACATGGATCTTGTCGGCGTCGTGTGGCCTTAGAGTTGTGAATTCTTTGAGAAGTGAGGGCTCGGCCGTGTCTTGATAATAGGCTCTGAGAATGTTTCGGATCGTCTTGTACAGTTCTCTGAGCTCTTTGTATTCCTTTCTCAAGATCCTTTCGTTTGTTGGCTTTCCCCTTTCAATCCATAACTTTCTGAGACGTCCTGGAAGGTCTTTGAAGAATAGATCCAGGGGACAGTCTCGCCACCAAATTCCCCCTCGTACTTTCGACTCGTACAGATCGACACGGGAAAAGCTCTTTTTGAATCGGTCCCAGGTCAAACCGGCGAGCCCGGACTCCCGATCCCTCGAGCCCTCACGGGCGCCTAGGGTTATATGAAGGTCAAGAATCAATTTGAAATACTCGAATTCCTTCTCGCTGTCCAAGGCCTCATGCACCATCTCTATCTCATTTCCGAACAAATCCTTTTTCCGTCTTCCAAGCTTCTCCCGGAAGCGTCCCGTCTGGACCTGGTCCTTACTTCCCTTGATCGCTATCTGAGGCGCGACTTGCCGAATCGCGTCCAACATTCCAGACTGCGCGCCCTTGGATAGAGTCGAAAGAAAGTCGCAAACCTCATCTGCGCTCCAATAGGCCGGATCTCGGCCATTAAGAAAACTCCATGCTCTTCGTGCTGTTTGAATCTGTTCTCGATAGGTTTTGAGATCGTCGCGTTTCGCCCTTTTGATGAAAGTTTGCACGTTCTCATAATCGCTCGCGTCAAGCTCTGAACAGTACCATCGTTTTCTCCTTGAAGCTGTCTTCAAGTAGTTAGCAAGCTGTTTCTTGAGAGGTTCCAGGTCCTTGAGAATTCGATAGACTGTTTTCGGATTCGCAGCGTAGTCATTGGCGATTAATCTGAGACTTCGATTCTTGATCCATGCGGCCTCGCAGATGTTGAGGAGCTCTTCCTGGGGATCTCGGCCTAGTCTCGCTATGAGACTTAGAAAGTGTGGCCTTCCTCCGTCGATATTCTTTGAGAGTTTTTCGTCGACGTAATTGAGGAATTCGAGAGGAATTTGAGTTTGAACGGTTTCGGCTTGGACTTGCATCGTGTTTTTCACCCTTTGTAATATCTTAGAGATATTCCTAGAGATATTAAGAGAATATGCTTATATTTAAGAATATCTTAGAGATATATCGGTGAATAGGTGTGGAAAACGTGCCGGTCAAATTTCGAGTAAGCGTCGTCCTCGTTGGAAAGAGTCTCAAGGTAACGGTTCCGAAAGAGATCTGCGAGCATGTTGGACTCCGGAAGGGTGACATGGTTTCGATGTGGGCTGACGACGGTCATGTTATCTTCGAAAAGCTTATTGAAAAGAAGGAATAAAGAATGAAGTCTGCAGCTGTTAAATGTTCTGACTGTCGGCATTACAAAGATCGTTACACTCTTTTCATGCATGGACCTTTCCCTCAACTAAGAAAGCTTTTAGAGTTGAATCTGATCGACGAAAGAGATTTCATATGCGAAGGATGGGGTTGTATTTTTCATCCATTAGAAGACTTTGCCCATGATGAACACGATCAACCTGTTTTTTCGGAAGACATGCCTCTTCATCCATGCGAGTATTTTGAACCGAGAAACAACCATCAAGAACTGGCCAAGAATATCTATCTGCCGATTAAGTATATGACTGAAAAGAAGAAAGTCAAACATTTAGACATTTCATCAATACCATGCGCACGTGAGCGACGACCCAAACGAATTAGAAAGGACATTAAGCTGATCAATATCAATAGGAAGGAGAAGTTTTGAACACTCAAGAGCCTCTACTATTTGGTTTCGCTACCTTTGATGTTTCGCTGTCAATTTCACGTTTTTTCTGTCGAGTAGCAAAGCACGAAGTTAAAACAAGAATGTCTAACGTGCTGTTGAATCGTCACGTTTCTATGTGCAGAAATAGCGTTGGATGGAGTTATGGAAAAAATGAGCATTTACGATAAGGGTGCGAAAAGACTTCAAATCTCCTTCAGAATCGGGGTTCTCGCCGAAGAGCGACTACAACAAGTCGCGGAATTATTTAACATGAAGCCGAGCGCGTATGTGAAGAGCATGCTATACAGAGAACTCCAAATTTTCAACGAATCAACGGACATGCGCAGAAGAAGCAAAAGAAGAAAGACAAGAGCAATCTAGAGCGCAAAATTTCGTCTCAAACAATTCTCCTGGACAAGCAAAGACAGCTGTTTTCCCGGCTGGCCAGCGTTCAAATGCAACATTTCACGAGTCGATTGAAAAGTATAGACATGTCCATTCTCAAGAGATAGTTACCGTATTGTACTGTACGGTACATCATAAGTGTTAAATTCATGGGTACAGAACAGAGAGTCGAAGGAACGTGCTAAAATGGGAAGAAGACTAAAATTGAAAAAGACAGCAAGCGAGAGATTGATGGAACTCTCGGAATCGACAGGTAAGAGCTCTATAGAAATCATTCTTGATGCTGTGAAGCAAGCCTCTATCTAAGAGGCAATCCGAGCCTTTCAACATTCCCCTTTTTTCAATTCTTGGAGTTATGTTTGTAAGCATATACGCTATGCTCAACCTTCTATTCACAGAGTTCTCTTTCAAGAGAACTAGACTGAGATATTCGAGATTCAGAATGTTTTCAGTCAAAACGTGAGGATAATAAAGAGCTTCAGGCATAACACATTAAATGTGTAAAACGCATGATGGAAATGGAAAAAATAAGCAAGGACCTTATTCGATGGGATCTGAAAGTTCCCCACGTTCTAGACGAACAAGTCAAGAGAGCAATAGACCAAGGTTTGTATGCGTCCAAATCAGAGCTTGTGAGGGATGCTGTTCGAAAAATCCTTGAATCCTGGAAAGAAAAACCAAAACCCATGAACGAAACAAGGAGTCGTGAGAAAGCTTGACGGATGAAGAAAAGCAAAAAGACAACTCTGATTCTGAATCGAATAAGACAGAAGAAAATACAACTCCCAAAGATTCTGAAATTCACGAAACACCTGAAGAAAAGAAAATTATTGAAAAGGCGAAAGTCAAAATTGAGGGACACATGGAAATAGTGCCCGTGACAGAGGAACCAAAGAACAAAGAAGAACAGAATCTTGAACAATCTCAGGAAGAAATGACGGTAATTACTCAACAAACAACAGAACAGAAGACATCAGAAGAAGCTCAAAAAGAACTTGAGAAGCAAAAACAAGATGAGGAAAGGTATTTTGAAGAACATATAGCGAAGGACCGTCAGGAACCACGTTCTGAGAAAGAAGGAAAAGATCAGTACGTAGTGAAGGAACAATGGAACGCTTCAAAATACTTAGACAACATGATGGAAACAGAGGTGAAAGTCCAAGGAATTACTAAGAATGATTTACATCATAGAGCTATGTTGCATTATCTCAAGTGCGCTCATAGCGGAAAAGAATTCCTTCGTGATGTACGTCCCTATTATTTTATGAGTATTTGCGAGCTCGAATGTTCAAAATGCAAGAAAGTTATTCCAGAGGGTACCTTGATTCAATATCGCAGACCAAGTGGACGCGTTTTGTGTCCTGAATGTTGGTCTCAAGGATTAGGAGACAAGGCCACATTGAACCTGACTCAAAGGAATATAGAGCTACAGAACATCAACAGAGTCTATGAGATTGAGATAAAACAAAAAGCTGAAAAGATTATGGAGTACAGAGATAAAGAAGCACTTCATGAAATGACTCTTAACCTGACCTCGCTTTGGAAGCTGAGTGAACCAAATCTGAGAATACTAAATTCGGTTCTCAAGCAATACTACACGAATCAAAACAACGTTCCGCCTAAATTTGCTGAATATGTGAATAGCAAAGTAGGAAGTAATGCAGAGGGGGGGCGCCGACACTTTTTGAGTGAGATAGCAAACAAGAACAAGGATCCCCAAGAAGAACTTCTGAAGATCTGTGAACAAGGATGGATTCAAAACAAATCCCAGGGGGATATAGGCAAAGAATACCAAGTAGATGGGAAGACTATCTATCGAGTTTTGAAAGACCTAGAATCCATGAAAGAACAGATCCTTGAGTTCATAAAAGGAAAGATACCTGAAATTCGAAAACCTCTCATAGAAACCTTTATGCAAACACTGCCAAAAATTCACGAGCTCTATTTCAAAGGGGAAGAACAAGCTACACGCTTCGATGCCATACTCAAAGCGCGAGAATTCCTTGAAAAATACCGGCGCAGAAAAATGTTAAAGGAACAATACAGCGAGGAAGCATAAGGAATCTTACATCAAAAAGGTTTTGTCTAACCGCTCTTGCCTCAAAGTTAGTTTTGTCCTGTCGTCTATGGAGTTTTGGTAGGGATACATGACTATGGAGTGATGGGAATTCTCCTCACGGAAAAATACGTGCGCTCAGAGTTTGTGGTTTTGTCCAAGGTTTTGTCATGGAGAGGGAGGACAGAACTATGGTCTTTTTGCCCTATTTCGTGTTCGCGCGCTAAGCGATTTTGAAGATTCGTTTATATCTGGAGATTTGAATAGATTGCTCTCTGATGTCAAACGAATCAGAAGATGAATCAGAGAAACCAACTAGGATATATCTTGGAAGAGAAGAAATTAGAGGCCTTTTTACACTAGGTTTGTTGGCTGTTATTACAGCTATTCGAATCCAATATATAGCATTAAACAGGGAGATAACAATCCCAATAAATGGAACGCAGTATGTTGTCACACCTTTTTTTGATTGGATGATAGTGCTGTGGTCACTTTATGCTTTTTTTATGGTTCTAGGATTATCAGATGACATAATCGGAGAAAAGGCAAGCAAAGGTCTTCGTAGAATCTCAAGATACTATCTTTACGTTAGTTTTCTGATTTTGGGTTTCTTAGCAATTGTTTTCTATTATTCAATCTACCATCTTCAAGCAATTGGGCTTTCGGTGTTTGCCGTTGCAATTCTCGTCTATTGGTTTGCAAAACAAATCTATATGTTGGCGAAGAAAATTAAGAAGAAAGGACTATCGGTCAAATCCCTACCACGAAAGTTGCTTGACTATTTGAAATCAGAATGGTATCAGTTTCTGGGCTCAGTTGCATTTTTCTGCCTTCTTTTAGTGGTTTTTGGCACTCACAACGAATTCATAATTCCATCTTCAGTCGTTGGTTCGATTTCTCTAATCCTTTTCCTGATTGTGAGAAACAGGAAAATACAAAGACAGAAATCCTAAATCTGCACAGCAACCGAAGACTTACTGCGGATTCGTTCTATATGTCGGACTGTTGTTTTCAACTTTCTTAGATTTTATAATTACGCTTGCATCTTTCCTTTTGAGGTCAAAGCGAATGGTCTCATCAGCAATCAACCGAACTTTTTCCTTTAAATCGTTTCTGCTTAGATTCTTGATGTCATCGAGTATAGATTCCACTTCATTTTCTTCGATTTCCCGTATGTCTGCTGAGAGGTCTTTACCAATTAGTAGCTCTCCGATGTTTTCGTTCAGTAGCAGTGTAGTATTATCAGGAATCGAGTTTGTCCAATAGACTTGAGGAGTGTCATAGTGGCCTTCAAACCCAAATGAGCTTTCCGCCTTACTAGAAACGCCTTTGAATTTCCTGAACCACCAGAAAGAGAGTATTTCGTGCACATTTGTCAATATTGTATTACAGGTTAGCCCTCGTTCACTCAGTATAGAAATGCCTTTTGCTACAGAGTCTTCAGTAATTTCTGAGTCTAGTTCAAGCTTATTCTCTTCTATAGATGTTTCACTAAGAATTTTCTTGACTATCATATCTGTCTCGCTAAGAGCTATGTTCTTTCCTTCCATGTAGCCTAAGGTGTCATAAGCATATGCAGTTTCTCCAACGTAGTCAACAAACCAGATTTTATCAACTATCAGACTAAAGCCTAAACGTAGAAGACCATCAGTAGAATCAACATATTTCAAACTGACTGCCTTTCTCCCAATCGCGGTCTTATTGAATTCACTAACCAAGTGAGAGATAATGGCATCTTTTCTTTCTCCCGAAATGGGCAGGTGTCTGACTGATGGATACACACTTTCACCTCTCATTTAACCACTTTATTGTTCTTGCAAGCAGGACTTTGTTTGGGTTATTCCCCACTGGCAATCCTACTTCCATGTCCGCTTCTACGGGGCCAGTGCCAAAATACCCAAATCGACGGAACAGACAATTTTCAATGTGACGTCTTCGTTGGTTTTTTAATAATTCTGGCGTATACTTGCGAGTAAGTGTATCTTGAACCTGCAAATCTCTACTCGCCAAGTCATGATGCAACTGGCAAAGGATTACCCAGTTATCAGGGTTATTATTGGCATGATTCCCATCTATATGATGATTCTGGAAAAATGGTAAGCCGCATAGAACGCACTGAAATGAGCATAAGTATTGAAGCTCATCCTCGTTAATCCAAGGAACCGTCATACAGCTGATACTTGCTCGATTTCTATTAATTTAACTTTTGGATGCCAAACATTAGGCCACTCCCATCAAAGAAAAGGCTCTAGTCAAGCTGAAAGAGGAATATGAGAAAGAAGCGCGCGCTAGGGGCGATAGAGATTCGCGGTTTTCCACTTCAAACCAAGGGCTTACTTGTTCTGGAAAAAAAGGGAAGTAGTTGGGGGTACGTGGCCGTAATCACACTGTAATCCTAGAATGCCCGACTGATGTCTGTGAAGCCGTTCGGGATTTCCTCAACGGAATTGAATCCTATGGAAGATGCAAATGTCATCTAGGAAGATTCAACCTCACATACGTCGAAACAGACCAACTATGTGCCAAAGCTTTCTCACCGCTACCAAAACCAAGAAGGCGATGGCCACTATGCCGAAAGCAATGACCATAATTAGACAGTCAGGAGTTGGAGACAAAACTGCGCTCAATGTCACAAATGAATAGAGAAAAGTTAGGAGAAAGAAAACGGTACCAAAAATAAAGAAAGTTTCACCTCCCCTGAATAGCTCTTTCCTCGTCTCCAACTCTTCTGTGTCGGTAACACTTGGTAGGCTGAGAAACTGACACAAGTGATATACATAAAGAGTAATAGCAAAGAAAACCAAGCAGAGTGATGCTGTTGCTAGAATCATAAACATGTCCTCCCCATAAACCCTTATTATTTCCGGGGACGCCAGAAGTCCAAAGCCAGCCCATATTGAAAGGACAACTGCCGAAAATGAAAGCAAGCTTGATACAGAAGCAATCGATAGATCCACCATTTCCAGAAATCGCTTCAGCTTGACCTTCTCAAGAAAAGCCTTCCGTACTTTCTGTACCCGCCGTTCGTAGTAATAAAGAAAAGCAAACGCAATAAGACTGACTCCAAAGAAGATTTTCAAGAACAATATACCACTCCCACTAGCAGGAACACTGAGGCCACCAAAAGAGTGCCCTCTAAGTAAAGCAATTTCTTGTTCAACATGTAGCTCTCGATAGAATTCGAAAAGCTGCCAGGTTCGTTTGGTTTACCTGGCCTCAGCATTCTCAAACCCAGCTTCTTTTTTGAAAATGGGTAAAGGATCATTACACCCCAGTCAATAGTGTCCAAGAAAAGATGGGCAAGCACTGGCGGAGCGACAATCCAGTACTCAGCTCTAACCACTACTATGACTAAAACAAGAATTCCCCAAAAAAAGAGCGAGTGCGTGACTATTTCGCGATGTCGATCAGATAGGAAGAAATCCAGATCGAGGCAAAGTGAAAGTGCCACTATTAGCACCAAATAGAGCAATGTGTTGGGAATCAAACCGAAGATACTCATTATTGAGAAAATTATAACACCAGAAAAATAGTGCGCGCTTGGCAGCAATTTACTTCACTCTCCAATGTGGCTGTCGTGTCTGTTTGTCTAAGTGGTCACATTCAACTTATTAATGCATTCGTGACACATCTTGTATTAATTGAAGATAAAGGTTCGAAGATGTCGCAAGCTGGACGTTTGGATTGCGCTCAAGCTTTTGTCGAAAAAGCACTAGATTTAGCGAGGAACGTGTTTCAACAGGATCTGATATCTGTCTATGTATTCGGTGGAGTCGCCAGAGGAGAGTTTTGCACAAAAACAAGCGATGTGGATCTTCTGTTTATAGTCAGTGATGAATGCCCCAACGAGACAATTGATCGATTCGAAGGCAAGATGGAGAAACTGGAAATCAAGCAGGGTATTTTGCCAACCGAATCCGTGGACTTGCTGTATTATGCCTTTGCCTACAAGACGTTGTTTTTCAAATCGCATTTTACTCTGCGTCTGAGTGGCCTGAAAAGTCTTGACTTCCACGCAATGTTCTCTGAGGGAAAAAGTTTCAAACTTGCTTTCTGGAAAATATTGAGTAGAGTAGTGTTTCCACTCGCTCCTACAAGGCTGATCATTAGAAACATGCTGAAGGGAGCCAAGTTATTGACTGGACAGGACTTGCTAAGCCAAAAGGTGTTACCGCAGACAACGAGATCAGAAACGATCAAAATATTCATCATGAGTTGGTTGATATCGATTTTTGGCATCGTTTCGAGCGTCTTTTCACGATCAAGTACGAGATTTTCACTTGGAGCAATGAAGTGGTACCTCTTGAACGTTTATTCAATTTATCATGGTGAGACCACTACCGTTGATCGTTCATTGCGTTTTGCCCTCACTAATCATTTCCTCCCTGAATCATTTGTCACTTACAGGTTCATTAAGCTAAGAGGAGAGTGTTCTTATGACTTATTTTTCAACGCCATTCTGCCATTCTATCTGATAGCTTCGCATTTCAGATTGACTCGGCACCTTCGAAAGCAAGCGCACAATGGAATAACAATCAATGCAGGGTGATATTGTTAGTTCAAGATACTTCCGCGCGCGCTAGTCTCTGCACACTCCTTAGATATTTCGAGAGCAGTTCTGCGCGGCGAAATAGGGCATCTTAGGAGTTCCTGATAGATATGTTGATGCGTTCTGTGGAAGAGTGCCGAAGTCGGTGTTGGCAAGACATTATACTGATTTCTCACCCGAAAAGCTGAGGGGAATCCGCGCCAGAGCTAGATTGCGTGTTCTTACAGATTAGAATGGCATCAAAGAAAGCTCTTGTTAATATGTTGACAAAGAATTAGCGCGCGCGCTTCAATTGCTTTTTTTTCGAATTCCCTGAAACTCGATGGGTCCGGAGGATTCCCACTACAAATTCTGCACATATAGTCGCCTTAGTCAAAACATGGGCATTCATTTAACATTAAGGAGTTTCACGCCTTGCACTTTTCTGTAGGTTTCAGGATTCAAGATCAGAACATACTCCACAAGACCTGCCAAGACGAGAATGTCGCAAACATGAGGCCCTGCCTTATAAGAGGTATTCCCAGTCGGATAGGGCTCTTTCCAAATCTGTCCCTCAACGGTGTCAGATTCATATGGGGGGACAACCTTAGCACCTAAACGAACTGCTCTGTCTTTGTTCTCTTGAATGTACTTTAATGTTCTGTCAAACATCCAGAAATGAAGAGGCAACGCCGGATACTTGCTTCCAACAAAATGGACCTTCACTCTATCATCTACTATATCCAACAACTCAAAATCCCGCGTCTGCTCCTTAAAAACCTCATTTCGAGGCGAAGCAAACACTTTACCCCTATTCACTCTCAACCATTCCAAAACTCGTTCATCCATACAACTTCCCTTCAACAGACTTCACGACTTAACCAAGTCGCCAACATTACTCCATACTAGGAACCCCCTTAAGAGATTAACCCGAACTCTACCGAACAAAACCGAACCCCAGAAACACCATGACTTTCTAAAGAGTCCTTGGAATGTTTGTGGCGTAGTTCGTGTGTTTAGTGTTTAGGCACGTGCAATCTTTGCTTTGGAAGCTCTGCAAAGACGCCTTCCAATTGACCCTGTGCATTAACTTGGCTTATGACATCATTCCGATACTGCTTTATTTCTTTCTTTGTCACGTTGGGGTTTAGTTTTTTCCCTTGAGAGAGGTTGTCTGTCACTATGTTCTTGATGCGTATTGCAGGGCGTCTGAAACCGGCAGCGTCTCGGCTGTGGACTTTGACAAGGGAAAAAGCTGTACATATTATCCTGTCTATCTTTGAAGGTGGCCCCAAAGTACAGTCTGTATCCTTCATCAGCGCTTTTTACACAAGTTATTGCTTCTTTTTGTTTTCGTCTGAAGATTGGTAGAATTGTGACTTTCTCATACGTCTTTGAGATTTCTCTTTTTAAAACCGTTGATTAGTTGTCTCTATTGTAATCTTTGTAATCACGAACAACGAATGCAGTGTCTAATACGAATTCGCTTTGATGAAGGAAAGAACCAAAAAGAATTACAGATCTCCTTTGAAGCGCGCACGCCATAATTCTAGATCATGGGCACGATTCTCTGAAGAACGCTGCCAAGCTGTGAATCGTCGTTCTTATAGATGCAGGCTTTAACAAGCGGATCGCTGACGATATTTCTTTTCAAAATCTGCAAGTCTTCTTTTCTCATTCTGGGTTTCAATGCGACTAGGGATAGAAGTATCTGGGTGCAAGAAGGACGAGGCTTCTTTTTGAGCTCATCGACAACATGCAAAGCGCTGTTCAAGTTCAACCTTTCAATGTCTGCGATTTCAACTTTGAGAAGGCCGAAGAGTCCAATCATAGGGAGGAGCCAATCATGAGTTGTCTGTTCATCGAAAACTGTTTGAGGAAGTAACCTTGTGGTGTCTTTCGCCAGTTTACTTGCTAGCGACGCATCATATCTATAGATGTTCCAGATTAGCCAGAAAACATGTTTCCATCTCTGGGTATCATTCCCAACCAAGTTGATACAACTCAGCCATGTTCCGTGGCCTGAACCTTTGATGATTCTTGAGCAAGCTTCAGGGTTTTTGGGTCCTGGAACAGAAAGAAAGAAGTTTATGACCTCTAGATCACAAAATGAGAATAACTCCTCTAGATCAACTGCCTCGAATAAGCTCAAGTTCTTTACATAACTAGCCAAGTCAAGTTCCAGATTCTTTTTTCTTGCAAGATCAACAATGCCATTTAATCCTAGGAGGAAACCGCTCTTTCGTTCATCGGATCTCGCAAGCTCGCGCTGTTTTTGAACATGGAACATCTGTCTCAACAGACCAACGCTAGAGCCGACAATCTTCCTGGCGAAAGAGCTGAAATCCATGTTCAGTTCCTGCGCTCTCACACAGATTCCGTGCAGTCTATATGTGGTTGCACCCTTTTGCGTGACTAGGGTCTCTAGGTCAGTTTCAAATAGACCTCTTAAGAAAACTCTTGATGCGTCTTCAAGCCTCCACTTCTTGAACTCTTCACGTACCAAATGGTAGACGGAGTCAAAGGAGACAGAGTTCCCGATGATCGTCTTCCAGTCGATAATGTTGAATGATTTGAAGAAGTCTGTGAGGGTGACACTTCGAATTCCGTTGAGCGGGGGTAGAGAGCGGGTTACGTTTCTCGCTGAGCCCGATTTGATCCTTTTCTCAATTACATCTAGAATGAACCATGCGACTTGGGTACGAGTATCAAGCCCTCCCGAGCTGACCAAATGGGCAATCCTGCCAGAATCTGCAGTCGATCTCTCTTTTTCATAAGCATCAAAGACTATGTGACATAGTCTACAGCAGTTTGCTACACTTGCCCTCTGAAGAGTCTTCTCCAAGTTTGTCAGCCATAGGCTCAATGCTCCTCCTACTGCATCGAAATACGTTAGGTCCAGTCCCTTGGCGAGAAGCAAAAAATCGCTGATTGTCTGTACTGGGCATGTACTCAATTGCTCTGCAGTCTGTTGGGGAGTCTTGCGCAGTACATAAAACCATACGTCGTCAGCTTTGGGTTCTTGCCTCAGTTCCCGAAGAAGACGCAGTATCATGGTGAGGGATTCAAGCGTGACGAAGTGCTCCTTCTGAACCATATCCGTTATTGCTTTCCAGACGTCGCCATCGCTGATTGTTGAGATTAGAACATCCGCAACTGATGGATCTGCAGAATCACTTCGCAAGTATGGAACACACAGTGTGCTGGTCCAATTTGGAGGTTTGCTTCTAATGTAAGCCTTGAAAATATTCTTGATCTCGCTTTGCACAAACCCCGGACCAAATTTCGCTGAAAGCGCCTTCAGAATCCATTCTGCTTCGGCTTCTGAAACTCCAAGGAAGTGTTGTCCTCTTGACTCCAACCTCTCTACAACACCTTCTCTCTCGAGCTCATTGGTGGTTTGTGGGTCAATATTGCGAAGGAAGTCTTCCCAAACAGAAAGAGGTTCAAATTGGCAAATCGCTGACATGTTCAATAGTATTCTCCTGCGATTAGGGAACGCCAGTCTTGTCTTTCCTTCAGGAGACATCAATTCGCTGTAGACATCATCATCTCTTAAATCACACAGCCTCATCCCTTCGTGAAATCTCCATCCATTTTTGAGCCTCAATGAGACATCAGCCAAGTTGCCTCCCCACTTTTCTGCAGTTGAGTCAATCTCATCTTCTGTAACGCCCGCTATGCGATTCAGGTCAATGTATGATTTGATGATGTCTTTCACATGTTCTACAGTTTCCTTATTCGGTCTACCAAGAAAGTATTCGCACGTTTCGCTTTCATCAAAGATGCCAGAAATAGTCGGGCCCTTTAATGATGATCGAACAGTGAACACGAATCTGAGGTTCTGTGGTTCTGTTTGCAGGAGCCCAATGAGTTCCTGCACTGCTCTTCGGTTGAGATGACAGTCCTCGACGAACCAATAGTAAGGATCGTCGGTCTTCTTCCTTTTGAACTCCTTCATGTAGTCCCAGATCTCTGGAGGACTGATACTGTCATCAACAATCACGAATTGAAAACGTCTTCCGAGTCTTCTCAGCTCGACTGCAACGCTGATGCATAACCAACTCTTCCCTGTGTCTTTTGGACCACTTATTGTACAGAAGTGCTTGCTTTCTAACTCCTTTATTATGTTCTCGACAAGATCTTTGCGAATGGCTACTCTTTTCTGTTTAAAATCTTTCTTACTTGGTCTTCTTACTCCATATACTGTCCAAAGACTATCCTCTTTGATTATGTCGTCGAAACTTCGGACTTGTTGCGGAATACTTGTCATTTTTCTCCCTTAAAATATTCCATAGAAGTAGCCCGCGGCGACTGTTACCAGAGCTGCCGCGACGCATGAGAAACCCAACACGAATGTCACCCACAGGCGGTTCTTCAGCTCTTTCCTTTCTTCAATTTGTGAAAGCAGTTTCTGCACGGTGAACTGCAGGCGTTTCTGCTCCAGCATTGCACTGAGGTACATGAATGAACACGTCGAAATCACCAAGAGCGCGAATGCAAAGCCGCCAGTCCTTACGAAAATCCAGTCGGTCATCCTTTGTCTGTTTTCAAACAAGCTCTTGAAGAGGTCAATCGTTGCCGAAAGCATTGTGCCAGCGATCAATGCATAGAACGATGGAGAAATCAAGAATACTCTGTTTCTAGTCAATGCCGCTCGTAATCATGTTTATCGACTACATCTTTATTAGACTTGAGTCACAACTTAACGACATCTCCACCCATTTGCCTTTTTCCTAAGCGCGCGCTGGGGTGTACATAGCGTATACTCGATTTCGATAACACATGTCTATAGTAGTCTGTTATGGTATCCTTCCTGTCCGTTACTATCCATATAGGTGTATGCTGGATCGGGTATACACTGGTTAACCATCCGTCCGTCATCCGTCGTCCGTCGTCGTGGTCGTCCGTCCGTCGTCGTCCGTCGTAGGTGTGTGTGTGTGGGATAAAACTTTACCCCCAAAACCCCAAAACCCCCCTTCAAATGCAAAATCAGTAGCGCGCATTTTGAACAATGGTAGTTTGCTCCTTGAATATGCTTGCCGCATATGTCGCAGAGTCTTGTCAAGCAGCAATCGGACACTTGTTTCGCCTCCTCGTTTACCACAAGATAGGCGGCTGCTGTGGAAGGTTAAAAGGAGTTTGTCAATACAACATTCCAGAGTAGTAGAGAGTTTGAGGTTAAAGTGAATCTTGGCGCGCGCGGAGTTTTCATCTTTCTAGGCTGGAATCATGGATATGGGTAGTGCTGCCCGAAATGCTTTGCTACCGTGGCTACGTCAGTAATGTCTATTTTGCCGTCGGGCAGGCCTGGTGTTGGGCCCGACACGTCACAGTTAGCAGGTGCAGGAGGAACCTTCTGCGAGAAAAATTTGGCTACCACGCTTACGTCTACGATGTTGACCTGTCCGTCTGGGACAAAGTCCAACGCATTCGGCGTTCCTCCTGTCAAGTCTCCTTGACCAGCCACAAATACAAAGCCTCCCGTGCAATTGTTGTCCCCGATGTTAATTTCACCTGAAACAGGTTCAGCGTAGGCACTTATTGTGTAGTTGTCATAGGCAAAGCCCGTCGTGTTCCATTGAGTTGTCAGTGTTGCAAACTCCCCGCCGTTCAGAGTCACGTTCATAAACGTGCTGATTGCAGTACCGCTAGCGTAAACTGTAGCGTTGAAGGTTTCTGACGAAATGCCCAAATTCGCCGCTGTGACCGTTATGCTACCGAGGCAGCCACCGCAAAAGACAGTCTTGGAACTCGTGATGTTGATGATTGCTACGTCATGGTCCCCACGCGTTATTGTAACGTTACCGTCTACGGGCTGGTCCAGCGGCACAGTCACTAGATTTTGGATAACCATGTTGTCGAGGCCTGTTGCCATTTGATCAGTGATATTAAGGGGAGTTGTGACGCTTCCCACACTGGACGGTTGGTAGAGCACCTTGAAGGTGATGATAGCTATGACTCCGCTTCCACTGAGTAGCGGTTCGTTATACATGCCAGTCGCATCTGGATCGAGCGCTTGGGAAACATTTACGTTCCAGCCAAAGGTTGGGTCATTCAGAATGTTGTTCTGAAAGAGTGTTCCCAGAGAGCCCGTCTCCAAACTCGCAAAATACTCAAAATATGGCCCTTCTGTGGCGTTGACTGCTTGTAAGGTGTTATTGTCATACTGAAGCCTATACCGAACAGCTATCAGGTGATCTATGGGCCCGTTAACGTTGTTGAGACTGACGGTCACGTTGAACAATTGTCCCAAGACTGGGCCTGGACCCAGCGTGTATCCGCCGTCGACAGATAGGTACGGCGGAAAGAGGGTTGGGGTGGCATAGACCATTATATTCGCAGCTGCGTCCGTGATAACTGGCAATAGACCGATGAAGGTGAAGTTGCTGTACAAAGTGGTGTTGACCAGCGTTCTCTGAGATTCGTCGAAACTATAAAGTGGTCTTGGCGGAACCGTACCCTGATTCAGTATCGTCATGGTGACACTCGCAACTTCCACGTCGCCACTTGGTATTGAAGACGGAGCCTCTACGAACAGTTTCAGGATTCCAGAGGTTGTATTGTCAAACATGTTTGCTCCGGTCCATAGCCGGTTGAAGGTCACGTTCGTGACCGCGAGTAATGTGCCGTTACAAACGAGGGTTGTCGAGGCGTTAGACAAGGACCATAAGGCATCCAAGCTTCTGATAGTAACGTGCTCGTCGAACGTTGTTCCGATCCAATGTGTGAACATGTCGAAACTGTTCGTCGTGAAGTTGAGGACCGCGATGTGTGGCGTTGCTGGAGAGAGAGAGAGCGCGCGCCGAACTGGTTGAACGTTAAAAACTAATGCTAGCGTGCCCAACACCAGCAAAGATAGTATTATTGCAGAAACAGTATTCCTAGACAATCTAACTCCTCTCTCCAAACAATAAGTCAACTTGCCGTGGTAAAAGGTTTGTGAAAGAATCTTTCATCATAATTCTCATCGACTATTGCTGTCATATTGCTCATCAACTTGCTGGAATGAGTGAAATAATTCCTGATTTGAGTTTGCCTGAAAGTATGAAGAAGGAATTGGAAAAGCATTATGATGCTATTGCTAAAATCTGGAGTTCATACTTGAAGGCATACACTAAAGCTAGCGAGGAAGCTGAAAAAGAAATCGAACGTCTCGATGAGGAATACGCTAGAAAGGAACGTGAATGAAATGCCTTTTCGTAACGCTAAAACGTTGAAGGTTGAACTTTCCGATTACGGTTCCTATCTTGGCAGAGCAGTAGGATGCTTCGAAGTCAGAGACAAGAACGGGAAAACTGAACGTTACCCGCACTTTGAAAAGGAAATAGGCGAAGCTGTCTTGAAAAGCGGAAGCTACGTTTCTGTTGACGCTCTAATCGACCTTGCCCTCTGGAACATAGACACCTACATAATGACAAGGAAAAACAGAGTCGTAGCAGTTTTGAAGAATCTGGAAGACGATTCTCATGTTTCTACTCGTTTGGCTCAATATTCTGCCCTCAGTAACGGTAAAGGAATTGCTATTGCCAAACAGTTTCTGGTCTCTAAAACTGAAGGGCAAAATGCTGTCCTCAGAAAGTATGGTTTGAGACCTCTCGATAGAATCGGAGATATCCCTTTTGATAGCTTGGAAACTGCTAGGAAAAAGCTTGTTCTAATTGAAAGCCATAATGCTAAGCTGTATTTCAGTCAGATTTTCAAGTTGTTTCCTGAGAATATTAGACCTGAGAAAAGGACAGGTTACAAGGCTTACGATGGCTTGAATAACGTGTTTAATTTTGCCTATTACGTTTTGAAATGCAGAGTTCATAAGGCATTACTGAAGGCGAAGCTTGAGCCTTACCTAGGCTTCCTTCATTCTGTTCAAGTTGGGAAGCCCAGTTTAGTGTGTGATTTTCAGGAACTCTACCGCTATTTGATAGATGACTGCCTGATAGAACGATGTCAGAAGCTACACAAGAAAGACTTTGTGTTTGTTACGGATTTTATGATGCATCTTAAGATGGGTAAGAGGATTCATCTTTGCGAGTTTGAAACTAACGAACTAGCTGAAGATTTGAATAAGCTTTTTGAACGCTTTGTTGAGATTCCTAGAATCAGACACGGCAGTAGGCAGACTCTTGAAACCTTGATTAATGAAGAGGCTTATTTGCTTGCTAAGTTTCTGAGGAATGAAAAACAAACATGGGTTCCAAGAATCGCTAACTTAACCTATTGAAAATGAGCGGAGATATCTCCCGAACTCCCTCATTGGTGATGTGATTCTTCGGCAAAACCATAAAAACCAAGGGAGATGAAAGAATGGATGGAATGACTGCTAATGAAGATGTCCGTGCTTGTCTGGGAATACCCACCGAGAATAGTTGGGGGTCTCGGAACATACGCTGCCGAAATCACAAGAAAGTTTGTTCTGACCGACAACGACGTGACAGTTTTCACTATGAACGATGACGCTGGAACCCTTCCAACAAGGGAGATATGGCGTGGTATCGAGATACATCGCCCATTACACATTGACATATCGGATTCTCTCCCTGACCTAATCGCTGAGGACATAAGGAAGGGGGGTATGGGTAAGGGCCTTCATTTCTTCTCCAAAATTCTCATTTACAATTATCTGAGTGCTTCAAAACTCGTGAACGAACTCATCAGAAAAGAAAACATCAAGTATGACGTTGTCGTCGCACATGACTGGTTGTCAGCGATAGGCGGTATAACCGTCAAAAAGGAAATTGGCTTACCCTTTGCTTTTCATGTGCATTCCACTGAGAAGGGAAGAACACTCGGAAATGGCTCCGAAGTCAAAAGCAACATCGAGCTTCATGCAGCAAAAGCAGCTGACATGATAGTGACAGTTTCGTATGCCATGAAAGAGGAATTGACAAACCTAGGATTCCCCAAGGAAAAGATACAGGTGTGCTACAACGGTGTTGACGCGCAAAAATACAATCCGCAAGAAGTTGCAATTGAACAGAAGAAGAAAATCAGAAACCTCTATGACGTGAAAGACGACGAAACTATGATACTTTTCATAGGCAGGCTCGCTGGAGTCAAAGGGGTTGACAAACTCATTATGGCCATGCCTCACATTCTGCAGAAACTACCAAAGGCAAAACTTGTCATTTTAGGCTTGGGCGATTTGCAGGAGTATTTGACGAACTTAGTAAACTACATGGGACTGGGTAACAACGTGAAATTCCGCTTTGAATTCCTTCCTGAAGAAGAACGCATCCTGCATTATGCTGCATGCGACATTGCAGTTTTCCCCAGCCACTATGAACCATTCGGCATAGTCGTTCTTGAAGCCATGAGCATGGAGAAGCCAGTTGTAGTCGGCGCAGCAGGAGTAAGCGGAATGCGGGAAATAGTCATATGTTACGGCGAAGACCAATGCGGCTTCCACATAGATCCAAGCAACCCCACAGACATCGCATGGGGAATCACAAGTGCTTTGGAGAGCCCTGAAAAGATGAAGTGGCTTGGCAAGAACGGCAGGCGACGAGTCCTAGAAGAATTCACTTGGGATAAAATCGCAGAGAAAACGCTGAGACTCTACGAGCAGCTGGAAAAACATTAGACTCACGCCTACCAATAGTCGATCCATGTCTAGCCTTAATGCGCGCGTTTTCCTGAATGTATATACGTGGGCGTCTGCAAACATGCATTCTGCAATTCGAATTGCGCGCGCCGAAGACCCCACTTTTCGTAGGATTTCGGATTGACATGTCATATCGCCAAAGAAACAAGGTGAAGACCGACTCTTAAAAAGAATATGTCGGAATTGTAGGACAGAAATTCATGCAGTTTTTGTGAGTATTTTTGGTTCTTTCCATTCTTCTCTGAGGATGCTGAGTATATAGAAATCTGCCCAGACTCCCATCACAAAGGCAGCCTTTCGAAGTATCCCTTCCTTCTTGAAACCAGTCTTTTCTAGGACCTTCTGTGATGCTTTGTTCTCTACGCGGGTTACTGCCTGAATCCTAACAATGTCCTTAGACAGAAACAGGTAATCCACCATCATTTTCGCAGCTTCGGTGCAGTATCCTTTGCCTCTTTCAGTGGGAATCAGTTCATAGCCTATTTCCAACATATTTCCCCAGAGAAAGTGATCTATGTATCCCACTTTGGTTCCATCCTTCTTCTCTATGAAGAACCATTTTCCGCCTTCAGCAAGCGTTTTGTCATACCATTTCTCAATGTTTCCTTTTGTTAGCTGTCCCAAGCCTTGGTATTTTCCCCAAAATTCTGGTTCGTTAAACCATTCAGCTAATATCGGAAAATCTTCCTTCTCAATAACTCTCAAATTGACAGTCTTACCTTCAAGCAACCTAACTCACCAATCCACACGGTTACTTTCGTTTCAGCTATAACTTTTCCGCAAAATCAAAAAACAGAAATAGCACGCCGTTGTTCGTCGCGTCGTCGTCGCACAGAAATTAGAGAGAGATAGAAAGATAAAACTTTACCCCCAAACCCAAACCAACCACGTGTGCGTGTGTAGGCACGTGCTACGTCCAAATGCTTAATGCTAGGGAAATGTGCATCGTGTTTCGATGATTATGTACTACAAATGCAGAGACGTTAACACTTCAGAGGTTGTTTTTGTTGATACAGATTCTGAACTGGAAGTGGGAGATGTCTTTCATTTTAAAGGAAGAGCGTTGAAAGTGGTGAGAGAAATTGACCGTAGGTCCGGAGAAGCCGAAAGAGTTCCATGCGGTGACCTAAAACTGGCGCGCTATGTAAGATAAAAACTCGTTGCTTTTCGCGCCCTCATACAGACCACACACTAACACGCTGTGCGTGGGATAAGACTTTACCCAAACCCTTAAGAAATAGGCACCACGGAAACCTTTCTACCCCGATTATATGGTTGAATTCTTTTCTCAAAGTCAATAGTGTTTGCTCTGTCTTGTTCTTTGTATATTACGCGCGCTGGAAGCCAATTTGGTTCTCTACATTGTTGAATGGTTTGGTCTCCATTCCACGAGCTTCCCGAATAATGCTGGACAAATCAAAGATAAAACTCTACTCCAAACCAAACAAGGACTTGATGAAGTATTCAATGCTGCATTTTGAGACCTTGATTCCAAGCTCAAAGGCCTGTTTCATTTTTTGCTTGATTATTCTTGAGGCTTCCAAGCTTGTTGTCATCATGAGCATGGTAGATGATCTCCGCAAGTGTCGTATTGGTCCAGTTGAAGAGCCCTTTGATAGTCGCAAGAATAGCGCGCAGGCGTGTTCCTAAATTCGATTTCTAATTGTAATAGGTGAGTCGCGTCCCTCTCTCGTGAGGTGAGTCAGCGCGCGTGCTAACCAAAGCTGAAACGTGAAAATCGGTCGAAAATAGCGCGCGCACGCTAGTTGTATCGAATGGAGCCTGAAGTCCGATTGTTATCTACCGTGAAAGGAGAATGATTTGCAATAAATCGGCCTTGAGGACAACGTCTTTGAGGTGAAGGACGTTATCGAATGCCACGAAAACTGGTCCCAATCGGGAGACTTGTTTCAACAAACATTGCCTGCTAAATGCTCTGAAACATTGTTTCACAAAATATATATCGAGAACACGAGGAATACACTTCTGGGGAGACAACAGGGTCAAGTCTACGTATAAACCGACAGAACACGTTTCTCTAGGTTTAATATTCGTCTCCTCGACTATGGTTCAAAAGAAAAGGAGAAAGGAGAAAGAAAAATGAACAAAATCATTACTGTAGCTGCAATTCTAAGTCTTGCATTAGTAGCTTCTATGCTTATGACGCCAATAGTACATGCAAACGGCCCACCCCTCAAGAGACCCATGGACTTTTACGAAGCCACGATTGAGGGTGAAAGCCCTCAGTCGGTTGACTATTCATGGGCCTACGACACGGCAAGCGGCGAAATAATAATGAACACGATGGACACGCTAATCATGCTCAACACGGAACGCGTGGATCAATACATCCCTAGCATCGCGGCCAGTTGGAAACTCGTGCAACTTGGCCTGGGAATCGACAGTGGCATTCCGATAGCTGGCCTGACATTTGAGAACCCGGCGAACCAGTCTGGTGTCAACGCTACCTACTACTACAGGTACGTAGTCGGTTTGAACACGACTTACCCAATCTACTTCCAGCCTCCGCAGAGCTACTTCTTAGCAGCAGACGACGTTGTGTACAGCTTCCAGCGCACGCTTTGTCAGGACAGAGTTACAGGTCCAAGCTGGATGCTCTATGAGCCTCTGCTGGACAACAACATAGGCGCCGAAGACGATTACGGCGGAGGAATGGCAGATCTGACGAACGAAGTCCAGGTGAACGAAGTTGGCAGGTTGATTGAGAAAGCTGTCATGGTTAACCCTGGCAACCCGAATGAGATTTGGTTCAACGTCATGTTCCCAGGCGCGTACGCTCCGTTCCTGCAGATTCTAACGCAGACATGGTCATGCATCATCAGCAAGCAATGGATAGTCAACCAAGTCATCGGAGCAGGGCGACCTGACTGGGATGGAACGTGGGGAATCAAATCAGGTTGGACGAAGGACCACACGTCATGGGTGACAACCCACAACCCGGCGGTCTCGCCGCTTGACAGTCCAACCCCGATGTGCTACGGTTCAGGCCCATTCATACTGACGACGGGCACACCCGACTACGTCAGCAAATTCTGGGCTGCCTACAGGTACATCGGATACTGGCGCGGATGGCCATCACCATTCCCAAGTTTAGCAAACACAAAACCAGCAGGCTACCCCAGCACATTAGAAGTCACTTGGGCCTTCACCTGGGCAACCAGAAAGACGATGTTCCTGCAAGGCGACTGTGACTTCGTCGAATTGCCAAGCAAAGCATTCACAGGTGAGCTCTACAAAAGTTTAACTCCGCCCTTTTACCCGCCATATCCGTCTTCTGGCGATCCCAACTATCCGTTGAACGGAGTTCGCGCGATTTATCCACTGCCGGAGCTGGAAGCTGACGCTTTGTTCTTCACCTTCAATATCTCCTCAAGCACGCCTTACCAGCCACTGTGCCTTGCGGGCACGTTCAATCCAGGAGCGATTCCACGAGACTTTTTTGGCAACCCAACCTGGGGCATCCACGTGAGAAGGGGCTTTGCAGAAGCTTTCGACTATGCGCAGTTCCTTCAAACTGCGGCCCTCAATGAAGGTGTTACTCCCGCTTCAGCGATTATTGAAGGCTTGCCCTACTACAACTCGTCCATCAAGGCTTACAGCTTCAACACTGCAGCCGCGCGCTCTGAGCTCGAGAAAGCGGTTGACAAGAACGGCAAAAAACTGGTGAACGTGGGCGCGACTATCGATCTCTATTACAACACTGGCAACCTGGCGAGAAAGACGGGCTGCCAACTCTTGCAGGCTGGGCTGACGTCAGCGTGCTCCAACTTCACCGTCCGCATCCACAGCGTTGACTGGTGTTCATATCTTACTGCAGCAGTCCATCAGAACCTGGCTATCTTCGCCATCGGCTGGCTGGCAAACTTCCCAGACCCACACGACTTCGTGCTTCCGTTCTACCACACCGGAGGCACGTTCGCGTACTGGCAAGCCTACTCCAACAGCACGATTGACGGGCTGATTGACGAGGCCATAGTGGCACCTGATGGACAACAGAGACAAGACCTCTACAACCAGATTGCCCAGATGGCCATCGCAGATTGCCCAGACTTCATGATTCTTCAACCATATGGTCGTCACTTCGAGCGTGACTGGGTGAACGGTTGGTACTTCAACCCTGTCTGTCCAGGCTACTACTACTACAACCTGTGGAAGTGGTACTACATCCCAGAAGTACTGTACAACACAACCGTCAACAACATCAACCAGCCGAACAGCACCTACCTGCCCGCAGACCTCACCTACGACGGTAGTGTCCAAATCGACGACGTAGCCACAGCCGCCAAAGCCTTCGGCTCGAACCCGACCTCACCAAGATGGGTGTTCAGGGCCGACATTACGGGCGACAGGAAGATTCAGATGGACGACGTAGCCTACATTTCCAAGCAATTCGGCAAGAAGGGTCAACCAGTCTGGACTCCTCAAGGACTACTGGTGTACATAACCCCGGCAATCCAAATGCTTGGTGCAACCGCCACATGGACCTGGACCTCAACAGTCATAGGAGGAACAGCCCCCTACACCTACGTATGGAGTGCCAACGGCACCGCAATCGGCGGAAACGCGCCCACCCTCGCCTACACCTCGTGGGGGGAAGGAAAATGCTACCTCCAGCTCAACGTTACCGACTCCAGCCCAACAGTGAAGAAAGGCCAGTCAGAGCTCGCATGGGTCACCAGCAAACAATTGACAGTGGCTATAGACCTATCCGCGACGGCAACAGTAACCGGAACGTTGGAAGAAACACTTTACTTCAGCTCAACAGTCGATGGAGGAACAATCAACAGCTCTCTGGAAGGCGGATACCACTACCAATGGTACAGCAACCAGACAACTGGCGTCATGCATGCAATCGGAGGCGCAACTCACCCAACATACGATCTCACAGTGACCGCCGCAGATATCGGGGACGTCATCGAAGTGTACCTTAGGGTCACCGACTCGTCGAATACTGGCCCAGTCGTCGTGGACTCGGACCACACATTAGTCCCCACCGTCTTCTCGGTGGGCATAAGTCCTGCGGGTGCGACGCTGAACGTGACAAGGGGTGAGTCGCAGGTCTTCAGTTCAACGGTTGCGGATGCCACGTTGCCCGTCAGCTATCAATGGTACGACAACACCACCGGGTCGTACTTGCCGGTTTCGGGCGAGACGGGTTCCACCTACACCTTTACGCCGACAACCTCCGGAGTATACGGCGTGTACCTCGTCGCGACTGATTCCCGCCTGGTCTCTGTCCAATCGGCAACATCGATTGTCACCGCCGTCTTCTCGGTGGGCATAAGTCCTGCGAGTGCAACTCTGAACGTGGCAAAGGGTGAGTCGCAGGTCTTCAGTTCAACGGTTGCGGATGCCACGTTGCCCGTCAGCTATCAATGGTACGACAACACCACCGGGTCGTACTTGCCGGTTTCGGGCGAGACGGGTTCCACCTACACGTTCACGCCGACAACCTCTGGAGTATGTGGAGTGTACCTCGTCGCGACTGATTCCCGCCTGGTCTCTGTCCAATCGGCAACATCGATTGTCACCGCCGTCTTCTCGGTGAGTATTGCTCCTGCGAGTGCAACTCTGAACGTGACATTGGGTGAGTCGCAGGTCTTCAGTTCAACGGTTACAGGTGCGACGTCGCCCAGCTATCAATGGTACGACAACACCACCGGATCGTATTTGCCGGTTTCGGGCGAGACGGGTTCCACCTACACCTTTACGCCTACAACCTCCGGAGTATACGGCGTGTACCTCGTCGCGACTGATTCCCGCCTGGTCTCTGTCCAATCGGCAACATCGATTGTCACCGCCGTCTCGTAGGTGGGCATGCGCTAGAGAGAAACAGCGCGCGCCCAAACGCTCCCTTTTTTTCTGACAAAACTTGTGATTCTCGAGCATGCTGAATTTGACGAACTGGCCCTCACCGAGCGAATTCCGAAGATACTCTAAGCTTGAGTCCAGAGACTAGGCAATTGGAGAAGGTTGTCTTAATAAAGTCTTTCCAAATTCGCAAGACGAAGCGCGCGCTTGCTAAGCTCTCACGTAAACTTTTCTTTTCTGAAGTTATGACATGAGGCTATGTTTTCCCTTTTCAGCCGCGAATACAAGGAAGCGAATGTGAATCATTATTCTGGGTTCAGAATCGTTATTGACCTTCGCAACTAACGAACAGCGATGATCTTGATCAAGAAGCACTTGACACTTTCACTTCTGGCGGCAACAATAGTGTTGCTTTTCGTTCCTACGGTCAGAGCAACTGCCGAGAGTTTCACAGTTCGAGCGGGTCAAGAAGAGATAAGATCTTTTAGCCTTGCTGCCGACGACCATGTTCAGGTAAGGTTCACGGTGACTGCACAGGGCGTAAGCGTACTAGACTTCTACATCACCGACCCGCACGGAAACATCATGAAAGATTTCGGCGCCACGGGCGACCTGAACTATGCCTTCGTCTGCTCTCAAGAAGGCGAACACAAGCTTCATTTCTCAAACGTTGCTTCAGCAGAAGATAAACTCGTCAGCCTGGACTATGAGGTTCAGCATTACATTTTCGGCATGCAACAGAACCTCTTTCTGACACTGATTGTGGTCGGTATCTGTGTAGCCGCCATAGCCGTCTTTATCCTTATGTCAAAACATCCCTAGCAGAATGCGTCGCCGCAGTCGAACTCTCATTTCGCGACCGCGCCATCAATTCCTCATGTAAGCGAAAATGTCAACAGTTGCCCACCCGTCAAAAGGCGAATTTGAATTCGCAACTAGCAGTAGGGTAGCGTAGGGAGCCTTAGTTTCGATTAGCGGGCGCTCGATGCCTTCGTCGTTTCATTCGAAATTATGGAGATGTGAATCCTTTGAAAGAACTTGCAGAGACGATTCAATCCGTTTGAGTTTGCGACAAAGATAAAAGCTGCGATATCTCTGTAGCTTTAGGTGGGGTTAAGGCTGTGTTGTACCGTGGAGCATTTTCCAGAGTGGCTTATCTCACCGTATGCATTTTTCTCTTGCTTGGCATCACGTTAATAGGTTTGTTTGTTTCAGCGACAGGTTCGACGCCAATGACTCAACCGACGCCGACGATTAGCTCATTGCCAATGACTGGCTTGACACCAGCGACTGACTCGACGCCAGTGACTCAATCAACGCGGACGACTAGCCCGGTGTCGGCGACTCAATCGACGCCAGACATGGCTATGCCAGACGCTACCAATGAAACAACGTTTATCGTGCTTCCTCAAGAAGTCGGTGTGAATGTCGGTGATGCGTTTTTCGTTTCCGTCTTTGCTGAGAACGCCAGAAACATGTATGGTTGGCAGGTCATTCTCTTTTTCGACCCGACAATCGTAGAGTGCCTTAATGTTTCTGTTCCTGGCCAGCAAGTGTTTTCGGACAGATACCCAGTCTCTCAGGCTCTTATAGACTTCAATAGCACAGAATTTACTAAGAGACCATTACAATCTGTTCAAAACGGTGAAGGATTCGTGCTTACCGGCGATTCTCTGTTGGGGCGAAATCAAACGACGTTTTACGGTTCAGGATTTCTATGTCAAGTGACGTTCAAGGCACTTTCTTCAGGCTCATCAAACCTTGCCTTGTCCACGGCTGACGTCCAGCCGTTCGGGACATATTATCTTGACGAAGAATTAAACCTGATAATACCCTCGTTGTCTAACAGCAGCATCACCGTGCTCCCTAAATAGCGCGTGCGCCTTCTCTGGCAAACATACGAAATTTCTTGAAACCTAAGGATGACTCGCCCAGATAAGTACGTAGTCAACAAGAATCAGAATCCGATGCAAAAATGTTGTTGTTGGGGTGAAGTCTTGTCCCAAACCCAAGCCCAAGCGCGCGCTGCCCAAGTGATTTGATCGAGAAAGGGAAGCACTAATTTAGAAACGGAAACAATCAGGTGCGAAAACATTAGCATCTTCTTGTTTGACCTGTTCAGCTTTCTGGTAGTCCCAATGCTGTACCTTCGGTCTCTTCCCCAACGGCAACAGAAAAATACGCAAAAAATGATTTAAGGGTTCTGATAGTTTGTTCTAGAAGTTCTTTCTACGTGTAGTGCGTGCAGTCGCACTCTGGACACTTCATGCTAAGCCTGGCCGCGCGCGATTTCTACTGCGTATACCATTGATGGACTTTTTCTTCTGTAGGCTATGGCTGCTAGTAGTGTTGCAGCAGTGAATAGAGGGCGCGCGCGCAAGCGATCTACTCGTATTTCCAACGGAGATTCAGGCTTGTCGAAACGGGAACAATGAATAATCTACAGTGCGCGCTTGCCATGAGAATCTGCTCGTACATAGACAAGGGGTTGACGGGGAAATCATTTCGTTAGAAAAAAAAGGAGGGTTTGTGGTTACGGGTAGTGTTGTCCAAAGTGCTTGGCTACCAAGGCTACGTCGTCGATTAGGATTTTGCCGTCTGGCACGCCTAACGTTGGGCCCGATACGTCACAGTTGGCGGGTGCGGGAGGAACCTTCTGCCCAAAGAATTTGGCCACTACGGCTACGTCGACTATTTGGACTTTTCCGTCTGGCACGAAGTCATATGGATTCGGGGTGCCACCGGTCAAGTCCCCCACGATAGACACTATAACCCAGCCGTCGGTGAGACTGTTGTCCGCCGCGCGCGCTGGAGATGGTTGAAATGGGAATATCCCGTAGTCTTTTCACCTGTACCCAGTTCTGTTTGTGTTTTGTAGAGAGAGTAATCCGTTTTTTCCGTAAAGGCACTTTAAGCCTACTTCTAGCCTGTGACTTGATTTCTTCTACGGGGATTGCCGTTTTGACGCAGAACACATTTGCAAATGCGATAGCCAACGTTAGAGGGGCAACTTTTGTCTAAATCAAGAAAAAAAGTGAAGAGGATGACATTTGTCGCGATGCTAGCTGGTGGCCTAGCCGCCAACGGCTGACCATCCCTGTGTTGTTTGTGGTGGAACTACGAAATCGACGGAGAGTGGTACCCCTCTTTCAGGTTTGATTTCAACGTACACCTGTTCTCTTTCAATGGGTTCATCTGCGGCTGCGAAGTGGAAAATCATGTATCCTTTTTCGTTAAGATCAAGTGCTTCGTCGCCGTCGCTGTTGCCCACGAAAAGCATTGCACCAGTGCTATTTCCGACACTTGACACGAGAGTGTCAAACTGCGTATCCAGCGGACTCGCAATGTTGTTTGTGCCCATGTATATGTCAACGTATGCTGTGCGGTTTTCCACTCGCAGGCTTATCTCTGTAACGTTTTGACCCATTGGAACATATCTCACGCCTAAGACCTTTAATGGTATCATCATCGCATCTACACTGGACGCAGTCGCGTTCTTTCCTCTGATGAGAGTGTTTCCATCGATTGCCAGCGGGCTGCCTGATTCTGAAATGCCTTGCTGAATACTTTCTCTGCCTCGTTGCGTTACAAACAAGCCCATGTTCACTGCCATGAAGGCAAAGGTTGCGGTAGCAATGACGAAAGCTATCAGGACTATGGCTGCTTCAATGCTTACCGTGCCTCGGTTGTCCATGCGAACCTTGCTCTTGTCCATGCGCCCACGTCCAACAAGCGTTTGTGCCAAGGCTTGCAAACGGAAAAGTCTGATTCTTGGCGTGCTGGCCGCAAAGCACTAATCGTGTATATTACGAGGTAATAAACATGTCGACGGGGGCGAACAACACGGATACACAATCCCGAGAGCCCATTGAATATCAAGAAGAATGCTAAACACTAATTTGATCCCGATAAGTCCGCTAAAATCCGGACGAAATCGTCTGTTATTCGCCGATTCTATTTTGTGTTTGTGCGTTCAAATAGAAGTCTTGAAATGACGAAAGAAAAGCCCAGCTATTTCCGACATATTCAGGTGGGCCCATAAGACATAAGGAGGCTAGGGATCCGTGCTACAGGTCGGTAGTTTCTCCACTTCTCAGGATTTCTGTATTCTGTTTTTGGAACATCTTGCATCAGTATGTCCTCACTAACATACTTCAACACATAATATCGGGACAAGGTGCGCGCTTCTGCGAGCTCCTATCCAGGGAATGATGAAAAGGTTCAAAAATCGACAGAGTGATTAAAGCTGGAAGAGCGATAAGTGAATGAAGAGGTTAAGACCGTCGGTAGTCTTGACACTGTGCCTGTCTGCAATTCTTGTGTCGTTGGCAAGCTGTTTCTGCTTTTTCGACTGTGCTGTCAAGCGGGCATATGCTAGCCATTCAGCTGTGGTTTACGTGAATGATGATGGTTGGGTGCGGGGTCAAAACGCAGCGTACATGTCTGCTTGGAACAGCAGCGCAGGAAGTGGGCAATCGGAGGCTTCTGCTTCAGTGTTTGTGGGACAACAGTTTGCCTTATCCTATTATACGTATCGAAGTTTTCTGTCATTCAATCTTTCAGCGTATGCGAACTGCAACATTGTTTCAGCCGTGCTGTACATCAACATCACAGACTGGCCTGCATGCAGCAGCAACGATTATTCCTTGAACGTTTTTCGCGCAAGCGCATATTGGAAACAGCCCATCATGCCCAATCTTAACTGTAACAAGAGCTATAATTGGATGTACTACGACAATTTAAGCCAAATAAGCACGATGAACATAAATGTCTATTCAACAGCGAACACGTATTATGCGATACCTTTGACAGCAGATTTCATAGCACCGCCAATGTACAACACGACCTTTGTTTTGAGGACAAACAGGGAAGTAAGTCAATCCGTGCCGAATGGTGATGAAAGAGTCACTGTTTCAGGGTTGGGCGCAGGTCAATCGTTCGCATCGTACCTGAACATGACATACGACACTGATCAAATGGCCATGTTCAATTCAGTCAACACGATGGACTGGGGGCAGTCCATGGACTCACTGTACCTCGGCCTGATGTACAACAAAGCGACCTTGACTGACTTGACCTATGCTTTCGGAAACATTTCTGCCTCTTATTTACCGAGTGATTCTTCCAGTGGATATGATGGTAATGTTACCTGGCAAACTGTGTTCAGATGGGCTGCAACTCTAAAGAAGTTAGGTATCACCAATCAAACAGAAATACAGTGGGCAATTGATAATGCTACCATGGTGAATGGTCTGCCATACAGCGGAACAGATGCCATTTCAAGCAACTTGCCCTATTTCAGTCTGTATGATTGCTATCTTCTGTATGGCTACGATTATTCACTGCAGTACAACTATGGAAGAGACAAGTGGAACCTAACGACAGCCTTCAGCAATTTTGAGGCTGCTTGGCAGTATACAGGTGATGGTTTCCGCTCGTACTATAACACCAACTCCACGTCTACGGGATACAGGTATTATGACGAGGAGGCTGAAACAATGCGAGCTTTTCTTATTTTCCACGAAATCGGAGCGGGAAAACAAGCTTTGACAGATGCTGAAATAATCTGGAACCAAACAAACAGCGGTTTCTGGTATCCCATGGGGAACGGCGGTATTTTTTCCTATCATTCTAATGCTGTCAGCGGCTACGGTGAAGCTGAATGCGAAGCCGGCGGTTTTCTTCAGATAGCAGCATGGTTAGAATATGCTAGTGGTCGAAACATCGCGAATACAAGTCGTCTTGTAACGGATACCCAAACGAGGTTCATCTCTCAAGAGTGGAGTAGCTTACAGTGGACCTATGCAGCAGGCGGATACGGGGGCCACCCTTCTAGAATAGATCCAAATGCGCCAATTACCCAATGGGGATACGCTTGCATCCATGCTCACTATGAAAACGAACAAGTCAGGCTCAAGAACACGATAATGTCTTGGGCCGCCATCTTAGGAGTTTTCAACCTATTCGATTCAAACACTAGACAGAACGTAACAAACATGCTTCAAGGTTCACAAGCACCAGACCCAACATGGAGTCAACCAGCGTGGCAACTCCTGCGTTCGGCAAATGCGAGTCTATACAATCCATCAACACAAAGATTTCATGATCTAAGCGGAGGCCTTGATAGTGATACGTCCACAATGCAAGCCGATGCTTTGACCTTGTTGATGGCAATGGTTCCAACAAACACGACTCTCGCAATTCCGATAGAGGAACTCAGCTACGAGTACATATACAACATATTGGATGGCGGCCTGTTTTCCATAGACATTTTCAATCACAACTTAACATTGAGCCTTGCCGAATCCGGGTCGCTTAACTTCCTCCTTAACCAGACAGTGCCGCAAAGCTTCGCCGAAGGCGGCACGTGGACTCTGCATTTTGCTCGGGACTGGAACAGCGTAGCAGAGGCCACACGAATGTCCGATTTGCCTTCAAACAGGCGCTATCTTTCGGGCGCGGCAACTGACAAGACGCCTCCAACATACAACGCTAGCACGTTAAACGCTGACAGCAATCTGGGCAGTTCGTCGACAACGTTTAGTTGTTTATGGTCAGACAATGCTGGTTTGAGCGAATATTGTCTCTGCGCAAACAACACTGGCACTTTTATCAATTCCACATGGACTGCGTTCACTTCAGGCTGGAGCAACGTTACAATTGCATTAAACAGCAGCAAGAGTGTCATTCAGTGGTGCTTCTATGCGAATGATACGAGTGGAAACATGAATGCCACAAGCTGGCAGTACTTTGTGGCAACGAGTGCAATCCCGGAATTTGAGCCCCTGATAATGTTGCCACTGCTCGTTGCAAGCATTACGGTCACCACTCTAGTCTACAAAAGAAGAAGGCAAGCCAGTCAACTATCGTCTCATAGCCAAAGATTCTCAGATTCTACCGCCAAAAGCTCAAATCCATGTAAGCTAGCTTCAGCGCCCGCCCTCAAAGAGTTGGCAAGAAATACAAAGCCGTCCGGAAAAAGGTATGAGCGAAAGCGGTCACAGGTATGAGTACTGTTCTCCGTAGTCCTTGACCACCTTGGCTACGTCCGTAATGTTCGGTTTTCGCAGAAAGAATTTCAGAGGATTAGAGAAAAGAGGGGTACGCGGGAGATGTCTCCATCGACACGTTGAAATGGGAATAGCCCATTGATCTGCGGCATAAACCCTTCACTTTCTCCAGCACGCGCTTTTGCACGGCCGGAGTACGTTTTTCAAACGAGAAGTCTTGTTCCAATCTTATCGCATTTCCAAGCAAAAACTTGCCTAGGAAGCTCCTTCTTGCAGCATAATTCTGTTGAATTAGAGACAAGAGATTAAGAGGCTGCATTGCAGAGTGATTGGATAAGCGAGGAAAACGTCATAGGAATTATTATCATTCCGTTCTCCCCGTCGTTTTCCTCGCTTTCCATTCCTTCACTGCCATATGCGACCGCCAGACTCTTCACTTTCTCCGTTACGCCATTTTCCTTCTCACACTCTTGAAAGCGTTGACTTCAGCTATGAATTATCGATTCACAACTCTTTTCTATCTTGAGCCTTTCTGATATATAAGAAGTGAGAAAATGAAAGTGCACGCATATAAACGAGCTAGACCAGGCGGAAAAAACAAGCTAGTCCATGTAAAGGGTTATGTGAGAAGAAAGTAAAATTACCGCTTCTCGCTGCATCTAACATGACCTATGTTTTTGGAACGAGGGAGTCGCGTAGCGCCCGCTGGAAAGAAATTGAAAGAAGCAGAGGCGATTGTGCCCGAACCGTTGCAGAGAAGAGTTTTATAGGAATGCTTTCATGATGTTCTCGTGATGGGTTTCATGTCTGAAGTCGATGGCTACATTCTCAGAATTGCCACCAAACATTGGGTCAATCAAGTCTTCAGCATGGCGATTTACTACACGAACATGCGCAAGAAGTGGAAGCGTGGACAAACTGTTCTGTTCATACACAAAACTAACGTAGGCGACGCGTTGGTAGGCTACGGACTGATAGAAGAAGCTTGCAAGAAAGATGAGCTTTCTGACCAAGACAAGCATGAGTGTGAGAGAGGCAGCTGGAAAAGAGCCATTGAGTTCAGGTACGTGAAAGAATTTGATAAACCATTAGCTATCAAAGACACGTTTCTGAAAGGTTCAAAACTTCGAGGAAGATATTTTCACGGTTTAAAACTCGGCAAGAGCCAGCTAGAAGCCATCTTGGCTCAAGCCGAAGCCTGACGGTGGCAGCTTGAAAATCAAGGTCCACAAAGACACAGCCAGGTTCTTCATATGGCCCTCATTGTTCACGCGGGGAGCATGAAAAAGTAACAGAGAAAAACCATCACCACCAAGAAGACGAGCCTGCAACTCGCGTCCAGTGCTGGCCGAATCCATTGCGCCGAAATCTGTAAAAGAATTTAAATGCTGAATGTGGCTTTATGGTTCTGTCATTGCAGAGGAAGATGCGTGGTCAAGTACGTTTTTGTCACTGGCGGGGTTCTAAGCTCTGTTGGCAAGGGGATTTTAACTTCTTCGATTGGCAAAATGCTGCAAACAAGAGGCCTGAAAGTCACAGTTATAAAAATCGATCCTTACGTGAACGTAGACGCTGGAACCATGAACCCGTACATGCATGGCGAGGTGTACGTGACTGATGATGGCGGTGAGACAGACTTAGACCTAGGATGGTATGAACGTTTTCTTGATTTGGACTTGCGAAAAGAAAACAACATTACCACGGGTTTGGTGTACAAGGCGGTCATCGAGAAGGAGAGGCGCGGTGATTTTCTCGGAAGATGCGTGCAGATTGTCCCCCACGTGACTAACGAGATTAAGCATCGCATACACACCGTTGCGAAAGACTCGTGTGCTGACGTGGTTTTGACAGAGGTCGGCGGCACCGTTGGGGACATTGAAGGTCTGCCTTTCCTCGAAGCGATTCGTCAGATGCGATTGGAGGAGGGCTTGGAAAACACGTTGTACGTGCACGTGGCTCTTGTGCCCATCCTAGATGTTACGCAAGAAATGAAGACGAAGCCGCTCCAACACAGCGTTAACGAACTGCGTCGAATCGGCATACAGCCGGACACTATTGTTGCAAGAAGTCCAGAGATGATTGACGCTGAAGCTCTGAGAAAGATAGCACTATTCGGGACAATACCTGAGAACGCTGTTTTCTGCTCTTACAACGTTGAATCAGTCTACAAGGTTCCGCTCATCCTCGACGAGCAGGGAATGGGCGACTTTGTCTGCAGGAGATTCGGGTTCTTCGAAGTCAAGAAGGACTTCAAAGAATGGAAAGAGTTCGTTGACGCCGTCCTGAAACCGGAACACGAAGTGAAAATCGCGTTGGTCGGCAAATACGCAGGGTTAGCTGACAGCTACGTAAGCATGGGCGAAGCCTTACGTCACGCAGGAGCCGCCTGCAGAGCGCGAGTCTGCATCAGCTACCTCGAAGCTGAAAAGCTTGAACAGAACCCAAACTGTGCAGAGATGTTGAATGGGTTTGACGGAGTTTTTGTACCCTATGGTTTCGGCCCCCGAGGCACTGAAGGAAAGATAATGGCCATAAAGTTTGCGAGAGAAAGCAACACCCCCTTTCTAGGAATATGCTATGGTTTTCAACTTGCTGTGATAGAGTTCGCTCGACATGTCTGCAACCTGAAGGAGGCGAACAGTACGGAAATCAACCCGAACTCGCCTAACCCTGTGATTGATCTGATGCCAGAGCAACGCGGGATAGAAATCAAGGGTGCCACCATGCGATTGGGAGCGCACAAGATAATCATTGAGCCAAGCACGTTGGCGCATAGACTCTACAACAACGGGGAGGTCTACGAACGCCATCGTCACAGGTTTGAGGTCAACCTGGACTATTCGGAAGCGCTCAGAAAAAACGGTATGGTCTTCTCAGGAAAAAGCACCGATGGCAGAAGGATGGAGCTCTTGGAGTTGCCCGACCATTTCTTCTTTTTCGCTTCACAGTTTCACGGAGAATTCAAAAGCCGCCCCGGGAGACCTGACCCAGAATACTACGGCTTCATAAAAGCATGTTTAGACAAGAAGCAGGGCAAATCCAAACCCAGTTTTGGCCAAGAGATAGAGCTACCTGCTTAAGCACAGAACTATGGAAACCATATTGCCGTTAAGAGTTTGGAAAAAGCTTAGCGTGTTCCTGCATCATGCACCTGTTCATAACAACTGTTATACCCGCTTGTCTCGCCGTTTCAGCTGCTTGTTCATTGATTATTCCGAGTTGCATCCACACGACGTAGGGTTTATCGTAACGTTCCTTCAGCTTGACAGCCTGCTCCACTATGGCAGGTGTGTCTGATGAAGGCCTGAAAATGTCGACAATCTCGACATTTCTCTGAACATCAGCCGGCATCTCCAATAGGCTCTCGTAACATTTTTCACCTAGAACCTCGTCGGCCGTGGGGTTCACTGGTATGACATGGAAGCCTTGGCTCTGCAAATACTTAGCTACGCGATGACTGTCTTTGGAAGGGTCGCGGGATACTCCGACAACCGCGACAGTTCTATATTTGATGAGGATTTCTTTCACATCGTTTTTGGTCAAGCTTCTAACTCCTAGGAACTCTGAAAAGTTGTTTCCTGTACTTAAGGCATTCAGTTCTTCCGTGAAGGATAGGGTATTCTTCCCTGTTTTCTAGTGCAACATCCGCTATCCCATTTTTCTTCGTATGGGAAGATGTCCAGACAGCATTTATGGTCTGAATAGCGCGTCCGTTATTCAATGACAGCATGCACAAGCTCAAGCTTTTCCTTTCCAGTCCCGGAGAACTCCACTTTCTCTCCGCGCATTTTCACTCCCAGTGATGCTAGGAATTCTAAATGCGGTCTGCTCGTTTGGCCACGAAGATCGGATTCCAACACTTTGATTAGTTCGGGCTCTCTCCGCGCAACTTCCCCGTTCAGCCCAACGCTTTTTCCCACGCGCATAAACGTGCATCCGTATTTCCTACATGCATTCAAGTTCATAGAACCAGCTGCAAAGAGAATCTTTTCAACTCTTCTCCTAGAAACTGCCTTTAGACTGAAAGCAGTAAATATGTTGCCATCGCTAAGGACGAAAATGTCTCCAAGGGCGTACTGTCGTTGAACCTTCTTGATGACACCAACTATCTCTTCTATTTTCCTCCAGCCGCCAAACTCTAGCATCGGTATCTTGAGCCTTGTTCCAGGTATGTTGTTGGTAATGAACGTGGAGTAGCAAGGCCTGTCTTCGGGTGTGGGCCTTACTCCCAATCGGCCCAGCAACCCAGGGATTTTGCCCATGATGAAATCATGTGTCATCTCCCGCACGCGTGTGTGCAACGGGATCCTGGGAGCACTAGTAGCATGCCGGTTCGCCAATTTAATTATTTCGCAGATGTCGGATTCAAGCTCCTTCCTGCTCAAGACAGTGCACACAAAACCAGTCTTTGAATTTATCGTTCCTGGCAATCTGATTATGCGCCGCGTGTCCACCGTTACTTTTTCATCGAAAACTATGTGCTGTCGCTTCGCTTCTCGGACTATCCTCTTTCTCCTTTCAATCGCCTCAATCTCTCGCTTCCTAGGGTTCTCTTCAGATATCTCGTTGTTCCAAGGGTCGTCGCATACTACGTGAAAGCCTTTGCTTCCAGAAAATGCAGAATAGCGCACGTTGATTCCTTTCGATTCTAGGAATTCATTCATTGCGATGGCTTGTTGCCTTGCATCTTCGAGTTTTATCTTGCCACCGCAGTCTATGTCAAAGGCAAGGTCGCATGAAATCATTAAATTCTTCAAAATGTCTTTTTCAGCCCTGCTACCAAGTAAATGGGGGTTGAGCCAACAAGCGGTAGAGTAGTACACATCAAACGGGGCCTTCCTTACAAGATATTCGCGCAAACTCCTTGAATCGCGTATTTTGCATTTAACCTTGTAAAAGGAGCTGTCCTCAAGTCGGAATCGAAAATGGCGGAAATTGACTGATGATGTCACTCCTAAATCTATTGTGGTGGATTTATAGTAGGATTTGATTCGAGATCGCAGTAAGGGAGAGAAGACTGAATCCACCGAAATCTCTACTTCACTTGCTTCTTTCATTCACTTACTTTAACGAGGTCGCCGTACTCTCTCTTGCTTATGTAAGCTCTGAAGCCATTCGCAATCTTCGGGTGTTTCTTGAATGCCCCTTTTGCCTCCAGCTCCCCAAGAATACTTCTAAGCTGCGCTTCAACCTCAACGCTCGTCACGCCCTCTCTGAACCGGTTTCCATAATTTGTTTTGATCCACGCAGCGAGCCTGCCATAGCGGCTTTGCGTTACCGGAGGGGTTGGCGGGTGCTCTGGCTGAGATGACTTCTTCACTCCCCAAGTTTTCTTTACTTCCCAGCCTTTCTTAAACTTATCAAAGATGCCCATGCCTTCGATTTTGTATTAGTGAGAATAAAACGCTTGCGGCTGTCCCCGCAGTGCACGCCAAAAGGGCTAATGTTGTTAGCGCGCGCTTGACGCATCAAACATTGAAGAGCTCAAACTTGCTCTCAAGCCGAAGCATAAGGGCACTTTCCACATAAACCCTAGAATACCCTATCTTGACGAGGAGGGCAGAAGCAAATCGCATGAGCTTGAGCCGATAACCGTGACCGTCAAGCAGCTAGGGATCAGAGGCTGGATCAACAGAGAAGGATGACATACGAGCTAATTCTGCGAAAACCAGCGGCATGTACTTGAAGGCTCCATTGCCGCATTCCATATAAGATTCGAGTGAACGTTACTCTCGTTGAGGAACGACTTAATGGACCAGGGCAAATCCTCAGTGGCTGAAGATTATCGTAGACGGTTGGAGACGGCCGCGAGTTACGGTGAGGTTTGGGATGTCGTGAAGGACACGGTCGAATTCGCCCTCCGCAAACGCCGTGGCGGCATGATGCTTTTCTTGGACGATTTGCCCATTCAGCTAGGCGCATATCATTCTGTGGGCACGAATAACATTGTTTTGAACAGGGTTTTAGTCCAAATCGTCGAAGCCGCGGTCGAGTCCAAACGCGTGTTGAACGCTTTGGTCTACAATCTGTTGGTGCATGAGTATCTGCACGCACTCGGAGAATTTTCTGAAATGGCCGTCAGAGAGTTGGTTATCGAGGTTTCCAAAAAATGCTTTGGCGAAGACTACATCGTCACGCAGGTTGCAGTCAGAAGCCCTTGGGTCTTACTCAAAGGTATACCTCTGGAAAATGTCAACGTCCCAAAACGATTCATGGAAATTGTCAAGAACTTCGAAAAGACGGACAAGTACGTCGTGTGAGCCTATTCTCTTCAAGTTGAACCATTAAGCCTTTAAATACGTTGTTGTTACTTTTACGCTTCTCTCAAGCGGTGAAGATCAGATGGTTGACAAGAGGGTGGAGAAGCTAGCCAAGCTTTGTGTTCACTATAGTGTAGATGTGAAACCTAAGGAAATGGTGATAATTGAGGGCAGCGACAGGGCTTTTCCGCTGATAAATGAACTTTACAAGGAGTGCCTACTGAGTGATGCTTACCCCCAGATTATGCCGACTCTTGATGTTCAGTACACCTTCTTCAAATACGCGAAGGAGCATCAGTTGCAGTTCGTCTCACCTTTGGTCAAGTTTTTGGCTGAAAACATTGACGTACGCATAACAATGTTCTGTGATCCTAACCCGAAAAGGCTGACAAACATAGATCCAGCGAAAATGAGGATGCGTGCGGCTTCAATGCGAGAGATAGCGGACATTTTCTACAAAAGAGAAGCCGAAAAGAAGTACAGGTGGACCGGCCTACCGTTTCCTATAGATGCCGAAGCGCAAGAAGCATCAATGGCTTTGCCAGAGTACGAGGATTTCGTTTACACGAGTTGTCTTGTAAACAAAGAAGACCCGATTGCAGAATGGACCAGAATTCAGAGGGAACAAGAGAAACTCTGCAATTTCCTCAACCAAACGCAGGAAATTCGCGTAGTAGGCGAAGACACGGACTTAACGTTCAACGTCAAAGGCAGAAAATGGATAAACTGTAGCGGACAGAAAAACATGCCGGACGGCGAAGTTTTCACAGCACCGATTGAAAACTCCGTGAACGGCACGATAAGATTCACGTTCCCAGGCATCTTCTTAGGCAGAGAGATTGAGGACATAAAGCTCACGTTCAAGGAAGGCAGAGTCGTGAAAGCATCAGCCGCCAAAGGAGATGAGCTGCTGCAGCAACTTCTAAAAATCGAGGGTGCAGATCGTCTGGGCGAGACCGCCTTCGGAACAAATTACGAGATTACAAGGTTCACCAAGAGCATGCTTTTCGACGAGAAGATGGGTGGAACAATTCACATGGCCCTGGGATTTAACCCGATTCCCGACACAGGTGGACTAAACAAGTCCGCACTCCACTGGGACATCCTGAAAGACATGAAGAAAGACGGAGAAATCTACGCCGACAAGAAGCTTTTCTACAAGAACGGGAAGTTTCTGGAACTCTGACATGGCGGATCAGTCCGAATAATCTCAAACACTCCGAGTCCCCAGTTCCATTCCAGCAAAATTCCAGAGCGTGCATCATCAGTCAGAAGTCTCTTGGGAGCATCATTTGGTTTTTTCAAACCGAATTATGTAGACGAGTTGGTCATCATCCCATTGTCCATTGATTTCTTTCCATCTTCTCTTGAATTGTGCGAGTGAGTAGCCGCCTTCTCTTATGGCATCTTCTTCGTTGAAGTACTTCAGCTTCTTTCTTTCCACGGATGTTATGCGCAAGTCTGCAATGTGTGGTTCCCAGATTGCCGCGTGCACGAATGCTCCGACCTTGACTTTCTGGTCCGGCACTTCCGTCATGGAAGTCTGAGTCTTCACGCCCTCGGCTATGATTTTTTTGTCCTCTGCTGCGAAGTGCAATGTACAAGGTGATTCAGCTACTTCTTCGATTATTTCGTCAACAGATTTTTCTGGTTCGAGGACGACTCTTTCGATTATTTGGCTTCTATCTTTGACGGGGAGTCGTTTCTCCGCTAGCTTCTTTATGACCTCCACCCGCTTTTCCGGTTCTTGGATTGATCTTCCGACTTTGACGGCGGTTTGGTAATCGATTTTTCCTTCAGGCACTTCCCCTGAGATGGTTGAGGGGGCAACGTAGGTTTGGGCTTCTTCTGGAACGACTTCGGCTGTTCGCAACCAGGTGGACACGGCTTCAGGGCTCACGCCGATTTTCTCCGCTATAGCCCTCTGCGAAGGATACTTGTCTGGGCATTCTTCGAGTAGATACTTGCAGACCTTTCCCTTTTCAATCGCGCTAAGTTCTTCTCTCTGCACGTTTTCTATCAAGTTCAGTTGCACAACTTCTGCGTCGGCGTATTCCCTTACGATGGCTGGTACCTTTTCAAGACCTGCTTGTTGTGAAGCCCTGTAGCGTCTCTCGCCCACTACGACCTCAAATTCTCCATTTACAGGTCTGACAATTATCGGTTCAAGAAGGCCGACCTCTCTAATGCTCGTGGCCAGTTCATTCAGGCGTTCTATGTTGACTTCTAACCGCGGGTTAAGCCTGCTTGGACGAATTCGTTTTAATTCAATTTCTTTGAAGGTTTCCACCATGGGCATCACGTGTTTAGTTGTTTAATCGGTGATTTTTCTATTTAAGAGTAGTAATACTAGCGGGCGCGCTACGTTTTCAGACCGACAGTTAGAAAATGGAACGCATATAATCGACATTTTTGCCGACAAGCGTCGAATTAACCGAATAGGTTGTATCCTGCTCGGCATCCGTGTAAGTGATCCCGACGAGTTCAGGTTTGAACTCCCCGACGCCGACGGAATCATTTAGATTCTTTCTTCGCATTTTTTGCTTGCTACCTTTAAATTGTGAAGATTCTTCACCTTTTTTGCGCACGCGCTACAAGAAAAACAATCGGTAACAAAAGGTTAATGTATTTAGTGGCAACTGCTTGGATTTTCACGCAACAAAACTCGCGCGCGGCTGTACGCTAATCAACTTTTCTTTTAGCGTCTGCAGTTTCTATGTTGTGCAGTCTTTGTTGTTTTCCTTTTCATTGCATTGAGGGCAGAGGCGTGACTTTGGTCGCCGGAGCGGTTTCGATATCTTTGCATAGATGTACATGGGGTATTGAGTGCAGTTATTGCACCAGTGCCAGTTGTCATTATCGCTTCCCTTTACATAATCCACCATTCAGGTCATCGCAGAACTATTCTGTATCAACCCGCTATTTCTACGTGTCGCCAGTAGCGCGCGCGCTATTCGGATCCTTTGTCTTTCTGTTTCGGCGTGCACGCGGTTTGGGCGGACTTTCAGCCAATGTTGTTTGAAGGCTGTCCTCTTCTATCGCCGACGCTGTCACAACTTCTGGAACTGCAAGTCCAGTTTCTGGTGGCAGTTGTGACGTTTGGTCATCCTTGTCTTGTTCAGACGTTTCTGGTTCTGTTACTTCGACCTTTTGCCTTGACTGTTCGAGTTGCTGAGCTTCTTGTGCCTCCTCCGGCGGCTCTTTGCCTTGCTTCAAACTCTCAGTCTTCGGAAGTTTAACCTGTCTGGTTAGTCTCCAGTAAGAGAAGACACCGACTGTTAGAATACTGAGCCCAATCAACAGTGTCGTCTGATGTAGAAAGTTGATGGGCTCTTGAATAGAAACCAGATTAGGCATGTTTTGAAGGTACAGGTTGAAAACTACGTTTACAAACGAACCATACCAGAAGAAAACTGCGGACACAAGCACTGGTATGAAAAAGGATTTGCTCAACCGTAGTTTCGCAAGCAGCCGAAGAGTGTGTACACTAAATAGCGTCAGAACAGTTGCCACCAGCAAGAAGGCAAAATCAAGAAAAGCAGTAGGCTCCAAACGTTGCTACACCGTTATCAAGTACACCGATGAAAGAATTAAGTCCTCTGCAGGGCAAATCCGTACTCAAAATACAGTCTACTCTTCGGCGCGCGCGTTGAAGAGGGCAAGAGCAAAAACGACCTTATCCTAGAACTGATCCAGAAGGCCTTCGAAACTGAATAATTATCAATTATTTCCGACTAGAAGTATTGTTACTTAAGAATTGCAAATATATTATAAATCAGCGCTCCCGTGCACAGGTTTGCTCTACAATGTAGCTGGAGGGTTAGCAAAGTTGTATGTTGACGGAGATTTGGCATAACTATATAATGATGATGTGTATCCTCATGCTTTCGTTGGCCGGGGCAGACGGTTTTGACTCAGCCCAAGTATACGGTAACGTGGAAGACCCTGTTATTGTTACCTTTGGGGCTTGTAGCCTTCTTTGCATACGTATATCTTTTTAGAGTTGACATCCAGGACATCGTTGGAAGGGTTGAGCAGATCCGCCTCAACTTCTACGTGTTTGCCACTATCGCAGCGGTGCTCGACACGTTGTTTTTCACTTTTGCGTGGCATTCACTTCTCAGGTTTCTTAAAGTGAAAGTGTCGCTTTTCAAATCGTTTCTTTTTGTGTGGATTGGAATATTCGTTGATGGTCTGATACCTGCGGAATCAATAAGCGGAGAAGTTACCAAGATCTACTTGGTGAACAAGGAGCATGAAGGGACTGCGGGGGCAGCTACAGCTTCGGTCGTTGCACAGAGGTTGATAGGTATGGGCTTAAACGTCACCACATTGCTGACAGGTGCCATCCTGCTTCTGGTTGAAAGTTTGCTCTACGGCATGATGCTTGCGTTGATACTGTTTCTGGTTGCCGTGACCTTCGTTTTTCTCGCCCTGATTCTCCTGTTGTGCGTCAAACAAAACTGGACCTTTAGACTGGTTGGCGCAGTAACAGGGTTCGTTGAGCGCATAAGTAGGGGTCGCTGGAAGCTGACAACGCTCAGAAAGGAGATGGTTGAAGCTACGAAGTCTTTTCACGTGGCAATGAAAGACTATGCTCACGCTCCTAAGACGGTGCTGACAGCATCCTTTTTTTCGGCGGTGTCATGGATATTCAGTTTAGCCGTGTTTTATCTCACTTTCATGGCTATCCCGAATGCTCAAATAAGCTGGAGCGCAATACTTGTAACCTCTGCAATTTTCGTGGCTGTAAAATCCGTACCCGTAGGCGTTCCGTTTGAAGTTGGCTTGCCAGAAATAACCCTCTCCACGCTTCTGATGATATTCGGTGTCCCAAGGGAAATCAGTTTCACCGCGACAATCTTGATAAGACTTCCAACATTTTGGTTAAGGTTTTTCGTAGGCTTCGCAGCGGAACAGTGGCTGGGGATAAAAGCCCTTATAACGAGAACAAAAGGTCAAACTGAACTCCCCCAGAACTGAAAAGCCTAAATTTCAGGTTTTTCTTTAGTTTCGAAGGATGTGATTATGGTCGTAACCGTGGAAGACGCGTCAGTGAAGTTTCTAGACAGGCTGTATGAAATTGAAAAGGAATGCTTCATAGAGGAAGCCTTCTCTAAAAAGCAGATCGCTCAGTTGCTAACAGATTACAATTCCATAAGCTTAATCGCCAGAGAAAACGGTGAGGTTGCGGGGTTCATCGTAGGTGTGGTGTATCCTGACAGAAAAGCTGTAAACGGCCATATATTCACAATAGACGTTTCACTTAGGTATCGTCGAAAGGGCATCGGACGAATGCTTCTGCAGGAAATGGAAAGCATCTTTGCTCAAAAGGGGGTTCAATCCTGTCTCCTTGAGGTGAGGGAAGACAATGCGGCAGCCATAAGCCTCTACCGCAAATTAGGATACAAAGAGATGGGAAGGCTTGAAAACTTTTATGGAAACGCCCACGGGATATATCTGAAAAAGGTCCTACCTTAGTTTCCAAAGCTTCAACTTCGTTTTCTCATCGAAAACCCTTTGAACCTCCACGCCGACAGCTTCAATCATCACCAACTCTGCTGTTGCACCAACTTGTGAGCCTTTCATCAGGTGACCGCCAAAGGCCTCGCCTTTTGCGTTTGAGACAACAACATGTGCATGGATCACAACTTCGCCTTTCTCGTCGACAGCCACGTTGCCCGTGCATGACGCTATTTCCAGAGGGCCTTTCAGGCGAATGGTCTCGTACTTTCCCTCCTTGTAATATCCAAGCGCCGCATGTTTCAAGCTACCGACTAGGAGGAAGTATCCTGCCCTTATTCCGTTTGTTTCAGCTTGCTTCCTCACAGATTCAGCCAAGTCTTCATCTTCTAGCAACCGCGAGAAAACGATTTTTCCAACTTTTCCGTTCACCATCACGCCGCTCCCTTCTTTTCACCGTGATTCAAGGTTTGTTGGATTCGAGCACAAACCCTAAAAACTTTTCTAGCATATATTGCTGTTGTGAAGATGCTTTGAACGGAAAGAAAAATGGTGACACACAGAGGCTTGTCAGGGCTATCGTGGTGCTGATTCGCAACACGACTTGGAGATGTGGAAAACTCGAAAGGCTCATAGTGAGCAACCTCTACAGAAGGAATGTCAATTTTGGGGGGCCAGGCATGCCGATAAAAGAAATGATTCAAAGCTTCAAACTGACCGGCAAGAAGAGAAACGAATTTCTAGACGCCATAAGAAGACTGGAAAGAAGAAACATAGTAAGGATTTTCATGATTTAGAAAGCTTCTGGTCGGATATCTCTCTAATCATACACATTCAAGCAAGACTCCGCTAGATTGTTTTTCGCACGGCTCTTAGGCTTTCTCTTTTATTTCCCTCGCGTTGGCAATCCATTTTTCCGTGATTTTCGGTGAAATCTGCAACTTTGCAGCTAGGTCTTCAGCTGATGCTTTAGTTAGGTCTTCAAGGCTATTGATGCCCAGAGTCTTGAGTTGTGCTGCCCGCTTCTCCTTGATTCCTTTCACCCTCATGAGCTCCTCTGTTATCGTTTGAGGCTGAGCCGTTAGCGGTTGAACTTGAACAACTGTTTTGGCTTCTTCCTTTATCACAGTCTCTGTGATGGTTGGCTGTGTGGGTGGGGGCGGGAGGACGCTACTCACTATTTCGGTTTGCGTTACGGTTGTTCCTTTAGGTCTTTGAGTATACCCAAAACCGATGAATACGAGGCCAATCACAGCTGTTGTGACAATCCAGAGTTGTTGTTCAGAATAGTAGGCGACCGCTGTGAGTGTTACGATGAAGAATATTACTGCAACTGCGTACGATATATAATCCAAGCGCATGTTGTTTTTCTCCCCTCTATATGTTCTAAGGAAGTGTTTAAATAATTTTCTGAATCTTGGCCGCAAAAAAGGGAGAATTTGGCATGTTTACTGCTATTCATGCCTTTTCTCTGTCAACTACTTCAGCAATCTTTCTTCGGGAGGCATTGGTTTTATAAGGCCTTGTTTCATCAGAACCTTGACAGATTCCCGTGCATTCTGAATTATCGCTGTGGCTTTATCGTAGAGTTCTTTCTTGCTCGGCTTGATCCTTGCAACTCCTTCGTCGATGGATTTCAATGCGCATGCCACTGCTTCACGCGGGAAAACCTCCCATTCTTCCATTCTTGGCAGGATGTCTTCTTCATGCATTCCGCGTTCTTCAGCAAATTTCGCCAGTTCTTGGGCCGCTGCGATGCACATGTCGTCCGTTACAGTTTTTGCTCTAACATCTAACACTCCTCGGAATATGGCTGGAAACCCAAGGCTGTTGTTAACCTGATTCGGAAAGTCACTTCTGCCTGTGGCTATGATGCGGGCACCGGCTTCCTTAGCCTCCCAAGGCCATATCTCAGGTATCGGATTAGCACACGCAAAGACTATCGAATCGTCGGCCATCGTTCTTATCCATTCCTTCTTTATCGTGTCCGGTCCAGGCTTTGATGCTGCCACTACGGCATCCACGTTCTTGAAGGCCTCAGCTATCGTGCCTTTTCTTGTCTCTGCATTTGTTTTTTGAGCCAACTCAAATTTCCAAGGATCTTCATCCTTCATGATGTCCTTTCTTCCGGGGTAAACGATGCCTTTGGTGTCTACCATCATTATGTTCCCAGGCTTTATTCCCCACCTTATCAGGACAAATGCTGTTCTCAGGTTTGCAGAACCCGCGCCGATCAGAGTTATCAATGCCTTCTTCGGGTCTTTGCCCACGATTTTGAAGGAATTCATCAATCCTGCAAGAATCACCGTAGCGGTTCCCTGCTGGTCATCATGCCAGACTGGAATTTGTAGACGCTCTCTGGCCTTTTCGAGGACGTAAAAACATTTCGGTTTCTCTATGTCTTCTAGGTTTATTCCTCCAAAGGTCGGCTGGATAAGTTCGCATGTTCTGATGATCTCTTCCTGATTCTTGGTTTTTAGGCATATTGGAAAGGCGTCAACACCGCCTAGGTATTTAAAGAGTAGGGCTTTCCCTTCCATGACGGGCATTGCTGCTTCGGGACCTATATTGCCTAGTCCGAGAACACGGGTTCCGTCTGACACGACGGCCACGTAGTTCCAACGATTTGTAAACTCGAACGACTTTTCCGTGTTCGCCTGAATTTCCTTGCATACAGCGGCCACGCCTGGAGTGTACCATATCGCAAAGTCGCTGGGGCTTGACACTGCGCATTTGGGCATTATCTGCACTTTTCCTTCGTAGAATCTGTGCAACGGCGGTGACAGCATTGAGGGTTTCTTGGCCTTTGCCAACAACTCATCCACTGTGGGTTTTCTTTCTTCCTTCTTGGTTTGAGGCATTACAATTTTCTCCTTTGAAACGGAGTTGATGTTTCAGGAGCTACGCCTTTAAACGTTACGGTGGGCTTGCGTGGAAATGCACAGCGACAATTGGCTCTCAACATCTTCGATTGGGAAAAAGAAAAACAAGAAAAATGAAGCTGAAAGGGACTAAGACATGTTCAGTGTGTCTCTAATACCTTCTTTGCCTGTAGCCGCCGCCTCTTCTGTCCCTGTCGCGCCCGCCGTATCCGCCTCTTCCGCCGCCGTATCCTCCTCCTCTGCCGCCGCCACTGAACGGTCTTCTGGGCTGTTCGTACACTTGGTTAGATACGTTGTTTTCAGTTTTCACTTCGCCAGCGATTGCTTGCTCTGCGATTTCAAGCGTACCGTATCTGCCGACGTTTAACCGCATGTTGCCTCTGAACAGGTTTATGTAACCGTTCTTGACGTTTACGGTGTCTCCATCGTTCACTTTTTCGATGTTGTCATCCCAGAGAGTCAGGTAAATGCAGCCTGTTTCGTCGCCCACGAGAGCATCGCTTACCTTGTGCGGTTCGCCATCTCTTCCGGCTGTGATGTTTCTGACTTCGCTCTTCGATATCACCTTCGCCAAGACATTTACGGCACGAGACGAGGGACTCAATTCGCCAACTTTAGCGTCTACAGGTTGTCTGTCTCCTGTGAAACCTTCAACTGCCAATCTTTCTCAACACCTTGCATATTTGACATTTTAACCATAACATAACGAGCACACTTAAGGCTTTTGGTAGATATGCACAGCTGTAAGTACATACTTTTCTCATGTTCCGAACCGTTTGGGTCGTCTGAAGAGCATGATGCCGTTTTTCTCGGTAACGTAGTCGAAGCCTCCTGAAAGAACCTTTTTCGCCTCTTCTACAGTGGTTGCCGTTCGCTTCTAACTCGCAGAAAACAAGGAAGACAGATACAGTGGGAGCTCATTCGAATGATACCACTTAAACCGAGTCGTCCTCTTATGTACCTTAAGCCTATCATCGCGCGCGAATAGAAGTTTGTTCTATAGATATCTTTCTGCCTAGTTTTTATGAAACCTATTCAGTAGTTAACTCAGTGCAAAAGTGCACTTTTGAGGAAGGAAAAAAATGAAGAAAAACAAGACAATCATAGTTTCGTTCGTGCTGCTATCAATATTGGCTTTACTAGTTCCGATGGCGAAAGCTGCTACCCCTATAGTGCAACAAGTGACCGGCGGAGGCTGGATTCTTGATTGCCACGGAGACAAGTGTACTTTTGGCTTCAATGCAGAGCAACTTGAAGACCTAACTGGCCCGTTGAGAGGAAACGTTGAATACGTCGACCACGGCACAGGGTACCCACACGTTCACGGCTACGAAATAACAGCACTAACGATCACGGGAAATACGGCAGTCATAGAAGGTATTTGCAGGCTCAACGGAGACAATACACCACGCGCATTCACTGTCCATGTCATAGATGAAGACGAGCCGGGAAAACATGATTGGTTCGAGATATGGATTGACAGCATTGGCTACCACGCAGGAGCGGAGTTAGGATTCCCTCATGATGCAGGCGGCGGCGGCAACATCCAGATCCATAGGCCCGCGCCCTAGGCTCAGATCAGCCGCGAACAAAGGGTTCCCTACCCTCTTTTTTTTCTTTCAGAAAAGTAGTCATTCCTTCTGGAATAACATTCGCAACAAGCGCGTGCGCTGGACATCTTATCGGACTGGTCAGGTGAAAGGTTCTGGTCCGCAACCGCTCCAAACTGAGTTGAGAGAGGTCGATTCAAGCGTGAATTTGGAACGATGGGTTCCAGACCCAAATATCCCATCATTGGTTGCCCATAGGCGAAAATTGAAGTATGAAAATCAATGCGATCAGAAGGCTGTTTGCTCGTTCCAAGGCGAAATCGGTGACGTTTGCGCGCGCGCAAGTACCTTACCCCGGCCGTTATTTTCCATAATCCGCCTATTTCGCACGAGTTCATAATCGTCAGCAAATGCTTCTCTCTGGAAGAAAAAAGGGGTTGTGCGGGTGATGTCGCCAACAGTAATTGATTAAGGCTTTTGGTGTAGGATTTCAGCGGTTAAGTGTCATACTTCCGAACCTTTTCGGCCTCTTGAACAGCATGACACCGTTCTTTTCAGTGACGTAGTCAAAGCCTTCGGCCAGGACCTGCTTTGCCTTGTCTACAGTGGTTCCTGTGGCTACTTCAAATTCGTCATCTTTAAAGCTTGTCAAGCCTATGTAGGCGCGAGTTTGTGCGAACAGTCGTGAACGCCTCTTGTTCTGGTGGAATCAGCAAAGCAATCCGAGACTTAATGAGGAAGGCGGTTCAAAGGAGTGTGGAGAGAGCTGCTTGTGAGCAGGTATGGACGGTTTGACAGGCTCAAATTCCATAACTGTATTTACAGGGCTAGCACTTACTGTTGGAGACGGTGTCCGCACAGCATTTGGAGGAAGGAAGAATACTGAACGAGCTAACCTTCACCTTTCGGTGTCGTTTTTGAAAGGCGTTGGGCTAGAGGAATGTTCCAGAAACGTTTTTTCTTTGAAACGCAATATGCATAGTGGGAGAAGGTAGCGTGAAAGTTAGCAGGTTTCTTTCATTTCTAATATGCGTCTTGGTTTTGCTTGGTTTTCCAGTGTGTGTGCATTTGCCAATCACAGTTGTTGGGAATGAGACTAATGTCAACGATCTTGTTTCTCCGGTGATTCAGGATTTTTACATCAACAACACATGGGCTCATGAAAGCACACAGTTCAGTTTCAACGTCACTGATAACGTTGCTCTGGACCATGCCATTTTCGCATGTAATGTCACACAGGATTTCGTCAATGACTCTTCGATTCCGCTTGTTGGAACCCAAGCATGGGCGAATGTAACACATACGCTTCCAAGTTACAATTGCACAGTTTCTTTTCAGCTCTGGCTTTGGAACAGCAATGGCTCAATGTCAACAACAGGTCTCAGATACATGAAGGTGTACACTTACAACAACGCTTCCGGTGCTTGGAACACACCATTTATTTCCTTGAGTCAAGCGATTCAGGCCATTGATTCAGCGAACAACTGGGCTAATGTTGAAATTTATGCACAGACCATACTAGCAAAAAAGACCACTACGGATTTAGCGAATATGATTGATAGCTATGCAAGTTCTGGTGATTGGAGTGATGTTCTGGAATGGAGTGCTATCTGCAGCAAATTAGGAATATCCCGTCAGAACGCAATATTAAACGCCTTGGGCAATTCTACGATGGTTGGCAGTCTTCCGCAAGAAGGCATTGACTCAAAAGGTAACCCTTGTTTTGATACGAGATACAAGGCGGTATTGTACGGTTATTATTGGGCGGCTCAATATAATGTTAGTCTGACAAAATGGAATATTACGGCAGCCTACAATCAGTTCAACAGTTCAATTTACAATCTAGGCAAGCCTGCTCTTTGGATTTACGCAAATGGTACGGCGTATAGTCACAGTGACAGGTATTATGATGAAGGTGCTTGCACTGTTGATTGCTATATCATCTTTGCCGAACTTCTTAATGTTTCAGGTGCGTTGAACGACGCTTTGCATTGGTGGAGCTACGACGACTCTATGCACTGGTCAAGCACGGGCCAATTTTATAGGTATACTCCATATTCCAGCATCTATGAATGTGAGGCCCCATTCTTCCTAAAAATCATAAGCATTTTGAAATATTACTATCCTTCATTGACAAACTGGAATAGAGTTTTGACAGACATTGGAAACAGGTTTCTATCTAGCGAATGGAACAGCCCACAATGGGGAGGAGCAAATGTTGTTATTCATGCAAATCCTGGCAATCCTCAAAGAAGACTAGCGAATACTCTTGGTGCATGGCAGTCGCTGTTAGGAACAAAAATGCAGTTGAACAGCGTATATCAAAGCAATGTGAAAGACATGCTGTGTGGCAGCAACGCAACTGAACCTGCATGGGCATTGCTGATAGGCTCACAAGCACAGCAAGGTAGAGGCGGTTTGTTTGACTATCCAAATGACTTGTTTGTATGGGGGACGGCGCAGCCTGATGATAACAACGCGACTGCCTATGGAGAGATCCTTCTTTTCCTGATGGGTATAGTTCCAGAAAACACGACTATTGCCTTTCCCCTTGAAGAACTGAAATATGAATACATTCAAGATATTGATCCTCAAATGTTCCAGTTTGACTTAAGGACACAAACAACAACTATTCCAGTGGACGGTGCTGGAAACATGACTTTCCAATACGGAACATCTCCTGTAACATACGTTTTTAACCAAAGCGGAATCTGGCAGATCACATTCAGTAACTCATGGAACATGATAACAAACGTGACGTACGTATCCGCTTTACCGACCAACCGCATATATTTCACGCGAATCTACACGCCCACGCTGCATTATGATGCGACCATAAATGCTCATTGTATCACTGAGGTCGCAGATGTTAATGTTGCCATTCTCATGGACGGTTCGCCCACAGGCTATACCACACCTCACACGTTTACAGGCTTAAATGCCACTCACACATTCACTGTTCCGAACAATGACACAAACGGAGACCCACTCAAACAATGGAACACGGGGCAAACAAGCACGACCATAACCGTCAGTTCAGCCGGAACATACACAGCATACTACGGACCGTCCCCCATACATGACATCGCTATCACAGACATTGAACCATCCAAGAATGTGGTCGGTCAGAACCACAGCCTAAACGTAAACGTCACGGTAGGAAACCCGGGCGACTACCCAGAAACGTTCAACGTAACACTCTACGCTAACACAACCGCAATCGGAAACCCAACCGTTACTTATCTGCCCAACGCAACATTCACTCATATCATTTTCGCCTGGAACACCACAGGCTTTGCGTGTGGCAACTACACTCTGAGTGCTTATGCACATCCAGTTTCAGACGAAACGGACATCGCAGACAACAATTTCACGGGTGGCTGGGTTGTGGTGGCTGGTGTTGGGGACTTGACTGGTGGCACCCCGAATCCGTTGGACTTCGTACCCGACGGAAAAGTCCTTATCGAGGACGTAGCCGTGGTGGCCAAGTATTACGGACAGATGGTTCCGCCTGCACCCGCTAACTGTGACGTATCGGGCCCAACAATAGGCGTGCCCGACGGCAAAGTAGACATCACAGACGTGGCCACAGTAGCCAAGCACTTCGGACAACGCTACCGATAATCCACTTTTCTTCTTGGCACTTAGATGACTTGGCTAGACCTATGCAAAACACACACACCCTTGCCATTGAAGAATAAAATTCTCGCTCCGATGCAAAAAAACAGGAAAAGAGGGGTTGCGCGGCAGATGTCGTTAGCATCGATTACTTGAGGCTCTTGGTTATCACTTTCGCCTTAAAGTGCTGGATCGTTTCGGTCCCTAAATCGCATAATGCCGTTCCGTTCAGAGCTATAGTCGTGTCCTGCTGCCAGTGTCCTTCCAGCTCTTCTAGACTAATGATGGTTTGGGCTAATTCTAGGTTCAATACGAACTGTTAGTGCAAGAGGAAAGAGAAAGAAAAACGTGTCGTAAATGACGCACTGCAAACAAGTATACTTGTGGTCGTCTTGAATCTCAGTGCCTTGGAATGTCTGGTTGATCTGGTCAGGCGAAGGTATAAATTCTCTTCACCCAAACTGAATAGGGATGCATCTTTGAAGGTTTTCATGAAAAGAACCCTGAAATCTCAAAATCGCAGGCGTTTCTCTTTACCGGAAGATTACTCGCACAAGATGGTCAGCACATGAAACAAGCTACTGGAGAAGTCGTGGTGATAGCTATGCTGGAGGCGCTTCTTTTGCAGAGTGCTTGGGGGCTCTAGAGCTGTTATGCAGCATGAGGACAAGCGTCAGCTCAAAGAATTCTATGAAGATGAAGCTGAACAGCTTTCGCACCAAGAAATGATGTATCTGAAGGGGGAAAAACATGAGCTTTGGTGGCATAGAAAAAGGCTGTCTTACGTAATCTCTTACCTATCTGAGATATTCGGAGAAAGCCGGATAAAGACATTTGTAGACGTTGGATGTGCGGAGGGCTTCTATATGAAATACGTTGCTTCTAGTCATTCAGAGACTTTTTGCATAGGTGCTGATGTAGCGCGTACGTACGCAAAGAAGGCCAAAACCAATGTGGACAACCCAAACAGCGACTACATCGTTTGCGACGTCGAGAGACTTCCCCTCAGGAACGGAGCGATCGACGTTGTGCTCTGTTCAGAAGTGCTTGAACATGTTTATGATTACCTCGGTTCTCTCTCAGAGTTGAACAGGGTTGCGAAAAAACACTTGGTATTGTCATTTCCTGGGCACTCTTATCTGTATCATATCATGAGCAGAACAAGAATAGTAAAAAAATTCGCTGACAACCTAGTACCAGACGTGGGGCACGTGTCTGAAGTGCAAGCTACCAAGGTAAAGGAGTTCATCAAAGATAACCATGGGTCTTTTAAAATAAGAATCGGTGGAGCTCTTCCCATTTTGGTTTTCAAGGTTATCCCTTCAATCAGATTGGTTGAGACTATTGACGACCTGATTTGCAAGGTGTTGGGATATTTCGGTGCCATCAATTATGCAACGATACACGTCATAAAAATAATGAAAAGTGGATGCTGAGGAATTTCTCAAAGATTACTATCGAAAGTGTTTTGGAACAAAACATTAATCTCTTGAGAGCATTTATCGGGTAGGGCTGTGGAGGAAAAATCAAGTGCTGCCACTGCTGATACCCCAATTGCTCTTTCTGATGCTTCTCTTGATCGTGGACGGCGAACCATTCAGGTTCTTTCTCCTGAGCCGCCTCAAGTCTATGACAGACTTGGACTTAATACAGATCATCATACTTGACATCTATCTTGGCGGTTTTTTCCTTTACCTAATCGCCATGTTGCCGCTGCATCTCTTCAGCTGGCCAATTGTTCTTGGATTCACGGTGCTGTGTATACTTCTCTCCATTGCCGTTCATTTCAAAGCCTTAACCAGCCTCACAAGTATTGCCAAGATTAGAGCTTCTCTAACACAAAACAGGAAAGCATCTCTCGAATACACAGTTGTTTTTGCTATGTTTCTCCTCTTTCTCCTCATCAACCTCGCGTCAACGTCTGGGTTCGTGTTTGGAAGCGTACGTGATGAATCAATACACTCACTCAGCGTTCAAGTCATTTTAGAAAACAAACAAGTACCTGTCACTCTGCAACCTTACTTAGCCGAGGGAATCATATACCCACAGGCATCGCATGTCATTTTCGCCTTCGCGTCCTACATGTTGAACATGGAGGTCCCTAAAGCCGTCTTCTACGTAAGCATCCTTTTCAAATCACTCGCAGTGTTCGGCGCCTATTTTCTGGGCAAGAAACTCTCTTCTCGAAAGGCTTTTCCTTTAGGTCTGAGTTTCGTCTTTGTTTTCGTTTCCAGCTGGCCTTTGTACATCACATGGGGAGGCAACCCGTTCCTCGTCGGTTTTCCTCTGTTCCTAGTCACCCTAGGACTGCTCTTTCCGATAGCTCGCAACCACGAAAAGAACAGCCTAACTGAGCTTGCGGCCATAGGATTGCTTTTCGGCTACTGCGCTGCAATAATTATTTCTTACCTTGAGACTCTAATCGCAGTCGGGGTTTTGATCGTTATCTATTGGTTCATCACAAAGCACAAATATCTGCGTCGCAACCTACTTGCGCTTCTTGCCGTTTTCCTGATTAGCTTGCTTCCGCTGAGTCCGTTCCTTTTCAGGTTCTTCGATTTCTACCAGTACCCAGGGCACAACATAGGCATTCCCTCGGACTTTTCAGGATGGCCCACGCAACAATTCTACATAACCCAAGCATTACAATGGATTTTTCAAAACTTGTCCCCGTACATCTGGCTCAGCATACTCAACATATTCTTACTCGTCAGTTTCGCTGTGCTTGTCTGGAAAACCAGAGACCACAAAGACGTTAAGTCCCAAACAGCATTTGCATTAGCCATTTTCGCGGCTTCTGGCCTGTTATCCTTTATTTCATTTTTCCTCCCGTCAGACTTCAACATCATATCTTGGGGGCATCAGGGAGCAATCCTGATAGTCCCGATAAACATGATCATCATTATCCTTTACATTAAACTCTACGACTTTTGCAGTCAACGTAAGGTAAAATCACTGGCGAAGATTTTGTCGAAAGACGCATACTCAGGCGTGTTGCTCGCCTTCATGGTTCTGTTGCTGATAAACGTCCCATTCCTGTACAGTAGACTTGCCTTAGATCCCCAAACTCTGAGGGGAGCCTACGGGTTATACGCCATCACTACCGAGGGCGACTATGACCTCATGCTTTGGATGAAAGCGAATCTGACCTCCTCTGCTGCAGTTCTGGTAAACCCCAATGACGCAGGCCTTTTCATACCGACAGTTTCACAGCGCAAAATAATCTTTCCTTGGGGAGGCAGCTCCTATGCACGTTCCTATCAGACCTTAGTCAATCTAACGCTAGATCACGTACTGAATGATACCACATACGAGTTGATGCAAGACTACGATATAACACACGTTTTTGTGGGCGCAGCGGCCACGGGCTGGTGGATCGAAGACCTCAGGTGGGATCCGTACTTGTTTCTTGGTAATCCGAACTTCAAGCTGATCGAAAACTTCAGCAACGCTTACCTGTTTCAGTTCAATCACAAATATCCAAATGTTGCGTTCTCCGATGACTTTGAGTATGCAAACTGGTCTACCAATGGTTGGGGGGCCGACTCTGAAGGCGCCGGTCAAGGAAATGTTACCACAACAGCCGATTTCGGATATCATTCGCAGAGAAGCATAGAGATTACTGCTCAAGCCGCCTACACGGTGTCGGAATGGCAGTATGCGACTTACATTTCCAGAAAGATTTTCGTGCTAAACGATTCGGATGTCAGTCTATCGTTCTACCTCGATGCAACCGGGGGTTTTAGTGGGAGAGACACGTTCGCCGCAATTGTCTCAAACCCCTATGCTAATCAAACCCTTGTGTTTGCGACTCCAAGCGGTGTTTATGAGAATTATCAGCATTCAAAGTTTTTGGCAGGATCTGAAGGCTTCTTTGAGTTCAACGGTAATAACAGTCTGAGCACTCTGTGGCGTCAAGCCTACGATTCAACACTGCCCAATCCCTTTGTTCTCGAGTTTGTGAACTGGGATCTTGACGGTATCCAGAATGTTGCTTATCTTGACAACGTTACCGTTACCACAGCACCTACTCGATGATTCTCGCGCAAGGATTCGATTTATTCAAAACTGACTAGTTGAATTCCTTGTTCAAACTCGCTGGAACGATTTTAGTTATCATGTCTACCAAAAGGACGCTTCTACTGTTCCTTGTTTGTCATCTCGTTTATCTGTTGTTCCATCATGTGTCCGCGGCAGTAGATTCGGGCTTTCTTCACGCCGGCGACTGTCAACGCGGCGTTTTTTATGTCCGTAGCCAATTTGAAGGCTATTGGACAGAAAGGGCTGGAAGGAATGAATTCAACCTTGAAAACTCCAGGTTCTTCTTCCTTGACATTCGTGATCATCTGCATCTGAGCAAATGTCATTCCTGTTTCAGGATCAACCACCTGTCCCACGGCATCTCTAACTTTGTCTTCCAATTCTTTCAAGTTCAAGCACTTCCACGAGCGCTTCTCCAAATCAAAGCATGTTCACCGTATATAATTGTTGCGTGGATTTTCGGACTTTTTCTCCTTTTTAACGTGCATGCGCCAGCTCAAGGCCATCGTCCTAGGATGCGAGGCCTTAACCTCGTCGAGTCGTGAAACGGCAGCGTTGTGTGGTGCCGTCAAAACATTCTGCGGGTTCGTGTAAGCTTCTTCGCAGATTCTTCTCAGTGCCTCAACGAATCGGTCAAGTTCTTCCCTCTCGAAGGTTTCGGTCGGCTCAATCATCAATGCTTCGTCCACTATGAAAGGAAAATAGATCGTGGGTGCATGCAGACCGAAGTCGAGCAGACGTTTTGCAACGTTCAAGGCTGAGACTCCTGTCTCGTTCTTGAGTGGTTTTGCACTGATTACGAACTCGTGTTTTCGCGGTTTTTCCCTGTCATACGGAAGCATCAAACCCTTAACGTTCCTGAGCTTCTTCATCATGTAGTTCGCGTTCAGAACTGAGACTTCTGCTGCTTCTTTTAGTCCTTCAAAGCCCATGCTCAGAATGTAGGCGTAAGCTCTCAACAGGACTGCAACGTTTCCTTGGAAGCTTCGAATTTTTCCAATGCTGTGCGGCTTTTCACAGTCGAGGCGGTAGCATTTTCCGTCGAAGGCTACGCGCGGCACCGGGAGAAACTGGGCCAAGTCTTTTGAAACGCCGACGGGGCCTGCACCAGGTCCACCTCCACCGTGAGGGGTGCTGAAAGTTTTGTGAATGTTTATGTGAACAATGTCAAAACCCATGTCGCCAGGCCTCGCCTTGCCCAAGAGGGGGTTAAGGTTTGCTCCGTCATAGTATAGCAGGCCGCCGACTTCGTGGATGATTTTGGCTATTTCCTCGATGTTCTTTTCGAAGATTCCAAGAGTGTTGGGGTTGGTGAGCATCAGACCGGCCGTTTTCTGGGAGGTAACCGTCTTTAAAGCTTCTTGGTCTATGCAACCGTCTCCTCCGGACGGGACGACGATAACGTTGAAGCCGGCCATGGCTGCGCTCGCCGGGTTGGTGCCATGCGCTGAATCTGGGACTATGACCTCGGTTCTCTTTTCGCATTCCCCGTTTTGTTTAAGACACGCATGCATCAACAACGTGCCCAGAAACTCGCCGTGAGCGCCTGCGGCAGGGTGCAAACACACTTCGAAAGTGCCGGTTATTTCGCTGAGCCAACGTTCAAGCTTGTAGAGGATTTCGAGTATGCCCTGTACTGTGCTTTCGTCCTGGAACGGATGGATCATATTGAGCGTCGGCATGCGTGCGAAGAGCTCGTTTATTTTCGGGTTGTACTTCATCGTGCAGCTCCCAAGTGGGTAGAGCCCTGAGTCGATCCCGTAGTTCATCTCCGACAGGCGTGTAAAATGACGCGCAACCTCCACCTCAGAAAGTTCAGGCAGACCCGGTTTGCTCGTGCGCCTCATGCTCTCAGGAAGCAGCTTGTCCAAGTTGCCAACGGCCCTTCTGACTTCATCCTCAGCTTCTGGTAGAAGATGTCCACTTCGCCCCGTGGCTCCAAGTCTAAAGATTACCGGCTCATCCCAGGTCGCCTGTCTGTACATCGTCTCTTCACCTTTCGCCAAGAATCTGTTTCAAGCCGTCTCTCAGCCCTTCAATTTCTTGTTTGGAATGAATTTCTGTGACGGAGTAAAGGGCAGTCTGACCTAGCTCTGGAAACTCGGACGAGACATCTTTGCCGCCGTGAACATGTTGGCGCAGGAGGTTCCTGTTGATCTCCTCAACTGTTACACCAGCTCCATCAAAGTTCACTGTGAATTCTTTGAAGTGGGCAGACTTGAGAACGGGAGTTTTGACGCCCTGTATCGTTGAGAGCAGCTGCATCGCATAGTGGGCTTTGTACATTATGGTTTCTCCGAGCTGACGGAAGCCTTCGGGTCCGAGCGAGGCCATATAGACCGCTGAGGCTACGGCGCACAGCGCTTCGTTCGTACAGATGTTCGATGTTGCTTTTTCACGTCTGATGTGCTGTTCGCGAGTTTGGAGAGCCATACAGAATCCCTGTCTGCTGCTGTCCTGCGTCGTTGTCAGTCCGATTATCCTGCCGGGCATCTGTCTGATGAGGCTCATGTCGTCGCGGCAGGCCATTATTCCCAGCAATGGGCCGCCGAAGTTCATTCCGTTGCCAAGCGGCTGAGCTTCTCCGACGACGATGTCGGCGTCGTATTCGCCTGGTGGCTTGAGGATTCCAAGCGATGTCGGATCAACTCCGACGATGAAAAGTGAGTCGTGAGAGTGAGCTTCCCTTCCTATTTCGTCCACTTGTGATTCAATGCAGCCTAGATAGGACGGGTTTTCAATGTAAACTGCTGCCGTCCTGTTCGATATCTTGCTGCGCAAGTCGTCAAGGTCTATCTGTCCATTTTTAGGGTTATATTCGATCCGTTTGACCGTGATTCCCGCAGGCTCGCTATAGACCTGCAGTGTGGCCGCTCTTTCTGGATGGATGATTCTCGGAACAAGTAATTCATTCCTTCCTTTGAATCGAGCTGCCATGCGAGCGGCTTCGCCTAGCGCTGAGGCCCAGTCGTACATAGAACAGTTTGATACCTCCATATCTGTCAATTCGCACATCATACTCTGATATTCAAAAAGGACTTGCAACATGCCTTGGGACACTTCAGGCTGGTAGGGCGTGTAAGCTGTAAGAAACTCGCTGCGGTTCACGATTTCCTGCACAACAGCAGGTATGTAATGCGGCCAGCATCCCGCCCCCAAGAAGACAGGCATGTCGTTGCACGACTCGTTTTTCGAAAGCAAGGCTTCAACATGCCTTTTGACTTCGAACTCCGATAGAGATCTTTGCGGCAGATTCAGCGCTTTTTTCAAGCGATATTTTTCTGGCAGGTCCGCGTAAAGCTCATCTATGCTTTCTATGCCCAATTCCAGCATCATTTCCCGTTTAGTGTCAGCTACTGAGTTAGGAATGTATGGGTGACTGCGCTTGTCCAAGAGTTTCACCGTTAAGGATGTACACTAAATCACCCTGGCTTCTTTAAGCTTTTTCAACCGATGCAGATTCTCATTATGTGAATATTGTCTCTTCTGCCCTGATGTCGCGGTTAAAACTGGATTCCTTTGGTCTTGACCATTTCCTTCGGGCACTTGATGTCTTTCACTTCATTGGCGAAATCTGCCCGTTCCAAGAGCTCTTTTGGAGCGTATCTCCCGGTAAGGACGAAGTCTGTTTCCTTGGGGATTTTGTCCAAGAACTCTAGGGCTTCTCTGATTTCCACAAGTTGGCAGTGCAATGCCAGATTGATTTCGTCCAACACGAGAAGGTTTGGCTTCTTGCCTTTTGTGATTCTCTGGGCGAACGCTAAGGCGTTCTTGGCAAGCCTCGCGTCCTCGTTACCCATGTTGCCTAGGCCGATCCAACCCTTGCGCTCGAATTAATAAATCTCATAGCAAGGAGACATGATTTTCTGGATTTTGTATTCGCCGGTGTTCTTCCACCATTTTGAGAACTGAACTATGATGACTTTGCGTTTGTGTCCGACGGAGCGAAGCGCTAGGCCTAGGGCGTTCGCGGTTTTTCCTGCTCCGTTTCCTGTGTAGAGGTAGATGTGGCCCATTCTGCTTTCTTCTCTTGATATTTCTGTTGATGGTTGATTGTTTACAAGTCTTAAATAGGATGCTGCATCATGTTTCTGTTGGTGAGTCGGTCTTTGGGCTATGATTACGATGGGCTGTTGAAGAGGGCGCGTTCCCAGTTGCCTGAGGTAGGGGTGAAGAGTGAGCGTTTGGAGATTCCAAGGTTGCACTATGCGAGGATAGGCATGCGCACTGTGATTTACAATTTTAAGGAGGTTGCTGACGCTTTGGATCGTGACCCTCAGCACATGTTGAAGTTTTTGACGGGTGAGATGGCGACGGCGGCGACTGTGCAGGGGTCGAGGGTAATTTTCCAAGGCAAGTTTTCGGAGGACACGTTTCAGAGGTTGATACAGAGGTACTTGGAGAGTTACGTTGTCTGCCCAGTGTGCAAGCGTCCTGACACGAAGATAGTGAAGGAGAAGCGTTTGTCATTTCTCGTGTGCCAAGCGTGCGGAGCAAAGTCGTCGATTAAGCAGCTCTAAAGGCGTTTGCACATTGGAAGTTTACATGAACCTTAAAAAAATCGGCAGAAACGTGCTTCTGGCCATTTGCGACGTTGAAATACTGGGGAGGACGCTACGGGAGGGGAAGCTAGTGTTTTGCGTCAAAGAAGATTTTTACAAGGGCAGGAGAGTCAACATCGAAGAAGCGGTGTCCATGATTGAGAATTCCACCATAGTGAACATGGTGGGCAGAAACGTCGTGAAGAAGGCGATCGAAAAGGGTTACGTGCATCCGGAGGCAGTTCTTAACATAGAGGGCGTACCGCACGCGCAGGTCGTAAAGATGTGACTAATGAGTCATGTTGAGTTTCGAACCCTTTCTCCTTAGCGACTAAACCGTTGTCTTTTTTGGGCTCAATCTTATGCAAGTGATGGAAGATTTTGGCTCTGAGTCGGTTTTCTTGTTGTGTAGTGTTTCGATTCTCTCCTTGACATGTTCGAGGAATTGGGCTGCGAGAGCGCTATCTATGCTTCTGTGATGGGTGGGATGCTGGACAAGAGCATGGGTTTGGCTGCAATTTTGGCGTTGACTTCGACTGGCTTTTCAGTGTTCGGGCAGACGTTTTCCCTCACTTTACCTTATTTTGGTAAACATAGTTTTAAAAGGAAGAAGTATACTCCTTTTAGGCGATTACCTCTGAGGTGCCTGATTGGGTAAGAAGAAGGTGTTGAGCGAAGGAGAGTTGAACCAGCTAGTGGTTCCCTCTGCCAACGATGTTTTGGGTGTGGCGATAAAGTTACTTGGTTTTGACCGTGTTCTTGTCAAGTGTCAGGATGGTAAAGAGCGTTTGTGTCGCATTCGTGGCAAGATGAAGAGGCGAGTTTGGATACGTGAAGGAGACATTGTTTTAGTGTCGCCATGGGATTTTCAGTCTGATAAGCGGGGGGATATATTTTGGCGGTACACAAAAGCGCAGGCAGAAACGCTTCGCAGGAAAGGTCACATCACGATATAGCTTTTTGCTGACAACAAATGAGGACAGGTCTGATGAGTTTTCGAAAGCACGTGGATCAGAGGCTTTTGAAGAAAGAGAAGGGCTACGAGACAGACCAGTTGATGAAGGAGAAGAGAAGCGAGGAATATGAGGTTCTTGAAGAGGTTTTTGATCGTTCGACGTTGATGGTAGTGTACGACTTCATGAATAAAGGTGCGATAAATGAGATTCACGGTGTCGTGAGAGCCGGGAAGGAGTCTCGGGTCTACTGGGGAAAAGACAGGGAAGGGAAAGAGTTAGCGATCAAAATCTACTTGGTCGTTTCGGCGGAGTTTCGTAAAGGCCTCGTGAAGTACATTGAGGGAGACCCTCGGTTCACAAACGTGAAGCATGACACTCGCTCGCTGATTTTCGCGTGGGCCCAGAAAGAGTTCAAGAATCTGGAGCTTGCTACGCGTGCCAGAGTAAGGGTGCCAAGACCCATTGCTGTAAAAAACAACGTCCTCATCATGGAGTTCATCGGCGAAAACGGGGATGGCGCGCCCTCGCTGAAGGAAAAGACCCCTAGGAACCCTGAGAAAATCTACGAAACGCTTCTGACCTATCTTGAGAGACTTTATAGGAAAGCTGAGCTCGTCCACGGGGATTTGAGCGAGTACAACGTTATGGTTTGGAGGGGACGGCCGGTTCTGTTTGACGTGTCGCAAGCTGTCCCACTTGTTCATCCTATGGCAGATTTTCTTTTACGGAGGGACTTGACCAACTTGAACAAGTATTTCGGCCGACTGGGTGTCAAGGTTCCCTCGGTCGACGAGAGTTACAAGAGGGTTACGGGCCGTGGCGAGAGCTAACACGTTTCTGAAAATTCCGAGAGAACGAGTGGGCGTACTCATAGGACCGGAAGGAAAAACAAAGAAGCACGTTGAAGAGAAGTTGAAAGTTGAACTTCAAATCGACAGCCAAGCAGGCGACGTCATAGTCACAATGGCAGAGAAGGCAGATGATCCTTCAATGCTTTTCAAGGCTAAGGACTTGATAACAGCCATCGGGAGAGGCTTCTCCCCTGAGCATGCTTTTCGGTTAGTGCGCGACGAAGAGGCCGTGCTGGACTTGATAGATTTGCGGAGCGTTTTTGGCAAGTCTGACGCTGACATAAAAAGGGTTCAGGGACGAATAATAGGAACGAACGGCAAGACTCGTCGAATAATTGAGGAACTCACGGATACGAGCGTGTCGGTTTATGGTCACACAGTGGGCATAATTGGAACGGTGGAACAGGTTCAGATTGCTAGAGAAGCAATAGAAATGCTGGTGAAAGGCAGTATGCACGGCACCGTTTACAGGTTCCTGCAGAGGAAAAGGAGAGAGCTCAAGAAGAGAAAGCTTGAACTCTGGGAAAAGCCCCCAAAAGAGAAGTAGAACAGAACAGCTCATTCCGCGGTCATAGACGTTTAGGCTGCATTGCTAGAGAGATGGATAATTATACTTGCTGTCGCTCCGTAGGTGTTCCCGTATACAAAAGCATCAACGGATTCACGAAGATTTTGGTATGGCGGGCTCCCGCACTCAAGATCACAATCATTCTATTCATGGGGGCCAGATTCGTCATCGCCCGCTGTGCAAGAATGGAACGGAGACTCGGATAAAAGGTTTATACGTGCCATGATAGGTGTATTGAAACGTCATGTTGAAGTATATTCGCGTTGCTCCTTTGGCCGCTGAAAGCCTTGGAGTACGGTCTATGTGCACTTTTGTTGAGACCGCAGATGTCAGGATTCTCTTGGACAGTGGAGTGTCTCTTTGCCCAAATCGTTTCGGTCTGCCACCTCATCCTCTGGAGTTCACAGCCGTAATTGAGGCTCGTAGAAGAATTGCTGAAGCCGCTGACAAAGCTGATATCGTGTCGATAAGCCATTATCACTATGACCATGTTACACCGTCTTTCGAAGACTGGCTCTGCAACTGGACCGAACCTGAAAGAACTGCCCGCCAAATATACGAGGGAAAAACCGTTCTGGCGAAAAATGCCAGAGAACAAATCAATCCCAGCCAAAGAGAGAGAGGATGGCTGTTCCAGAAAACAACCGGAAGATACACGGAAAAGCTTGAAACTGCCGACGGAAAAAGCTTCACTTTTGGTGACACAAGAATCAGGTTTTCAGAACCCGTATTTCACGGGCCAGAAAACTCGGACTTGGGATGGGTTCTGATGGCGACAATAGACCTTGAAAACGAGAGATTTCTCTACGCCCCTGACGTACAAGGACCGATGTCGACGCACACCCTTGAAATGATACTAAACGAGAAACCTCAACTCATTATGATCGGCGGACCTCCCCTCTATCTGGCCGGGTTCAAAGTCGGCGAAGAACAAATCCAGGTCGGCTTGAAAAGTTTGGAGAGAATCGTCCAAGCAGTGCCCCACATCATTCTTGAACATCATATCCTGAGAGATGAACATTGGCGTGAAAAAGTAACCAGCCTATTCTGCAGCGCACATAAATCCGGAAATACTCTTCAAACTGCTGCTGAATTCGCGAGGGCACAGAACACCTTCTTAGAGGCAGGAAGGAAGAAATTGTTCACAGAAAATCCACCACCAAAAGATTTTGAGGTCTGGATGCATTTGAGCGAAGAGCAAAAGAAACGTGTTAAGCCGCCCGTTTGAACGTTTCAAAATCATCCTGCAGACTATGCGTGATCTCATATTATCAAAACGGCCCGTAGAAGCCGAACCACGTCTACTAGTAATGGTACGCAAAAGCATCAATCTGGTTCCTCAATCAGATCCCCTAAAGCGACGCCAACGTGCTGAAAACGGAAATATGTCGAAAGCTGAAGTATGAACGTTTTCGCAACTTCGTTTATATCGTGATTTCGCAAAATCCATCTGGGCACTTGAAAATGAGCAACATGCTTCCACGGAAAAAATTCCTAGAGCTGTTCGACGCGTTGCGGCAGAACGGGCCAAAAATCGAATATAAGAATCCAGACAACTGGACCACCAGTTAATCAGGCAGATTCAGGATTTTTCGGCCAAGATGCACAAAGCTATTTCTGGCAAAAAGACGGGGATACAATAAAACGTTCTACTCCGCCGCGGAAAGCACAGTAGACTATCTGGAAAACCGAAACCAACAAGCAATGCCCTAATCTCTTAGCTACGGTTCTCTTCTGAAGAAAATGGAGGGCCGGGGCCGGGATTTGAACCCGGGCGCTAGGCTCCACAGGCCTATAGGCTACCAAGCTACCTCACCCCGGCCGCTTTTTGAGTGATTTAGCCTACTGGCGATGTTGGCTTTCTCAGTCATTTGCGTTTCCTCAGGAATATCAAGTTATCCTTTTGGGAGACCCATTCGAAACCTAACTCCAGTAGTGCCTTGATCTCTTCGGGGTTGTCTGCAACTTTGACAGTGGAGTCGTCGGTTAGCTCCTCGAATAGTGTACGCTCGATGTTGATATAGATTTCAGTGTTGCGCAGACACTTGTATCCCAAGAACTGCTTGACATAATAAGCATCTTCGGTCTTACGGTACAGCATTGTGGCCTTCCAGCAGCGGAACATGTGGAATAATATTTTGGTGTGCGCTGAAGGATTGCGTATCATTGGCAGACTAATCGAATCGACAAGACTAAAAGTTCCAAATTACCAGAGAATGTTATTACGTGGGCATTTGTGCTAAGAACATGGCAATAATCTCATAACAGAAGTGTAAAATAAATGGCAAATCCCCTTTCATGTCTTCTTAGAAGGCTGAAGTTCTGGCTCTTTGAAGAAAGAGATTACATATACACAGAGAATCCGAAGCGTAGGAGACAACTCCATAATGCATATTTGATTCAAGCATGGGCTGCTCTGACCGGCATAACAGTTGTGGCCATAATCCCGCTAGTTGTTTGGCTTATTGCTCTTCCAAACTTTGTTATCGTCTATCTTATCCTCTCCGCAATTGCAGGCATCTTCTATCTTACTATTAGCTTGTATGTAAGACATCTGAACAAACTACACGAACTGCACTGGGAATAGGGAATGGTTGAGACCGGCGCGCACGCCGTCTCGGTTGAGAATCAGAGACACGCTCAGACAGGTGTCACATTACGCCTTGCTAGTCTTAGAGTAGACGCGCGCTTGCATCCATGGAGTTTCGAGCGGAGCCTAGTTAAGCATAAAAGTTGGATTTTCCATGTATGTATGGGAAAAATGTACAAGAAATTCGCGTTATTGGGGCTTGCTTTCCTTTGTTTGGTAACAGTGGTGCTAAACAGTGCACTTGCTGCGTCTGCAACTAGCCATTATCAGCATTTATCATCAGTCGAGTCTGAAATCGTTTCGGGGATAAGCGGTACGAGTATTTATGATTACGATCTGGAAATGGAAAAGATTGCTCTAAATCACAGCCGGTCCCTTTACTCTTTCCGGTCGTCAGGCTCTTTGGGCGCAAACCAGACTGCAAGCTGGATTCAAGAGCAGTTTGAAAGCTTCGGGCTTGAGACATATGCAGAACCGTTCGAGTCTACAACATGGAACCTCTTGGCGCAACCCACTCTGATGATTGATTCTGATGAAAACCTGAGTACGACGGATGATCAAGTGACGATCCGATCTTTCCGGTGCGAACATTACAGTTGGCCTACTCCTGATGGAGGATTGTTCGCCGGCCTAGTCACGCTTCCCTTGCCCTACAGTGGGCTTGCTTGGGTGGGAGTTAACACTACGGACAAGGTGTTGATGATCGGAGAGGAAGTGAAGTCGAACAGCATCTGGTACTTGCCATTCTACAATAAGCTCGAGACTGAGACGCCTGCCGCCGTCATATTCAGAGGGTCATCCAGCGGCATGGCCTCTGCCCCGCATGTGTTCGATTCTTGCGGAGGCCGCCCGGCTAGTGGGTCAGGCGCGTATTTCTGGGACTTGAACATTCCTGTGGGCTGGGTAAGTTACGGGGATGGCCAGTTGATTCTTGGCGAGATGGCTGCAAAGAGCGTTTCCGCCTTCGTCTCTGTACGTGCGGTGATAGGGCAGGGTCCGCACTATAACATCTTGGCAAAGCTTCCGGGCTCGGTGAACCCAGAGAAGATGATTATAATCTCGGGCCACTATGACTCAATCATGGATGCAGCCTTCTGCGACAACGGTGCAGGGACCGCAGCCGTGATAGAGCTGGCGAGGGTTTTTTCTGAGGCTGCACGAGAAGGTATCTACAAGCCACAATACACGCTTGTTTTTGTAGCGTTTGCCGGTGAAGAACTCGGGTTGGCTGGTTCGGTGAACTATGTTAAGCAGCATGCGTCTGAACTGGGTAACATCACAGCCGTCATGGACTTGGACTCGCTCGGGAGCGAGACGATGGAGATTTCGAAGACTTTCCCAGATGACAGAGGGCTGGACTTGCAGAGTATTATCATGAACGCAGGCAATGATTTGGCTGTAAAGATTGACTTGACTAACCCTAACGCTAGGATCTCGGATCAGCAAACCTTCCTGGATCCTGCTGACACTGATGATCTCTATCTCAGTTTCTGGGGAGTCAGAACAGGGATGGGCAATATGACGCGTGTGAAGTCGAGCATCATGATTGGTTCGTACCCGCTGACTTGGATACACACTGAAAACGATAATTCCACGTCTACCGCTGCCCTAGGGTGGGTCAAGGTTGACAGCCTTGAAAATCAGACGCGTGTTGCTGGGCTCTCAGTGATACGAATTTTGTCCACGATTTTCAGCCCGTTTCTCCTAGAGCTCTACGGATCTGCGGCGGCAGTGGGGATCGTAGTTGTAGTGGCCGCTTACTTCGAGCGCTCACGTTTGATGGTTCTTTACAAGGGTCTTGCAAAGGAAGTTCGTTCGTACATCAGCATGAGAGAGGTTTTGTACATCATCATATTAACGGTCATTTTCTTATTCCTATCATTTGCGTTCGCTGGACGGATAGGGGAGACTGAAGTCATCATTCGGGGGTATCCGAGGATTGTCACCATATATTACTATGGAACGCCTTTCGAGATGTTCGGCATCGTTCCTGCATCAGTCGGTGGCTCAGAGGGAGGTTCACAATTGGCGCAGAGCCAAACAGCAGACATAACGCTGTTGTGGGGAGGCCTGCTAGCGAACATTGTTCTCTTTTCGCTTGCTGCATTCGTCATCACGTTTGCAGTGACGAGAGTGAGATACAAGCGTGTACTCTAGATTCTGAAACGGGGGCTAGGCAAAGAAGTCGAGCAAGCGTCAACTCTAAACAAGGCTAGGAACTTTTTATTGCCGAGTGGACCAATGACAAGCTTACGTCTAGCCTTCCTCTTCCGTGAACAGGATGAAGAACATCGCGCGCGAACAGACGTTGAAGTAGCATGAAGCGATGAAACGTTAGAACGTACGAGCACTTATCCCGCTTGGAACGTGGCTGAAAACGTTTGTCCTTCAGCGGTCTGAACAGTGAACGTCACGTTCTGCCCAGAGTATGGGCTCCAATCCCACGGGCAGACAAAAGTCACTTCCGTCCCGATGGAAAGCAAATATCCGTTTGAACCCACCATCGGAACTGCCAAGGTTCCATCGATCAAACTCGTTACGTTGTTCGCGGTGACAGAAATCTGTGTGATACTAGCGTTAAACGGTGAGTACTGGCTGTCAGAGACTGTGAAGCTAACGTACGGATTTCCAGTGGGAAAACTGGAAAACGAGGCATTCGTAACTTTGAGGTACGGTAGTGCTATAGTCTGCGAGGTTGTTGTTTCGTTCTGACCATAGAAGGCGTGAACTGTGACTGTGACATTCTCTCCAACGAAGCTCGTCCAGTTGAAACCACAAACCACGACACTCGAGTTGGCTGGTGCGACAACAACAGGGTTCACCGAGGTCGTGTTTTGGTTGAAGTCCACCTCCGTAATGTTGATTTCCCCAAGAGAAGCAGGCGCGTTCGTAACATTAACCGAGAAATGCTCTACATCGCCCAAGTCGAATTGGACATTATTCACGCTCCATATGACCGCAGTGGGAGTCGTGACTGTGATGTTCTGCACGGTGAAACCTTGCTTGGTGAAAACTTGGACTACGATTCGTTCGTCACGGTGCGCGCTCCAATCCCAGAGGCATCTTAAGCTCTGAGTCCCATTAGGCACCACTGTAACGAGTGAGCCGCTTAACGGTGGAACCGTCCTGAGAGCAAGCGTAGTTTTGTCCGCCAAAGTCACGTTCACGTCGCTTAACGTGGCCAAGGTCGCGGAGGGTGGCAGACTCTTGACCGTGATGTTGAAGTATGCCGCATCAGCCGTATTAAAGTAGACATTATCTACGCTGAGAAAGGCGCTTTGAATCGGGCTTGTCTCATAAATTTGTTCAAATCCCACGTCTGTGAACACTGTTATCGTGAGGTTCTGTCCCGGCATGTTGGCCCAGTTATAAGCACATCTGAACACCTGCTGTTGGCCCACTCCTAAGACAGTGGGCATTGATGGAGTGGAGTTCACTGGCACGTCGAAAACTCTTATCTCAGTAACTGTCAGGTTTATCGCCGATGCTTGATGGTTTTGCACAGTCAGGTTGAAGTGTTCCACGTCTTCTGAAGTGTCGAAACCGGACACAACCAGTTTGACCATTGGAGTGACATAACGTAGACTCCGCACCGATGCGTTAGCATCGAACAAAGGTTCAACGGTCACCGTTTGCCCAGCGAAACCGCTCCAGTTCTTCAAACACTTGAAATTCTGCTTGGTTCCTATCCTCAGCAGAAAAGGAAGTTCTGGTACCACGGTTCCAAAGCTGAAGGTTTCATTCTGACCTTCAACGATAACATGAAAACCCGTTATGTTCAAGTCTGAAACCGAGTTTGAAGGGTTGAGAACGGTAACGTTGAAGTATGCAAAATCATCTCGGGGAAAAACTACATTTTCCACCGAAAGCGACGAAGAGTTCTCCGGCATGTTATAGTAGCCGGACATTACCCACAAGTAAGCTATGAGTCCACCAATCATCAACGAAGCGAAAACAATCAGAACAAGCGAAAAAGTCGAAATTGCCCTGATCTCTTTCTTGAAGTGCAACCTTCACCCCTCAACATCCTGCGATTGGTGTAAAACATATTTCTCAGGAGTAAATAAGTGTTCTCTTACAATACGAGCTCTCATCAGTGTCAACCGAGTCCGAGTCACGTGCACAAATCTTTGGAAGCGTGGAGGAGAAAGTGTCCCGTTGGGAAGAGGAGACTGTGGGAAGGATTCCAGGATTTCTGTGAGTTTTCCTTCAATCAATTCCTGTTTCTAGCATTCTAGCCTCGGGATACTACTCGCAATCGTTCTATGTCGTTCCCTCTTCCCTCTACCCGCAGTTCCCTCGACAACTGTACGATCGGTTGAATACTCAAATTGCTGCCTTTTCTCTGGCGAGAATTCCATCATCTTTCAGGGTTGCTTCAACCACCAGGAACCTTCACAGGAAGGTCAGGGTCGAGTTTTTCGCTTGCGATGCACGAGGAGGCAGTCAGCCTTCCAGTATTCCGCAGCTTGGGAAGCAATCATCACAGTCTGAGTGAAGTCCTCTTTTCTGCCGCACTCGCGTGTACCAACTAGCTGGCAGTTTCATTTTACAATCAAGGCTGCACATTTCGCATAGTGTAAAACGTGGTTGCTGACGCTCCCGAGTAAGAATCTTCTAGCCCTACCGTGACCCCTGTCGCCCATGACTATCAAGTCATAGTTCTCCTGTTCTGCCGCTTGCGTAACCACGCTCCCAGGACTGCCCGACTCTAGTCTTTTGTCAAACTCTGCGTCCTTGAATTTGCCCGCGGCCTGTGAAAGAATAGCGTTCCCGATGTTTCTCATTACCTCGGGCCTAACCCTTGAGAGTCCAGATTCTTGAACGTGGAGAAGAGTGATCTTCGCACTCATCTTCTTCGCCAGGTCAACCGCGTACGTCAACGCTTTCTCAGCTGCCTTGGATCCATCGATTGGAACCAAAATCTTCGATACTCGCTTTGGCTCCACGACAACGAGAACCGGAACTTTCGCATGGCGAACCACTTTCTCGGCCGTGCTGCCGAGGTGCAACTGGTTTCCCTTTTCACCACTCCGTCCCATAATCACACTGTCATAATCTTCATCCTCAACCTGCCTTATGATGGCAGAAGCTGGATCATGATACTCGATCACACGTTTATCAACCGAAACACCTTCAGCCTTGAACAGGCTGAACGCCTCATCGGCAATCTCTTCTCCCCTCTCATGGTACCAATCGCTAATCTCGCCAATCACACCCTTAGGCATCGGCCTCCCCTCATCGGGAGGCGCCGCCATCCTTGGCATAGAATACTCCCCTCTGGCAATCTGGCTCGGCGCGAACTCCTGTACTCCGGTTTCTCCAACCATGTTCAACACTGAAGGGTTCATGAACGCGTGAGACACAACGTAAAGGGCTGTAATTTCTGAATCGTACTTCTTGGCTATCAGAGCTGCCAGTTCTTGGGCGGCCAGAGAAGGAACCGAATCATCCACGGGAACTAGTATCTTCTTGAAATAGTCCACCCGATTCATATTTCTATCACCTATTTCAGCCTAATGCAAACTGGTTTATTAAGCCTTTTTGGCCATGGTATGAAAATCCGCCCACATCACGACGAAATCCTCGTTTTCGATACGCTTGATTGCCAGTGTCCGCAAGCACAAGAATGAAGATGATCAAGATCCAGAGTCGTCATGAAGCATACAAAAAGCGGATACAAAAAGCGGCGTTAAGGAAAATTGTTCAGAAAGACTTATGAGAATAGAAAAAAAGGAGTTTATTCGGGCTACCCGAAGTTCTTTGCTACAATTGCAATATCGAAGAGGTCAACTGTGCCATCTGGTACACCGTTTGGCCCATAGACATCTGCCTTCGGATTCCATCTGCCTTGTGGATTACTTTGTGAGGAACCAAAGGCCTTCGCTACGACTGCAACGTCCGTGATGTCTATTTTGCCGTTGCCGTCAAAATCATAGGGATTTTGGGACGGCCCTGGCGGTAGAACTTGGACTTCTGCGTTTTTGGAGATGTTGCTGAGGTCGGTCTGTCCAGTCACGGGGGTCGCAGTCGCAGTTATTGTGTAGTTTCCAGCCGCCACGCTGGTCGTGTTCCAGCTGAAGGTTAAGGTCTGCGTGTTGCCGGCCGCGAGCGAGGTTACAGTCTGTGTCCCTATCAAAGTCCCGTCGTACGTAGCGTTGACATTGAACGTTTCCGTCACCGTTCCATTGTTCAAAGCCACAACTTCAATAGATAACGGGTTGCCCTGAGTCACATGATCACTCGCAGGAGTCACGCTACTCACAACAACTTCATGCCTCGGTAATAGAACTTGGACTTCTGCGTTTTTGGAGATGTTGCTGAGGTCGGTCTGTCCAGTCACGGGGGTCGCAGTCGCAGTTATTGTGTAGTTTCCAGCCGCCACGCTGGTCGTGTTCCAGCTGAAGGTTAAGGTCTGCGTGTTGCCGGCCGCGAGCGAGGTTACAGTCTGTGTCCCTATCAAAGTCCCGTCGTACGTAGCGTTGACATTGAACGTTTCCGTCACCGTTCCATTGTTCAAAGCCACAACTTCAATAGATAACGGGTTGCCCTGAGTCACATGATCACTCGCAGGAGTCACGCTACTCACAACAACTTCATGCCTCGGTGGAGGCGTAACGCCGCCACTGTAGGTATATGCTGCAAGGCCAAAGCTGACGTTTGGTATATGGAACAAATCGAAGTCTAGGAAGTACGAATCCGGAGAGTTCGGGTCGATGGTGCTCGTAAGAGTGTTGCCAGGCGTAGGATCAGCGATTATCTGGAACTCCAACCATGCAATACTACCACTGCTGGCGTGAACAATATCTGAACCCAAGAGTGATTCACCTCCATAGACTTCACCTGCTGTGTTGTCAACATATGGACCTGACGCCGAAGTGCTGTGGCTACTGAACCATTGACTCCTGCCTGGTCCTGTGTAACCGCCAGTGATGGCCGCAAGTTGCGAAGTGTCGAACAAGACATACCAGTTGTAGGCGTAGACGTCGCTTGCTGTTCCAGCATACAGGGTCACGTTGAACAACGCCCCCACGGCGGTCGTGCCTGTGTCAAAGTTCAGGGTTGTAGGCGTTATCCACATCGCGGGTAGTGGTGGCTGAGCTTTAATTGCTGGCATAACACTCAGAACAAAAACAGTGACTAACAACATCGCCAAAAATCCACTCAGTCTGTTTCTCATTGTTGATTCATCCTTTCCTTATCACCATACGCCCACGAGCAAACCTGATTAGTGAGGCACTGCCCAGTGAACGATATGGATTGCTCATCTTTCTCTCCTTAGACGCTACAAGAGATTCTTGCAGCCGACCTTTTTATTGCTTGCGGAACAATCCTCTACTTCATCGAGTACCCCCAGGAATCTTTTTCACACATGCTTCGACCAGATCAAGGGTCAATCGTAAGATATTCTGGTCACGCATGCACTGCGCTCGACGTTCGCCCAGGAACAAGTCCGGTATTGGTTTCCCAGTAGCTACTCGTATCAATTCGCGCGCGATATCCCTTCTTTCTCTAGCGTTTTGCTTTTGTTTCTTCGCTTAGCGCGCGTTGCTATGCGATTGCTCAAAGTGGTCTATCTGTCCTTTTCTCTATGAAGAGTTCGTTATTAACAACTTTCAGTCTGATGTTATCTTCTTTCCACTTAAAGTATTCTGGGTAAGCAACATAGGTCCTTACTCCATTCTTGGTCTGTACTTGTCTTCTAACTGCTATACCGAAGTCTACCCCATTACGTTTGGCTATTTGAATAAGCACTTTCTCAATGGAAGGATAAGCACTCTTGGGTGTAAGGTCTTCTTTGATGGAATTCAACAGTACCTTGTAGGTTCCTTTCTTCTCTTTGGCTATCGCGTTGACTAACTCTGAATATTTACTCTGCCGTTTATGTCTCTTTGACTCAGGCAGCTTCTTTACCCTCTCATATAACTTGGGTTTCTTGACCGTTGTTTTCCTCCTTTCTTTCACAAAATCCTTCATTACCAACGGCTTTTCAAAAACATCCTCACTCATACAGACACGCACATAACAGCAATGTATTTCAATATATAAAAGATATGTGCGCCATGAGCAGATGAGAATCATCTGAGAGAGCTCTTAGAAGAAGGGTAGGCTTCCTCTGCATGCACACTATTGAACGATTGCGGTTTCATCGCCAGCAACTGCAGCTCCAGCGTGTGAGTCTTTCGTGGTTTGGAGTGCAAAGCAATAAGCATTTAACTATTCTAGCGCGCGCGTCCAATTTTCGCTTGAGCAAAGACTTCTGCAACCTAGTACCTTTGCTCAGGTTTATCAGCACAATCACCCTGATAACGTCCCGCAATTCCCTGTATCTCAAATGACAAGCGAGCTTTTCCCCAAGGGCGAAGTGAAGAAAGAGGCACATTAATAACCGTTTTTCTTATGTGGCTCGTGGTATCGCAAGAGAAGCAACTCGAAATTTGTCGAAACTTATAAATACATAGGTTACTGCCAGTAGCGCTGTCTCTTCTCGTATGACAATAACGTTGTTTCGGTTCCTTCTCAATAGAGACGTTTGGAAGAGTTGTACTCTATGGTTGAATGCTCGCAATTTCGGCAAGCACTTAACAGAATCACATCCCTTAGGAGCCACGAAACATAATCGAATAGGTAAAAAGTTGCAGAAATGCTTAAAGTTTAAGCTAACGTGCTTTGGAAAATGCGCCAAAACCGTGAATCTGAACATGGCCTGCGCCGCCTGGGAAACAGAACTGACACGAACCAAAAGACTCAAAAAAGAAGAGATCTACGCCCCAGAAAAGCGTCCACAATCGAAAGCAGATGACATGTAGCAGTATTGGGGCTTGAAAAAACGGTCGACGATGCCTAAATGATTCGTTTGTGCACTTCTTTTTTCAACTGCAGTTTGTACGAGCGCGATTTCAGTGTTTGGAGCCCCTCAAGGGGAAGATCACCTATTCTTAGTGCGCCTGCCACCTTCTTGCGATAATGGTTTGCCAGGATGTACAGAACTGAGTTCCAAGTCAACGGACAATGCATCCTGCTTTTGTAGGCTGATTAGAACCTTTTTTGTTTCTGCAAGGAAGAACGGCACGGTTGTATACATGCCGCGATTAACTCCAACACCGGGATCTGCAACTGTTTCTTGATTTCAACTCTTAGCTATTGCACCAGGTGATTGTCTGCTCCTACTAGGACTTCGGCGGAAAAGAATACCTCAGTTATTTTGTCAAACCGAATACACGAAAGAGGCAGATTGATGTCAGCGCTCTCAACATTTTTCCCTATTCAGCCACCAGTCCCAACGAACTACTATTTCCTCAATGTTCCTGCATGACAAAACGAAGCTTGAATCTCCGAAATTCGATGCACCCAGTCCTCCCTCGCAAAATAACACCCGTTGACTATTGTTCCAAACCAAATAGCAGCTGCCCGCTTTCTTGAACGTCACCGTGTTACCCTCTAAAGTCGCAGGGAAATAGGGGAAAGTCTCTGCAATCCTAAGAGGGGTAATGACGATGTTTGCAGGCATAGACGTCGGATTGAGGCAAAAGGCGCTCTGTACCGCCCACTTTAGGAGTTCGTCTTCCATCTCTTCGTGAGCCATCCTATTGCTCACCAATTACTTGTATGATCACCGTTCTTCTTCTCGGGTGAACATCTGTTTCCACGAACATGAGCGACTGCCACGTTCCAAACTCCACTCGGCCATCAACCAATGGGAGTGTTCTGTCTGGAGGCAGCAGCACAGATCTCAGGTGTGCATGCGCGTTAGAGGGGTGCGAATACTCTCGGTTTCTTGGGATCATCTTTTCCAAGAAAGCTCTGATGTCTTCCAACAGGCCGTACTCGTTCTCCGCTAAAATAAGCACTCCCGTAGCGTGGGGCGCGAATACGTGCACCATGCCGTTTCTGATTCCGGATTTGGCAACGGTCGCCTGAATTTGGTTGGTTAAGTCTATGAATTCTATCTCGCCTTTTGTGGCGAGGCTGATGTTCGTGTTGAAAACCTTAAAGTTCGCCATGACAGCCTTGCTCCAATAATCTGGTCATTATCACTTCGTCTATGTATTTTCCTTCTTTCAGATGCTTCTTTGGAATCAGGCCGGTCTGCACGAACCCAACCTTTTCGTAAACGTGAAGTGCGTGCCTATTGCCTGCAAACGCGGAAAGAGTCAAAACCTTCAGCCCCATTCTCTGCGCCTGCTCAAGCATGACACGCATTATAGCCGTTCCAATGCCTAAATCCCTGAAACCCCCCTTAGCGACTATGCCAACCACTCCCACATGCTTCTTATACCCCTTTTGCAGGCTAATGTCCGAAGACGCAATGACCCTGCCATCGACTTCAGCAATTAGCAAAAGGGTCAGGCCTCTCTCCAACCGAGCAAGAACCTCTGACAGCCAATCAATCTCCTCATCCCTAGAAGTCTTCTCGTCCTTGTATATCTCTGCCCCCTCGTCCACGAGCGAATTGATAAGTTCCAGCAGATCATCCAAATCCTCCCACCGGGGCGTTCTCAAAACGACCTCGCGCCCGTCTTTGGCAGAAAGCTCCTGCAAAACTTGCCCTGTTTTCATAAGTCAGACTTAGGACAAAACCACTTTAATACTTTTCAGCTCCCCCTGCGAGCGGAGCACTCAGAACTAGGACTTCCGTTGATGCTTTCGTATTCGGCAACTCGCTCTTTCTCTTAGGGAAGAGGGCTGGTGAAACGTAAAGGCGCTGAGTAATACTGATACAACCATAATCACCAAACAGTAAGTTTCGCATCTGAAGAGAACCAAAACATCGGCCATACGGCCTATAGTGGACGATATAACTTGATGCACTCATGGAAAACAACCAAGAAAAAAGCTTATCCGGCCACAGATTATCACATGCGAAATCTTGGTGAAAACGCAAAACCAGCCCCCAGGTATACAGTAGCATCAACAAAAGTGTTAACCACATGTAACCATTTTGTCAAACACACTATGAATAAGAGCAAACTCGATATCGCCGGACAGGCAAGACCGAGTTTGGGCTCCATCCAAAAACGCTAAAGTATATCAATCAAACTTCATGTTCGCTTGTTACGTGCAATCCATCCCGCACCCATCTGCACAGGTAGAGATTAAGTGCGAAGCTGTCAACATGGGCGTCACTTTCCTATGCGCGGGAAAGCTGTCGGCAGCTCGAAGCAATCCCGAAGTACGAGGAGAAGCTTTCGCATGGAGATTTTCGTCGGTTTTTCTATAAGGCCACGGTCAACTCCATGCCCAAGCTCAAAAGACTTGACGGAACGGGCAGGGAAGGGCTCCTTTCAGAAATCAAAGCCCAATTCAAGCCTTTCCATTTTGTTTCAGACGAACAAAACCGGCCAAGTTTTTAACAGCAAGGCTTTCGAACAATATCAGTTTCAAAACACAGCATTTGCTGCGAAAAGGGCAGAAAAAACTGGCCAAACAGAAAAACAGCCCAATCGGAAACACGTTCAAGATGTCAGTGAGAAGTCGCACTTTTGCTGTTTGAGAGGATTATGTTATCAGTTTCTTCATATAGCGGATTCTGAAATAACCGCTTTAATTCTCCATCACGATGTGTTCTGGTAGAGAAAGGCCATAGAGGGTGTTTTGGTTGCCTCTTGACGGTTTCGGGAACGACGTTGAAACGCTTGAAAAGAACGTTGACGGGAGAAAGGTCAGGGTACAATGGGATTGGGGAAACTTCAAGAGCACCGAAAGCTTTCCAGTGGATGATAATCTCATAAACTGGGCGATAGGACAGGAACAAGCCCTCAAAGAATGCTTCTTATGCCTGGACGAATGGGTGCATAAGCTAAAATGGCTGGAGGAGAACAAGTGGTATGAAAGCTGGAGCACGGCGGATAGATCGAAACCTGGGGTTAAGAACGTCATCAGCCCAGGACCATACCTGCTCCTGCTGGGAGACCCTGGGACCGGCAAATCGCTCATTGGAAAAGCATTAGCAGAAAAACTGACCCAAGTCTACAAAGAGAATGGTATAGAACTCTTTGACGCTATCTGTTGGAAAAACCCGCTGTTGCCGAGCCAACCCAGAATATCAATCCACAAGGCAGGAGAAGCAAAGAAAATCCTGCAGAAAGAGCAACTCAAAGATCTTAAGAGGAAATTCCTTACCAAGGTTGGTTTCAAGGCTTTACAAATATTCATGATTTCGATAGGAGTATTCCTGATATGCCTGGGATTCTACTTCATGATTCAAGCTTGGCAGGTGTGGCAAGGAGCCAGCGACGCCCTCCGGAGCACTTACGACAGCTTCGCAGACTTCCTCATACAAAAGTTCGTAGGCCTCGTGCCCTTAACATTCATACCAGGTGGAAGCCTAATCTTCTTCGGAGTCTTCCTTTGGTGGTTCTCAAAACTCGGAGGAATGGGAAACATGAAGGGCATCGGGGGAGCTCAACAGACAGACGTGCCAAAACTCATCGTTGACAACAGTTCAGGCCACGCTCCATTCATAGACGCAACCGGTCACAAGAGTGCCCAACTTTTCGGTTCAATCGCCTGGGACCCCTACCAAACCGGTGGCTTAGGAACACCTGAACACCAAAGAGTTAGCGCTGGAGACGTGCACATCGCGTCGCTCGGCATTCTGTACATCGACGAAATAAAGAACCTCGACCCTGAAGAAGCAGTGACACTCTTAACGGTGCTCGAAGACGGAAAGCTCCCAATAACCTTGAGAGGCAGATTCGGCGGCAGCGACACGGCAGCCATGGCCGTCTCAACCGAACCTGTCCCTACAATAACATTCCTCGTAGGTGCGGGTAACTTCGACAGCATAGGCCAACTGCACCCAGCATTAATGGACAGAATCTACGGCTATGGCAAAGTCGTCAGAATGAACAACGACATGCCTAACACCCCGGAAAACCGACGCAAGTACGTGCAATTCATAGCCCAAGAAGTCAAACGCTTTAACCTCATCCCGTTCAGCCGAGAAGCATGCCTGGAAATAGTCGAAGAAGGCAGACGCAGAAGCGACAAGAAAGACGCGTTGACGACCCGTTTTAGAACCCTGATTTCGATCATAAAGACGGCCTCAACGCTCGCAATCAACGAAGGCTGCAAACGCGTCGATAAAAGACATGTGCTGGAAGCCGTGGGGGAGCACTGCAAGACCATTCAGAGACAGATTCTGGAGCACGACATGAACGAAAGGGGCAAGCTACTCGAAATAAAACCGAAAGGAGTAAAACTGGGGCAAATTCACGGGTTAGCAGTTGTTAAAGATCCTTACAGCGGCGAAATGACAGGCAGTGTCCTAAACGTCAGGGCTCAAATGGTCAAGAGAAGCGAACTTCCAAGAAACTACTCCTTCAAAGGCTACTATAAAGTTACCGGGGTGGCAAAAGGTCAAAGCTTCATTTCAGACAGCATCGCTAAAGTGAGAAGCGTTATTCTGCAGAAGTACGGGGCAGACATAGCTCAGGACTATCTGACACACCTCGACTTCGCCCAATCCTACGGTGTTGACGGACCTTCAGCAGGTGTGACAATGGCCATACTGTTGTGCTCACTCATCGAAGGAAAGCCAGTGAGACAAGACGTGGCAGTCACAGGAGAAATCAACCTAGGCGTTGGAGACTCCATCCAAGTAACAGCCGTGGGAGGCGTATACGAAAAAATAAAGGCCGCCGAAGCCTGGGGGTTCAAGAAGGTGGTCATCCCGCAGAAGAACTTCGAGAACTCCATCGACGTAAACGACTACACGATAGAAGTCGTTCCGGCAGCAACCCTCGACGACTTCCTGAAAGAATGCCTAGTCGATAAGCCAATGCTCAGAGTTCCAGTTCAGACTTATAAGCACAGAAACCATAGGAACTCTCAAAACTGAGGAGACAGCAAGCAGAAATCAAAACTGAAACTCCTCCGGACTGGGAGAACAGTTACCAGTGAAGCAGGTTGACAAAGACGCAATCCGCAGATGGCGAAAGAGAGGCTTCTACACCGAAAACGCCCTCGTAAAACTTCTACAAAAGAACGGGTATCACGCCGTACGTATTCCAGTCAGCAATCCAAGCCTCAACCCTCTGCCAGACATAATAGCCAGAAAAAACTCTGAGATATACGCCTTCGAAGTCAAGAATGCAAAGTATTACGCCTATTATCCGAAACAACAGATTGAAAAACTCTTCAGATTCCTGAATGAACTCGTTCCCGTCGAGAATGAGCACAAACACGCCGTGCTTGGGGCGCACTTGGGCAAAAGATGGATCTTCAAAGAAATAGGCTGGAGAGACTACGAAAAAGGCAGACTGCCGGAAAAAGCAAGAATCCTCAAAAGAGACAGGGGAAACCTCGATCTGACCAACCGGCACCCAACACCAGAACCACAAGGAATCATCACTAGCATCGGATCAACCGAAGGAAAGCGACAGGAACCCGTGGGCTGCATTGGCTCTCCTCGAACTTAGCGCCTCTTACGTATCATGACCGATTGACATGACTTGTAAGATGCTTGGCTCATCCCACACTGTAACTATCGCAACCTTCATTTTGATGCTCTTACTTCTTTGCTTTGAGCAGAGAAGAGTGAAGTTCAAATGAAGGAGATCAAAACTGTCGTGTCGGCATCGTCATTGAGCAAGATTTATGGGAAAAATGACTTTAGAGTTGAAGTTCTGAAAGACGTATGTCTTGACGTTGAAAAGGGCGAATTCACGGTAATCAGTGGCCCTTCGGGCTCAGGAAAGACAACCCTTTTGAACATCGTTGGAGGCATCGACAAACCTACGGGCGGGAGGATTGTTGTTTTCGGGGAAGACTTGGGAGTTAAGGATGAGGATTTCCTGTCAAGTTTCAGATGCAATAACGTCGGCTTTGTTTTCCAATCCTACAATCTCGTTTCCACGCTGACGGTTGCCGAAAACGTTGCCTTTCCGATGGAATGGGCTAGAAAAGCAGAAAATGACGTGAGAGAACGCGTGGAAGAACTGTTGGGCCTCGTAGGTTTGCAACACAGAGCAGAACACTTCCCCTTTCAACTAAGCGGCGGTGAACAGCAACGCGTGGCATTTGCCCGAGCGTTATCAAACAATCCGCCGCTGCTTCTTGTCGATGAACCCACTGGAAACTTGGACGTCAAAACGAGCAAGAGAATAATTGAAGTAATAGCAGCGTTGAAGAACGAGGGGAAGACTATCATTGTTGCAACTCATGACGAGCAGATATCCGAGCTAGCCCACCAAAAATTGCGTTTGGAAGACGGCAGGCTGACCAGTGAAAATGAGTGAAACTTCATTCTCAATAAACGATCTGCTACGCAGAAAGTTACAGACAACTCTAGTCATCGTCAGCTTGATGCTGTGTGTTGCCTCGACGATCTTTCTGCTTCTTTTTGCCCAAGAAATAGGATTTGGCATCTCGCTGATTACCGAGGGTAAACTGACTGCCGGCTTCTCCGGGATATTTTCCCCTTTCATAACACTGCTTACGATTCTGATTTTCGTCGCGGGAACAGTCATGATTTCGTTCACGGCCTTTATCATGACATCCCAGAGAATCAAGGACATTGGACTTATGAAGGCGGCAGGATGCCCAAATGACTTGCTTTTCGGCTATTTCTTCACCGAACTCATAATCGTGACGTTCGTGGGCTGCTTGTTGGGCACTATTCTAGGTGTCCTAATGGACATGGCCTCAGCAAGCCTCCTGAACGGTCTTGGTTTCCAACTCTCACAACAACCAACCAATCTGTGGATTCCTGTCGCGATATTCAGCGTTTTCTTTGCACTTTCGCTTGTTCTTGGGTCCGCGCCGATTCTTTCGGCGACCAAGATTGAGCCTGCAAAAGCTTTTTCACCTGCTTATTACCTCGGGCTGAGCAAAGAAGTAGGCTTTAAGGTTGTCTCAAAATCAGGCGTCACTCTGAAGATAGCAATAAGAACATTGGTTCGTCACAAATCAGCCACCATCAGAATCGTCCTTTGTCTAAGTACCGTTTTCTTTCTGGTCACGGTAGCTGTTGCAGGAGGACTTATCGCTGAAGGCACCACAACAAGCTGGGTTGAAAGAGCTGTTGGCAGAAATACAGTGCTAATAGCGCATCAAAACATGGTTAACCAGTACAAACTGCTACTGTCAGAATTTTATGAGGGAGAAAACGATACTCAGTTTAACTACACAGATACAAGATACCTTATACCCGCCAATCTCACTGATCAATTGCGCTTCTTAAACGGAAACATGAGCATAGACGCACGCCTGGTCTTAGAGGTGCCAGTTAGAGAGATCCAAGGAATCATCTGGGGAAGTAGCTCGCAGGAAACCATGACCGTCGGGGATAATCGCTCAGGAGAATCTCTTGTAGTTGGCGTCGATCCTGAAAACGTGCTGAACGACTGGTACTTGAATGGTAAATTCCTAGGGGGGAGCCAAACTGCAGAAGCAGTGGTCGGCGATACTCTCGCTCAGAAACTCTTCTCCGTGCCATTGAATCAGAGTATCAGGATCTTTGGCGAGGATCTCAGTGTGGTCGGCGTTTGCCTTGACCCGCTCAATAATGGAAACGTGACGTATGTCCCTCTTGGAACACTGGAGAACGTTGCTGGCATGTCAAGGCCTAACGTGCTTATGGTCAAGCTTGACCCTTCAGCAAATAACACAGACATCTTGAATGAGATTAACACGACTGTAAGAGCTGCAAATTCTGACCTCCAGGTTCTCGAGCTTAATGATGCACTAAACAAAAGCCTTAGTTTCCTTGATTTTATCTGGTCTACGATAATGTTTCTGCCTCTGCTTTCTTTGATTACAGCATCTTTAAGCCTGCTAGGGTACGTGATGCTCACTATCAACGAACAGCGGCAAGAGTTTGGCGTTCTGAGAGCCCTAGGGGCCAAGCCTAGAACCGTTTTGAGCATTGTTTCTGCCCAAAGCTTGATAGTTCTGCTGGCCAGTTATGCAGTCGGAATAGCCTTTGGCACGATAACTACGTTGCTGATCTTGATGCAAAATCCACTTGTAACACCCTACACGGTCATTCAAATAGCCGGCTGGCTTCTTCTGGCCTTAATCGTCACATTTACTTCGAGTATCTACCCTGCCATAAAGTTTGCAAGGAAACCCCTGTTGGAGACTATGACACAGTCTTGAAATGTGCCTGCATCTTATCAAAGTATTTCAGCGAATCCACGCACAATGGAAGTTGGGCCAAGAAGTCTCGCAACTGGAGAATCGGAACAACTGGTGTCCCGTTGTGAAACTTGAACCTCGCGGGCATCAACGACAGAAGCACAGGAACGAATCTCGCGTCGTTCCACGAAGCACAATCGACTCTGACGGCTGGATTCGGCAAAGAATCAGAAAACGCCAACGTTCGTCTGACCTGTTCCTCTGCAGCTCTCTTCAGCTTCGACGGATATATGTTGCGGCGCCAATGCTTACAGTCCACACAGACAACCAGCGGTCTCCTGCAACCTACAATGTCTATCTCCCACCTGCGTCCGCCCTGCCTGAAGCGCAAGTTTGTCTCAACATTGTAGCCATGCGCCTCGAGGGCAACGGCAGCGATACTCTCGAACTCTTTCCATCCAAGAAAACTGCTCACTCGCTCATAATCAGCGCCCAGCTGTAGGGCACGTACAGCCAGCTTGAGGCGCTGCAAAGTGCTAATTTCCACGAATCCATCGTGCACATAAAGCAGGCCCTCATGTTGCCACTTTTGGAGCAATCTCTCAACGACTTCCGATGGGAGCTTCGCCTCTTTTTTGACAAGTTCAACTAAAACAGGCTTGCATTTCGAGACTTTCAGAAGCGAAATTGTCACTTCGCTTGAAACTTCCATTGGTCCATGCTCCGATATTCACATGAAAACATCGAAAAAGACGACCTTAAGCTAACGTTCATATCATTCGCGTCGTTTGGCGGCCGAGCGGCAGCCTTTGAAGAGACATACGAGTCCGGTTCTTCTGTTTATGCACTCAATGGTAATAAACCGTACAGACTTTAATCCTTTTCCAATCGGAGCCGCGCTAAGGCAGGACTCGTAAAAACGCCCACGCCACGTTCTGTTCTGTGCGTGGAACACGCGGTTGTACATGCTGCTTGAACGAGGAGATGGAAACCATAATAAGACCGCGTTGAAAAATGAAACCGTGGCGAACCAAGAATGCCAGATTATGTTTCGAAAACGCCGAGTTCCAGAACTCTGTATGAAAGGGCGAAAAAGGTTCTTCCAGGAGGGGTTTCTTACGGCATACGCTATTTTGAACCGTACCCCTTCTACACCGCCAGAGCCAAGGGGAGTAAGCTATATGATGTCGACGGCAATGAATACGTGGACTTCTGGTTAGGACACACCGCTCTCATTCTGGGCCATGGGCACCCGATTGTCATGGATGCAGTAAGGAAGCAGCTTCAAAAAGGCACACACTATGGAACCTGCCATGAGCTGGAGATTAAACTGGCCGAGCATGTTGCAAAGATGGTTCCGAACGGGGAAATGACCCGCTTTACGAACTCCGGGACGGAGGCGAACATGTATGCCACACGTTTGGCACGAGCGTACACTGGAAAGGATAAAATTGCGAAGTTTGAAGGCGGATGGCACGGAGGTTACGATGCGCTTCAAGTGGGCGTAAAATATCCCTTTGATGTTCCAGAATCAGCTGGCCTAACGGCCGGAGCAACACGAGACACAATCGTTCTGCCTTATAACAATTCAAAAGCAGTGAAAGAAAGACTAAGGCACGAAGAGATTGCGTGCATCATAATCGAGCCTGTTCTAGGCGGTGGTGGAGGTGTCCCTGCCGAGAAGGAATTTCTGCAAGGACTTCGGGAGTACTGTGATGAGAGGGGCACGTTGCTGATTTTTGATGAAGTGATTACTGGCTTTAGACTGGCCCCTGGGGGGGCTCAGCAGTATTACGGCGTAGAGGCTGACATAATCGTGCTAGGGAAGATTCTGGGAGGAGGCTTCCCTATAGGTGCATTTTGCGGACGCAGAGAAATCATGGAGCGATTGGACACTTTCGTTTATCAACGCCCAAGTTACTCTTTCCACGGCGGAACTTTTGCCGCCAATCCAGTTACGATGACGGCTGGCCTGGCAACATTGAAGCTGTTAGAGGACGGCAAATTGATAAGCAGATTGAACATAGCTGGGACAAAAGTCAGAAAAGAACTGTCGGACATTTTTGAAACATTCAAGACTGACGTGCAACTCACGGGTGCGGGCTCCATTTTTAACACGCATTTCACAAGGGAAAGAGTAAAGGATGCGATGGGTGCTTACAGGGCAGACAGAAAGAAACTCATCAACTATGATATGGCTCTGGTGGCCAATGGACTCTTCTTCCTCCCAACGCACAACGGTGTTCTGAGTAGCGAGCACTCCAAAGTCGATTTGGAAAAACTATTTGCAGAGACAGAAAAATACGCGAAACGAGCGCACGCAAATGACCGTTGAATTATTTGGAGAGTGCGAATGCGCGTGAGCTTGGACGGCTCAACATCTGCTCAGCCCTCTTCAAGTCTAGAGGTGTGTTAATGTTGAAGAACGTTTTAAGCTCCGGATCCAGTTGTTCCAAGACGAGAGTGGACACGTAGCGTATGCACTGCAATCTGTCCAGCATGGCTTGCATGTTAAGTTTTCCAGCAAGGAAGGTAGCGTTGGAAGCTTCCAAGACGGGTCCTGTGCGATAGACCGCCTGCAAGGACTCTACGTAACCGTTAGGCCATCGAGGAATGCATGCATTTCTGCCTGTGCACAGTTCGAGTAGCAGTGAAAGAATATCTCTTGATGCGAAGGGGGTGTCGCATGGAAGAAGAAGCGAATATTCTCCACGCGCTTCTTCAAAACCAGTCAATGCTCCAGCAAGTGGACTGTGTACGTCAGTCTTGTCAACTATAATGCTAGCGGATGCATCGGTCGCCTTCAAGTATTTGTCCACTTGTTCCCTACAGCTCACCACGACTATCTTCTCATCCACAACATTGTCGACTGTGTCCAGAACAAGTTTTACGAGCGGCTTTCCCGCTAGTTGGAGTAATCCCTTATCCTGACCAAACCTGCTAGAAAGGCCGCCTGCAAGAATGATACCCGATCTGCTCAATAACGTGCTGTCTCCATGAACCAGTGAAGTCGTAAGAGTGTTCTTCGATTGTATAAGTTTTTTGGATGGAATATTACGAAGTAGGAATACGGTATATAGCCGAAGTGCGAGACTTGTTATTAGCTTAGAAGGGATAGAAGAATGAGTTCAGAGGTTACTGAGCTAAGCCGGATAATATGCAACCGTTGTGACCAGAAGGAATACGAAAAATGCAGAACTTGCAGGATCTATTTGCTCATAAACAGAATAGCCGCAAGATAGAAGCATTCCTAACCCATTTTGTCGATCTTCGTAGCTATTTCCTCTAAGATTCTCGTAAAAGGATGCTCTGGTTTCTCTTGAGCAAATATGATTCCTCCCCTAGCCTTTAAAATGTCGCAGAAGCAAGGCACTATTCCTAATAATGGAACTTCGTACACATCGTTGACCTTGGATTGTATCTCTTCTTTTCCAGCTTTCGATGAAACGTCAAGCACCTTGTTCAGGACGACCTCGGTCTTCTTTTCAAACAGGTCGTAGAGTTCTCTCAGCATACGTCTTGTTCCGTCGACATCCGACCGATCAAAGGTAGTCGCTACGAGCACTAGGTCAGCGCTCACTATTGCGTTAATAGAGGAGTACTGCAGTCCTGGGCTCGTGTCCAGAATTAGGTAGTCAAAACCTTTGTCGTTTAGTAGCGAAGTTCTGAGGGCTAGGAGCCTTCCTAAGGCGCGCATTTCCCATTTTCTGTCCTTAGCTGACATATCCCTTATCGCTTCTGTTGCGGGATTGGCAAGTCCGACGATGAGTTTCCCGCTGTCCCGGACTTTGTCGCTTAAGTCCAATAGCACCTTGTCAATCTCACACGTTCCATTCAAATAATCGTTGAGCCAACACTCTGTTTTTTCAATCTTCAGGAGCGTGGAGAGACTTGGAGCTCGAAAATCAAGGTCGAAAAGACATACTTTTCTACCGTGTTCAGCCAAGGCTGCGGCCAGATTAACAGAGAGAAGGGTCTTTCCTGTTCCACCTTTGTAAGAGTGCACAGCCACTATCTTGCCCATCACTATCACCTTTGATTATTCTCCCGGTCCACGAAAAAGTAAGCTTTCCTGCCGTTTCTCTCCTTCTTCAAGTATCCCATGATAACAAGTTGATTCAAATACGCGCTTTCCACAGCCCTAGCTCTCTTCGTCTGTCCAGAAATCTCGTCGGCCGTGGCGCGGCCCATTCTGCAAAGGGTCATTGCAGTCTTTCTCAAGTGATCAGGCAAGGACAGCAGTGTCATTACGTCCAACGGAGCATCAGAAAGAGGCAGTTGTACATCTTTCCTTCCATGCTTCTGCAGCTCAATCATAACTTCTATCTTGTCGTTCAGCCTCTCCAAGTTTTCCCGAATCTTCTCCAGAACCTGCAAAGGCTTCCTTCCCGCAACTTCTTGATTAGCCACTGCATCTTCCTCGTCTTGTCTTACTCGTCTACAGTATGGTAGATGGGAAGGCGTTTATTAAATCTTACGACACACGCGTAATGATTCACAAAATAAATGGGTAAGACAAATGCATACTTATTGAAGAGGTTTGGTGAGCGTTGTTGACGTTCTGGCACTTGAAGACATGTGGCGAGTGGCATCGGCTTGATGGATGAAGGGTCTTGTAAAACGTCTTCTGTTTATGATACCTGCTGATGGTTCTGGTTAGAAGGAGCTTTAGGGATATTGGCTCTTTCATTAGAAGTCTGTAGCGAGAAGCGTGGTTGTGCAAAAATGGAGGGTTGACTAGTATGGTACTGGGACTCGGTTTCTCAGCTCTTCGACTATCGGCAGGACTTGTTTTAGTTCTCTGAAGTATTTGAGTACTGTTATGCCTCTCTGTGTTATTGCATAGACTACTCGTCTCTTGCCTACTGTTCTCTCTTCGACGAGGTTCTGCTTTATAAGAAAGTCCAAGTATTCCTTCAAGACGCTGCAATTAACGTTAGCCTTATACATGATGTGAGTAAGCTTCAATGGCCCACGATGCGCTAACACTTTGAGTATGTCGATATACATCTCAAGTTTAGAACGTCTCATCATCCAAACCTCTTTTTGCCATATTACCGCCTTTTTTATATAAAGCTTTTACGGATTCAAACTACGTCTCTTTCCTAATTACTCTGTATTAGTAGCTCCTTTTCTCCTGTGCTCGAATTAACACGTTTATTCTATTTTGGAAAGCTGTGACTAGGTCGTCTACCAATATTCCTTGCAATTCTGCCGAAAGTCCCTTGATGTGTAGCTTGAATACCTTGGATATCTTGGTGCTTAAACCCCTTCGTTGCTTAAGTGTCAATGATTGTCTCAAGGGCTATCCTCCAAAGGTTATGCGGATAAATAGAGTGTACCTATTTAACTCTCTTATGAATCGGAAATGTGGATTCAGGATTCATGTGCAATGTGCCCACGTGATAAGCTTGAACCTCGAACATGCGACGATGATGATAGCGAACCTTTTTATTTCCGGTTTTGTTATTTGAACTTTGCCGGATGATGAGAAGGCATTAGATTGACATCAGGATGAAATCTCAGAGTTACACGGACGGCACTTAAGGAGCAACTTGAATGGGGAGCTGATTTCTCTGCAAGTGTCGCGAGGCGGAATTGAAGAAAACGAGATACTGCATGCCGAATTATCATGATGCACGCTCAGAAGTCGAATTGTCGTCAAGCAAGAGGTCACGGGCGACGTCGTTCCAGAATGATGCTTACACTCACCTATTCGTACCGAAGCAAGTATAGTGGCTCGTTTGCCCCTCTTTTTCCTTCCTCTCTGGAAACTCTGGGTGAGTCGGTGGTTCTAGGCTCTAACGTGACGGTTTTCTTCTTTCCGTTTATTTGTTTCTTTTCTTGAATTTTCAATTCTCACACTCGTTCCTATGTTGCTTTGATGTTGCAATTGGTTGATTTTGCAGTGACCACCAATATTTAGTTTCAGAAGTCAAAATAAGTATCTTGAAAATGAATCTTAAGTCAAAAGGTGCTGTCAGAAGACAAATCGTTCATGTCATTTGATGACGTAAGAGAAATATAGTTAAGCTTCAAAATCATGGTTTGATGTTGGCCGATTCAGGCCTTATTGCTTTGCGAGCGAAGGTGATGTAACCAGTATGCCCCGTCATCAAGGTGTGGGGCCGTGTTTTTCCCCTTTCCACCTGCATTCCGCGCATCAGGCACTCGATTGTCTCATTGCTCGCGAAACCTTCTTTTAATGCTTCAACCGTCTTGACAACCTGATCTATTGTTGGGCTGAAGGAAACTATTGTTCCGCAAGCCTTCAAGGCGGCGTAGGCATGCGGAACAACCATCCAGGGGACTGCCAGATCAAGTATTACTGAATCGACGTCCCTCTCGTCTATTCCGATTGTGATGTCTTTGTTCTTCAGTTCGACGTAGTCGATTATGCCTGCTCGTCTCAGGTTCTTCTCGGCCGTTTTCTGAAATTCTTCTCTGATTTCGTAGCTGTAGACTCTGCCGTTAGGCTGGACGTAGTGGGCTAACGCCGTGGTCAGAGCGCCCGTCCCTGTCCCAGACTCGACGACTCGGCTTCCTGGGCCTATCCCGCTGAACATTACGATAAGTGCTATGTCCTTCGGGTAGGTTATCTGGGTTTGTCGTGCGGATTTCATGATGTAGTCATAGAGCAGCGGTTTTAACGCCGTGAATTCGAAATCCAGGCTGCTCTTAATCGTGGAACCATATTCTTTTCCGATTAAATCGTCGAATTTTATGAAGCCTTTGTGGGTGTGGAAGCTCTTTCCGTTTTCGACTTTGATCATGTAGGTCTTTCGTGCACTCAAGCTGAGAAGTATGTAGTCGCCGTCAAGTATTCTCTGTTCTGTCAACTGCTTTCACTATGGTGTATACTTGAAGGGATGTTTTGACCGTTCCTTGTTTTCTAAGAGCTCGCCCATGCTAGGTCTGTTCTCCATGGCCTTGCGCATAGCATGACGCATGGCTTTGTAGTTGTTTATGTACACGCGTTGCCGGTCAACCGCTGTGGGATGTACGAAAACATTGACGATGATTATGAGTCCCTCAACGGCCTCTTTCGGAATCGTACCGTCTGCGACGCTGTCGATTACTGCTTTGGCGACCGCTGTTTGAGCTGGCCCATAAACCATGCTTGCCTGCCGCATGCCAGTGATTGTGACTGTCGGAACGATTAGGGTAACCGGTTTGACTGACAAGTTTGGCTCCAGAATAGCCAGTAATGGCTCGTGTCCCGGAGTCGGTGTTGCCTTGGCCTTGGTGAAGGCTTCTGCCACTAGGCCATCTTTCGTTCCGATGAGTAGGTCGATATGTGCCACCTCTGCTCCCTGTCCAGCCAATGCTTCGCCGACAAGCAGTTTGAAGTTCTTGATTGTTTCAGGTGTGATGTCCACGGTCGCGAAACGTTCTTCTAAAGGTTTCTCGGTTAGTTCGAAGGTTATTGGTTTTGGCTGTATTTTTCCTATTTTTTCCAGGTCAAGTCTCAGTTCCTCTTTTGACTCGTAGGTTAATTCTCCGCCGACGCTCAACGGTTTTCGTACGGGACCCACTTTGATTTTCATCATCTTCAGTGCTTCTTTTGTGCCTACGGGGCCGCTTCCGGCTATTATTCTGGCTATTTTCTGCACTCGGTATTGCAGCTCGCGAGCTTGTTGCAGTTCGCCTCTTCTCACATGGTTGTAGATTTGAATCCAGATGTCAGGTATGATGTTGGCGCTTGCAAGGATTGCCCCTGAGCATCCGGCTGCGAGTCCTGCCACGACAACTTCGTCGTGTCCGCATAGAACGTTTATTTTGTCCCTGACTTTTTCCAAGACAGCCAAGATGAAGCTTAGCTGTCCGCTACTGTCTTTTACGCCCACGATGTTTGGGATTTGTGCTAGATCCTCAACCATCTGCCAGGGAAGAGGCAATCCTGTGCACTGGGGAATGTTGTAGAGAATTATAGGCAAGTCTACTTCGTTCGCTATCGTGTAGTAGTGCTCGTATATCCCGCGGTCTGCTGGTTTTAAGTAGAACGGTGTGACAATGAGAGCAGCGGTGGCACCGACGTCCTTTGCGTACTTCGTCATTTCTACCGCTTGGTCCGTGCCGCTTGCTCCTGTTCCGGCAATCACTGGAACCCGGCCGTTTGCTTCGTCAATCACTATCTTCATAACGCGTTTTTTCTCCTCGTTCGTTAGGTTTACAAACTCGCCTGTCGTTCCGCACGGAACGACCCCGTGAACTCCCAGTTCGATGCAATGGTTGACCAGATTGCGCAATCTCTCTTCGTCAACGGCTTTTCCGTCGTCCGTGAACGGCGTCACCAGGGCAGGTAGAATACCTTCCGGTTTGTACATGGTTAATCTCCACCTTTTAGTCCAACAAGGCTTCTTATATCATTTGAGTCTCATAATGTCCAAACGACTACGTAAGTGTACTCTTGGTCGTTAACGGCTATCGGCTCTGCATGTTGGCGAAAGACCCTCACCTTTTGCCTATGCGACCCAAAATTTTATTGAATGCACAAATGGTCTGAAATGCTTAAATTGATAGCGGTCTAAAAGTTAGCAGCAGACGCAAGGTGACTGTCTTGGCTGATCTTAAAGAGAAGCTAAGGATTGACGAAGAAAATTTGAAGGAGATAAACAGGTTTTTGTTGCAGAAGGATAATCCCCTCGTGGACGGTGTTTTGCAGATTGTTGAGGGGTATGGTGGGGTCGACGAGATTAACCGTAAAGCTAGGGAGGCTCGTAGAATTGAAAACCTGTTGGGCAGGCTTGAGAGGAAGAGATCTCCATTTGTAAAACATCTTCAGTGGCTAATAAAGAGGCGGGATGAAGAAGCGTTCATCAGCATCCCCGAATACCGGAGAAAAATCTTGGGAAAAAAAGCGGAATCGATGAAATTTGACGAATCTTTCGCTGTCACTTTGGAAATTAGCGCGTTCAACTTCTTCCCCTGGATCGTTGAGGAGGCAAAGAGAGCCATTGCACGGAAGGACTTGATGCCCGCTCGTTATGTACGGGTTCGTTCGATGAAAGAGCAGGTTGAAGACGACGACATCATAGCTTTTGCAGCCGCCATGCAAGTCGTAGGATCCTCTTACGTGCAAACGTTGGACACCAAAGGCACGATGGCCGGGCCAGACGGGAAACCCATTAACGTTCATCTTGGCGGCGCGGCAACAATCACAGGGTATTTTGGAGGAGTGGGTGCTCCGAATGATTACACGTTGAAGTGGGTCGACGAGTTTCTCCATTACTATACAGAATACGGACTTCCGCAGGTTTTGAACACGAATTCGGGCACGGTCTTGCTGGGATACTGGCTGCGAAAACTGGGAATTGACATTGAATTCAAGATTTCAGTATTCTTGGGAAACGACAATCCCTATTCGATTCTGTGGACGTTGATGACTGCAAAACTTTTCAGCCGAGACGACGGTTCCACCCCGCTGATCGGGTTCAACCTCTCAAACTCCGTCAACAACCAGACGATCGAGCTCTCTGCATACGTGAGAAAAACGTTCGGTTTCGAAGACATCGTCCGCATCGAGCATCACATCACTGAAGCCTACAAAAGCATCGTCAGACAACCATACGACCGCACTGACGAACTTGCCCAACTCGCAAACCACGTAAAAAACGTCAGCGCAAAACATGAAGGCGGAAACCCTGAAACCGAAGAAAAAAGAGAACACCCGTCAGACATCTTGGACTACTTCTTGCCGAAAAAAGACATAATTGAAAAAGGACTGATGCCGAAGCTGCTGACCAACTATCTTGACAAACATGACGCCCTCAACAACACAGCCGAAGCTCTGACCCGACGGGGGTTAACATTAATCGCAGCACAAAACCTGCATAAACGGTAGCAAGCTTGCGCATCCCAAGAATCGACCTAACCTGCGCCAATCAAATTCTTCGTCTCATGGGGGTAGGATGAGTGAACTTTCCCTTACCAACTTTCTCTGGGTCGGCGCATAACCATGAAGATTGTCGTGGCAACGAAGAAGACAGTTGTTATGGCGAGGATAACTGCCACCCGTCTTGTGTTGTCCAGCTCGTTCATACTGCCTTGGAGCGTAGTGTAGTTCTGCTGAAGCTGTACGAAAGTCTGATTAAGCTGAAGATACTCACCTGTCAGGTTGTTGTAAGTACCGTTTAGCTGGTTGTAGCTTTCATTCAAACCCTTGAGCTGACCTTCAAGGTTTTCGAGAAACGTGTTTTCAACATGAGTCATGTAGAAACCACTAGTGGCATTCGGAAATCTTAACTCTAAACCTCCTAAGCTAGCGGAATAAGTCAACGTGATCTCTGCAAAAGTCACGCCCCACACTCCGTCTGGAACTGGGAAGGTCCCGTTGTACTCCTTTGCGGTACCATTTAGAGGGAAGTTGTAGTCGGAGATGTTTCCGATTGAAACCTTAGCTGTTCCGTTTTGGAAACCGTAAACGTCAAGTCTGAACAGTTCTACGAAAACGTTGGTTTGCGATACAAGACGAAGCCATACCGTCAGGTTCTCTGTGGGCCGAGTTTCCGCGGTTGCGTTAGCTTGAATCTTTATGCCAGGCATTTCTGAGTCGAAAAAAGTCTTGACATTCTCTCCTTCAACCTCCGCTCTTACCTTAAAAACCATCGTCAATGTCAAAGTGAACACGATAAGAATCAAACTAAACTTTGCCAGTCTTTTCAACTTTCACCCTCCGAACATAGCTTACTCACGCTGTTTCAATCAGAAGTTATTTAACATTTTCTATCTGTTTTTCAATCACAGATTCAAGGGCAGAAAAACCACGCTAGGTTTGGGTCTATCTCATCGAACGAATGAAACGTTGGTACATGTACGCGAAGTATATCGCAGAGAAAATTGTTAAAAGTATTTCAAAGGACAAAATAGCGGGATTGTTCTCCACGGCCATGAAGTATCCGTGTTGGAGTATATCAGTGAACACAAGGACCTGCAGGAATATGGCTCCGCCTAGGCAGCTTAAGCCCAAGGTGTGGAAGAGTGCTTGCATTCGACGCGTTGGCCGTGCTGTAGCGTTCATTCTAATCGTAAATGTCATGAGTTACTACGCTCACTTATACGTTGCGAATCCAAGCACACGACAAGACCTATTGATTGAAGTTTAGGATTCGTGGTTCAAACCTACAATCAAAAGCCGGACAGGTACTTGGAAAAGTGTCCCAACATCAGATAGGGGATGTTATGACGCAAGCCCGTTCATCTGTCAGAGATCGAGTTGGCGATCTTCTTCTGCAAGCGTGCACCTTAAGAATGATAAGTCCTAAATAGGATAAACTGAAAAGTTCTGCGGGGAGTCATAATGGATTACGTAACGATAATTGGCTTGGTTGCTGCTGCACTTACAGTAATTGCTTTCTTGCCTCAATTGATGAAGGTTTGGAAAACCAGATCTACCAGAGACATTTCACTAGGAATGTTTTCAATGTTCTGTGCCGCAGTTTTCTTGTGGTTTGCCTATGGGATATTAACTAGCGATACGCCTGTCATAATAGCAAACCTTCTGGTTTTTGTCCAAGCGTTGATAATTCTAGCATTTAAAGTCAAGTATAAGTGAACTCAAAAACCTGGGGTCTTGCCCTCAAACAGACGGACACAGACTTCGAAGGCAACGCAATTCATATAGACAACACAGCACAGAAAAGAACGGAAAACTAGGCCTTCGACATCTCATAGTTGCTTCTAAACATTAAGTCGCGTCCGGTTAAGTTTTATCCCAAAACCTAGGGCAGTATTCAAAATTCTCCAGTTTTAGGTGTGCGTGTGGCAGATGCCCTACCCCCGGTTCAATATATGTTCCAAATATGATTAACGAAAAAAGGCGCACTGCTTCCTTTCTCGGGCAGTTCTCCTTTCACCTATTTTGCGTAAGCGTGCGTTTGGGCATCCTTGGAATAATCTTCAAACAGCCAAACGACTCCGTGATATTTCGAAGCTTATATTTCCAACTGCTGGGTTACTGATTAAGGAGCAAAAGGAGAATTGGAGATGAAGGTCGTCAGTGTTGGCATTTTAGGTTATGGCTTTGTTGAGTCAAGTTTTCATATGCCCTGCTATCGGGAAATGTCGACTGCAAATGTAGTGGCTGTAGGCGGCCGAAGAAAAGAAGGTGCAGAGGAGTTTGCAAGTACTTGGGGAATTAAGAAGATCTATTCGGGGGAAGATTTCATTGAAAAACTGTGCGCGAATCGGCAAATCGACGTAGTGGATGTAGGATTACCTAATTTTCTTCACGAAAAGGCCGCGGTATTGGCGGCTGAGAACGGAAAGCATGTGATTTGTGAAAAACCTCTTGGGCGCAGCGTAAGTGAAGCTAGAATTATGTTGGATGCTGTTAGAAGAGCGGGAGTAATCCACTGCTATGCTGAGAATCACATATTTATTCCGCATGTTTCAAAAGCGAAAAAAATGATTGACGAGGACGTGATCGGGAACACTTTTTGGGTAAGATGCAGAGAAGCGCATTTCGGGCCGCACTCTGCTTGGTTCTGGGATCCTGACCTCGCCGGGGGAGGCGTCCTAATGGATATGGGTTGTCACTCCGCAGCGACTGCATTGTATCTCATTGACGAGAAGCCGCAAGAAGCGTTCGCATGGGGCGCTACTTTAGTTCATACAGGTAAGGCTGAAGATAACAGTCTGGCACTCATTAGACATGCGGGAAACAAGCTGAGCCAGCTGGAAAACAGTTGGGCTGCCCACGGGGGGATAGATATTCATATCGAGATTTACGGTTCAGAAGGCGCAATTTTCGTTGATCCGACCAGGCAGACCGGAGTCAAGGTTTTCACTGTTGCTCCCAAGGAGAAAGTTGGATACATCGCTGAGAAGGCTGAGGTCAAAAGAGGTTGGATGTACCCGGTCTGCAGAGAACATGAAGCCTTTGGCTATCTATTTGAGCTGCAACATTTCTTGTCATCTATTATCAAGAATGAAACGCCGAGAGTAACCTTTGAACAGGGATACACTGTTAACTGCATAATTGATTCCTGCTACAAGTCGATGCAGTCAAAAAAATGGGAGTCCATTCTCTGAGTGCCAAGATGTGCATCGGAGCATGTGACGCCCATAGTCAAGCGAGTATTCCTCCAGTCTTTCCATCAAATATATGGATTTTTTCCTCGTTAAGCACCATCCAAGCAGCTTTGCCGACCTTCACATCTTCAGCTGGCGTTGTTACCGCGACGATGGAATTGTCGCCGACCGTCAGATGAACATGGACTTCTCTTCCTATTGACTCGCACATTTCCACTTTCGCTTCTATCGTGTTCACTTGGTATTTGCCGGTCAGCGTGATGTGTTCCGGCCTGAAACCCAACACGACTTCTGATACCTTGGCTTCTTTTACTTTTTCTTGCATCCAGTGAGGCAGTTCAAATGTAGTGACTCCTAGGTCTATTGTCAGGTTCTCGTCTTTCTCTACAAGGTTGCCGTTGAGCATGTTCATTGGAGGGCTTCCGATAAAGCCTGCCACAAAGGTGTTCTTAGGAGCGTCGTATAGTTCCGTAGGTGCTGCAACTTGTTGTAAGATACCGTCTTTCAGAACGGCCACTCTGTCTCCCAGGGACATGGCTTCAACTTGGTCATGGGTGACGTAAACCGTCGTTGTTCCCAGCTTCTGATGCAGCTTCTTCAATTCAACCCTCATGTAGACTCTTAGTTTAGCATCTAGATTTGCAAGCGGTTCATCCATCAGGAAGATTTTAGGCTCTCTAATGATCGCTCTTCCCAACGCAACCCTTTGCCTCTGGCCACCACTAAGCTGCTTCGGTTTTCTGTCCAGAAGCTGCGAGATACCTAGCAGCTCTGCCGTAGCCTTGACTCTTTTCACAACTTCGCTCTTGCTTGTTTTTCTAACTTCAAGAGGGAAAGCGATGTTCTGAGAAACCGTCATGTGCGGGTAGAGAGCGTAGTCTTGGAATACCATCGCCACTTCCCTCTGTTGGGGCGGCAAATACACGTCACGTTGAGGGTTCGTGACAAGTTTGTTGTCAAACCAAATCTCCCCTCTATCAGGCCTGAGCAACCCTGCGATGCAGAGAAGTGCCGTGCTCTTGCCGCAACCGGATGGGCCGAGCAAAACAAAGAATTCCTTATCCTCGATATCCAAGTCTAGATTTTTGACAGCTTGGACCTCTCCGTATTTCTTTGTCAAATTCTTTATAATTACCTTGACCAATTTCGATCCTCTTAGCCTTTGACAGCACCAGCCATGTATCCTTTTATTAAATACTTTCCAAGCACCAAATAGACAATTACCACAGGCAACGCGAACCACAGTGCTCCAGCCATTTGAACGTTCCAATTCGCTGTGGTCGTTCCTCTCAGGTTTGCCAAAGCCACCGAGGCTGGCAGAGCTTCGCTCCCCCTTGCCAATATAAGTCCAAAGAGAAAATCATCCCAGATGCTAGTAAATTGAAGCACTCCAGCCACTACAAATGCAGCTGCTGAAAGCGGCAATAATATGGATCGATAGATCTTCCACGTCCCAGCACCGTCCGTTTTTGCCGCCATTACGAGACTATCCGGTATTTCTTTGTAGAAGTTCCTGAAGATGAGTGTGCATATTGGAATGCCATAAGCGGTATGCGCCAGAACCAACGCTCCCAGCGTGTTGTACAACCCCAATTTGGACATTGTCAACACAAGCGGGATGAGGACAGTCTGATAAGGGATGAATATCCCTAGTGAGAAAAACATGAAGACGATGTCGGAGCCCTTGAACCTGATTTTGGAAAGCGCGTAGCCGTTTATCGAACCAATTATACACGAAAAGATAGTGGCGAATATTGTAAATGTAAGACTATTCAGAAGGGGTCTTCCCATTACTTCCAAAGCGTCCATCCAAGGCCCAAAGGTTGGTGAAGGTGGGGGCTCAACTGGAATCGTGTAGATTACGTCTATGCTCGTTTTGAGTGAAGTTGTAATGCCTGCCCAGAAAGGGAGGACAATTAAAAAAGCTATGAGGATCAGCACGATGTAAAGCAAGACCCGTGTTGGACTGGGAAGCTTCATGCTTCCCTCCTCCTAGAAGACGTGTATAAATAGGGTACAACGATAGCCATAACAACTACGAACAGTACTGTTGCGATTGCTGCTCCATAAGCAAAGTGGTTCATAGTGAATGTTTCCCTGAACATATCTAGGGGCAGAACGAAAGTTGAGTAGCCTGGCCCACCGAATGTGAGGATATAGATGAAGTCGAAAGCCTTAAGCGCAAAGACCATGAGGATGACGAATGTAGCTAAAGTGGAAGATTTCAATTGCGGTATTATGACCCGCCTGTAGAGGCCGAAACCGTGGGCACCATCTACCTCAGCCGCCATTACCTGCGACTCCGGGATGGATCTTATTCCCGCTAGGAAAATCAGCATTGTGTAACCAGAGAATTGCCATACGAGGGCTAGGATTATGCAGTACATGGCTATGCCTGAATCCGTAACCCAACCAGATTTCAGAAAGCCCAATCCTATTCCTTGCAGCAAGGTGTTTATGACTCCTACAGATGGATCATACATCCAAGCCCATAGCGAAGCTGTTATCACAAACGAAAGAGAAAAGGGCAAAAGGTATATCGTTCTAAAAACTCCTTCCCCCTTGACTTTGTTGTCCAGCAGAATTGCAAGGAAAAGGCCTAAGAGGATGCTAGATGGCACAAACAATAATATCAACAACAAGTTGTTTTGGAAAGAAATCCAAAATGTTGAATCTTGCAGGATTTCGGCGTAGTGACTGAAACCTATGATGTTGTAGCTAGGCTTAAGCGTATTCCAATCTGTAAGCGATACTATCACATTCCATCCGATGCTGGCATACACAAAGTAACCCACTAGAGCAATTGACGGTAACAAAATGAGGAGGGCAATCATGCCTTCTTTCAGCACGTGTCACCTTCAGTTTTAAATGACACTTCACTTCATATAAAGACATCGGGGAAGAAGGAATATAAAAAAAGAGGAATCTAGTGCAGTTTCCAAACCTTGACAAAATCGCTGCTTGCAGCTGTTACCGCACCTGTCAGAGATGCGGCAGCCGCGCTTACTGCGGCAGTCGAGTCTTTGTTTCTGCTGCTATCGACGAGAGCGGAGATTATGTTATCAAGCTTTGCAGTGAACGACTCTGGCATCCCACTTCCATGCACGGTACTTGGATACATGTATGTTGCAGCCTTGAAGTCGGCAATAGCTGCCTTCTGGTACGGCCCATATAGTGCCTTGTCAGAATCAGTCAGATCTGTGCGCGCAGAAATGGAACCTTTAAGCGGGTTGAATGCGTTCTGTCCATCTTTCGATCCGACAACCTTCAGCCAGTTTAGAGAGTTGTCTGGGTGTTTCACACCTTTCGGATGTTCGAAACAGTCAACGACCAGACCGTATATGTTCGAGGTTCCAGGAACCGGAAATGTCCCATAATCTACACCGTAGACCGCGCCCGCTTTCAGGAACTCTCCGTTGGCCCAGTCGCCCATTATGTTAAACGCTGATTTGCCACTAATCAGCATCGCGGTTGCTTGGTCCCAAGTTAGAGTGCCGTGGTTATCATTCGTATAATTTAAATACTTGGCGAACTTCGTTAGAGCATCGTTCAGTTGTGAATTTGTCGCAACGGTTATCTTGCCATTTATAAAGTCCTGGTAGAAGTCGATTCCCTCGCTGACCATCAGCTGCTCCAAGACGTGGGTCGCCGCCCACGGGCCTTGATCTCCAAGCGATATCGGAGACGTTAAGGTTGTGTTTTGCTTCAATATGTCACATGCTGCAAAGAAGTCACCCCAAGTTGTAATGCTAGCCGAGATTCCGTTTGCGTCTAGGATATGCTTATTGTACCATACCACGTTAGGTCTGTGAATATTCACTGGAACAGCATAGTAGTTCCCGCTGAAGTTAACCATATCCTTCACCACCGCGGGAAACACGCTTTCGAAGCCTTCAGAACTCCAAAGATCATTTATTGGGTCAAGGTAGCCTCCGTCCACGTAAGGTTTCATTTCGTAACCCGCATGCAACTGGAATGCATCCGGGGCTTCCCCTGCAAGAACGAGCGGCTTGATAACCGACTTAAACACGTATCCTGCGCCGCCCGCGACGGGGCTCTGGATCACGCTTACATTGGGATATTTGCTTTGGAAAACGTTGACCAGCGCGTTGATAGCTGCACTTTCTCCACCAGAAGTCCACCAGTGGTAGATTTCAAGCACATTAGCCGGTATAGGCCTTGTGAAATACCATACTCCAACGCCAACAGTAGCACCTGTGATTATGATCGCTAGAAGCAGCACATAAACTGTTTTCATCGCACCAGAATTCTTCTTCAACTTATAATCACCAAGGTAACTGTTTAGACCTTGAAGTCCTTTTAAGACTTTCCTCTCATATGGCAACATTTAGGTCAACCGTCATTCTGGTCATCTGTGAACCCGATCTCAGAATAATTGCAACTCAACATTGTCACCTGTCTTGAAAAGCTCGTTATATTAGCAAGCTAACAGAAGCTGAGGCCATAAGCCTAGTTGTGTCAGGATTCGAGTACGTGCGTAGCATCGAATGTTGGCTATTCAGAAAATGCGAGCGGAGAAAGAAGCGCGCTCTTTTGGGGAATTTGCTCACGTTATCCTCATTCAAAGATTTGTCCTCGTGACTTCAGTCAACATCATGTTTGTTTCTGGATGGCCACTTCTCGCAAGACTTTAATTTTCGCACGACGTACATGACTTTATGAAATGCATGTTGCTTCACAAACCGGCTCCAATCGAGACATCTCCCTTGAAATGCAGCGACATTGAAATTCCAAGAATAGGTCTAGAAGAGGTCCTTATCAAAGTTAGTGCTTGTGGTGTGTGCCATTCTAATCTGCATATGATCGAAGGTGATTGGCTTGATTGGGGTGTTCCGGCAAAATCACCCATCGTGCCTGGCCACGAAGTAACGGGAACGGTCGAAGAAGTTGGAAACGACGTTAAGAATATCGTTGTAAGTGACAAGGTAGGTGTTCAGCCGCTCTACGACACATGTGGGACTTGTGAGCAGTGCCTGACCGGACGTGAGAACATATGCGACAAAGCTCAGATCACAGGCGAAACCGTCGACGGTGGTTACGCCCAATTCATGAAAGCTGTGGGAGTCCACGTGTACCGATTGCCGGACAACCTTGATCCAGTCAGCGCCGCACCGCTTTTCTGTCCGGGATTGACGGCATACAAAGCCGTAACAAAGGCCGAGCCCCTAGCAGGAAAGTCTGTGGCCATCTTCGGCATCGGCGGCGTAGGCCACATGGCCATCCAGTTCGCGAAGCTCAGTGGTGCAAACGTGATAGGTGTGAGCAGAAGTAGCGATCACCTCAGGCTGGCGAAAGAGGTCGGCGCGGATACAGTAGTATCCTCACAGGAGAAAGACTTTGCTCGCATAATTGGACCAGTTGATTCATCAATAGTCTTCGCACCCTCAGACGACTACATCTCCATGGCGGCCAAGGCCACAAAGAAGGGAGGCATACTTGTCATTGGCGTCAGGGGAAACCTTCAGGATTTCCCCTTCAACAAAGAAATCATCGTTAAAGGAACTGCTATAGGAACTAGAATTGACATGCAGAACGTTCTCAAAATCGCCTCTCAGGGCCTAGTGCATGCGAAGGCCAACGCCTATAATCTTACGGATGCCAACAACGTCTTGCTTAGACTAAAGAAGGCGGAAATCTATGGTCGAGCAGTATTAATACCCTGAGCAACCTTTGAGTTTTGAGGCAGTCATATGCATAATCATGCGCACCGAGGGACGACCGGAAAAGCGAAGACAAAAGAAACAGTCCGAGAGTCTAATGTTCATTGACTCTTGTTCTCTATCGTGTCAAGCGGTGGAGGTGGTGAACTTTTAAGGACTACCTGATCGGAACGGGTGGGTGGGCGTATTTTCAAGTTCCCGGACTTAAACCTTTAGAGGCCTACTCAAGAGCGTTCAACTTCGTCGAAGTCAACTCCACATTCTACCAAATACCGCCATTGAAAGAAGTTGAAAAGTGGAGAAAACTTGTGCCTTCAGATTTCAAGTTCGCGGTCAGAGCCCATCAATCAATAACACACAGGTACAAGTTCCAAGCCGTGAACGGAACGTTTGAAACGCTTGAGCGTATGAAGCAGATATGCAGGGTACTAAACGCGGAAGTACTGCATCTCCAAGTGCCATCATCGTTAAAGCTGAATGAAACCTCGATCAACAACCTCCGCAGTCTACTTTCCTCAGTGAGTCTTCAAACGCTTCGGTTGGCTCTCGAAATCAGAGAGGTAAGATCTTCACAGCTGCCTTCCGAATTGCTGAAGACTATGCAAGACTACAGCATTGTCCACTGCACAGATCTTTCAAAGGGCGAGATGCCCGCATATGAATCAGACATACTTTATACTAGGCTCTTCGGAAGGGGAAAACACAATGTGTACCAGCCTACTGACGGGGAATTGTCAGAAATAGACAACAGAGCCTCAGGTGGAAAGTCTGAGAAGATTGTTATGAGCTTCCATTTTGTCAAAATGTACAAAGACGCGGCGAGGCTTAAGACCTATAAACAGACGGGCAAGTTTCCGATGATTACAAGGTCGACGGGTTTGGCCTCGCTCGGAGAGGTTCTAGGCGAAGATGCAAGGTTTCCATCAACAAAACAGGAGTTGATACGCAGCCAAGGATGGAAAATCCTCGATTTAACAGAAACTGAACGAATCCATGTAGGAGACCTGCTAGAGAAGCTTCCTGAAGGATCCTACAACAATTTAGGCGAAGTCGCCGATAGACTAAAACCTATGATGAGGTGAAAACGTTGACTTCAATTCTTAACGATGCCTTGCTGGGCACTTCGGGATGGAGCTACAACGAGTGGGTCGGCCCCTTCTACACAAGAATGGACAAGAGCAAGCTCCGTGCGTACACCAAAGTGTTCAAAACGGTTGAAATCGACTCTACCTTCTACAGATACCCATCAAAGGGCACCGTTATGGGCTGGACGAGATACTCGCCGGAGGGCTTCGTTTACACGGCGAAACTGCCGGGGCTGATTACACACGACAAGAAATTGAGTTTGGACGAAGGAATAGAACAGGATCTGCAGAGGTTCATCGATCTCATGGAGCCTCTTACCCTCGGTGGAAAACTGGGGTGCATCCTCGTCCAGCTTCCGCCAAAATTTGATTATCGGCCTCGGGAACTGGAAAGCTTTTTCAAAATACTCCCTACGCATGTGAAGTTCGCTGTGGAATTTCGAGAACGGTCATGGATGAGAAGTGAAACATGGAGTCTGCTCCAGAAATATCGCGTTGCCTACACAATCGTCGACGAACCTCTGCTCCCTCCGGAGACACATTTAACGTCAGACATCGCCTATTTCAGATGGCACGGACGCGGAGAAAAACCATGGTACGATTACCGTTACTCTGTTCAAGAGCTTGAACCTTGGATACCGAAACTGAAGGATGCTGCAGGAGAGGTCCGAAAGATCTATGGATATTTCAACAACCATTATCATGGTTACGCGGTTGAAAACTGTCTCCAAGTCCTGGAAATGATTGGAAACATAAATGGGAAACAGGTTGAAGCCAAGAACAGGGTTGAAAAGTACCTGCAGAGCTCAGCCGAGCTGAAGAGCTCCACGCTGGAGAGCTTCGTTGAACCTAAAGACATGACCTTTGAAAGTCTGATGCACTATTTCGTTCCGACCGAGAGACTAAACAGGGCTAAACAGATTGAAGACAGCGAACTCACAATCAGAAAGCAGAATGTGAACGAAATTGAGGCTGTAATAAGAGACTACCACATAGTCATAGACGCGGAAAAGGCAACAATTTTACACGATTGCGCTGATTGGGAGAAGGTATCGGCGACCAAGAAGCTGTGCAAACACGTCGCGAAGCTGCTTCTCTCGATGAACAGAGAAAAAGCAGCGGAAATACTCCGGAAAATGTATGCCCAACAAGACAAATGGCGGTTCATGCCTTACACAAGTGGGTGAGCAAAGCAGAGTTTGCGTTTTTCTCAATCTTTGAAAAACGTTGAATCTTGCCATTAATCTAGTTGAGCAGTTTTGGCGAGCGAGGCAGATTTTGCGGTTGTCTTGCAACTGGTGGGCGAATTTGCGTTCTAGGGGTCTTGCACCTTCCTACACGGCAAGTCAAGTTGCGGGTTGAGCAAACGTTTCCATACATGTTCTCATTCAGGACAAGACTTGGAATAGGTAGTTCTAGTTCGTTTTCTAGGACAGTAAGGCAGCTCTGGTTTGAGTATACGGATGTAATGATTCGAACCAGACTATTTATTCTGAAGAAAGAAGGTTTAAGAGTGAAATTTCATTGTTTAATTTGTGAATAAGACGCTGTGACGAAGTGGGACACGATGGGAAAAAGGATGCAACGCAGGGGTAAGAACAAAAGAGGCATCGTGGGCATAGAGGCTGCAATCGTGCTCATCGCCTTCGTGGTGATAGCTGCAGCCCTAGCCTACGTTGTAATAAACATGGGTTTCTACTCAGCCCAAAAGGCAAAATCAACCATAGACAAGGGCATCCAAGAAGCTACAAGCGCTTTGGAACTTGACGGGTTTGTCACTGGCAAGACGAATTCCTCCAATCCAGCTGTTACTTATCTGGTAATCCCGTTGAAGCTGGCCGTGGGTCAAGAGGAAGTGGACTTGGCCGGCAACACGGTTGTTGTTGCAGTGCAGGGAGCGAATTTCTCTCTTGCAAACATTTACAGTGGAGCAGTGACCTCGAACGAAACGTCTCTTGCCCGCCTCATGGCAAACGTGACGAACGAACCAAACGCTGCTTGCTTTATCTATAACAGTGAACTTGCCACCGACACAGTTCTTAAGCAGAACGCGAAGGCATACCTAGTGATAAACTTAGGAGACCTGTATGGACTGGCATCGTACACCAAACTGAAGGTTGAGATGAGAACAAGCAGAGGAGCAGCCCTGATGGTCATGAGGGAGATACCCGGCAGCCTTCCTCCAGACAGACTTGTCGACCTTGGCTGAGAAACCAAATATACTTCTCTCATTTTTTTCTAATCAAACGAGCTAAGTCCCACCAGATCTTGTGCCCTTTTTCTTTCTCGACAAGCGTCACTTTTCCTTTGAGATCTCGCATCAACCTGCTGACCAATTCAGCATTTTCTGTGTGTATGGGGAAATTTCCGGCTGCGTCCATTTCCTTTAGAAGCGCTTTTCACTGCAGCGGCATTATGTGCCATGAAACGTGCACGTGGTACTGAGAATGGCCGTAATAGTCCAGCCATTTGGCGAGTCTTTTGAAGTCAATCTCCATATCCTAATTGAAAGGTTCCGACGCGGATAGCACGCAGCAGCTGCCTGCTTCAGGCTGGATTTCGACAAGTTCTTCGAAATTGTAGAAAGATAGAGCTAAGACTACCTTGCACTGTCACTTCGAGACTTCGAACACGTCGACAATCTTATCCGCATATTGCTGCGAGACTTGGTTTTCCCACTTGTCGCGTCTTTCTTTCGATTTTCGAAAAATCAAAACATTATCATCATTCAGATCTAGAATACTCAAACCGCTGTCGGCAAAGTTCGTTCAATAGATGAGCTTGTCTGAGTGAGACAGCTAGGCACCGCCAGTTCTTCTTGGCGATTCGAAAGAAACTGTTCAGCTGATCAGTGTCCGCGTAAGCAAACTCTGCAAGCACAATGCCTTCTGCTTCGCGAACGATGGACCTTAACTTGTCCTTGACTTCCTTCTCAGAGGAGATTGAGGCACCGGTCATGTTCGTGGCTTCAGTGACTACCGCCACAGATTCCACTTCTTTGGCTCTCTCAACGAAATCCTGGGTCATCTGCGGTTTTGCGCCGTGGATTCGAAAGTCTCTAGTGTACGTCACTGTGCCTTTGGAGGTGGTTGATTACAAAGCCGTATGCACTTGGTACAGAGTGGTCTACGTGAATCGGCTCAATCTCCAGGTTGCCGATTTTCAGTTCTTGTCCCGTCCTGAATGATTTGAAGGGGATGTCCTTGACGCAGAATTCGAGGTCGGTTCTGCGTGTTTCGCGCAGGGCTTGTAGAATGGTTCGTGTTGTTTCACTACAGTAGACTGGGATTTGGCGGTTTGTGAAAGACAAGTAAGCTGAGTGGTCTAGGTGGCCATGGGAAGCAAACACAGCATCGATTTCTGGCAGTTTGCTGTCAAACTTGTAGATGCCGTTGAGTCTGGGTAGGATTCCGAGCTCTTGCAAGCTTTTCTCGCTCCTTGGTGAGAGAAGGGCGGTGAGTAGAACAATCTTTTCATGTTAAGGGACATGCCGAAATCAAAGAAGACTCTTGTGTCTCCGTCCTTGAGTAGGACTTTGTTGCCGCCGATCTCATTCACTCCGCCGTAGAAGGTTAAGGTTGTTTCTTGTTTGACCATGTCTATTCCTTCAATGTTCCCGCTTTCCTGCAAACGTTCGAAAGAATGAGCATTATGTGTGGGAAAGTGAACACGCTGAAGACCTTCGTGTATTTTGGATTGCCAGCATTCTTGACTGTCTTGGCGTTTCCTCCGGCTTGCAGATAGCCTGTGATGAATGTCTTGGCGATGATTTCTAACCTGTGCGCATCGGCAAACGGAGATACATCATGGCCAGAATAGTACAGGAATTCCGCGATATCCCACGTTCTGTCTCCGTTTCGGCCTGCTTGCTCCAAGTCAGTGAGGTAAAGCTCGCCCTTTTTGTCGACGAGAATGTTCTCGGGCTTGGTATCGCCTAGAGCAACACCCGAGGCGTGAACTTCGGCGAACAACTTGCCAACCTTTTTAATTAGCTCCAAGTCTTCCTTCAGTTGACGTTCACTCTTTGAATCTGCGATTCTTCTCACCACCTTGCTGAGGTCTTCGCCCACGATGTACTCCAAGAAAATCAAACGTTCATTCGGACTCACGTACAGAACCTCCGGCACCGCAAAACCTTTCGAATGAAGCAATCGGTTTATCGCACACTCTCTTTCAAGTCTTGAACTTCCAAGAACAGCAAAGGTTCTGGTCCCAACGGACCACAACGTCAAAGGAAACCACTTGAAGTTGGACCAGTCCCTGAACCTTTTAACAACAACCTTCCTTTCCTTACCAGCAACATAAGCGCTGACCAGATAAACATCATTCAGAATACCTCCGATACTACTAACTTTAACTTGAGCGCCCATGCCTGCGAAAAGAATCTTCTTGGCAAAGGCCGCAATATCCACCCTATTAGCCAATGGCACAAGACCGCTAGCAGTTTTGACGTAAACGTGATTTTCCGGATCCTCAATCGACAGTTCAGTTCTACCACCTTCATGGAAAACTCTTTGAAGATTAAAGAGCGATTCCCTGTTCTGTGAAAGAACGTTCATTATCTGCGGAAGCATCCCCAGCATAGAAGCAAACAGCGCTCTGTGCCCTGTCTTAAAGAGACTAGTGAACCGAACTTTGCGACCTCTAGCTTTGTCGACGAATTCCTTCGAAATCCTCACATAGCCTCCTGAAAAGCTGACAACCCCTTCTTCTTCCAGCTTCTTTAAGGCCTCCAAAAATCCCTGCAGAGTCTGTCTAACACTCCTCTCTTCTTTGACAAGGCTTGATAAGGAACCGAGCATTGGCGGGAAAAGCCGAGCTCGAGTCAGTAGAGTTTCGTACATGAAGTACTCCGGTTTTATGTAGAATTCATAAGAGAGTTCTGGGAAATCAAGTACGAGGTTTTGCAAGAGCTCCATTATAAGGCGTCCTTTCAATGTTACCTCTTGAAGGTGCAGATACTCTCCGTTGACTAGAATCTTGTACGGAAAAATCAGTCCGCCAGCCAAGGCTTCGCCCAGAAGCCCTCTGTCTACGTCTCTTTCGAAGACCCACTTGTCGACAGCCAGAACCGAAAGGGTGCTGGTACCGAGGGCCTTGGCGTAATTCATGAGCCTGGGCTGAAAATCTTCTATGACGAGCAAGACCTGAGTGGCTGTTCTGGAAGAGGCTAAGCTTGAAGCATAGTGACTGCACAGGCATGCTGCCGAGATTTGGCAAGAGCCTGCTATGTGTCTGCTGAAGCTCAGGATCTCTTCGGTCAACCTTTCGTCTTGACGCTTTGAACTTTGAACCAATGTTTCCACCTGGAAGGAAAACGCGACAATCAATAGAATCTACGTACCCGCGAAATATAGTTAATGCTTTTAGGTCATGTTGGCCAACGGGTTAAGATCTCAGGAAGGGCTACTTGCGCTCTATTATTTTGATGTAAGCAAATGCTGCGCTGAAGGTGAATATCGCTGAAAAGACAACAACATTCAGGATTGAGTAGTAGGAGAACGGTGGGGAACCTAGCAAGAAGGAGCGAATCGTATCTGAAGTGCTGCTCAGAGGGTTGATTTCGGCAAATGTTACCAACACAGCAGGGAACTTACCGTCGGTCCCGAGTTGCTGTATCAGCGAAAGTGGATAGAAGACGCTGCTGCAAAAGAACAGGGTGTAGTAGACTAGGCCCCTTGCTGTGATGAATTTTTCTAGGCTTGAGGTTGAAACGGCGATGGCAATGCTTAGACCCGAGATGCCGATGGCTGTAAGGAACAGGAGTCCCAGAATGACAAAGAGCTGTGGCACTGTTGGAAGGCCGAGAAAGACGAAACAGGTCACCAATAAGGGGGACATGTAAACCATGCCCCGCAATCCTCCTGAGAGCACGCGTCCCACAGCCAATTCCATCCGCGTCATGGGCAAGCATAGCATGTAATGATGCACTTCTCTTCGGCGTTCCATGTTGATTTCGCGGCCTATCATGAAAGCCGAAGCGAACAGGCCCGTGACGACGAGGCCTGGGGCGAAGAAGCTGAAGTAATTCTTTATGTCTAGGTTTGGGTTCAGCACTTTGTTGTAAACGACGGCCGTGATGAACAAGTCGGCAAGGTTCATGGCAATTAAGCCTACCAGCCACATTTTGTAGCGCAGAAAATTCCTGAAGTCATGCTCTACGACATGGATGATTTGCTTCAAGTCACTGCCAACCTCCTCCCTCGATGCGTCTATCGTAGATTGTTACCCCTACGAAAGTGAAAAACCCGAAGAACGTGACTACCACAAGCACAGGCAACAGAGGGTTGCTTAGAGCTGTAATAGCCGTTCCCCAACGGAAAAGGTCTGTAACGTAAGTGAGCGGGTTCAAACTAGCCAGTCCAGCGTAGAATGGGTTCGAAGCTTGAAGGACTGCCAACGGGTACATCGCTGTGCTCAGGCGCACGATCAGCGCGTCGAGAACACCCATTAGAATGTCAAAACGGTCACTTGATTTTATGATTACCGCCAGTGTAATACTCATTCCCGACACTCCAAAGGCGAACAGAAAAAGCGCGAACAGAGAGATCAAAAAGGCAATCGGGTTCAAGGAGCCAATAACGTACAGCGACACAGCTATTAACGGTCCAACGTAGATGAAAGCTCTCAAGCCTCCACCGATAGATCGGCCCAAGACCAGTTGCTTCCTTGAGACGGGAAGGCTGAGCAAATATTCAAAGACTCCATGCTCTGCTTCTTCGTAGAGGTCAAATCCGATGAATATGGCGGCTGAGTACAGCGTCATCACGGAAAGGCCTGCTACATAGTATCGGAAGTAGTCGACTCCAGGTATGCTAATCATGCGTGAAGCGATAAGCCCGAAAAGAGCTATCTGCGAGACGAACCATATGGCTCGCATGATTATCATGAACTTGTACTGGAAAAAGAGGCGGATGTCCCTTTCAATTACCAAGAATATCTTGTTCGTGGGCGGCTCACTCCTCGTCCTTCTGTGCTTCTTCAATGGTTAACCCCGTGTAGTGTGCAAACACGTCGTCGAGGCTGGGTTCACTCATGCGGAAAGATAGAATGGGCACATTTTGCTTGGCGAAGATGTTCATTATTTGTGGAACAACTTCTTCAACACGGTTTAGGTAAAGGCGCAGACTTGAAGGTTTGACTTGCAGAACGTCCACAATCTCTTTGAAACCCTTAAGCTTCTGGACAACTTCTGTCGGGGCGGCATTCTCAAGCTGGATGTCAACGATGTCGCCTCCCACAATGCTGTCCTTAAGCTTCTTTGGTGTGTCGCACACGAGCAGTTTGCCCCTGTGCATTATTCCAACCCGGTCTGAGAGTTTGTCAGCCTCGTACAGCTCGTTGGTCGCCAGGATGATGGTGCTTCCCTCGTCTCGAAGTTCAAAGAGCATGTTCCAAATCCTGTGTTTGCCGACTATGTCTATCTGGGCCGTAGGTTCGTCAACGATGGCCACTTTAGGTCTTTGAATCAGAACCTTCGCCATCTCCACCCTTTTGCGCATGCCTCCTGAAAGCGCGTGAACGTTCTTTTTGCGGGCATCCCACATGTCCACTGCATCCAATACTTCCTTCACTCTTCGCTTTCGCTCGGCTGTGGACAATCCGCAGACTTTAGCGTGCCAGTTGACTATGTCCCAAGGCGTGCTTACCCAAAGCATCTTGGGTTCTTGAAATGCTATTCCCAGCAGCCCACGCACTTTCTCGGGTTGTTTTCGTATGTCATACTCACCTATGCAGGCTGTGCCTTCCGTGGGTTTGATGACCGTGGCGAGCATCAGAATAGCTGTGCTCTTGCCGGCACCATTTGGTCCTAGAAGCCCAAGAATTTCGCCATCTTCTATGTCCATGTTCAAATGATCGACTGCAGTCATGTTTCCAAATTTTTTCGTGAGATTTTGAATTCGAATTATCGGCGGCACTTCTTGCACCAAAGGAAGGAAAATTATAACAAAAGTCTAACTAATTAAGATATTACTTCAACCGACGAGCAGGTTATTCCACCACGTACCTGTAGGATACATGCTCGCCGGCCGTCGGGCTCTTCCTGATTACGCGCAGTATGTCGCCTGGCCTAGCGCCTATGGCTTTGACGCATGGGTCCAAAGAGTTTATTTGTGGTAGTTGGTAAGCGTGAACCCTGTACTGTGCGAGCAACTGTTCCTTCTTTTCTTCCGACAGGATTTCATGTCTTGGAACGAGTTTGTGTTCGAACAAGTCGAAGGCTGGGAATGTTTTGGGCAGGAGCTCTATCTTTTTCTTCTTTGCACCAAGTTTGACCGCATGCGTGTATCTTCCATCCGTGACGATTATTCCTCTTTCCACTTCAGCGTCCTTCATTGCCTTTGTGACTCGGTTTATGCTGTTTATGCCCACAGTAGTCTCGCCTGGAACGCACCATATGAGGGCTTTCTCCTTCTCCTTCGGCATGTCAACGGTGTAGCCTATCGCATCTTCACGTTTCTGTTTTTTGATCAGCTTGTAACCTCTGAGTTTAATCAGGGTTTCAGCCTTCCGTTCTTCCAAAGTGATTTCTTTCTTGCTCAAGCTTTAGACCCGTCCCGAAAGCATTCGAAACCTAAACAACGCATTAACCCTTAAACCTTACGCTCTCACGGTCCAAGAGCGTTGCAACCGCAAATCTGTTTAGGCGCGAAGTGTCACGTTCTCGGCATACTTTTTCATGCGCTCAGCAAAGCCTGCAATGCTATCCGTCGGGTACGGTTTAAGAGAGTTTAACGTCTTATCCAATGTATCGTCTGGCACGAATTGCTGCAGGGCAAAGTTCTTCGCGCCCTTGACAAGTTCGCCTATCTCAAGTATGTCCTCTTCGCAGACGAAACCCGGCACAACTGTCGTTCTGAACTCACACTCGACTTTCCCAGTCTTCAGAACCTCGATGGTGTGGACGAGCTCTGTTGTATCTCTTGCTCCCAAGCGTCCGTATTTTCCAAGGCTAGTCTTCACGTCCAGTGCCACGTAATCCACGTAGGGCAAGCACTCTTCTAACGCCCCCGGGTTGAGGCCGTTCGTGTCAAGCTTGACCGTGAAGCCTTTTTCCTTTAACTTCTTCAAGAACTTCGGTAGTTCCTTGTGAATCGTGGGCTCTCCACCCGTGACGACAACAGCGTCTACGAACTTTTTGCGTTCCTCGAGAATCTTAAGAGCTGCCTCATCGTTTAGAAACGGGGGTTTGGGGTCGATGACTATTCTCCAGTTGTGGCAGTACGGACAGCGCAGGTTACAGCCTGGAGTGAACAGGACTGAGGCCACGCGGTTTGGGAAGTCAACTAGGCTTGTCTTTTGAATGCCGCTGAACTTCATTGATTTCTCACTCAGGCGGCCACTGTCTGCATGACTGCTGACTTGTCGAAAGTTCTACGGATAGCAAACTCTGCTTGTTTGCCGTCGTTCCACTGGTCAACCGGTCTCAGGTACCCGACCACTCTTGAGTAAACCTCGCATTTAGCCCCGCACGTGGGACATTGCTTGTGCTCCCCGTTTACGTAGCCGTGCGTCGGGCATATGCTGAAGGTGGGCGTCAGAGTGAAGTAGGGCAGGTGTGAGCTCCACGCCACCTTTTTTACGAGTTCGACAGTGGCCTTCCATGAATAGAGTCTTTCTCCGAGAAAGATGTGAAACACTGTTCCGCCTGTATAGAGTGTCTGCAGCCTGTCTTGGTGCTGCAAAGCCTCAAATAGGTCGCCTTCGTAGTCCACCGGCAACTGCGAGGAGTTGGTGTAGAAAGGTTCTGCTCCGGTCGCCACGTTCTTCTGGTTGGCGGCGATGATTTCCGGATGCTTTTTCCTGTCAATGCGGGCAAGTCTGTAACTTGTTCCCTCCGCCGGCGTGGCCTCAAGATTGTAGATGTTGCCTGTTTGCTGTTGATAGTCAGACAGCTTTTCGCGCATGACCGCCAGCACTCTAATAGCAAAGTCTGTTCCATCAGCTGAGGCTATGTTGACGCCGAACAAGTTCATGACAGCTTCATTCATCCCCACGATGCCTATGGTTGAAAAATGGTTCTTCCAGTAACGGTCAAACCCTTCTTTAACGTTGCGCAAGTAACGTTTAGAGTACGGATACAACCCGTTCTCTGTGAACGATTCTAACACCTTACGCTTCGTCTCCAAGCTATCCCGTGCTATTTCCATGAGTGCTTCTAGCCGCTCAAAGAATTCATCCTCGTCCTTTGCCAAGTACCCAATTCTGGGCAGGTTCAGGGTGACGACGCCTATGGAGCCTGTCAGCGGGTTGGCCCCAAAGAATCCGCCTCCGCGCTTGCGCAGTTCTCGATTGTCAATTCTCAAGCGGCAGCACATGCTTCGAACGTCTTCAGGTTTCATGTCGCTGTTAATGAAATTTGAGAAGTAAGGCACGCCGTATTTGGCAGTGACCTCAAAGATTTTCTGACACACAGGCGTATCCCAGTCGAAATTCTTCGTAATACAGTACGTGGGTATCGGAAACGTGAAAACTCTGCCTTTGGAGTCTCCTTGGCTCATCACCTCAGCAAAGGCCGAATTAAACATGTCCATTTCTGCTTGCATGTCACCGTATGCAGCGTCCATCGTTTTTCCGCCCACAACGACCGACTCGTTTTTCATAAAATCTGGAACTGTCAAATCCAGCGTGATATTTGTGAACGGTGTTTGGAAGCCAACGCGAGTGGGAACGTTCATGTTGAAGAAGAACTCTTGCAGTCCCTGCTCGACCTCTTTCTGGTTCAGCCCGTCGTAGTGTATGAACGGTGCCAAGTAAGTGTCAAAAGTGCTGAACGCTTGGGCTCCTGCAGCTTCGCCCTGAAGAGTGTAGAAGAAGTTGACAATCTGTCCCAAGGCTGTTCTGAAGTGTTTGGCAGGCTTGCTTTCGATTTTTCCCGAAACGCCTCCGAACCCCGATGTGAGCAGTTCTCTCAGATCCCAGCCCACGCAGTAAGCCCCCAGGACGCCGAGGTCGTGTATGTGCATGTCCCCAGAAAAATGAGCCTCAGCTATGTGCGGAGGGTAGATCCTGCTGATCCAGTACTTGGCTATGACCGTGGACGAGAGATAATTGTTCAAGCCTTGCAGAGAGTAACTCATGTTAGAGTTTTCCCGCACACGCCAATCCTCAATCTCCAGATACTGATCCACAAGGTCTGCATCGCTAAGCAGTGCAGCTAGCTCTCTTTGATCCTGGTGCTGCTTTCTGTAAAGAATGTAAGCCTTGGCGGTTCGCGCGCGACCGTTCTCTATGAGCACCTTTTCAACAAGATCCTGAATCTCTTCCACCGTTGGAACGCCATCTTCTCCAAAACGGGTCTTGAGTTCAGCCAAAACCTGATCGCTTATTCCTCCAGCCTGTTCACGGTCTTTCCCGCCCACAGCTTTGGCGGCTTTCCAAATTGCGTTTGTTATGCGCTCCTGATCAAAGGGTTCTAATCTTCCATCACGCTTTCTAACAAATTTCATGTTTTTACCTCTTTGAGCAATTTCTGAAAATCTTCAGGTTCCTCAAATTCTCTGTAGACCGAGGCGAACCTGATGTAAGCCACTCGGTCAAGTTTTTTCAGATATTTCATAACTAGGTCCCCGATTTCCCGAGAACTGACTTCCTCTTTTCCAAGGGCCATCAAGTCTTGCCTGACGTGCTCTGCCGATTCGTGGATTTGCTCCATCGTCACGGGTCTTTTCTCGCAGGCTTTTTGCAGACCTCTGATTACCTTGTTGAGATCAAAGCGTTCAGGCCTCCCGTCTTTCTTCTTCACTATCAACTCCACGGTTTCCACGTATTCGTATGAGGTGAAGCGTTTTCCACAATCTCCGCATTCCCTGCGTCTCCTAACGGTGTTGTCTGGCGAATCTCGGGTTTCAAGAGTCTTGAGGTTCTCAGACCCGCAATATGGACATTTCATTATGGTCACAGTCGTGTGCTTCACAGCTCTTAGTGTTTCTATAACTAAAGTAAACACTAAGCATAGCGTTTCGTTATTTAAACCCTTTTCACAATAACATCGAAATCGTTAACCGAACATGCAGAAGAGACATGCCAGAAATATACATAATCGAAGAAAAATAACAGTGGCAAAACAAGTGTCTATGGAGGAAACAGCTTCAATTCTTGACGATGCGATATGAGTTTAAGATTTTCGAACGAAGATTCGAATACAGAGGATACGGCTGGATTTCCCTAGACTTTCCTAACCAAGATGAAACTTCTTTTCCTTTCTTCCTTCTGTGAAAAACCGGAATTTCTGTAGAGCGTCCTAGCTGGAAGGTTCTTCTTCAAGACTGAAAGTTCAAGGAACTCCTTGTCCAGCATCTCAGCTTTGCTCTCTGCGTAGGCCAAAATGTAGGTAGCTATCCCCAATCTCCTAAACTCTGGGGCAACAGCCAGACTACTGATGCGCAATGCATCAGGTTTCTCATTAAGGATAAGCAAGCCGACCACGCGGTTTCTTAACTTCACGAAGAAACGCTGGTTTCTGAAGAATATCACTTCGCATGCTAGAATATAGGGCACAGCAATCAGTAGAGGTAGGAACCTAGAATTTCCGAAAGGCATTGCAGTTCCCTGTTTGTTGCTATTGAAGAATCTGAACTCACATAGATTAAGAGACAAATGCTCGAGCCTTCTCACTGGTTCGATGCGGAGGTGTGAACGAATGTTCTTTGAAATAGCGTCACCACCTTTTCCCAATTGCGAAGGAGCTCAAACACTAAGTATGAAGAAAGCAATACAATGGCAAAAGACAGAAAAACACCCTTGTAGTGGAGGCCCGTCGCAAACACTAGACCAGTGATGAATCCCCCAAGTGTCTGTCCAACATCCATCATTGTGTCAAGGAACCCCATAGAGGTCCCGACAAGTTCCTCAGGCACGAGTTCACACACTAGTGGCGATGTTGCCGAAGTTACGGTTGCGAAGCCGAAACCGTAGAGTACAAGCAAAACGACGAGCGCCGCGAAACTGGTAGTATAAGGAACTGCGACAAAGGCAAGAGCGGAAAGAACAGAGCCAAGTATTATCGGAATCCGCCGCCCAATCTTGTCTGAGACTCTGCCCATCGTGGGTCTCGTGAAAATCGCTACTGCCAAGACGCTCGATGCTATAAGACCCTGACTCAGGGTGCTGTAGTTAAGGCCGTTTATCATGTATTCTGCAAGATAGAAATCAAAGGCGCCAAAAACATAGTAATGACCTGCCTGAATCACACTAGCAGCCAAGACACCTCTGTCACGTGCAACTTTTCTCCAACCAGAAAGCATGTTGCCCGCGAGTTTTCTCCAACGAGAGAACCTTTCTTTGAGAGTTACTTTGACGCGTCCCGGTTCCGGTCTTTCCATCACATTTGCCCGTTGTTCCTTTCTGGCTAGGAATGGCAATGCTGTCGTAAGACCAGCTATGCCTGCGACTGCTACTGCTAGATAGACTTGATGAAAACCGTGGTTAGTCACAAACAGCAGATATCCTCCTAGCGTGGGTGCAATGATTCTCCCCACGTATGTGGCCGAGGTGAAGAGCGAGATTCGCTCTCCACGTTTGGTGGGAAAGAGAGCTGCTATTGAAGCCTCAGCAACTGGAACAAAAATGGCCGTGGCAAACCCATGATAGAATCGAACGGGGATGAGCTGCCACCAGTCAGTTATGAAGAGATAGAGAAAAGGGGCTGAGGCAAAGATAAGCCCAGAGAAAAGCAAGAATCTTTTTCTTCCGAGGATGTCGGATAGTGAGGCAGCTGGTAGACTCACCAAAATACCCGGAATAGTTGAGGCTGCAAGAACAATACCTGTCCAGGCGTCGGGTGTGCCGAGGCTTGTTGAGAAAGTGGATAGAACTGAGCCGCTTTTGGACATCGTGGAGCTTAAAATCACTAGTCCTCCCATTAGACAGAGGCTCCAGAAAACTGCGTTTCTGCTGTCCGTTTTAACCGATTCCATTAGTGAGCCAGCGTGAATTCACATTTACTGTTTCTCTAGACTAATAAAAGTAAAGGAAAGTGTGAAGTCGCGTTCCATTTGTGGGAAGCAATTGGTCCTATTTAGGATTTTCAAAGTGGCGTAAAGTGGGTCCATTTATGAACGCTTTTGAGACGGTTTCGGCGTCCGTATGCAATGTTTTTTCCAGGCATTTCAGGACGTATAGAACCCCCCAGCCTTGTTCTAAGTTGAAGTTTTTCGGTAGTCTCCTCATTAACTCGTAGTCCCTTATGATGACTCCTATTTGAGACACAGTAGGATCATTAACATCGTATTATTGCATGAGCACGTCAAACGTTGTCTTCACACCTTCTACAGGGGTTATCTTTGCTTTTGGCACGGTCAATGCCGTTCGTCCTTTCGGGATTTTCTGTTCTTTTGTGCTAAACTGAAAGACAGCTTCCTTATCAACGAACCTGTTTGATGAGCCATGCTGCGCTCATCTATCAACGTGTAGTAACTGTCCAGTTACCCACAGCATATCTCTGCCACCCTCTTATGAAAAAGTAAGAAGAGGATGTTACGGTTCTATTCTAGTAGTTTCTTTGCCAGAAATATTCTTCGTTCCTTTTGATCCATCTTTTCAATTTCGATCTTGTACTTCTGGCGAAGCAGCTTTAGCTTGCAGAATGTGTAGAAAGCATCATAGATTGACCTTGCCTTTTCGATGGCTTCGTGATCATTTTTTGCCGCCATCGAGATTCCAGTCATTACAGCGTCAAGTCCTGCCGCCTCTGGAGCATCAGGTTTGTCTGTGTCGGCAGCCCTCACTATCTTTGCCAATTCGAGCACTGCAGGATCCTTCATTTTGTATCTTTCGATAAACGCATCGAAACTGCACTTATCGCCATGATGACCCAGCTCGACGTCGGGCACGTCATAAGCTATGGCCTTTTCCCCCTTGGCAACTTCAGGTACTTTTTCTGTGGGCACAAAAATGAATTCAGCCTTTGGGTCTATGAACTTCCTTATTAACCATGGACAGGCTGTTCTGTCCACATGCACGTATTCTCGAGTTACCCACTTCAAAACCTTCACCTTTCGGCGATTGTTTGTTCCTAGTTGGAGTTAAAGTTTTGTGAGCACTGGGAGATTTACAGTCAAAAATGTTTGAAAGCAAATGTAGATAGGACTACAAGTGCCCCGATTGTCTTCTCTCAGCTATTGTTCGGATACAGAAGTCACGAAGAACCTGAGGCATTCTGTGTTAATCCTGTGGTCCGTCCGAGCTTCACCTATTTTGTCGATGTTCTTTTTCCTTTCACACTCATTGAGTATTGACCGATTCGATGTGCTCTGATACTATTAAGTCTTAGCGCGTGCGTCAACTACAACAGACACTTCGGAGGCAGAAGAGGCTATTTAGGCCCAGCCGCGATATTTCCAGAGCAACGTCACAAGAATCTTGCATCCGCTCTGACTTGTCGCGTCATGAACTTTCTGTTCGAAAAGGGAATGAATTCCGTGGCTTTGTACGCTTCAGAACGAAATGTTGCGTCGGTGAGTCTGCTGCAGAGAATTGGTTTCAGGATTGACCACCATTGGAAGTTCATGCGCTAGGATCTGGCTCAGCTTACCCTGCAAGACCAGTCTGTGTAAACAGGAAACTGATATGGGGAAGTAAACGTGAAGAAAAGGTGTCGAAAATTGGGGAGACAACGTTCACTGCCTTTTGCTATGGATTGCCTCTTTCTCTAGATCCAGTTCTTTCACTCTTGTTTCAATGAACTCTGTGACTTTGTCTTGACTGTACTTCTTCTCTTGATCCTGCTTTCTCAGTTGTTCATTGATTGTGCTCACCACTTTGTCCACGTCAAACGGTTTCATTATGTAGGCGTCTGCCCCTAGGTTCACCGCTTCCACAGCGTTCTGTAGTGTCGGATAGCCCGTGATTATTATCTTCCGCATCCTGGGCGTTGTGTCTCTGATCTTTGTCAAAAGGTCTATTCCTTCCATGTCCGGCAATCGGATGTCTATCAGGGCTAGATTGTAGAACTTCTTGTCGGTCTTCTTTATCGCCTCCCTAGCAGTGCCCACTGCCTCGACATTATACCCTTTGTCTTCAAAGATTGCTATGAGTACCTTTCTTATGTTTTCGTCGTCGTCAACTATGAGGATTCTTGCATCGCTATCCATACTTCCTCACCTCCGTCCCCTGTTGTTTGTTTGATTTTCCAAGATGTGACCACGAGAATTCAGTTCGACCGAGATATATCGATCTATCTGGTCCGCCCCCAAAACTCGAAACCTGGAGGAGAAGTTGCAGAACTTCAATTGCATGTTGACTGTTTTCATTTTTCATTTTACCGTGATTTCCCCCTTTGGCATTACCATGCTCTTCGCAGTCTTCACGCACTCTAGAAAATCTGTACCCCTGTCTTCTTCAAGCTCCAAGCCGAGTTTTTCGTGCAGGCGTTTCACGATAATTTTCTCGAGATAGGTTGCTCCAGGCCCAAAAATGCCTTCCAAGGCTTTTTTGAATTCTGTCAGATTATACGGGATGTTCTCCTTCTTCAGTTGAAAAGAGGTCTCCAAATGAAAGAGTATGGCCTGCTTGGACGAGTCTCCGAGCAAGCATAGGCCCTCGTCAACGGCAGACAGAAGAATCTTGTTAAAGTCATTTTGAGTCAAATGATTGCCCTCGCAGACAGCGTGGCCTAGGTCTTGAATGAAACTTGGTAAGCATTGATAAAACGTTTGTGAACTGGCAATATGGATTGTCAAACAGCAGCCCGCGGTGAAGGCTGTGCCTAAAACCGCGTCAAGATACTCTAGCCCTTCTTCGACTGCAAATACGTTCGTTCGGCCGCCTTTACATAGTCAAGGAACTTGAATTCCTTGCCCTGATCAAGCTTCAGAACCTTTCCTTTTGAGCCCATCTCTTCGTGAAGCTTCTTCATTATCAGAACCTCCAAGAATAATGTTCCCACCCCAAAAATCCTCTCAAGTCCATGATCAAAATCCCCAATTCGACCCGGAATTTCGTCCCTAGCTATATCAAACTTCTCTTCGAGGTGGAAATAAACCGATTGTCTCGCCGAATCACCGAGCGAGGATAAAGCTGAATCCACAGCCTCAAGCAGCAGCTTATGGAAAGCCTTCTCCGTCAAACCCAAGATTCCTCTGAGGGAAACCCAAGTAGGGTAGCTATGGTCGGGGTTCTATAAATAAATTCTCTATTAATTTCCGGAGTTAATCTCCGAATTACGTTGCTTTGATAGTCGAAACGGGTTGAGAAGCGTCACAATCTCCTAATTTTCATATCGACAAATTCGAACGCGCTGCTCAGCTTGGATTAGCTGGAAACCCATTAATACCTGCTTGCAGGCTGATTGAATAGAAAAAAGGAGGTTGAACATGTTTCAGCGTTTCTTCATCGAGGCTATGAATTCATCGATTGGAATTGCGGCCATGCTTGTAATCTTGATTGTTCCCCTTGAGCCAAGTTCGATGGAGACTCTGCCTATAGTTTTGTTGTCTGGAGCTTCCACAACGTTTGCAAAGTCGTAGGATCCAAGAACAGCGTATTGACTTATGACCCGAACTCCGAAACCTTCAAGTTCCTTGTTGACTTCCTTGATCCTCTCCGGTTTTTCTTTGATTGTTTTCCATCCTTCATCCGTCAGGTTGGAAAGCAAAATATAGTAGGGCATACAAACCACGCTCACATGCTATGATGTTACTAGCATTTCAGCTTTTTGACTGTCGCATTAGCAGAGAAAAAAGGGATTGTCTTTGTTGAAGTTCTTTCTGCGAACTTTAGGAATTGCTTTTCGCTATTCTATCCATTTCTTAGTGACCTTTACAAGAATAAAGATCACGAAGGCTACGATTATGAAGGTTATTACTGCTGCAATGAAGTGTCCAACTGTGAAGAATTGGCTTGCAACTGCAACCTTGTAGTCTGCTAGGTTCGCTAGGCCAGGTATCGCAAGACCGACTAAGGGCATTATCAGGTCTGTCACGAGTGCTTGGACGAGTGCGCCTAGGTAGAGGCCTATGATGAAGGCAACAGCAAGACCCATCACTTTGTACTTTGATAGAAAGTCCATGAATTCAGCCCATAGCCCTTTTGGTGCGGCGGCGGGTGGCGAAGGTTTTGGTTCAAGTGACATGCGAATCTTCTTGAGTTCTTCTAGCATTTCGTCTTCTTTCGTCAAAATAACACCTTGTCATCCTCTCTTTTCCATGAAGTTAATAAGATTTTGGGCTCAATGGGCCGGGCCGGATTTGAACCGGCGACCTTTCGGTTATCAGCCGAACGCTCCAGCCAAGCTGAGCTACCGGCCCTCGATGGCGCAAACTAGTATAAATCGTCGACCGTTTTTAAGTGTTTTCGGAACTCTTTTAATCGATCCGTAGCTATCCTTGAGTGGGCCCGTAGCCCAGTCTGGATTAAGGCGCCGGCCTTCGGAGCCGGAGAACGGGGGTTCAAATCCCCTCGGGTCCGCCAACAATTGAGGCTCGGTCGAGTGTTCTAGCTGCTCTGTACGTGTGGACATCATCTCTGATATGGATTGGCTGGATGTGGCTTAGCATGTTCTAGCTGTTCCTGTGACCAAGGTGATGCATAGTGTGGAAGATGGGTTCTGTTTTTGCGATATTCCATTTCTGCTTCTTTGAGCAGTTGTAGGCGCGTGAATGTCCAGGCCGTGGCGACCGCGCGGGCTGCTGGAGACTCCGTTCAACTATCTCTGACAACCATGTCGCTGACCTAGTCATCGAAACTCACATTAACCTTAGAATCCAAGGCTTTGAATTACTGGGACAGCGTGGCCGGAAAGTGGATTGAAACGGCGTCCGACTCATTGAGGGAACGTTGGTTGATGCATTCCAACGAAGAAACAAGCGCGCGTCTCTGGAACCAAGGCGCCGGAAGAGATTCGAGCGGTGTCCCCTGTCCGCACAGCCCCCCTTCTGCTACTGGGAGAACAGCAACACTTTACGTTCCCGCGGAACAGCTTGAGATAATGGTGGCGCTTAAACAGAGATGCGTTTTCTAGTACTCGTCAGCTTCACTGTCTTTTCTTCAAGATAGCGGGTCAAAAAAGCACAGACCGAGGCCAGAGAGGCTCCAAAAATGAATACCGCAGCGTTTTTGGCCAAAAAACCTACCAGCATAACCAAGACTCCGACGCCTGCTGTGGTCCAGCATAGTCTGAGGCGATGTTTTGTCTGTGTTATCCTGTTGTCAATGCACCTCAGCAATTTGGCTTCTTCTTTGTTACTGAGAGTGTCAAGGTACTTGTGTTCACACTCATATGAGCATATTGGAATGTGCAGTTTATTGTCGTTAAACAGAAGGTTACGAGTCGATTTCCCGCATACCGTGCAAGGGCTTTTCTCTCTCATCACAACTGTCGACTACCCATTCTGCTGCTTTCAAGCATCATATAGGCACGGGCGCTCAGATAATGAAACTCGGAAGCGCTTTTCCGAGCATGCAGCATTGCCTCAGAAAAGTCTGCCACAGACTGCTCATCCTGCGTGAGCATATTTCCTGCGAGTTCATAGTGCACCCCATTCGTCAAGGAGGCTATCATTCTCGTCGTAAAAGAACCTGAGGTAGTTTGGATCATTGGCGAGACTGGAAGAGTGTTAATAACGACCGTATAGACGTTTTCTTTCTTTATCAGCTCGCAGACAGAAGTCACATCCTTGATTGCCTCATCCTCAAACTTGTAGAAAGCCGTGTCTAGGAGGCCGAACTCGCGCGCTTCACCTGTTCGCAAGTCACGCCTAAGCGGGATGTTAGCGTCGCCGTCAGTAACGACCACCATCGCAGGAATAGTGGAAAGGTCCCTGCGCTTGGATTCCTTCAATACGTCAAGGGCCTTCGACATTCCAGCAGCCAATGGGGTGAAGCCGCTCAACCGCAGCCTCAGAAGCTTGTTAGCAACCATCTTCAAATTCGTTGTCGGATACTGGGCCACAACTGCTCCCATCTCCTTGAACGTCACAATTCCAACCTTGTCCCTGTAGCGGTAGGCGTCATTATGTAGCTTCAGCATGACCTCCTTAATAGTGTCAATGTTCTGAAACATCGACTCGCTCAAGTCCAAAGCAAAGACTATCGTCAAAGGAGCACGATAAATCATCTGTTTCTCCTTAACATCCTCAGGAAGTATTGAAATGGCCACGTTAGCAGGCTTGTCTCTGAACTTCTGCGTTTTAGCTGCTGCTCGAATGGTCGCAGGAAGATGAATGTTTCGGGGTTTGCCACGCGGGAAATCCCATCCTTGAACCCGCCCTCGTTGAGTAGAAGTTATCGCCACAGCTCTCTTGCCAACGTTGCTCGCAGCGTGTTTCGAACTCCTTTTCTTCTTGAGCATGAAACTCAGGTTTAGGAGTCTGCTTTCTCTAAATTTGTCGATGAACGCTTTGCCTCTGTTGACTCTTGGTTTGGTCCATTTTGGTTTTTCAGACAATGTAACACTTCTGCCGCCCTTTTCTGGTTCGGACTTAAATAAAAAACTAGCCTTGGTGCGATTGCTGTCCCTCAGAAAAACATTGTCAGAAGGTGAGCCCTTCAACCTGTTGGCCCTGCCCACTTCTTTCTCCATGTTGGACATTTTCTTTCTCAAACCAAAAGGGAGTAGAATTTTCCGCTTTTCACCCTGCATTTCCTTATCGTCCTTGCTTTTCTTCTGCTTCACCTCATCTACCCTAGGCTTCTCCTCTTCATCGCCTGGTTTTTCCTTTTCAAGTTTTGACACGAACGACTCTCTGATCTCTTGGGAAGTAGCCGGTTCCAGGAAGCCGCCCTCCCTTGTGCGATGATTGAGAGTAAGCTCGGCAGCCTTGAGAACATCATCCGGAGAAACGTCATTTCGACCTTCAAAGGCCGCCAGAGTCTTAGCAGTCTTAGCTATCACGATGTCAGGACGCATTCCGTCGACCTTAAGCTCTAAACACAATTCACAGATAATCTTGACAAGCTTATCACTGATCTTGATGCCTGCCAGCATCTTTCTGGCCTGATCTATCCTTTGCTTTAGCTGTTCTTGGCTAGAGTCGTATTTCCTCATGAACACTTCAGGATCAGCCTCAAACTCCATGTTCCTCTTGACAACCTCAATCCGATCTTTTGTTTCAAGGATACGGCTGACTTCAACTGACAAGGCGAGCCTGTCCAGAAGCTGCGGTCTGATCTGTCCCTCCTCAGGATTCATCGTTCCAATGAGAACGAAACGCGAAGGATGCTTGACAGATATTCCCTCACGCTCCACGATATTCCAGCCTGTCGCCGCAGCATCTAATAGATCGTCGGCTATGTGGTCAGGCAGGAGATTGACCTCGTCAACGTAAAGAATGTTCTGGTTTGCCTCTGCCAGGATGCCGGGTTCAAGAGCTCCAATGCCCATCTTTATGGCTTTTTCCACGTCAAGGCTTCCGACAACCCTGTCCTCGGTCGCTCCTAGAGGAAGCTCGATTATTCGCATTCTCTTCTCTTCAACCTCGAGTTTTCCGTTCTGACTGTAGCCGTTTCTGCAAGTTTCACACATGTTTGAGAGATCATCCGGACTGCAATTGAACGGACAGCCACTGACCTTTCTCGTCTTCGAAAGTATCTGAGGCAAAGACCGAACAGCCGTCGTCTTGCCTGAACCCTTTGAACCCTTAATCAGTAGCCCGCCGATTCTTGGGTTGATAACGTTCAGAACGAGGGCAAGTTTCAAGTCGTCGAGGTCGACAATGGCAGTGAAAGGATAGGTCATTGGCTCCCGCATGCTTATCCATTAACCATATGAAAGAGTGCAGCTTATGAACTTGCCGAGATCACTCCAGTCCAGCGCACGCGCTAGGAGACAGCCTTTCAATGAGACATACGCGCTAATTTTGGGTGCCACAGCGGCAAGCATTTTAGTAGGCTTGCTCCTATTTATAATGGGCAAGCCATACCAGAATGGCAGAAGCGATATGCATGGGAAGTGTTCTTCAGCCCGATACGCCATACTTGGCATCTTTTTCGGTGCTCTTGGCCATGGGTTGTTTGTGTCTTGCCCTTTCATCGTATTTCTATTTGAAACGCAGAGCAGTACGGAAACTCCCGAAGAATCTGACCGTCAACGTTTTTAGTAGGACCTTCAACGTGTTCGATCTGAACTCTAAGAAGAGAGTGCTTCACAGCTTTGCTTTCTTTCTCATACTGTCGCCCCTTGTTGCTTTCTCCTGGACTTTTATCCTTGTGTTCGTCGTTATCTTAAACGTTCTAAACGCTGGTCTGATATTGGGTCTTGTCACTTTGATCTTTTCTATGGGCCTCATGATGATCGACGAAGCATCTGAAGTTCGTGAAAGCTTCAACAGGTTCATAAAAGCTGTCAAAGCAGATAGGGGCTTAGGAGCAGGTGACTTGGCGATAATGTCGCTGGTAGACGACGCTGCGCGCAGGCTGATCATCTATTACCTTCTTCTTGGGGGAATATTTCTTGTAACTTTCTTCGTTGCACCATTTGTTTTCCCTGCTGCTTTCATCATCTTTGCATACTTGGTTGATCTGATGGTTGGAATTACGCATTCAGCGCAATTCTTTGCTCCTGTCCTTGCAGCCTTGCTGTTCGCCCTTGCCACGGTGGCAACTTTCGTCGCCGCGAAGAAGATTAAGGCAAAAATACTGGACTTTCCCTCTGCTGACTCGTTACTATCTGCCTCCAGTGCTAGTATGCGGGCAAAAGCCACATATGAAGAACAAGGTGATGTCCTAGAATGGAAACCGGAAGAAGAGACTTGGTAACAGCTTCGGGGCAGTTGCACATTGGAATGGGTATCGTGCACAGTGAATGAAAGTCAAGTCCACCGATTTCGCATTTCTCGGTTGCGTCTTCTCCTTGTCAATGCCACCATTGGTAACGAGCACATTATGAGAAGTGGCAGAATGAAAAATGCTGAGTATTCTGGTATGATTTTGTATTGATAATTGAGCCCCATTTCCTGGGTTGTGATTGTGTTACCCGCGTTGTCTTCTGCGACTATCGTATAGGTCACGTTTGTGCTGTAGGGAAAAGCGGGTATTTTCGCAGTCCATATGTTTCCTTGAATGTTTGTCATCGAAAGTAGATCAACAAATGTTGTGGAGCCGTTTGTGTAGGTATAGTTCAGGTTCATGCTTTTCACCCCGCTTATGTTGTCGACTACTGTGACGTTAACCGTCACTGTTTCACTCGGCAACACGTTCTTTTCAAGCGGGTTTTGGAGTACTTGTGTTATGTTTGGTGGCGTTGTGTCGACTGTGAAGAGGACAGTGTTTGAGGAACCCATGTTGCCTGCTGTGTCATTGCCATAAACGATTATCGAGTGCATTCCGTCAGGAATGCTGTCCAGGGTCTGGTTCCCTGCTATTGTCACGTTCGCTGAACCGTCTAGGCTATAGCCTTCCCAAGAGGTCTCTTCGCTAACAGTGAAGTTCATCGAAACATGGTCAACGGAGTACGTTTTGTTTTCTGGCGACACAACAATGATAGTAGGCGGCGTAGTGCTGATTTCGAAGAGAATTGTGTCTGAACGGCCCATGTTGCCAACAGTGTCGTTAGCGTAAACCGTCATCGTATGTGAGCCTTCAGGAAGATTAGTCAGAGTTGTGTTTCCAGCTATCGTCATGTTGACTGAGCCGTCTAAGTTATAGCCTTCCCAAGAAGTCTGCTCGCTAACGGTGTAGTTCAGTGAAATGTGGTTGACGGAGTATGTTTTGTTTTCAGGAGACAAGACAACAATCGTAGGCGGCGTCCAGTCCTCCTGGACCACGATTGTGTGGGATGAATGTTGGTAGTAGAAAAGAATCCATCTGCATGTTGTGTTGTCGCGAAGGTTAAGGTTTGAGTATAGTGTTGGTGTGTTTCCGTTGTCAATCACCACTTCTATGCGGTTTGGGTCCATCAGAACGTGGGGAATCGTCAATTCGCAGAGGCCGATTGTGCCGCCCTCTCCTTCGACGCTGAAACTTATTTTCCTGTCAGAACTTGAGTAGTTGAAGTTTGTTATTGTGGAGTTTGATAGAATGTTCACAGAATAGCCTTGGGACGTGCTGAAGCTTGAGAATGCGCCCATTAGCGGGAAGTGGTCTGTGTTGTTTGTATCTATGACGTAGGGTGTGTCTCCTATTCCGTCCCGGTCTGAGTCGATGCCGATGTAGTTGTTCCAGTAGTTGCCTTCCATACCGTTGTCCCAAGAATTGTTCGGCAAGCCATGCGTAGCGACATAGACCTGGTTCGTGTTGTTTACCATATTGTTGTGGTAAATGAGGTTGTCTGACGAAGAGTCGATGTAGATGCCTCGGTAGTTGTTGTCTTTTATGTTGTTCTCGAATATGCTGTTGTAGTTCGATGAATAGTCAAGGTGGATACCCTCACCCTTGTTTGCGACTATGTTGTTTCCGCATATCGTGTTGTTGCAGGAGTTGTAGAGGCTAATGCCTAGTCCATTGTTTGCTGTTATGTTGCTCTCTGAGATTAGGTCTTGGGATGTTCCGGAAAGGTCGATGCCTTTGTCGAAACCTCTTATGTTAATGTTTGTGACGGACACGTTGTTTACTCCGATTAGCCTGACGCCTTCTCCGCTTCCACTGCCTTGCAGCAAGTGGCCGTTCCCCACGATCAATATGTTGCTTCTCTGAACCGTGATCATGGAGTCTATATCTCCAGTGAACTGGTACGTGACGTTGCCTGATGTTGAAAGGGGAACCCCTACCGGATCGATGCTTCCATCAGCCCTGATGTAGACATACGCATAACTTGTTAAGGAGAAAACCGGAGCGAGCGTGTGGCTACCATTCATGACAAAGGATAATGGGTTTGCCGAGCCCGCCTGAGAACCGTCGAACAGCCAATAGCTAAACACGTAGCCTGTATTGGCCGTAGCGGAGATTTGGACGGTCTGTCCTGCCACGTAAGTGTACGTTCCTTGTGGTAGGCTTGCGTTTCCGCCGGTTGCTCCGACTATTGTTAGCGTGTAATTGGTTTCGGTGAAGACTGGCTGTAACGTGTGGTTGGCGGTCATCAAGATTGTGATGGGGTTTGTGGATCCAACATTGTTGTTGTCGAGAAGCCAATTGTTCAGTATGTAGCTCGTGTCTGGAATTGCCGCTACTGAGATGTTTGCTCCGTACGTGTACGAGTAGTTTCCGGGTGGTGGAGCTGTGGTTCCGCTGGGAGGTGAGATGATTGTGAGGATTGGCTGCAAGCTGATGTCCTGCGTAGTGAAAAGCATTTTGTTTAGGTTGGAATCAAAAAGTTCAGAGTACATGGGTGTTGGGAAGTAGATGTTGCCGATGTTGATGGGGCTTTCCTCCGTAGCTATCTGCAGTGACGTTGATCCATATGTTTGACACGTGAAGTTAAGTCTGCACAATGTGGCCTGTGACGCATTTACTGACCCTTCCGTTAGCAACGTGTTGCCGTACATTGTATAGTTGTATCCGTCGATGGTCGCGTCGTTTAGAATCGGCGTGGTGGGGAACGATTGTAGGTTCGCGAAAACATTGTTCTCGGGAATCCATGCTGCTGTGCAGCTAATGATGGAGGCGTTGTATTTTAGCACAACTTGCCACGCATACAGATTGTTCACGTCGCTCACGGTGATGTTGATTGTGAAAGTTTGGCCAAGCGTGAGTGTTATCTGCATCGGGGCAACTGATATTACTGTTTCGACCGTGCGTGAAAGGTTTGTGCAGGCGCCAGCTCTTGGGAGAGGCGCCACAACAATGGTTCCTAGAAGGAGTATCAGCATGGTTCCCAGAAAGAGTCTCTTCAAGTGCCTCGCCTAGCCTGTTAGGTATGCAAGTGATCAGCAAATATGATTTGCGGATGTTGAAGCCAAAACCTGTTTTCGGAAAGCGTCTTGAGTACTTCGCCTCCGCTGCTGAGACATCCTGCGTTGTTCATTTCAGAGTTTCAAGTCGATTGCTATGCTCGCTGACGCGAAAAGTTTCAAGTTCCTGGGCGCACTAATCAATTCGTACCGTTCCTCGAACAGCATCGTTTGCTACAACGACATTGAAGCGAATCATGATTGCGCGCGCTGTCTCTGATGATCCCCTGAAGTATCCAGTGCAAAATGAAGACAAAAAAACAGAGAATGGCTTCGATTGTCAGGATCTGCTTGTTAAGGAGGTCTGTCAGCAACAGGATGTTTGGACTGAACAGGCCAGACAAGAAAGATAAATCCAGCAGAAAACCGTTGTCCAATTATGAAGCCGTCAACTCTTCAGTTGTCGTTTATGTCTGCGCTGGAGTTCTAGTTCGGCGGGCACTAGTTAGTGTTTAACAAGCTGACAAGCGGGCGACGTATTTCATGTCGTCCACGCTGTCATATACTCTAAGAGTTGTGCTGAAAACATTGTCCGGACCGCCACACGCCGTCCGAGATGTTGCTATGGGTAGTGCTGTCCGAAGTGCTTGGCTACTGTGGCTACGTCGTCGATTTGAACTTTGCCGTCGGGCACAGTTATCGTTGGACCCGTCAGGTCACAGTTGGCGGGTGCGGGAGGAACCTTCTGCCCAAAAAACTTGCTCACAATAGACACGTCCACGATTTGGACTTTTCCGTCTGGCACGAAGTCATATGGATTCGGGGTGCCACCAGTCAAGTCCCCCACAATAGACACTCTAACCCAGCCCCCCGTGAAGTTATTGTTCGAAATGTTTGTCTCGCCCAGAACAGGTTCAGCGCGGGCGCTTATGGTGTAGTTGTCCTGGGCAAAGCCAGTGGTGTTCCACGAGACCGTGACATTTGTAGTGAAACCGCTTTCCAAGTGTACAGCCTTTGAAGCGAAGGGAATCGTGTCGGCGTATATCGTGATGTTGAATGTTTCGGCGTATTCACCTTTGTTGACACTGTAAACAGTTATGTTGCCGCTGAAGCCTTGTCCGATGACGGTTTTGTATGACAGGGCGCTGATGACTGCAACGTCATGGCCGGATGGTGGAATCCAAGCGTCCATGAGAGGATATCTGTCTACGTTGTTGCTGTCGAGGGCGTAAGGTGTGTCTCCAATGCCGTCGGCTCCTGGGTGGTCTTGGTTTGGACCGCACTTCGAGTCAAAGCCGTTATAGTTGCTCCAGTGATTTCCGCCCGAAGGATACCCTTCGTCCCAGACATTTGGTGAGGTATCGGAAGAGATAGGATCTGTGTTGTTGATGAAGTTGTTGTGAGATATCAAGTTGTTTTGGGAATCGAATGAGGTTATGCCGTAGTAGTTATTTGTGATATAGTTTTCATTTATGTTGTTTCCGGAAGAATAGTAGAGGCCAATGCCTGACCAGCTGTTTTCTCTAATGTTGTTGATTGATACGATGTTGTCTGATGAACTGTAGAGTCCAATGCCATCAAGGGTGCTTCCTGTTATGTTGTTTCCGTAAATGACATTTTGAGATGTGGATTCCAGATAGATGCCATAGTCGAAACCGTCTATTCTTGCGTTTCTTACTGTCACGTTACTGACACCATATAGGTAGAAGGCATTCCCAGCTGTATCACCTTTGATTGTGTATCCACCCGCATCGATGGTTATGTCGCTTTTCTCTACGATTATCCCGTCGGCATCGCTTGTAATGTTGTCAGTCAGAATGTACGAGTTTCCGTTTCTCTGAATCGGGGCTTCTGGTGGATCAACGGTGCCGTCGGCTCTAATGTATATTGGTCCGCTCGCCCTCACTAGTTGAAATCTTGAGGTTGCCACTACTATGCAGAGAAAGATAAGTACGAAGGTTGAGATTCGAGGAATGTTGCGCATCTTCTCCCTCTGGAATTGAACTTCTTCACTCGGATAAGTGTTACTCCGAAACAGTGAATTGGCCTACTTACTCTGTCTCGTGATGTTATCTTGTCAAGAAAAAAGAGGGGGAGTGGATGCGTCGAGGTTCTTGCTAATGTGGTCCGTAGAATGGTTGGGTATCGGTGTAAAGATCCAAAGTAGCTCGCGCTAGTAATAGGGACCAGAGAGGTCTCGCGGGCTGCCTACGTAAAGGTCTAGAGTGGTCGAGAAGCTGTGTTCGTATCCTGGTTGACTGGCTCCAACAAACACTGCAGGGCCAGTCTGTACTGTCGGCGTGTTAACGACTTTTAGCAGTTCCTGACCGGTTTCTGTGACGTCGTTAAGCCCTATTGGGCTTATGTGGTACATTGTTCTGGTCTCGGTTTGCTTGATGAAGTTCGTTGTTTCTATGAAGTTGACTCTGAAGTCGTTTTCTACGCCTCCAGTCATTTTCCAGCCTGCGTTGAATGTCCAGCCGTTTGCACCGCCTTCGACGTTGTCGAAGAAGCCGATCTCAGGTATTGCTATGTCGTCTACTGCATACCCGTATCCGAGTGTGTAGGGGTCTGTCCAGTATGTGAAGTAGAGTTCTATGTTATGGCCAGCAAATGGTGTAAGGCTCATTGTTTCCTGGTACCAACCGCCGCTGGCACCGTTGAATGCGTTCCATCTTCCAGCTGCTTTGTACGTTTCTGGTTCGAACGGGTCTGGACAGTTGGGGTTGTTGTAGCCGTCGACGTTAGTGCCCGTCTGCGTCTTTATTCCAGGAAGTGTGTACCATCCGTTAGTGTTCAAGTCGTGCACTTCTACGTATGCGTAGTCATAGTCCTTTTCTGTGTTCCAGTTGGTCCAGAAATTCAGTGTTGCTCCACCCGATGGTACAGTGAATGTGTGGCCGAGCCGGAACCAAGCGTTTGCGTCTCCGGCCGAGTACCAGTCCAATGCGCCGCTGTGCGGTATGATGCCGGTGAAGTCTGCGCCGTCAACGTATGCTTTCAATTCTGGCGCGCCATCACGGAACTCCCAGTATCTGACGAGGTAAGGCAGAGCCATGCCAAGCCTGACTCCTCCTGGGTAGCTGGGCCAGCTAGGGCCTGGAGTGTATTGACCGCCTGGTGACGCGCCCCCGTTGTGAATGACATATGGAATGCTCCAGCCTTGAGTGTTCGCGGAAGGTATGTCCAGGCCGTAGTATCCGTAGATTCCTTTGGCGAACGATGTGTCGTCAAGGTAGTTTGCGATTGCCCAATCTTCAAAGATCGCATCAAAATCCTTGTAGCCCCATCTTTGCAACACGGCGTTATATCCGGCTATTCCGTTCAATTGCTCATGAACCAATGCGTAAATGAATGGTTGTCCGCCGTAGTGTTCATACATGTAGTATGTCCACAAGGCAACTGCTCCATAGTTGGCAAGTGATCCCTGCCAAATCACAAGGGATGTGGTTCGGTAGGCATAAATATAGTTCGCGATGTGACTTGCGGGGAATCCATAGCCACAGATGATCTGGGCGAGTTCTGAGCATCCTTCGTTGGGCCAAGACATTTCGTCGGCGTCTATATCGCGGTGAATGAGGTGCTGGAATTCGTGTGCGAATGTGCCTTCATATTCGTATGGATATAGGCTGCTTGTAGGGTATGTGTTCACTCTCTTTGCTGGTTCGCCGCCTGTGGGGGTCGGTCCTTGTCTTCTGAACCATTGATACGTGTCGATGTGGATTATGTTGGCGTTGTACAGGTTGCTTATGTAAGACCAGAAGTATCCTTCTATGAAATATGGCGCGGTAACTGGGTCCCAGAAGAGTCCATCTCGAATGTTGAATATCAATATTTGTATCTTGTAGTCGTTGAACGGGCCTGGTCGGTCAGCATACATGCCAAAGAATGATGTGTCTTTTCCCCATATGTTGTTGTCAAATTCATCTCTTAACTGCTCCAGCTGTGCCCCATATATGTAGTCACGGTATCCTGACAACAAGCGGGGCGCGCCCCAGAATGTTCCGCCTCGCCAGCTCCATGGATATGCAAAATAGAATACGTCGTCGGCAAATCCTGGCCCATTAGTGACCCATTCGTCTTTGTACATGACCGTGTGTGAGGTGTTCCACCACTCGTCTGGAGTTAGTCCTATCCATATGTTGCAGTGGACGCCGCTCAAGACTTGTTGAAAGTCTATGTCGTAGAATGTGTTATTGTAATCGTCAGAGACTGCCACAGTCCATGGGGAGTGTGGTGTAAGCATCGGTACGATTTTATCCGCTGTGGCTGCTTCCATGAACGATGAGCCGTCGATTCCCGGAATGTCGTCGCCGAGTCCTATGGGAAAGGTTCCTGCAGGAGGATGTTTTATGCCGTTGATTGGTTCAGTCGCCAAAGCTGATGTGATATTCATAGGTATTAGAGATGCTAGAAACACTACTACTAATATAATAGCTAATAGTTTCTTCATTCTCCTTTTCTCCTTTTTTAATCGCGTAGTATAGTATAGCGTGTCAGTTTTTGAATTTTGTGGAACTTACTTCTATGCGATGGTAGGCGCGCGCGAGAGTCTTGTCTTGGTTTTTCTGGTGTATTTTGAGGCTCTCGATGTCCATGTTGGTCATTTCCAGTCTTGTCAATCGTTCGACGATATCAGTTATCTTTGGCGTTTCATCTAGGTCTTCCAGTGCTTTCTCTAGCCTTTTCTTCTCAAGCTTTTTCCTTAATTCGAGGATTTCTGGATCGTTCAGAATCTCAAGGGAAGGGGGGTAGCAAGCGCGCGCACTTTCAACTCACGGAGAGGGTGAGAGGGAGAGCTAGGAATAGTATACATACTAACTGGCGGTGCGCCTCGTTCAATCCATTGCGCTCAATATAGCGCGCGCGAGGTTGAACCCACATCTTTTAAACTCATTGTAGTCTCAATGTACAGAGGACTCGACAATCAAGACATCAATTGAGTCAGCAAACCAAGTTCAAGGAAGGCATTTGACAACCAGCCTGGGTTAAGGAAGTATCTAAATAAGAGCCACTCAACCTAGAATAGGACAAGGCGAGTTCGTTGAAGCTCCTGCTTGATGAGATGTATGCTGGCCTGAAAGAATACTTTGAGACTTTAGGATGGGAAGTGTTGACTGCTCAAGACGCCGGCTTGAAAGGCGCAAGCGACAAGGACATCGTTGAATACGCCAGAAGCAGCGGTCTACTGCTGATAACTCAAGACCAGAAACCGGCAGAGCTGGCCGAACTGGTCGGAGTGAAATACGTGCTCATATCCAACGCCATGATAGCAAGGATAGCTGACGAAAAAATAAGAGAAAAATACGTGAACAGGACATAAGAATATTGCACGTGCGATGACGAAAACCCGGTCGTTTTCGAGACTCGAAGAGTCGCGCGCGCTTACTGAACAGTCGAGAAAGCATCATTGAATGAGTGTTCTTTGCTTATCGCTTGAAATCAGATTTGAAACGCGTAAGCCAACAAGCCTAATCTTCCCGCCGGGTTCGAGATAAGGCTGAAGAAGTTCTCTCGCAGTTTTTTCCACATCCAGCAGACGGCTTGTTATGAAGGGCAAAGTCTTGCTGTGAGTATGCGTTTCGAAATTTGCATAACGAACCTTGATTGTGACGGTCTTGAATTGAAGGCGTTGCTTCACAGCATCTTCACAAACCTCTCCCCCGAGCATGCTAAGAACTCTCAAAACGGCCTCGAAATCAGTCGTGTCTTGTTCGAAGGTCAACTCGCGGCTTATGGACTTAATCTGGCTTCTCTCCTGAACATCACTTCTGTCAATTCCACGTGCCATCAAATGAAGCTGTTTGCCCATTTCGCCGAAGGCATCAGTTAACACTGTTGGGTCGCAGCGGGCCAGGTCTCCAATAGTCCTTACACCCATGTTTTCCAGTTTTTGTCCAGTTTTCCGCCCGACCCAAAGAAGCCTGCGCACCGGCAATGGTGCAAGAAAACTCTCAATCTCTTCCTGTTTGACGATGGTCAGGCCATCGGGTTTTCGAAAATCGCTGGCTATTTTGGCGACGAGCTTATTTGAGCTTATTCCCACTGAACAGGTAAGCCTTGTCGTCGCGAAGACTTCATCTTTTATTTGGCGAGCGAGAGTTTCAGCTGAGGTGCAGCCATTGACTCTCGAAGTAACGTCTAGAAAAGCTTCGTCGATGTCCCACTGTTCAAACTTGTCGGCGTATCTTCGTAGTATATCCATGATTTCATTCGAGACCTTCAGGTAAAGCTCGTATTTGACAGGGAGGTAGACTGCTTCTGGGCACAGCTTCCACGCCCTGGAAATTGGCATGCCTGACTTCACGCCGAACTTCCTGGCCAGATAATTGGATGTGCTTACTACGCCCCTTCCCGTTCCCCCTTTCGGGTCGGCTCCCACAATCACAGGCTTGTCTTTGAGTTCAGGTTGTTCTCTCTCCTCCACAGCAGTGAAGAAGTGATCCATGTCAAAATGGAATATTACCCTTCGTTTCTCGCTCATGAAGTTCCTTTTCCGGCCAAGACACTTTGTTCTCAGAAGCTACACCCACAAATTTGAACTTATCTAATCTTTCAGAAGTCCGCATCTGCAACCTCAAGTCACGCGAATCCAAACTAAGGATTTTGCATTCATAATCCTTAATGCTTCCAACAAAAACAGTAGAACCAATTCGCCTGAGGAACTACAATGAAGGACAACAACATTACCAAAGAAACAGCCGAACAAATAGCGGTTGAACTCCTCAAGAAGAGGAAGTGTAATGAGAGGGTTGAGGTTTCCACAGTTGAGCATGATAACGAGACTTGGATCGTTCGCGGAACGTGCCCTATTGATATGGAGGGGCACCCGTGGGCTGAAAAGTTCGAAGTCACCCTGGACACGAAGGGAAGAGTCAAATCCGCTGACTTCGCGTTGCTATGAAAACTCGAGCCTCAAACTTCATTCGCTATTCTCTCACTCCTTGCAAACGTTGAAAAGTTATATCTGAAAACCGCAGCAATAGTCGTGGGGATGCAACTCTGCTTGTTTGAGAAGATATTGGTCCCATTAGACGGTTCTGAGCATTCGACTAAAGCCTTAGAAGCCGCAATTCAAACCGCAAAAAAGTTCGGGGGAAAACTCACGTTATTCCATGCGTATTCCATAACCGTTACGCCTATCGTGGTACCAGAGCCCACAACTTTGACTCCTTCAGGAGTCCCTGTGGTCACCCCGGCCGAGGTTTCACAGATGATTGAAGCTGCTCGTGACGTAGGCCAGCGAATCTTGAATGAGGCTGAACAGAAAGCTAAGTCGGAAGATGTCCAAGTCGAATCCATGTTAAGAGAAGGAAACACTGTTCAAGAAATCATAAGACTGGCAAAAGAAGGCAACTTCGACCTGATAGTCATAGGCGTTAAAGGAGTAAGCAAACTAAGGGAGTTTCTGTTAGGAAGCGTGAGCGAGGGTGTTGTAAAACATGCATCCTGCCCAGTATTAGTAGTCAAATAACCGACAATCGTTTCACAGAGGCACCCAAGGTCTAGCAGATTTCAAATGTGCAGGTTTCACCAAGGCCGAACAGACTTGAAATTCACAGAACTTGAAGTTCACCTATCTCCAATCGCAGACAACTAACACGAAAAATCATAGAAAGATATTTCTGTTTAGTCCACCAAACAGTGAAATTCTGAGCGTGGATTCTGATGCAGAGGAAGGACATTCTTCGAGAGCCAGTGAAGCATGTGAGGATAAATGGTGCACTCACAGTAGACCAGCTTGTCAAGCAGTTCAAGAATTCAGGCTCCTTTGGCGCTGGAAGACTTGCGACGGCATGCGACATTTACGAGCGGATGTTGCGTGACCGAAAATGCACTGTGTTCCTGGCTTTGGCCGGAGCTGTTGTCCCAGCCGGGATGCGGACGCTAATTGCAGACATGATCCGAGAAAACCTAATTGACGTGCTGGTGACCACGGGAGCAAACATGGTTCATGACACGATAGAGGCGTTGGGAGGCCACCATTACAAAGGCCACTGGAACGTCGACGATTACATGCTTTACAAGAATCACACTTACCGAATCTACGACGTTTTCGTGCCAGAAGAGGACTTCATAAGGCTGGATCTCAAACTTGTGGAAATGTACGACGAAATAGCCGCCGAATACGTCGGAAGAAGCTTGTCCTCAACAGACTTTGCGTGGGAACTGGGCAAGAGGCTCAAAGACTCAAACTCGATTCTGCGAGCGGCTTACGAAGCAAAGGCACCAATTTTCATTCCCGCCGTGCGTGATTCAGAATTCGGCTACGTCTACTATCTTCACGCTTCCAGAAGACACTTCAAAAACACGTTGGTGGTGGACGCTTTCAAAGACGTGCCTGAAATAATCAGCATCTGCAGAAAATCTTCAAGAAACGGCATGATAGTCATCGGCGGCGGAGTGCCGAGAAACACCATACAATCCGCTGCCCTCGCAACGAAATCGGGCATTGATTATGCCGTGGTGATAACCATGGACCGCCCAGAAACCGGCGGGCTGTCAGGATCAACATTGGAAGAAACAGTGAGCTGGGGAAAACTGAAGGGCCAAGCAGACAAGACTATGATAATCGGAGACGCTATGATGGTTTTTCCAATGATGGCGGCTTCCGTCATCGAACGACTCGGCAAACAGTTCACGCGGACGCCTAGGTTGAAGAGCGAAACGCTAAAGTCGAGAGGACCGAAATGAAAAAGAAAGCTGCGAACGACCAGAAATTCTGTGGCAACTGCACCAGCCACAACGCGTACAACTATCCAGACGAGGTGTTCTGCACGAGACGGTTCTTGAAAAACAAGAATCCAATAGTGCAGACACTGTGGCACTGCGAGGAATATTACCCAAGTGCCCAAGAGTGCCACTGCATCAGCGAAGCAAGGGAAAAGAAGAAATAGCAGACCCCTTCCCTTTCAGGGTCCAACGCTAAAGTTATTATGAAGAACAATCAGTCTTTAACCTATCGCAGCAAAGCCCGGTGGTGCAGTGGTCAAACATGGCGGCCTCTGGAGCCGCTGACGAGAGTTCGAATCTCTCCCGGGCTACCACTCTCAAGTTTGATCTACCGGTCTTGTCCTCCAGTTATATCACCATCTCCTATATCATCGCCTCAGAAATTACGTGCGCTGTCTGTGTCTCATTTGTGCCAGAAGTGGAGCAAGCTTTTCCACCAGAAGGAAAGCGCACGTTGCGTATATGACTCCGCCTATCACATCTACCACATAATGTTCCCCGAGGTAAACTGCGCTGAACCAGACTCCTACTGGAAATAAAAGTACTGGCAATGCACTTGTTTTCTTGATTTTCAAGGCGTAGAGTGAAATCAGCCATGGGTACGTTGAATGAAGACTCGGGAACGCCGCGAACGGATTAGATGAAATGTAGTCCACAATCGTGCGATAAAAGGGAATGCCTAAATTGTTATCCACTTGTAACAGGATTCGGGTGGCGTTAACCCCATACCATGGAGGAGCAACCGGATAAACAAGAAATGTTATCAGGGCGCTGTAGGTGGCGATGGCAAGGGCGAGGGTGTACCTCTGAAAGTTTCCGGGATAATACTTCCACAACAAAAACGCAAAAGCTGTCGGAGCTATGAAATGCAGAGAATAAAAAAAGGCTCCAAGATAATCTAAGAAAGGAGTCGTGTAGAACTGTTGGAGCACAAGAGTCGGAATCGACCCGAACAGACGCATCTCTGCAGTTATAGGTTCGGCAACATGCACCATCCCTGAGAGGCTACCAACAAATCCATTCATAGCTTCATAAGACAAGAAAAGCGAGACAAACGGAACCCAGTCTGCTGCAAAGCGGCGAGTCCGCTTGTTGTAGGCAGCGTATATGAAGAAACATAGAACAAGTAGTTCAGGCCCAGGAATCACCCTGTAGGCCAGGCAGAAGACGCACAGTATCGACGCATAGACGGCGGGAAACGCTATCGATAAGATGTGCGCAGAATAGTAGTTAGACTTCGCCTTGGATTCTGATTCGATCTCATCCTCCATAGCATTGCCCCAGCACTTCCAGTGCGTCAGTCTTAATCAATCTGATGTATTGTCTGTCTGTTCTGTTTATAACTTGTGCGCAAGACTTACGACGCGCTTGGTGGAGATCGCGTTCCTAAATTGACTTCAAATGTCATTGTCTGATTGTCTCGCACCACTGTCACGTTTATTGTTTGGCCTGGTGAAGTGTATTCTTCTAGGTAGGTTGAGATATCATCCATGTTTCTGATCCGTGTGTTGTTGATTTCGATTATGATGTCGCCTCCTATCTGAACCGATTCTCCAACTATTTGAGCCTGGGCGGTGCTAGCTTTGAGACCGGCCTTGTCAGCTGGCCCTCCGCTCGTTATTTGGGTGATTTGCACCCCGTAGGTCACGTCTGTGTTCATCGCCTGTGCAACCGCGTAGGTCATGTCTTCCCCGGATATTCCCAACCAGGGATGGTTGTTGTATGAACCATTTGTGATTAGTGATTCGACTTCTCGCAGTATCGTGCTCGAAGGAATCGCCAGTCCTAAACCTTGAGCAGCTACTCCTTGGGAAGTGAGTGCAGTGTATGAGGTTATGCCGACGACTTCGCCCTGATAATTCAGAAGTGGTCCTCCGGAGTTACCGGGGTTTATGGGTGTCGTCGTCTGTATGCAATCGGCTATATTATAGCTGGACCAAGACACCGAAACTGTTCTGCCGAGGGCGCTAACTATCCCTGAAGTCATTGATCCGGCATATCCCAAGGGATCGCCGACAGCAATTACGGGGTCGCCGACTTTCAACGTTAACGAACTCGTGATTTCGAGGGGTTTGTACTCGTTCTGTGGCACGTTTGCTGAGAGCACGGCGAGATCCGCATAGGGATCTGAGCCCGTCACGTTGGCTGCGTAAGTGTCTCCGTCTGTAAATGTTACAGTGATGTTGCCCGCACCTTCGACAACGTGATAGTTTGTGATGATCACAAGCTTGCCTGTCGAGTTGAAAACAAAACCTGATCCTTGTACTTCTGAGTAATAGTAGTAGGGTCGGCCCCAGAAATCGTATTGTACGGTTACGACTACTCCTTGAACCACTACGACAGAGCTACTGACCTGCTCGAACAACTGGGACAGCGAAAAATTCTCTCCCAGAACATATGTGTTGATCGTGGCGTTTTCATAGGTTATGTTCTGAGTGGGTGAGTCCCCTGCTGACTGGAGATTTGAAACCTGTGTTTTGAGAGTTGACACCTGATCTTGTAGGCTGCTGACTTTGCCTGAAGTGGTAAGGCTACTTACTGCGTAGCCGAATACTCCTCCTATGAGCAGGCATATTATGACTGTTCCTATCAACACGTTGGATAAATGGTTTTTCGGTTTTTCAGGCATTTCCATTCACATTACTCCTTTTTTCGTTTTCATAGTCTTTTCCTGCAACTGGGACACCTTTCGTCGTTGGGCTGAATCTTGCTTCCACAGTAGGGACACATGAGCTTCTTCTTCACCAAATGAAGCCCCTGCTTTTCCTTCGCGATTGTTCCATCTTTCAAAAGGAGCATTCTCTCGGTGTGGGAAGCTACTTGGCTGTCATGCGAAACTATCACGATCGTTGTTCCTCGATTTATGTTTAGGTTCGCGAGGAGTCTGACAACTTCGTACTTGTTTTCCGTGTCCAAGTTGCCGGTAGGTTCGTCCGCCAAGATTATCGCCGGGTCATTTGCCATGGCCCGTGCGATGGCCACTCTTTGCTGTTCGCCAGCACTCAGCCTGTACGGCCTGTGGTCTTCTCTTCCAGACAGCCCTACGATCTTCAACAGCTCGCGGGCTCTCTGCCTTCTCTCGTTCTTGGGTCTTTTTGTGTTTTCCATCGGCAGCTCGACGTTTTCACAGGCGCTCAGGTATGGCAAGAGGTTGAAGGTCTGGAAGATGAAGCCAATCTTGTTTCTTCTTATCTTGTAGAGTTCCCTCTCAGGCAGTTTTGAGACGTCAACCCCGTCGAGAACCACTTTCCCAGCGGTCGGTTTGTCAAGGCAGCCCAGAACGTTTAGCAGCGTGGTCTTTCCTGAACCAGAGGGGCCCATGATGGCGACAAACTCACCCTTGTTGACCTGAAGATTGAGATCGGACAAGGCTCGCACTTCACGCTTGCCCATCGTGTAGACTTTGGTAACTTTTTCAGTTTTCAGAACAGCTTCACTAACAGCTTCACTCATACCTCATCGCCTCGGCAGGTCTTGTTCTTGAAGCTCTCCACGCAGGGTACAGACTACCTAAGGCTCCGAGGAGCACGGCTGCGCCAAGCGCAAGTAACATGATTGTGGGGGTTACAACAGCTGACGCAGTTGATGGCCCGAGAGATATCGCTGAAGCGGGGCCGCCTGTTTGAAAGCCCGTGCTTCGAGAACCAAACGGGTTCACAGCTGGAAGTAGAACTCCTGACAGAATAGGGGCTCCAACGGTTCCTATGCCAATGCCTACTATTCCTGCTGCTAGACTTAAAATTATTCCTTCAAGCATGAACTGGCTCATGACGTTCCAGCTGCTGAATCCTATCGCTTTAAGTGTTCCTATCTCCTTCGTTCTTTCTCGCACTGTGTACAGCATCACGAACAGGACGATGAGACTCGTTGCAGCGAGTGCAACGATGATTTCTTGGGTTGCAACCGATTGGGTCTGGGCCACAGTTGATTCGGTGTTGTTCAGAAGCTCGGTGTATCTCGTTTGTTGGCTCTGGAGGTTTGCCAACCGATCCACGTACGTACTGACAGTAATCTCGCGTGCATTGATCTCATTTGAATACATTGTCTGTATCTGCGTGTTTATCGTGTCCACAACGGAGACATTCTCTGCATACACGTCAAGCCTGCTCACGTTTCCTGTTTCATCAGTGGTCGTTTGAGCATCAGTCAGATTCATGTACACGCCCCTTGTCTCCATGGAGTTTTGACCCGCCTGGTCGTAGATTCCAACAACCATGAAAGATGCACCGTTCACGTCCACTTCGCTGCCAACTCCGACTCCGTAGTACTCTGTGAGGTTAAGACTCATGAGAAGAACGCCGCTGTCCCCTTCGCGTAGATTTCTTCCCGCCGTTATGCTTGTGGGCAGTACATAGTATTCGTCGATGAACGAGGAATTCAGACAGACACCCGTAATCGTGTAGAGAGGTCTAGACACGGTAAAATCTCCCATCGGTGTAGCTATGGTCTCCTGGGTGGACTCCGAGGATGATTTCACCAGGAACGGAACAACGTCTTTGACACCAACAATGGAACCAATGGCGCCAACAACGGATTCATTCATATAAAATTCTTCTCGTGTAAACGAGGAGCCAGGTCGGTCAAACATGCCTGGTGGGGGGCCAGACATGTCTGAGGGCGGACCGGAAAACATGCTTCCACTCGACGTTGAGCATTCTATCAGCGTAGTACTCTGGTTGATTTGCTGTTCCGTCTCGATGATGGTGCTGTTTAATCTCTGTGCCAAGTTCTGCGTGGATTCTTGGTTTGCAACCACACCGGCAGGAATAGATATCATTATTGCCAATGAAAAACTCAAGGCAACGATTACTAACAATGCCCTTATCTTCCTTCTCGAAATGTTCCTGACTGCTCTTGTTAAGGCACCCAAATGCTTCACATCCACAAACATGCCGTTTCTAATTCATGAAAAACGGGATGGCAAGCAGTCAATTTTTGTATGGTTCCACCCGGAATGGGGTTGAAGTTGTGCGTATGCTTCACTGCTGCCATCTCCATGCTTCGTTGCATTGTCTTATCAAGAACAGGGGATTATTAAACTGTTTTTCAGAATTAGACCCTATTCTATCCCTAGTCCAAACGTATGCACTCGTTGGCTATGACAACGAAAACTAAAAGGAATGTTTGCTATCGATGTACGAGCGGGCGCGATTCGGAGTAAGTGGTTTTGAACTCGGCCATTAATTACTATTCATCTGGCAAGAACTGATAGTAACAGCATTGAAATCACACCTTTGCCAGAATCAAAATTGACCCAAGAGCGCTCGTTTTGAAATAGGCATCTTGTAGAACAGAGCCAATGGTCTCAAGATGAATGAATTGCATAGAGCCCCGCACCACAATTCGGGCGCTTAGCCTCTGCCAAACGGTGGAATCCAGTGCACACATGATTTTCAGGCATCATTTTTCCATTAAAGCAATTTACCTTCTCACCCTTTTCTCATTCAGTTACTGAAGACTCTTCTATCCCGTAGAGTCTAAGGACTGATGGAAAATCCTTGGCAGAGTGTAGGAAAATAATGATTCTGAGTACGCGAGCCGCGTCTTGCGTAGTCCTCCCAACAGTCATTCTAGCTGTTCGGAAAGCACGTTTCTCATTATCAATTACGGTTTTGAATTTCGCAGTAACTGATTCCATCCTGCTCATCATATTCCCCCCCCGATGCTTGCGCCTCGACTTCCTGAATTGCATTGTAACTGCTCAGGTCTTGGGCAAGAAGTTCAACGAGGCTATCAATCGTCGTCAGTGCACGTTTGTTCATTCGCGCGTTCTCCACAGAGGAAATGACATATTGTCACTTTCCTCATCGTCGCCGTCAACAAAGGCTTGACACCTTACCTCTGCTTGCGTTCATGTTTCTCTTGGTCCTTTCTAGTGATTAGGTCCATAGTCGCACGCGTACCGATCACGTTCATTATTTGGCTACAGGGCATCGGCATTCTTCATCTCTTTTCTTGGGTGTTTTGTCCATTCTCCTTCAGTTCTCGTTGAGGTCCAGAACAGCTGAAGGGAGAAAGGAGAGAAAGGAAGATGAGGAGGGGAAAATCTTCTTCAGCTTTTCTGGGCCTTTGCGAGTCCTTTTTGAAGAATAGGGTGTTGCAGACTTGTTCTCAACCTCCAAATCATTCAGGAACCGCGAGTTATTAAACGGTTTTTCAGAATCAGATCCTATTCTATTCCTAATCTAGCCATACTTTCCCGTTGGATCTGAGGGTGAGAAATCAAGGGACATATTTATTACTCTAGTTCAAATAGGTTTAGCGGAAACTCCTTGGGCATGCGGAGCGATATGGATGTCTGCTAGTGCGCGGCCGTTGAAATACTTGCTGGGGTGGCTGATCGCAGGCACAAGAGGCGGCGTGAGCCGCGCCAAAATAATCCAAGTCCTACGGGAGACTCCGCAAAATGCAAATCAGTTGGCCAACCTGCTGGGGATGGATTATAGGACGATAAGACATCATCTTGGAGTCCTTGAGAAAAACAGGATAATCACGTCCGCCGGAGAAGGGTATGGCACTACGTATTTCTTGTCTCCAGCGATGGAGGAGAATTACGCTTTGTTTGAGGAGATTCTGAACAAAATCTGGAAAAAGTAGAAAAAGGGGGAAATCAAATAAACCATCATATGAATAAAAACGTGAGAACTAGGCTGATATTAACAACTCTGATAGTGGTAGCTATCGTAGTGGTAGCTGTCGTAGTAGCACTTTGGGCTACGTCTACGTTTGAGCTTCCACCTCCTCCCTTTCGATACCGTCTGCCACCTCCGGGGTACATTCCTCCTTCGGGAGACATAGAGCTTTTCTATACGGTAGAAGCAGTGGTTTCCACGATTAATGTGATGCTTTCAATTGTCCTTTTGCTCACATATATCAGCATATACAGGAAGACACGGTCAGAGTTCACAATCGGCCTAACGATATTTTCAGCGGTCTTTCTTCTCAATGCTCTTGCCTCGAGTCCCCTTTTCCGGGGGGCTTTCGGTTTTCGACCATTTGGTTTGGGCCCATTTACCATGCTGCCAGATCTATTTACATTTGGAGCACTACTCGTGCTGCTTTATCTCAGCGTCAGATACTAGTAAATGGAATGCGTGTTGAGTTGCAGTGATTGCCGATTCTCACCACCATTTCTTCAACCTGATTCAACCCAAAAAAGGCGGCTCGATAATCAATGACTTTTCCACTGCCACTGCAGAGCGTGCAGACTAAGGAGTCGCGAGATTGCTTCAGACCGTAACCATGGAAACATATATGCAGAGGGAAGAAAAATACTGTCTGAAGAGCGATGTTTCCGACAGAAGAGAAGGCCAGCCTTGGCGTTTTTCAACCCATCGTAGGGCCATGGTATGAATCCTTGAGAAATCCTCAGGAGGCGCAGAGAAAAGTCCTGTCGGAGCTCTTGAGAGAATATCAAAAGACTCATTATGGAAAAAGCCGCGGCGCATCCGAAGTTGAGGGAATCGAAGCTTTCAGAACTAGTTTTCCAGTGGTAGACTACCTGGGACTTCAACCTAGCTTGGACGAAGTCAAGAGAGGCAATTACGCGGCGATTCTTTCTGAACCAGTGGCCTGCTGGGTCATGACGAGAGGTTCCACAGGCCCTGCCAAAGTGTTGCCCGCAACAAGGACGCATCTCGCACAAATCTTCACTTGTGGAGCTAGAGCACTAATAAATCACGCTTTGAGGACCAAGGACTTCGAGCTCCTTGCAGGACGAATCCTCAATCTCAACTTTCCCTCCGACGTTCACACGGTGGTCTCAGATGGAAAAACTGTGAGTTACGGGTATAGCTCAGGCACGTACGCCAGGCTTAACCCGGCGCTTGATAACGTCAGCCTCCTGCCTCGGCAAGAAGACATAGACGCTCTGGGGTCAGGAATCACCAAGCGAGACTGGGAAAGGAGGTTCGAGCTTGCATACCAGCAGGCCTCAGACGCGAATGTGACCGCTACGATGGGAGTAACCCCTGTCATCCTGTCCTTCGCGAGATACGTCAACGAGAAACATGGGAAAAAACCCGGAGAACTCTGGAATTTGCATGCTCTGTTCTGCACTAGCGTGCGGAAGATTCAGTTTAAGTACGCGCCTGTGCTCAAAAAGTACTTCGGGCAGGTTCCAGTGGTTGAGATTTACAGCGCGACTGAGGGCGTGTTTGCGCAGCAGCTGGACGACCTGCCTTACGTTACCCCGAACTATGACACGTACTTCTTCGAGGTCGAGACTGACGAGGGCGCAAAAATGCTGCACGAGCTGAACCGCGGCGAATGGGGCAGCCTCATCGTGTCCTCATGTATCCTTCCAAGATACAGAATCGGCGACATGATAGAATCGGCAGGAAAAAACTACTTCCGCGTCTTCGGCAGAGAAAATACGTCAACGCTTCTGGAGCATCGGCTCTATCGGCTGTTCTTCGGATGGCTGACCTAGGTCTTTGGATGCCTTCGAGACGCCATTATTGCACCGTAGATGCCGCCGACAATAACGAGCAGTCCAATCAAGACGAAGAACAAAGCCCAGATTACTCCTTCTTGATCCGGCCTAGCGATCTGGAGATACAGCGCAAAGCCAATGAACACTAGAATCACACCGCCAATCAGCGGACCCATAAACCCATACTCCCGCTTCTCATGTTTCTCGCGCTTCTCATGCTTTTCGGATTTCTCTTCCTTCTCAGCTTTTTCATCTCGTCGGTACGTTACGGGGGCTGTCCCGGGAGTAACAGGTGTGACTCTTTCGACCTTGAGTGGAGCTCCGCATCTTGGGCAGAAGGTCATCTCTTCGTCAATTTTGCTTCCGCACTTAGGGCAGTATGACATATCCATCACCTTGATGCATTCAGAATACTATTTGAAAACCGAGTATTTAAAACATGTCCAAGAGCAAAGCTGAAAAACGTTATATATGTTCGTACAGCACAGTATCTGACCAGGGGCAAACAAGTTGAATCAAGTCTCAAAAGGATATTCACGAGGACACCATCAAGGTATTCTCAGCGCCGTTTCTGTGGGGTTCTTCCTCATACTGATCGGCGCCCTTTTCATAACCAACCCCAACCTTTTCGACAATGTGGTCAAGTTCCTTAGCAACTTCAAAATAACTCAGATTGGAACAACTAACATCTATGTCCCTGCCCCTGAAAACATTGGAGACTACATAGACGTCTACCTGGCCGCACGGCAATTCAGCCTAGTCTGGGGAGTTTTCCTGATAGGTATGGCAGGAGCAAGATTCATGCTTGGTTCACATGTGCGCAGAAAAGCGGAAAACATTGGAGACATCGTCTTTTGGTTGGGTGCCACGTACCTAGTTCAAACGTTTCTTGTAGCACCAACCCAAACATTACTAATTGACGCTACGAAATGGTTTGAGTTTTGGGCGACAATAATAGTGCTCGTAGGCGTATCGTTAATTGCTAGAGCCATTTTTCTGCTTGTTGCCAGAGCAAGAAACATGTGAAAAGACAAAGATGAACTCGCAGAATGACGAAGGCTGTGGTGACGGGTGCCTATTGAGTATTCAGAGGCTCCAGACGTTAAGAGACTTGCGGACGAAATTGCAGACAGTTTAGACCTTTTCCACGTTGTTCCGCAGTTCGTTTTTTGCGTCAGAAGCAGGGGCTCCGCGTCAAAGCGCACAATTGCCCGCATCCATGGTTTTGGCAGGATATGGCAGGAGACACTTAACCTTCCACCTTCCTACGTAATCGAAGTTATCTCTGAACGGTATGACGAGTTAATAGAAGAAGAAAAGGAAAAGACCATCATTCATGAGCTCTTACACATTCCTAAAGGCTTCACTGGTGGATTCCGTCCTCACAAGGGATACATTGACCATGAAATCGTGGACAACCTGCACAGAACATTTAAGAAACAAAGAACATCCAGAAGATGAGTCCCTAAGGGACAGTGAGAATGCGGCCGATCCCACCGTTCACGAAATGTTCGAAAGCCGCTAACAGGTCAAGAGGCAAAAGAGTCGAATGAAATATTGCATGAAAAGTCTCAAACACAACGGAATTTACGTTCCTCCCTATGAATTCCAGAAACTGTCGGTCAAGGTACACGGACAACATTCGCCGCTAAGCCCCAAGACTGAACAAATGGCCCTCGCTTGGGCAAGAAAGAAACTCTCAATCACCTCTCCACCTGACAAGCTTTTCTACCGCAATTTCGTCCAAGGTTTCCTCGAAGCACTGAGCGCCGAAAACCCTTCGCAAACATTTCTAAAAAGCTTCACCGTTGATCATTTGACCAGTTTGGAAAAAGACGATGGCGAATGGATGATCAACGGGAAACTGAAAGACGACGCGGAAGTAGATTTCTCCGAGGTCACAGAACACGTGTTGCAGGAACAACAGAAGAAGTTAAGCATGACGAAGGAAGAGAAGAAAAGAATAGCGGCTGAAAGGAAAGCGCGAAGAGAGGTTCTGAGAGAGAGATACGGCTACGCGACCGTTGATGGCAGAAAGTTAGAGATCGCGAACTGGACGGCCGAGCCCTCATGCATTTTTGCAGGCAGAGGGGATCACCCGAGAAGGGGAAAATGGAAACAAGGTCCGAAGGAGGAAGACATCATTCTGAACCTCTCCGACCCAAGCTTCAGACCGCCTGGAAACTGGAAGGCCGTAGTTTGGGAGCCGGAGAAGATGTACATAGCCAAGTGGGAAGACAAGCTTTCGGGGAAGATGAAGTACGTTTGGTTTTCAGACTCGGCCTTTCTGAAACAGAAGATGGAGAAGGAGAAGTTCAAGAAGGCCGAGAAGCTCGGCAAAGAGATTCCGAAGGTACAGGAGCACATAATCAAGAACTTGGACTCTGAAGACTTGGGAAGAAGGAAGATTGCGACCGTCTGCTGGCTTATTCTTGGGGTGAACATCAGGGTGGGTGATGAAAAAGACCCTGGGGAAGCAGACACTGTGGGAGCTATAACTTTGAGGCCTGAGCACGTCAAGATTGACGGGAATTTCTTGAATTTCGATTTCCTTGGAAAAGACTGCGTGAGATGGGAAAAACGGGTTGAAGCTCCTCCAGCCGTCATCAGGAACATTCGGGAGTTCTCCAAGCAGGACGGCGAGTACCTGTTCGAGGGTATAGACTCTAGGAAAGTGTCCAGGTTTCTTTCGCAGATTATGGAAGGCTTGACGGCGAAGGTGTTCAGAACGTGGAGGTGCACGCAAACGGTTCGGAGAAGTTTGGAAGGCTACAGGGTGAACAGGGAGGATGCTGACTACCTCAAGCAGTTCTGTGCCAAGATGGCGAATCTGGAAGCGGCTAAAATCGCCAATCACAAGCGAAAGATTCCGCCAAACTTCGACGAGAGACTGGAAAAGAAAGAGGCCAGAGTGAGAGAGCTTGAGATGAAGCTCAAGGAAAAGGAGAGGGAAAGAAAGAGAACTGAGGCTGTCGTCAGAAGCCTAGAGAAGACCAGGCTCGACGTAAAATTGACGAAGGAAACACGAGAATACAACTTGGGGACTTCTCTGAAATCGTACATTGACCCGATGGTTTACGTGAAGTGGGCTAGCAAGGTGGACTTTCCACCAGACAAACTGTACCCGAAGACGCTGAGAAAGAAGTTCAGCTGGGCACTAGGGGGAGAATGCTGACTATCCCTAAGCCGGAACTAGACCAAGAACTCAGCGCCTCCTCGAATAACGTGGAATATATATTTCAGGTTAACAACGCTGAAAAGCATCTTTTGCGAATGTTATTCGCTTGGTGTGCATGTCCGATACGAGTGAACTTGCCTATCCAAAAATAGTCAATGTTTACAGACAACGCTACGACAAGATGGCTGAACCGGATTACCTACGGGAGTTCAAGCGCTATGCGAAGACTGTTCTGAACGATCCCGTCGAGGGTCTAGGTTGGAGGGAGCTTTTGAGCTGGGAGCACCGGCATTTTGAATACACCAGAGGAGAACTTCCTAAACCAAGAGCTGAGATGCCGATAGACATTATCAAACAAGCCAAGGGTAGATGTGGGGAGTTCGCGCTCCTCTACAACGGCTTGCTCTTGACAAACGGATACGAAAGCCGAATAATGATTGACTGTTCCACTCTCCAAAACAAGTCGAAGACGGCGGCTGGAGACCATGTTTGGAACGAAGTGCTCGTCGACGGTGATTGGATACATGTGGATCCTACTGAAAAGAAGATTAACCACCCGTTGATGTACGCCCAAGAATGGAACAAAGACGTGAACACAGTTTACGCGATTGACAGAAAAGAAATTCTCGAAGTGACCAACGCGTACAGAATACAATCCTAAAGAAACTTTCTCCGCCAAATCAGTACGGTATTGGCATCAATATTCTTTACATAACAAAAATGGAGTGGACGGGCCGGGATTTGAACCCGGGACCTCCACGATGCCAACGTGGCGATCATGCCAGGCTGATCTACCCGCCCAAGAGGTTTCTTTTGAAAAGAACCCTCGGTAAGAAAACTTAAGCTTGTTTTTATTTCTTGTGTTTGCACGTAGTCTAGAATGGAGCTTAGGGCTTGTTCGGTGATTCTTGAGAGGTTTAGGCTTCGATCCCGCGCTTTTTCAACGAGGTTTCTGTCTAGGTAGAGGCTTACGGTTGTTTTGGTTTCTGTTTTGTTGTGATGTTTTCCACGTGGAACTTTGACTAGATATTTCGTTCATGGCTTATTCCTCAACAAATCTTCTTAAGGCCCGTCTAAGATAATCTTCCACTTGCATGGAAAGCTGTCTAATGTCTTCTTTGCGGCCCTTAGGTTTCTTCACATATCCGTGAACCTTTGCGCTCCTGACGTCATAAGCGTCCTGCATATTCTTTCTAATTGTATCTCTTTCGTCCTTGCTGTTTCCAAGCAACATTGAAATCGCAATAGCCATAGGCGTGCATATGCGCTGAGTATCTCCGCCTTCAACATGATGAAATACTAGCGATTCAAATGCAACCATGTAGTCTACAATTTTATCATCAAACCCTTCCCTGTCATATGCTTCCATGAATTTGCCTAATGGAAAGTCAAGATATTGTTTCGAAGTTCTATCTTGCATCTTCTTCCATAATTCTATAGAATCCGCAATTTCTCGCTTTTCCAGAAAATAAGGATTCGATGAAAAGCTTACTTTGTGAATGTCATCATATATTCCAAGAGACATCCTATCTCTTTCATGCAGATGGAATGCAACCAAAATCTTGAAGTCGCCAGCTTTCAACATTCTCAAAGCAACGATCATATCATGGACATCCTTCATCGAGTGGTGGCCAATCCGATCTTCTAAGACATATTTCGCTTCCAGAAGCAATAAGTACGGCTCTACATGGCGCGTCAATTTAGCCATCAAGTTCTCAAGCTCGTCGCTTTCGACACGTCTAAGCCGTAAACTCTTGTGCAACGTCACCAATCCAGCATCACTGTCAAAATTATACAAGGGGACTATCCATGGAAACTTCTTAACTTCACTCATGGCTCAACACCTTTGTTTTCTCCATAAAGAAAAACGGCAAGTTGGCACTTTTTGCATCGCCAAGCTGGGAGATCAGGGATATCTCGCCAAAACCTCCGCGGGATCAGTTTCTCTTCAATATTCTCCTTGCCCCAGAAGGCTATGCCGCTGTAGCGAATAGAGACCTGCATGACACCCTTTTCAAGTTCTCCGCCGCATTTTGGACAATTCTTGACTTCATTCTCATTCATGATTTGGTACCTTCTTCTTCAGACTCGATAATTGCCATGACCAAATACACGGATGAGCACAGGCCGCCAAAGCAAGCCAGAATGACTGGAACAAAGATTTTGAAGTCCGTTGCTTCTTGCATCATGTAACTGAATGATAAGAATATGGATGCAAGGTAGCTGACGAATGCCGTGACTATGAAAAACAGTATAGTCAAGTGTTTGTAACGATGTTTTCTTTCTTTGTAGTAGAAGAGGGCAAGCATAGTTGCCGTGAACCCGAAAAGAACTCCATCAAGTTCTACAACGTTTGCCAGGATTGCTTGGGAAGTCCCGATCGAAACTGATTCTAAATGGCCAGTTAGTAGAAGAGCGAGAAAAATGACTAGAGCCACGATTCCACACGCTAGAAAATACAGTTTGGCGGCAGTCCTAGAACTTCCGTGTTTTTCAGATTTTACTTTGCTATCATTCCCACTCATGACTCAACACCACCCTCCAGTCCTATCATACTTTTTGGATCGTATTTCTCATAGATTAATGAATACAATTATGACAGTAACCTCACTGTCCCTCTAAAATAGATTCCTTCAAATGCCTTTTCACCTAAGAGGAAAAATGTGGCATTGCTCACATCTTGGACCAAGAATGTTGAATGGGAAAAACGGGGCAGCAAAAAGCGAATCAGAAGTTCACGTGATGAGCTTGTGCTCCTTTGTATCCCAGATGCCTCATTCATAATAACAGCACAGCTTAATCCGCCTAGCCGATGAATCTTGCCTCTGTCAACGTCACGTCCTGCTTCGGTTTGCCATCATTCGGGTACTGTGGATCTGCCGGAATTATCTCCACTTTGCCAATATCGTCCACGATGTTCATCCCTGCTACCACCCTGCCGAAAACCGAGAAATTACTATCCAAGGATACTGCGTTCGTATCGTTCAGGTTTATGAAAAACTGGCTTGTGGCAGAGTTAGGCTGGCCTGGTATTTTCGCCATGGCCACCGTGCCCCGCACGTTGCTGTGCTTGGTAGGGAGCTCGTCAGGAATAGTAGGCACTGTTATTCCCTTGGGCGTGGCGTCTCCGCCCTGAATCACAAAACCTTTAGCAACCCGATGGAAGATGGTTTCATCATAGATTCCACTTTGGGTCAGGTTCTTGAAGTTTGAGGCTGTGATAGGCATGTCGTCGAACAATTCGATCGTTATGTTTCCCATGCTCGTTACGAGCAAAACCTTTGTCGCGCTTGAGGGTTGCCTATTCATACTGTATATTGCGGCGAACGCGGAAATTATCAATATCGCTACTACAACAGCGGCTACCTTCTTTCTAAAAGCCCGAGACTTTCTCTCTTTGATTCTTTGCTCACGTCTGCTGGACAAGCGTTAGATCAATCCTGAAGTCGTCTGAGACGAGGAGGAGGCTCAACTAAATAAGATTTGCCGTGCCCATGCTGGCCGACGTAGCTTCTCAGGCGCGCTGCATTCCCTTATTTGAAAAGAAAAGCCATTATCAGTGCCAAGAGTTTTAAGTTTCAACCTTCACTTTCGCACGTGAAGAGGTCAAGAGTGGATGGGCGAGATAGTATTTGTTGGATTAGGCCTTCATGACGATTTGGGAATAAGTCTGCGTGGTTTGGACGAAGTCAAGAACGCAGATGCTGTTTTTATGGAGCTTTATACGAGTTTGTTGCCGGGTTTTTCGCTGGAAAGGTTTGAGAAGCTCTGTGGTCGGAGGGTTAACTTCTTGTCAAGGAGAGATCTCGAGGAGAACAACGGACAGACAATCTTGAAAGTTGCGGAAAACCACAAGGCCGTTTTGCTTGTTCCGGGTGACCCGTTGATCGCTACAACGCACGTCGTATTGAGAATTGCTGCGGAAAAAAAAGGGATAAGAACGTGTATAGTTCATGGGGCCAGCGTGCTTTCTGCGGTCATCGGGTTGTCTGGCTTGCACAATTACAAGTTTGGGAAGAGTGTGACGATACCTTTTCCCGGGGAGACTTCTTCTGAAACGCCTTACTCAGTTATCGTGCAGAACAGGAAACTTGGGCTTCATACGCTATGCTTGCTGGACATTAAAACCGAGGAAAGGCGTTTCCTCAGCATTCACGATGCCCTGAAGGAGCTTCTGAGAGTTGAGGAAAAAAGGAAAAAAAAGGTAGTCACTGAAGGCACTCTTGTCGTCGGTGTCGCGAGGGCCGGCAGCAGCCATCCAACGGTGAGAGCGGGGCTCATAAGGGGCATATTGGACTGCGATTTCGGGGAGCCGCCTCACAGTTTGATTTTTCCGGGAAAGCTTCACTTCATGGAGGCCGAAGCTTTGACGGTGCTGGCGGGAGCGCCTGAAGAGTTGAGGAAGGCTGCGGAATGAGCCTCAACAAGCTTGTCTCAAAGTACATCAGCTCTGCAGAACACGTGTTTAGTCAGGTAGAAGTTGTCGAAACTCCTGTGATGCTTGACTTGCCTCGGGTTTGCAACATTATGGATTTCGCCAAAGCCTATCTAGAGGATGCAGAATACTACAGGGAAAAGAAGAAATTCGAGGTGAGTCTCACTTCCATCGCCTACTGCGAGGGGCTACTTGACGCCCTGAGACTGTTGGGAGCCGTGAAGTTCGAATGGCCGACCAGAAAAGAGAAAACAAAACGAAGCAGAAAGTAGTCCTCGCTTCGGGTGTGTTCGACCTGCTGCACCTCGGCCATGTGCGCTTTCTCGAGGAGGCAAAGAAAGCTGGCGGGCCACACGCTGAGCTAGTCGTTATAGTCGCCCGGGACAGTACGGTGAAAAAAAGGAAGGGAGAAAAGCCCATAATGCCTGAGAACCAGCGATGTGCCCTTGTTGCCTCTTTAAGGGTCGTTGACGAAGCAATTCTGGGTTACGAGAAGTTCGACATAGCAAAAGTTGTTGAAAAAATCAGTCCAGACATGGTAGCCTTTGGGTACGACCAGCAGGGAATGGAGAAAACTGTCAAGGACTACGTGAAGCAGCAAGGGCTGAGGATTGAGGTCGTACGGATTGGAAAGTTCAGCTCAGACGAGTTGGACAGTTCCTCGAAGATTAAACAGAGAATCATCGAAGATTACGGAAGATGAAGTTCGATGCTTAAAAACTCTAAAGAGTATATGCCCACCTTTGCGCTCATAGCGGCAAACGTTGCTGTCTACGCCTTCACCTGCTTCCTAAGCGGAAACGCTCTGACAACAAGCGACAACGTCATCACCGCCTTCGGACAGGATAACTATCGTATCCTTCTAAACGGTGAAGTCTGGAGGCTTTTGACAGCCATGTTCATCCACGCAGACATCGTCCACATTTTCGGCAACATGCTTTTCCTGTTCATTTTCGGACTGAGAGCAGAAGACATGTTTGACCTCAAGGAATACTTGATGATATATTTTGTGAGCGGGTTGTCCGGAGGCATATTGACACTGGTCTTTTTGCCTGATGTCCTTTCTGTCGGAGCCTCAGGCGCCATCTTCGGAGTGTTAGGAGCTACCATAATCTACGCTAGACGCTCAATAGGGCAATCTATTTTGACCGCTTTGATGTACGCCTTCTTTTTGTTCATCATAAATATTGGACCAAACGTAAATTATCTAGCTCACCTAGGCGGATTGGGTGCCGGACTGCTGATAGGCTATGCGTTGGCTGCCTCTCGCAGGCCTAAACCTTCAGTGACATATGAACACAACTATCCCCGTTCATGGAGTACATAGGAATCCACGCTTACAAGTGGAGTGAGAGCTAGCTGCAAGAATTTCGGCCAAAGCCTGACGATGTGCCGGCTTGGAAACAGCGTTGAACATTATGTTCATGAAAAACGCTGGTCTTCCTGGGCTGAACAGGAGTTTCAGGGCAGAGTTAAGACTTCGACTTTTACTTTGTGTCCATCCTTCAGTCTGAGATGCTTCCTTAAGGAGACTGGAGCGATAATCTCCAACACTGAAGCATCATAGTGACCTCGCAAGGCCAATATCAGGGCTCCTTTCACCTCATTCTGCACTATCACTGGATAGCACTTTACCGATCCAAACGTGCGATCCTCACTCTTGAAGCCCTCAATTTCCACGCCTGGGTAGGCTTCAAGCTCGCTTCTGGCCTTGACGTCATAGTCGGTGGTGAGTTTCAGGTTGAGCGTTCCAGGGTACGGGTCGAACCCCAGTTTCTCGATGAACTGTTTTCGGTAACCTTCCTTTGATATGTAATATGCACCCTCGCCGAACCCGGTGAAAACCGTGCCCTCCAAGGTAATTGAAGGTGGATATGCGGCTTCAATCAGAACGCGCAAGGTTGAATAAAGCTTGTTTAGCTGCTTCAAGCCTGCACCCGTAATTTTTATGAGACAGCCTTCGGGCGTTATTGTCCTTTCTATCCAGCCTTTGCCTTCAAGTTCAATCAGGTAGCGTGAAGCCGTCTGTTGAGAAGCGTCCAACTTTCCTGCCAGGTATTCCGTGGAGATCCTCGCTGTCCGACGATGCGCTCCCATCTCAGCCAGTTTCAGAAGCGTGAAGAGATGGCGGCACGCATACTTTTCAGACATGCAAGACCCCAATTTGCTCTGACCCATAAATGAATTGATTGCGTATTTAAATGTCTGAGCTCTAGGCAAGAGTGACGCATGCTTTGCCATGGGCACAGGGTTCGGGAACGGATGCTAAATTTAGACGCGTTTAAACAATCCATACAGAATTTTTATTTGAAGCCCTTTCATTAAACGTGACTCTAGGCGTCGACCATGAAAGATGCTATGGCATTCGCACCATGCCACATCACGGGGGTCTTCCAGATATTTGATGAATCAGCAGACGCCTTGTGTATAGGCTCCAAAGGTGCAGGAGTTTCACTCAATTTAGGAGCCAAGACATCTGTAAGGATCAAGAAAGGCAATGGTTACCGCTTGAGAGTTAACATCAACAATCACGTCGCGAACTCTGCGCAAATCTCAGAACATGTTGTCGACGCTTTTCTTTCTCGCTGCGTCGGGGCAGCAAACTCTGAAATCACAGTTGAACATCAGGTCGAGGCTCCGATAGGCGCCGGGTTCGGCACGAGTGGGGCCGCCGCGTTGGGTCTGGCCTTGGCCTTGAACGAGGCTCTAGGGTTGGAACTGTCAAGAATAGAGGCTGCCCAGCTCGCACACGTTGCTGAGGTCGAGTGCAAGACCGGGCTTGGAACGGTGATAGCCGAGACGTTCGGTGGACTTGAAATTAGGGTCAAGCCGGGGGCGCCCGGGGTCGGAGAAATAAAGTGTCTGCCAATCCCAGAAAACGCTGTGGTTGCGTGCCACGTTTTCGGGCCTCTTTCCACAAGGAAATTCTTGACCGACAGAGAGACTCGCAGTCGCATAAACAGGTTTGGCGGCGAGTTAGTCAACGAATTGCTTGAAGCGCCAACCACCATCAACTTTATGAGGCTCTCTCGTCAGTTCGCAGAACACGTTGGGTTAATAACTCAAAACGTGAGAGGCGTATTGAACGCGGCGGACAAAGTCGGCGTCGTCTGCAGTATGCCCATGTTCGGAGAATCCGTGTTCACCATAACTGACGAAGAAAATGTGGAGGGGATTCTACAGATCTTTCAGGAACATGGCTCAACTGGTCAAACGATTGTGAGCAAAGTCAATCACGGAGGAGCGCGACTTCTTCAATGACCGCCATCAATATCCCCCCTGATCACCCCAGAGCAAAATCCCTGCACACACGAGAGAAGCTGATCGAGAATTATCTTAAAGGAATTGTCGCCGCTTCCGGCCTCATCGCGCATGGTCGTGGAGAAGCTTTCGATTACCTGCTAGGCGAAAAAACAAGCAAGCCAGCGTTTGAAGCTGTGGTGGCAGCCGTAGCCATGCTGCTGACAGCAGAGAATCCGGTTATCTCCGTCAACGGAAACACCGCGGCTCTGGTAGCTGAAGAAATCGTAAGGCTCGCCGAGGTTACAGAAGCAAAGATCGAAGTCAACCTTTTCTACAGATCCCCTGAAAGGGAGCTTGCCATCAAAAAGTTGCTTGAAGAGGCAGGGGCACATGAAGTTTTTGGGGTGGGCAAAAAGGCTTCTGCAAGAATTCCAGAGTTAAGCAGCGCGAGGCGGCGTGTCGATCCGAGAGGGATACTTGCGGCCGATGTGGTCATGGTGCCGTTGGAAGACGGAGATAGAACAGAAGCCCTTGTCAAGATGGGCAAGAAAGTAGTAGCAATTGACCTAAATCCTCTGTCGAGGACAGCGCAGAAGGCAACCATCACGATAGTCGACAACATCGAAAGAGCAACGCCAAGACTCGTGCAGACGGCCCAGACCCTGAAAAAGCAGGGCGCTGGAAAATGCAGAGAGATCCTCCGGAAATTTGACAACAAGAAAAACCTTGCCGAATCCATTACCCTCATGAATAAGAATCTCTCAAGGCTCTCAGGGAAAAGCGCGCGCACCACAGGTGAGGGCGAATGATGTGACGTTCAAAAAAGTTCTCATTCTAGGCGCTGGCGCCATAGGAAGCGTCGTCGGAGCTCTCCTATCCAAGAAGAATGATGTGATGATTGTCGGGAACAAGGCACACGTAGACATTGTGAATTCAAACGGCTTGTTAATTTCAGGCGATGTGAATGAAACTTTCCGCGTGCAAGCTGATACCCAAATTCGAGAAATACCTAAGGAGACGCTGATTTTCTTAACTACAAAGGCGTACGACTCGGAAAAAGCGATAAGAGATATTGGCCAATTCATCAGGAAAGACACAGTGATTCTGGTTTTGCAGAATGGCCTTGGAAATGAAGAGGTTGTCAAACACGCTGTCAGCGGTGAAGCCAAGGTTCTGAGAGGGATAACAACCATGGCGGCAGAGTTCTTGAAAGCGGGAGAGGTGCGGTATTGGAAAGGAGAAACAAGGATCGAACGCAACATCGTGGCAGAGAAAGTCGCAGACATGATGAGTGCATGTTCTTTTAAGACAAGTGTTTCCGAGAGTATCAGAGATGAGGTATGGGGCAAGGTTGTCGTTAACAGCGTAGTAAACCCGCTGACAGCAATTTTTCGCGTGAGAAATCGTGAAATCAGTCTGCAACCTTTGGCAAGTGTTAGGCGTCAGATTGTCCAAGAATGCGTTCGAGTTGGAAAGGCTGAGGGAATAGTCTTCCCAAAGGATATAGAGAAAGACATCGATCGTGAGATTCTCAGTTACACGAATTTCTCGTCCATGTGCCAAGACATAATGAAAGGAAAGAGAACTGAAATTGACTTCCTCAACGGAAAAATAGTTGAGCTAGGTGAAAAACACCACATTCCAACGCAAGTGAACGAAACCCTCGTCCATCTCATAAAATTTCTGGAGGAAAAGAATGAGCTTCCAAGAAAGAATTAGACAGAAAAAGGGCAAAGAAAAAATCATAATGCTAACAGCCTATGATTTTCAAATGGCAAGAATACTGGATCAGACAGGCATCGACTTGATTCTCGTCGGCGACAGTTCAGGCATGGTCGTACAAGGTTACGACGACACCAAAAGCGTGACGATGGCGGACATGGTTTTTCACACCAAGGCCGTCGCGAGGGGAGCAAAAACCACACCGATCATTGGAGACATGCCGATTGACAGTTGCCACACGGTAGAAGACTGTTTGAGAAATGCCAAGCAATTTCTTGAAGCAGGAGCAAGCGGGGTCAAGATTGAAGGCAAGAAGACAGACGCCGTAAAGGCCCTGTTAAACATGGGAATTCCAGTGATGGGTCACGTGGGAATGCTTCCTCAAATGGCCGAAGCCTATCGTGTGAAGGGGAAGAAGCCTGAAGAAGCCCAGCAAATTCTGCAAGATGCTCAGGAACTGAGCAGGCTCGGCGTGTTTTCCATAGTGTTGGAATGTATTCCTGAAAGCCTAGGAAAAACTATAACCGAATCCGTAAGCGTGCCAACAATAGGCATCGGAGCAGGAAAACACTGCGACGGGCAGGTTCTGGTCATAAACGACATGCTTGGTTTTGACGAGAACTTTAGACCAAAATATGTAAAGGCGTACGCGGACTTGAACAGGACAATAAGGGACGCCGTCACTAAGTTCATCGAAGAAGTTACCACGGGTAAATATCCGGACGAGGAACACACCTACCATTAAGTTGATGGGAGCCATGGAAAATGCAGGTCAAAGGCTTGCCTGAGAGAACACTCCTCAAAGAGCTCAGGACAAGGCTTGAAGGGGACTTTACGTACAATTCCGGGAGAATCGTTGGATCCATGTGCACCAGCCCACTTTCACTGGCCAGAAGAGTGTACAGCCGTTTTCTCGACAAGAACTTGGGCGACTTAGGACTCTTCCCTGCCGTGGCTGAGATAGAGAAAGAAACAATAAAGATGCTCGGCACCATTCTTTCGAATCCAGAAGCTTCAGGGCACATAGTCACGGGTGGAACGGAAGCAAACGTTCTAGCCTTATGGACTGCTAGGAAGCTTGGAAAAGAAACCCACGGCGAAGTGATAGTACCCGCTTCCGCTCACTGTTCCTTCGACAAAGCCGCAGACCTGCTAGGCTTGAAAATCGTTAAGGCCAAGTTGAACAACAGATTCCAAGTCGATGTGAAAGCTGTCAAAAGGGCAGTAAATCCGAAAACCATTGCGATCGTTGGCATAGCAGGAACAACAGGACTGGGTGCAGTTGATCCAATAGATGAGCTGTCAGAACTCGCTCTGGAAAAGGGCCTATACTTCCACGTGGATGCGGCCTTCGGAGGGTTCGTACTCCCCTTCCTGAAAGACTTGGGGTACAAGGTAGCGGATTTCGATTTTGCAGTTCCTGGAGTCTGTTCCATCACAGTTGATCCACACAAGATGGGTTTAGCTCCTATTCCAGCCGGGGGATTAATGTTCCGAAACAAAAACCTTAGAAAGACCATGTCATGGGACATCCCGTATCTGTCAGGCGGAGAAACTGAACAAGCCACGCTTGTCGGCACGCGTTCCGGTGCCTCAGCCGTTGCCGTTTGGATCGTGATGAAGCATCTGGGAAGGGAAGGCTACAGAAAAATCGTTAAAAACTGTATGCGCCTGACGCTGAAGCTTGCCCGAGAGATCCCGAAAATCGGGGGTCTGAGAACGGCAACCGAACCGACGATGAACATTGTTGGGTTAAAATCTGACGAGTTTGATATTCGTCGAATAGCTGAAGAATTGAGGCTCAGAAAATGGGCGATCGCTCTCTTTCCAAATCACATTCGGATAGTGATCATGCCTCACGTTCAAGAGCCGCATATCGAAGAATTACTGCAAGACTTAAACGAGATAGTCAACGAATTAAGAGGTTAGATAGGGGGATTGATCTTGTCAACACATCCGTCGAAGCGCATTATGGGAACTGAGGGCAGAGAGCTAAAGGGAAAACGTATAGTTCTGTGCATAACTGGCAGCGTTGCGGCTGTGCAAAGCCCAGAAATTGCCCGAGCTCTGATGCGCCGTGGCTCCGACGTGTTCGTAGTGATGTCGCCGATGGCCGGGAAAATCATTCACCCATACCTGATGGAATGGGCGACAGGAAACGAAGTCATAACGGAGCTAACTGGAAAGATTGAACACGTAGCCCTAGTTGGCGAGCACTCCTTGAGGGTTGACCTTGTTCTGGTGGCCCCTGCCACAGCAAACACCATAAGCAAAATTGCCTGTGGAATCGATGACACCACAGTCACATCCGTCGCGTCAACAGCCTTTGGCTCAAACTGCCCTATGATCATCGTTCCAGCAATGCATGAATCCATGTACAACCACCCGATACTGACCAAGAATATCAAGGAACTGAAAGCATTAGGAGTCGAGTTCGTAGGCCCAAGAGTCGAAGAAGGAAAGGCGAAAATCGCCAAAACCAAAGAAATCGTTAATGCGGTCATTCATAAACTCGTGTCCGGACAAGATTTTTCGGGATTGAAGGTGTTGATTACCGCGGGGGCAACCGTGGAGCACATAGACCCAATTCGCGTTGTGACGAACAGAAGCTCTGGAAAAATGGGTGTGGCAATAACAGAGGAAGCCCTGAGCCGCGGGGCAGAAGTAACGCTCGTCTACGGCACTGGAACGGAAGCTCCTCCCTCAAGAGCTCATCTGCTCACCGTTGAAACGACAGAGCAAATGTACGATGCGGTCGTTTCTGAATTGAAATCAAAAAGATACGATGTTGTTATAGCCGTTGCTGCGGCCGCTGACTGGACGCCCGAAAAACAGTATTCATACAAGGTTTCGTCACACGACTTGCATTCGCTTGAATTGAAGCTGAAACCCACGGCGAAGATCATCAACAGCGTGAAAAAAGTCAGTCCCAGAACTCTTCTCGTGGCTTTTCGTGCAGAATACAAGTTACCCAAGAAGGAGTTGATTGATAGCGCATACAAGAGGCTGCTGGAAGCCAAGGCTGATCTCATCGTAGTCAACGACGTCGGTAAGAAAGGGGTCGGTTTTGGAACCGACACGAACGAGGTCTTCATCATAGACAAGAAGAAGAATATAATGCACGTGCAACTGGCCAAGAAGCGAGAAGTTGCAAGGAAGATACTAGATGTCATTAAAGACAGAATCAAACCAAAATAGTATTATAGACAGTCCAAACGCGTTAAACGTGAAATCCGATGCAGAAAAAGTTCAGAACGGTCGGCGTTGGCGGCACCTTCGACGAGCTCCACAAGGGACACAGAGCATTGCTCATCAAAGCCTTTGAAATAGGCGAACACGTCATGATCGGTGTCTCTTCAGACGAATTTGTCACGAAAATGACCAAGCCTCACGCAACAGCATCCTACGAGGAGCGCACAAGAGAGCTGAGAGATTTTCTTAAAGATCACGGAATGGTTCAGAGAGCTGAAATAATCCCGATAGATGATGCCTACGGCGGTGTGCTACTGTCCAAGGATCCTATTGAAGCACTAGTAGTCAGCAAAGAGACTGAACCCATCGCCCTTAAAATTAACGAGAAGAGAAAAGAAATCGGAATAAAACCGCTTGAAATAGTTGTCATCGGCATGGTTCCTTCTGAAAATCATAAAGCGATCTCAACGACTCGTATCCGCACTGGCGAAATCGACCGTGAAGGACATCTTCTGAAGCAAAAAGCAAAATGATTAAACCAATTCCCCAGCACTTTTACCACGAGCGGTGTTGAAGTGCAAAGAACAGGCATTGCTAAACTCCCACTTCATTACGGCAGAGCGCCACAGTATCTGATTGTACGTATGCAGAAAATGGCTAAAGAGATAGTGACCATCATCATCGATGAATATGGTTCAGACGAGTTTTTGAAGCGAGTTTCCGATCCATTCTGGTTCCAAGCTTTGGGTTGCGTCCTAGGTTATGACTGGCATTCTTCAGGCGTCACCACGGTTGTAACGGGAATTCTGAAACAAGCCATCTCGCCTGAGCAACATGGCATCGGTGTGTGCGGGGGAAAGGGCAAAGCCTCCCGAAAGGCGCCCATGGAAATAAGCGAAATCGGAGAAGATTTCGGGTTTTCCAATGACAACATCGAAGCTCTCCGCCACGCCAGCAGAATGACCGCAAAAGTTGACAACACGGCTATCCAAGCAGGGTATCAGCTCTATCATCACGCATTCTTCATCGGAGATGACAAGAAATGGGCGGTCGTACAACAGGGCATGTGCACCCAAGACCGGACAGCAAGACGTTATCACTGGCTCTCCGACAATGTTAGAAGCTTTGTCGTTGAACCGCACAATGCAATAGTCGGTAACGTGAAACATGAAACCGTCTTGAACATGACTGCGATAGAAAGTGAGGGCTGCAGAAAGGCCTCAGTCGATCTTGTGAGAGAAGAACCGAAAAGGCTGATGCGAATGCTCCGGTCCGTCAGGCCAGAACTTCAAAAGTCGTTGAGCGAATGGCTGCCAAAAAGTGCAGACCGGATTTGGAAAGAGTATTCATTCGACAATTTGTCCATGCCGCAAAACATAAGCTGGAAAACTCTGCGCCAGGTTTACGAGTTCAGACCCTGCAACTATGAAGAATTGCTTGGATTCAGAGGCGTCGGACCAGCCACAGTTCGAGGTCTAGCCCTAGTTGCAGAAGTGATTTACGGTGAAAAGCCAAGCTGGAACGACCCGGTGAAATACTCTTTCGCGTACGGCGGAAAAGACGGCGTCCCTTTTCCAGTTGATCGAAAAGCCATGGACGAGTCCATCCAGATTCTAAGGCAGGCAATAGAGGATGCAAGAATCGGAGACACGGAGAAAAAGCGTTCGCTGCGAACGCTCATGCGGTTTGTTCCCGAAAGCATGACTAACCACGAAGCGTAATCAGCGACTATCCCGGCCTGTCCTAAGCCATAATTGAAACAGATATTTGTCAAAGTTTGTTGAGAATTCCGTTTTCTTCGGATTCAAGTTACGGGACAAGACGTTTTCTGTAGCGGGGAAGGAATTGGAGTATGACGAGGCTTGAAACCAAGAAAACTGCACTGAAGGGGAAAACAAACCACACACCAGACAACTCTATGACTCCTGCTGCTAGAGTTGGCGCAATCGAAGTCGTCACACCATCGGTGAAGAAATAAACACTGAAGCCCAAGCCTGAGTCCGTTGAAGGCAACATATCGGCAACCAGAGCATTCATGGGCGACCACATAGCATTACTGAAGAATGAATAGATCGCGTAAGCCAAGATTATCAAGGAAAACTGGGGAATAACAGGCAGGACGAAGAGTGCGCCTGCGCAGCCAATGATCATCCAGCCTAGCGCCTTTATTACTCCAGATTTTTCACCCAAGTAGCCGCCGCAAAGGGAGCCTATTACCCCCACGAAAGGCCCTAACCCGAATACCAGACTTGCTGTAGATTCAGACATAAATTTAGCATCGACGAAAAACGTGGTCATGAAGGTCGAGCTTCCCGTTGCTCCCACTTCCCTAACTGCCACGACTATTAGGAAGAGTATAAAACCAGACGAAAGAACTAGAGGCAGCCTTCGCATACTACCTTTGCCATTCACCTCCGGTTTCTTCGGCTTTTCAGGTTGAAGAGACAAGGATCTCGATAGCAGAAGCCCCCAGGCCAAGACCGGGAAAGCCCAGAACAGGTAGGTCCATCTCCAACCCAATGTCGATAGGAAGACAGCGAGGGTGACGACACCCACGGCAGAGCCTAGGTTTCCGAGTGCATTGTGAAAACCCATTGACCTGCTCATCTGATATGGCTTCACAAGCTTGCTTATTTGACTTAGTCCCGAGATGTGATAGAGGGGAGACGAGACTTTCAGCAATGATATTCCTAGGACCAGTGCCCAGAAGCTACTTGTTTGACTGACGAGTAAGCCTGAAAGCCCCTCTATCAACATGCTGGCAAGTAGTAGGCGCTTGACGCCGAACCGCTCGTAGAGGTAGCCTGAAGGGACATTCATCAATAGCTGAACGAAGCTTGGAACGGTAGCTATTAGAGAAGCTTCAAGTAGGCTTAGCCCGAATTCTTTGGTTATCACAGGGATAAGGGCAACTTGTATAAGGAGATTCACTTCGATGAGCATGTGGGTAACACAAATCACAAAGAAAGGCTTCTCCATTCTACAAGCTCACCAAACCGTCCTGTTGCCGTGTTAAGAGAAAAAGTGACAAATAAAAGTTTGACCCAATGCTCGCCGCCACATTCAGCAAACCAGAAATAACTCACAGACTACTCTAAATTACGGCGAATTGCTATGAACAAAAATCATGATGCCTGGTTGAAAATATCCGGTGTCTGCGGTGTACTAGCCCTAATAACCGCGTTTGCGTGCATACTGTCTGCAATCGCTTCACATTCGCAGTTTAGCTGGCTTGACAACGCGTTGAGCGATCTGGGCGTTGTGGAAGGCGCGACGGCAATTCTCTTCAATCTCGGGTTGATACTTAGCGGGGTTCTTACGTTTGTCTTCGGCCTAGGGTTGTTTACGCTCCTCCACGACAAAGTCCTGGGCTTTGCAGGTACTCTCATTTTCGCTGTGGGGGCCTTGGCTCTAGCCCTGATAGGCATATTCCCCGAGAGCGCGAAGCCAATGCACTACTATGCTTCTGTATCCTTTTTCGCACTCTTTCCGATATCGATGTTACTGATTTGTGCCGAATTTCTGTCGTCATCAAGAACAAAAATGGGTTTGTTCACATTTGTTACAGCAGGATTTGCCGCAATCGTATGGACTGTACAATTCACGGTGAGGCCTGTTCCTGGCGTTGCCATTCCTGAAACGCTCTCAGCACTTGCAGCATTAGCTTGGATCGCAGTGCTAGGCTTCGAAATGTTCAGAGAGGATTCGCACTTAACAGCTAGGTAGCAACTTCGTCCAATTTGTGAAGGACCTAGTTTTGCAATCACTTCGAAACGGTTCGAAAATTGAAAAGTTGTTGTTAGACGATGCGATAGAAACGTATTAAGGCAACTGACAACGCACCTATGATTCATTTAGGAAAGGTTTGCTATGGAACAAGTGGCCGTGAAAGTTCAAGGACTCACTATCAGTTACGGCTCGTTTGTAGCTGTCGAAAACCTGTCGTTCACGGTTAAGAATGGAGAAATTTACGGCTTGCTTGGCCCTAACGGCGCAGGTAAAACAAGCACAATCAAGGTTTTGGTAGGCGTTCTAGAGCCTCACGCAGGCAGCGTTGAAATCTACAACACCCCCATCTCAGATGAAGTAGCCGCAAAGAGTCAGGTTGGCTACGTTCCAGAGGAGGTTGTGCTGCTAGATTCTCTCACCCCACGGGAGTTTCTCGAATTCATATCCTCAATAAGACGGTTAGAAACAAGCGTTACTAATTCTAGACTTGAAAGATTCGTATCTGCTTTCGAACTTAAACAGTACTTTGATTCTCCAATCGCAGCTTTGTCTATGGGAAACAAGCAGAAGGTGGCCATTGTCGCAGCCTTGTTGCATGACCCCAAACTGCTAATCTTGGATGAGCCCTTGATAGGCTTGGATGCACGCTCCTCCAAAATCCTCAAAGAACTGATAACCTTCCACGCTAAGAAGGGCGGGGCTGTAATATTCTCAACGCACATCATGGAAGTTGCTGAGAAACTCTGCACTAAGGTGGGGATAATAAACAAAGGAAGAATCGTGGGAGAGGGAACAGTTGACGATCTTCGCAAGCTTGTGAAAGACGCTGAAGGTTCCTTGGAAGACATTTTCTTGAAGGTAACTGAGCAAGAAGCAGGAATGCAGGACATAATAAAGGCTCTGGAAGAGGAGTAAGAAAAGCTTGAAACTTCGCGAAGTATGGAAGCTTTCAAGTACTGTCTATAAGGAAATATCGTTTCAATCGATCTTTTCTCTCCGCGTCGGCTCAGCCTTGCCTCAAAGAGGCAGGACAGACGTCAAAAGACTCGTCAACAATGCTCGAGTGAGCACACTGATAAGCAAACTTCTCACAACGGTTTTCATAGCAATTTTCGGGTTCACCGTATTCCTTCCAATGACCGGCTTCACGCCTTCACCCACGCCTCCACCTCCAAGAGATGTGACGATCATTGGCAGCGTTTCAGCCTTTCTTGCAGTCGTGCTTTTTTTGATAGTCTTCATGGGACTGCAGGTTTCAACAGCTTTTGTTTCATCAAAGATTGCCGATGTCTTAGGCGCCCTTCCGCTTTCAAAACGAGAGATTTCAAACATCATCTTCCTATGTTTCTTAAGAATGTTTGACATTCCCCTAATAACCGCTACTGCAGTGTTTCTTGCAGCCTATTTTATTGTTGGAGGCTCAATTCTGGGCGGCTTGTTCTCATTTGTAGCTGTCATAATAAGTGAGATTTTCGCTCTGGCTCTCACAATCGGCTCGGCTAGGTTCTTTTACTCGAGAGTTGCGGGGGGTGGCGGAAGGTCAAGGTGGCAAACACTCATAAGACTCGTCTTTATGATCGTCTGGATTCTTCCAACATTCGGCGCATACCTAGTCATAAACTTCGCCGGAAACATCGTTCAATCATTCGCGTCTCTGACTCAGTCCTTTTCTTCGATTCTGCACGTTCTAGTTCTGATTTACCCATTCTCTTACGGCTTCCTCGTTTCCTACGCAACCTTTCTTGAAGCCACAGATTACGTTATGCTCGGTCTTTCTGTGGCATCTTCTATCGCATACGTATTTGTCGCGGTCTTCTGTTTGAGATGGGTCATGCGAACGGTGAGAACAATTGGTGGAGGGGGAGTCGTTGCGAAGTTGAGAGGAATCGTCAAAGACACCCAAATTAGGCCTCAAATCCCGTGGCTTGGAATAATCCGCAAAGACTTAAGAATTGCTTCTAGGGCACCTTCGTTTGCGAGCCTTTTTCTTCTTCCGGCCATGCAAACAATTATCCTCGCAATATCGTTCTCTTCTTTCAGTGATCTGGGGCTAAGCGTTACCCTGGGAGCTCTGACTGGAATATCAATGATTACGCTTTTGCTTCCACCGACCTTGTTGTCGATGGAGGGATTAGCTTCCGCATACACCAGAAGTCTTCCAATGAAGAAGAGAACATTGATCTCTGCCAAAGCATTGTTGTCAATTGTCACGTACTTGATTTCTCTGGTTGTGCTCTTCTTCGTTGCAGTATACTTGAACAGGGATTTTTCTTTCATACTGACGTATGGTGCAATACATGCACTCGCAGTGTCAGCCGGTATCATGCTCGAACTCACGATACTGATTAGAAAGTTCTGGAAAGAAGGCTTTGCAGTCGGCAACATCTACTCAAGACTTACCACTTACATCATGATTCTGATACCAGGGTTCGCGATTGTTCTGCTTCCAATCGTCGCTGCATTCGTGACGTTTTTCTTTGCTGAAAATCTTGTTCTGTCTGTCTTTCTCTTAATGGCTTCCTTAGAATTTGCGGTGATGACAGCGATCGTGGCCCATCAAAAATAGATTAGCCTATTGAGTCTCCGTATATCTGGGAGCAGCAAAGAGATGAAAAGGACACGTTCATTCCTTGGCTTTCAGCGAGCCTCACTGCCTCTTCAGTTGGAAAAGCTATGGCATCGACGCCAGCCCAAATGGCCATCGTATCTGTTTCGACCCTATGTTTGCCTTTAGGACGCATGCAACCAAGGACCAATGGAGTATTGGGAAACATTAGTCTCGCTGCGGCTATGACTTTGGCTATCGCTAAAGGTTTGGGCGGCTCAACTTTTTCCATCTCTGTCCCATGTATCGGCATGAACGCAATCACAACTAGTGCCGAGGGCTTGTATTCTCTTATCATCTGCAAAGCGCGCAATTCTCCCTCAAGTCTTCCATAATGAAGGCCGACGATGACATGTGGAACAAATGAGATGCCAGATTCTTGCAATGTTTTCAAGGAATCCGAATAATCTTCAACTGTAACCTTCAGTTTGTAGATTTCCCTTATCGTCTCGTTTGAACCGATGATATCTATCAAGGCCGAATCCACCTTGGCCTCTACCAGTGCTTCAGCCGTAGACTTGTCGATTATGCCCGTGTGCACAAGAACTGTCAAGCCCAACTCCCGCTTGACTCTCTTAATTCCGCCAATAAACTTGCTAATAGGCACTGACCCGTTGGGCAAGCACCCGCCGCTTATCAAGCAGCCTAATGCACCTTTTTCCCTCAGCTGCACGCATAGTTCAAACAATTCTTCAGAAGATTTGACCGGGTACATCGTTTCCAGAACAAGGCCACCGCAGTGTTTGCAGTTGAGCGCACAAGCTTTCCCAGTTACTGAGATTGTTGGAAAATCTGTAGGTGAAGAACGATAGTAACTTGTCTTGTAATACATGAAACTTGGGGCATAGAAGCGGATTTTTTTAGGTCTGGAATGCAGCAAGTAGTTTTCAAGAAATGCTGAAAGTTCCTTCTCATCCATTCGCCAAATGGCTTCAGGGGAAATCTGTTTCATCGTTCTCCGTTAGGAAGGCACCATCAACTGTTTAATACTTTTCGTCTGGTAATTCTTTCTCTGACTTTTCGTCGCGCTTTGAGATTTCGGGTATCACTTTCATCGCTCCGTCTATCGCGATGAGAGTATCTTGTATTTTCTTGAAGTACTTCTGGAAGTCGAGAGTCTTGAAAACTGATATTCCTCTCTCGGTTGCGGCGTATGAAGTTCCTTTAGCCAAGAATCGTTCTTCAACCAGTCCGTTTTCTATTAGGAAATCCAGATTTCTCTTAAGAGCAACGCAGTCTACATTAACCTTGTATGCAAGCCTGTCAATTTTCAAGGGTCTTTTTGCAACAGCTCCCAGTATTGCCTCATATGTCTCGAGCTTTGACCTGCGCATGCACATGCACCTTGCATGTGGCTTTGTCTTGCTACAGATAAATTGTTTGTGAATCCTGAATCCTTAGTTGAGAACACGCACTTGTATGGCACACTTTCAAACTAAACATGCTTTTGCGAGTCTCAAATGAGCTCGCGATTATGCGCTAGCTGGGAAGACTCGGTTCACTTAAGTGTATTTCAAACCTCTGTTTCCGGCGATAAGCCTTTTTAATATCGTACAACACTTCACGCATTGCATGAAAGCGACGCTCTAAACACAGTGCCTACAGGGGACGTATAATGGGACTCAGCAACTTCTGTGCAAACTTGCCTGAACAGATTCGTGTTTCCCTCGGTTCTGCCATTATCCTAGGATTAGCCGAAGCAAGGCTTGATGCTGCCCCGACAACAGCCTACTTGATGACGCACCGCCGGGAAAAGTGTACTGCAAACTGTGCCTTCTGCCCACAGGCTCGAACAAGTCGTACAAGAGCAGATATGCTTTCAAGGGTTTCATGGCCGGCCTATCAGACCCGAGACGTACTAAAAGGAATCGCTGAGGCCGTCAAGAATGACAGAATCAAGCGTGTTTGCATCCAAGCTCTAAACTATCCACAAGCCTTCGGCGACTTGCAAGCTCTAGTACAAGCAGTCAGTCATTCTTCTAACGTGCCAATTTCAGTTTCATGTCAACCTCTTAATCGTGAAAACATGTGTCGATTGGCAAACGCAGGTGTCGATAGGATAAGCATACCCTTGGATGCCGCAACAAAAGAGGCTTTTGACAGGACAAAGGGAGTCAGTGCTGGAGGCCCTTACAGCTGGGAAAACCAGTGGCGGCTTCTAGGTCAGGCAAGGCAAGTTCTCGGAAAAGGCAAGGTCAACACACACCTCATCGTCGGACTAGGTGAGACCGAGCAAGAGATGGTCAGCACCATTCAGAAATGCGTGGACATGGCTATTCTCCCAGCGTTGTTTGCTTTCACACCTGTACCGGGAACAGCCATGGGAAATCAAGCACAGCCACCAATTGCGCAATATAGAAGAATCCAAGTGGCAAGGCACTTGATGTTGCATGGGATAGCGAGATATGAGGAAATGATGTTTGATGAGAACGGTGCCATCGTCGACTTCGGAATCAGCAAAGAAAAACTATTACAGATTATTCGAACAAGTGAGCCCTTTGTCACTTCAGGATGCCCGAACTGTAATCGCCCGTTCTACAACGAGAAACCAAGCGGCCCAATTTACAACTTCCCAAGAGAACTAACGCCCACGGAACTCTCGACGACGAAGAAGCAACTAAACCAACAATGAGCATGGGCGGCAAAGCCTCAAGACGTTCATTGATTGTTGCAAATCGAAATGCGCGCGCTTCAGATTCTTCAGAAAACATTGGTAAGGTGTGAGGTTAAATAGGGCAGTGTCTTTTCAGGCAATATTGGGAGGCTCTGACTTTGATTGGGAGAAAGAAGCCAGTTTTACTGGTTTTGTTGTTTGTGTTTGTTTCAATCTCTCTGCTTTTGGTATATATGTTCCTTAGTAATCCTGTTGTGCAAGAAGCTTTTGTGCTCGCCTATTCTGAGGAAGTTAAGAGTGTTCTGAATCTTACTCAGGGGGAGCACGTCTCGATTTGGCTATCGACTTTGCCGCCAGGGATGAGTGGGCGTTCTGCGCAACAATATGTGATCGAGTTCTACATCACTGATCCCACTGCGCGGACAGTGTTGAACGCAACTGGAACTGTCGCAACTGGCTTGCTTTCCCCGTTGTCTTTCGTGGCCCAACAAAGCGGCGTCTACACCATCCACATCAAGAACACGTTGGGCGGTAGCTTCATCAAGACTGTGTCACTTTCCTACAGGGTAACGCATTCAATCTATGGGATTCCTATTGAGTATTTTTTGTTGTTTGCGCTAGCCGCGACTGCTGTGCCAATTCTGATATTTGGAGTAGAAACGCTAAGAAGAAGAGGGACGCGCAAAACCCGATAACACAGCCTTACAATCTAGAATAGCGCGCGCGTTGAAGCTGTATATTTGGCTTGTTCCTATTGCCTATTTAAGAGTTCTACATAACGGCCGCGCCCAACCAACCAAAGAGGTCTTCATAAAAATTGCTGACCCACGACCTTTTGTTTCCTGACCTCTCTTGAATACAGGTAGAGCTGTGATGGTATCTGAAAAGCAATTGCATAGAATACGAAGTCGATCATAAAGTTCGTCGTTTGAAAACTGACCTGATGAGGATATGGTGGTCCGGTCCAATATGACCATGGTTCAGTCATCCAGCAAAGCGGCCAGCCTCTGTACACGAACTCCGCATCAAGAGTGAATGGCTTTGTGTAGTAAAAGTAAGATGCAAGGGTCGTAATACAAGACAAGACAGTAAATATCGCAACAGAAATCAACAGAAGCCTAGCACTCAACTTCCTAGCGCCTCATAATTCTTCATCTCTGCGAGGCTTATAGTTCTACGGATTAGAACAAGTAACGAAGAGAGGCTGGAAAGAGTTGTCCATGTGGGATAAAACTTTACTCCAACCAACCAGACGACGTGATTGCGGAAAAGTTATGGCTGAAGCCAATTGGAATTTGGCAGGCGAATTGAGCTTTAGTTCCTCTATTCCTTCATTTCCTTGTAGATTTCAATGAACCCACACTTTTTGCAGTAAGCGGGAATGAGCCTATCGAAGCGTCTACGACCCTTTTTTGGAGAAACAATAACTTTCGGAAGATTCTTCAAGAATTCTCCTTCAACCATGTCCCCACCGCACTTTGGGCACTTCTTGACTTCGCTCATGACTGTTCCCAATTTCTAAACCCTTTTTTCTCATATATAGAACTTGGGAGATTTGGGAACAAGAAATGCGGCGCCTAGAACAGCCTTCTATCAGTCTTTTTGAGCCAGTTTACAGTTTGCTTGGACTGCGGCTCTTCCTCAGACGCTATATCCAATACTCTCCAAATTTCTCTTTATTCCTTCACCGAGTTTTTTCTCTTCTTTCAGTTGCTCTGCAAGCTCATTGTGA